>WNFT01002182.1_pt1 | contig 28306 bp, 28 predicted proteins | sample 5400191 | NCBI WGS metagenome assembly WNFT01 (sample SAMN13153359, study PRJNA577476) | soil metagenome | isolation source: 80 cm saprolite under Madrone tree | place: USA:California | collected 2016-06-14 | reverse complement strand
GGCTCGCGATCGCCGCGGTAACGCTCCCCGACCCGGGCGTCGATGAGAACTCGCCCCGCGCGAGCTTTTCCGCGCCCCGCCGTCGATAGCCGCTTGACCTGTTCGAAGTCCAGAATTCTTGACCGCTCCGGCGCGCGGGCTTTGAAGGTGCCGGCTCGCACCTCCGAGACTTCCGTCTCGAGCGGCTGGCGCCAACCCTGCAGGCCGGAATCAAGTACGGCCTGCGCGTCGTGGCCGAACCAACCAAGAAGGAACCACAGCCGGGCCGCGATCGAGCCGCCCGCATCGTCGTACACGATGACCTTGGTCGAGTCAGTGATGCCTGCCCGCCGCATCTCTGACTGGAACTGCTGCTTCGTCGGCAGGGGGTGGCGGCCCGGCCCTTTGCCGGTGACGGCGTCGAGGTCGACGAATACCGCGCCCGGGATGTGACCGCCGAGGTAAGCATCACGACCCTGGCGGCCGGTCAGATACCAGCGGAAATCGACGATTCGAAGATCCGCGTCCGCGCTGTGCTCGTGCAGCCATTCGGGGCTGACGAGCGGACCAAAGTTGCTCACTAAACCGAGGTTACGACGCTCGTGTCGTGGCAGAAGTGCACCACGTGCGGGTGCATGTCGTGCAGGCGGTGTAGCGAGCTCGTCCAGGCCTCATGGTCAGCGAACTGGCCGCGCCAGTGGCTGAGGTCGGCTTCCTCTCCTTGACGGTAGATGTCGGCAGTGTACGCGGCGTCCCCGATCATCACCGCGCCACCGTCAGGAGTATCGACGAGAACGCTCTGATGGCCGACCGTGTGGCCTGGTGTGGCGACGACGCGAACGCCCTCGGCGATCTCCGCATCGCCGTCCACCAGCTCGAACCGCGCGCCGGCGAAGTCGAACCATTGCGCGGCCACGGTCTCCTCGCGGCGCGCCCGTTCCAGCTCGGGTCGCTGAATGTAGAACGGCGCGTGCTTGAAGACCGCGTTCTGGCCGCAATGATCGAAGTGCAGATGCGTGTTGATCACGATTCGCACGTCGGCCGGGCTCAGGTCGTGCTCCGCCATCGCGTCGGCAGCGTGGCGATTGACGATCTTCCAGTCCTTGAGCATGTCGTCAGGCCACCCGACGCCGGTGTCGACAAGAATCGCTCCCGCGCTCGGGTGTTTGATCACGAACCCGTGCACCGGGATTCCGTTCAATGTGTCGATTCGAGCCAGGTGGAGGCGAACGATCTCCATTTACGTCTACGGAATGAAGGGTGAGATCGCGAAGAGGCCGAAGAGCAGGGCCACATAGACGATGGAGTACGTGAATACGCGGCGCGTCCAGCGCCGGCCGCTGAGGTCGAGCACCGTCATCGCGACCAGCCCGACGCCAAGCACGGTGGCGCCCGCAAAGTAGATCGTGCCGGCCGAACCGGTGAAGAACGGCACCACGCTCACGATCGCGGTCAGGACCGCATAGACGACGCTCTGACGTTTGGCCGATCGGTCGCCCGCGACGGAAGGCAGCATCGGGACCTTGGCGCGGGCGTAGTCGGAGTTGATCATCTGGGCCAGCGCCCAGAAATGGGGCGGCGTCCAGAAGAAGATGACGCCGAACAGAGCGAGCGCCGTGAAGTCGAGGCGGCCGGTCGCGGCGGCCCAGCCCACCAGTGGCGGCACCGCGCCCGCCGAGCCGCCGATGACGATGTTCAGGGGCGTCCAGCGCTTGAGCCAGATCGTGTAGACGAATACGTAGATCAAAGCGCCCGCGAACGCGAGCACCGCGGCCAGCAGGTTGGCCCAGGCCAAGAGCACGACGAATGAGAGGGCAACCAGCGCGATGCCGAGGACCAGCGCGTGCCACGCCGGGATGCGGCCATCAGGAATCGGCCGCCTCCGAGTCCGAGTCATCTCGGCGTCTATGTCGCGATCGAACCAGCAGTTGATCGCATGAGCACCGCCCGCAGCGAGAGTGCCGCCCGCAAACACCGCCAGCACGGCTTCCACTCGCGGATGTCCGTGAGCCGCCGGGATCATCACCCCGATCGCCGTGGCGTCAAGGAGTAGGACGATGCGCAGCTTCAACAGGCTGATGTAGTCGCGCGCCGTGCCGAGCACGCCCGACCGGGCCGGAACACTCAGGGCGTTCATGCTGAGCTCCTCCCCACCGCCAGTTGCGAAAGCTCCGCCGTGCGATCGGTGCGAGGAAGTGTGAGCAGCGCGCACGTGAGCACGCCGGACCATAGCAGCGTCGCGAGAGCGACGTGAAATCCATTGAAGAAGGCGCTGTCCGTCAGGGCTGCGCCGGCGCCGACGGCGACCTGTGCGGCGAAGACGACCAGGGTCGCGATCGAACTCAACCCGATTGCCGATCCAGCCCCCCATCGCCTGATCGCGGTCACCAGCACATAAACGATGAGAAGCCCAACGACGAGCACGGCGCCGCGATGCAGCATCGTGAAAGCGCTGGCGCCACCAAAGTCAGGCGTGAACCCGCCACCGCACAGCGGCCAGGATCTACAGCTCTGGTCTGCGTTGCTGGCGACCACGGTCGAGCCGGTGAGCAGCATGAGGTACGTTGCGGCCGCGGTCAAAGCCGCCAACCGGCGGAATGAACGGTCCCGTATGCCGGCCGATGGCGGGCCGGCCATGACGGCGGTCGCCACCAGGAACCCCAGGATCATCATCGCCAGGCCGAGGTGCACCACCACCAGCCAGGGCTGAAGCTCGTTGGCGACGACGATTCCGCCCAGCGCCCCTTCCCCCACCACGCCGATCAGCGATGCGGTCGCGATCCAGGCCACGGGTGGGCGCCGCGTGCGAAATACGACCCAGGCCAGCACGACGGTCGCGATGATCAGCAACCCCGTTACGGTGCCGACCGCCCGATGCGAGTACTCGATGATCGCGTGTGGGTCCGCCGGTGGGTAAGGCCGGCCATGGCACAGGGGCCAATCGGGGCAGCCCAGGCCTGATCCCGAAACACGCACGAGGCCGCCGAGGGCTATCTGAAGGTACGCGAAGGCGGCGGTAACGAGCGCAAGGCGGCGAAACGCCACGACCCCCATCATCGACCGAAGTCTACTGACCGATTAGTTTCGACAGCTCCGCGACCAGCGTACGGTCGTCCAGCTGGCCGACCTGACGCGCGTCGATGGAACCATCGGCGCGCACGAAGACGGTGATCGGCAGCCCGATCGCTCCGTAGGCGCGACCCACTCTGAGGTCCGAGTCGAGGAGCGCGGGCTGATGGACCCCCACTGAGCTGAGAAAACCACGCGCGGACTCCGCGCTGTCGCCTTCATCGATGAGGACGAGCTGCACCGACGCTTGCGCACCCACGCGGTTGGCCAGCAACGGCATCTCCAGACGGCACGGCGGGCAGTACGTGGCCCAGAAGTTGATGACGAGCGGCTTGCCAAGCAGTCCCTCAAGACTCACGCGCCGCCCCCCGGTGTCCAGGAGCGAAAAGCTCGGCGCGACGCCACCACCCACAGCCGGCGGCGCCTCCGGGCCGCTGATGGTGATCAGCGACTCCAGCACCTGTGGCGTCCCCCAGCCGTCGCCGCCCGATGCCAGCTCGCGAAGGCCCTCGGCGCCGAGGGAAGTGATGAGCGCAGGCGAGATGTCGTGGCCGACGTCCGGCACGCCTCGATAAACGAGGCGGATGTAGCCGTGTCGGTCGAGCAGCGCCAGCGTCGAGACGTGGCTGTCGCCGGAAGCAAGCGCGACGCCGAACGGTTTCCAGAATTGCGTCAGCTGGTCAGGTGTTCCGGTGGCGAAGGTCCACGATGCGTTGATGCTCTTCGCGTAGCTCGCGAGCACCGATGGAACATCCGTTGCCGGATCGGTCGTCACCTCGGCAAGCACCACGTTGGATGGCAGCTTTTGCTTTTCGAGCTGCTCGAAAAGCGCTGTATAGAGCGGACAGGTCTGATGGCACGTGGTGTGGAAAGCCGCGATCACGACATCATTGCCCGCGATCGCGCTGTTGTTGAAAGCACGTCCTGCCTGGTCGACGAGGGCGAACGCGGGCATGGCCCAGAACTTGCCCGACAGCTCTCCGAGACCCAGGTTGACCTGATCGTTGCCGGCGTACGCGGCTCCGGTGACGAGATGCCCCGATTCGATCCCGAGCAAGAGCGGTTCCACCTGGCCTGCTACCAGCGAGATGGCCACTGACTGCTCTTCGGCCCCCAGCCGAACGCCGTCATAAGTGCCGACGGCCACCGGCAAGGCCAGCAGCTCCCGTTGTTCCGGCGCCGCCGGAACCGAGCCCGAAACCGAGCCGATGGCCGTCCAGCCTGCTGAGCCGTGGAGGCTGACTGTCGTCGAGGGAAGCGATTCGGGTGACCGGGCCGCGGCGAGGACTAGCAGCGTGCCGGTAGACGGCTGCAAGCGTGGCAGCGCTATCAGAAGGCCAACGATGAGCAGCGCCGCGAGCGCCGAGCCCGCCCACAGGACCCGAAGATTCGCCAGCGGTCTAACTCGCGGGGAGAGGCCTGCCGCCGTACTTCGCCGCGATCCTATCCACATACTCGCCACAGAGCTCGGCCACCGCGTGGCTCTCGATCTGGACCACGTTCTCCGCATTCTGCTCACCGCTGTGCGAGAGGTTGAAGCTGCCGGCGTACACGTAATCGTCGGCGACCAGGATCTTGGCGTGCATGAAGTCGTGCACCGAGCCCACCGCATACGGCGTCGAGCGCTTCGATCCGAATTTCACCGCCGCGACGATGCTCCGAAAAGCCGCGATCTTCCACTCTGATGTCGACTGCTCGCCCCATTGGTGCTGGACCTGGTCCATCTGAGTGGCATCGTACACACCGGAAACATCGACCTTCCCATGGCCGATCACCTCGGCGAGCGTGCCGAGGACCGGACCCGAAGTGAGGACTGGAGATGCGATGCGAATGCGCCGCTGCGCCGAAGCAATCGACCTCGCCATCGCATGCACCAGCTTCAATCCGCGACCCGGACAGAAATAGACGCGCACGCGCGTGGAGTCGGCGAGCGCCTGCCAGGGAGCGTTGATCCGTCCTGAATCCGCGACCACCGGGTTCTGCCACAGCTCGGTGAAGTTCTGCTCGAAGACCGCAGCGACGTCCGGCGACGCGATCGTGAAGACGACATTCTCTTCGCGATTCCACGAATCATTGGTCCAGTTCGTCGATCCTGTGAGCACCGCCGCCAGCGTCGTGCCCACATCGCGGACCACGTACTTGTGGTGCATGAGGTCGGGCACGCCGGGAATCGGCTTCGTCTCCACGCCGGATGCTTTGAGCCGGTCGACGAAAGCCCAGTCGATCTCGGCGGGAGGCGGCACAGGCAGGTTGGCGGGATGGTCCTGATTGAACATGAGGCGCACGTGCACGCCGCGCTTGACGGCGGCTTGAAACGCACCCAGCATGACCGCGCCCGGCCCTGCGGCGAGCCTCAGGTCGTAGATCGCGACATCGAGCGTTGTGGTTGCGCCGTTGAGAAACGCGGCCATCCGCTGGGCGACCGCATCAGCCGTCTGGCCACCGTCGGTCAGATAGTAGAAGTCAAGCGACGGAGTCACCGATGCGATGGCGGCTATCGAGCTTCCGCCCTTGGCTCACCGGTCTCGCTTCGAGGCTCGTCCACATCTACGGGAAGCGGTCTCGTCGCCATCGCGGCTGCTTCCTCGGGGTCGTCGGTCAGGCTGACGAGGTCGAAATCCTGCGGTGACATCGCGCCCCGCGCGAGCACGACCTTGTGCATCCAGTCCAGCAGACCGCTCCAGTACTCGGTGCCGAACAGAACGATCGGGAAGTGTTCGATCTTTCCGGTCTGTGCCAGCGTGAGCGATTCGAACAGCTCGTCGAGGGTTCCGAGACCACCTGGAAAGATCACAAAGCCGCGCGCGTATTTGACGAACATGTTCTTGCGCACGAAGAAGTATCGGAACTCGACCCCGAGGTCGACATAAGGATTGAGCTCCTGCTCGCGAGGCAGCTCGATGTTGCAGCCCACCGAAAGGCCGCCGGCCTCATGGCAGCCTCGGTTGACCGCCTCCATCATGCCCGGCCCGCCGCCGGTGATGACCGCAAAGCCGCGCCGGGCAAGGGCTGCACCGAGGGACCGGCCCATCGCGTAGTAAGGGTCGTCCGGCTTGGTGCGAGCCGAACCGAACACGGTCACGGCGGGCCCGACGTCGTTCAGCGCGTCGAAACCTTCGACGAATTCGGACAGGATGCGCAGCACTCGCCATGGGTCGGCGTGGTGGCTGAGCTCCTCGATCGCACTGCGCTCGAGCAGCATCTTGTCGGCCGGCGCTGCCTGCTTGGGGACGACGAGACGACCGGCGCGGCGGCGATCCGACATGATCCTGGTCAGGCCTGTGACGCCGGTTCGGCAGCTTTGGTTGGTTCGGCCGCGGCGGCGGGAGCCGTTACCTCGCCGTTGGCCGGCTCGACCTTGGGTTCGGGAGCGGCGAACAGCTTGGCGCGCTTCTTTCGATCGCCACCGCCCTTGCCCTGCGCCTGTGGCTCCGGCAGCGCAGTCATCGCCGCGGGCTCCTCGAGGGGTGCCAGCTCGGGCGCCATCCCATCAGCCTCAGACAGCGAAACCCGAGCCGGGGATTTGACAGCCTTACCCGAGTGGTCCGGCATCTCCAACACCTGGTCGAGGTGGGCTCGCAAAGATGCGACCTCGACCTCGAGCTCGTGGACGCGGTGGCGATGGCGCATGTGCTCGGTGAAGTGGTGCAGGCCGTCCATCCAGTGGTAGAGCGTGCCCGCGATCAGCGCGAGGGCAAGCGGCACCACGGTCACCGTCCAGAGCGGCACGCCGTTGATGTGGAACACAGACCAGTGGACGTCGACCGACCCAAGGTTGCTGTATCCGAACACGGTCGCGGCCACTCCGATCGCCAGTCCGATCAGGAGCGAGCTCGTCAGCAGGAAGCGTTGCCAGAGGTGATTCAAGTTCGGCACCCGGCCGAAGGTTACCCGGTTTGCCCTACCGTCGCCACGGCTTAGCGCGAAGCCACGCGGACGAGGGCTTGAGCCAGCTGGCGGGGTCGCGACAGGAACGGCGAGTGGCCTCCCGGAAGCTCGATGGGATCCACGCCGAGCTGGAGCCGGGCGGCGCGAACTGCATAGGCCCGGGACACCATACGGTCGTCGGTGCAGAGGACGTATGCGGCCGGCACGGCCGGCCACTGGCGGAGGGGCGTCACCTCTTGCGTGACTCTCCAGTACTGCCGTCGCAGCTGCCGCGCCGCGGCGAGGGCGACCTCTGGCTCGCAGTCGTGGAAAAAGACTTCGACCGCTCCCTCTTCGGGCCAGGTGTCGCTGCCGTCCGGATGACCGACGGCAGGTTTCGAAGGGGCAAACCCTGTCGCCACGTCCGCCCGCTGGGCGTCAAAGCTGAGCCCCGGCACCGGCAGGATCGCGCACAGATAGATGGTCATGGCGGTGCGGGTCCTCGAGGCTGCGATCGGGATGCTGAGGCCCGCCAGTGAGTGCCCGACCATGACGACGGACTCGGCTCGCTTCGGGATGGCGTGGAGGATCTCGTCAACGTAGCGCTCGGCGCCCGCATCGGGATCGTCGCAGGGCAGGTTGACGGCTGTGCTGGCATGTCCGCCGCGCTCCAGCTCAGCGCGGAGCTCGTCCCAGCACCAGGCCCCGTGATACGCACCGTGCACGAGCACAAAGTGCATGGGCGAACAATAGTCCCGGATTACCTAAACGGCCACCACTGCCGGCAAGGCCACGGTGGGAAGGGCCGACTCCATATGCCCGTCGCGGATGGTTCGGCCCAACGCCTCGACCAGGGCGCCATCGAACTCCGAGCCGACCTTCTCGCCCACGTGCTTGAGCGCCTCAGGCGCGGCCAGACGCTCGCAGCCCCTACCCGCCGTGATCGCTTCGAAGGACTCGGCCAACCCGAGGATGCGTGAGGCAAGGGGGATGGTGTCGCCAACGAGATGGTCGGGCGTCCCCGAACCATCCCAGTGCTCGTGGTGGTGCCTGACGGCTGACGCAACCTCATCCGAGAATTGCGCAGCCTTGACTACGACCTCGCCGGCCTCGGCGTGGCCGGGCGCCTCGAAGACCGCACCGTCGGCCATCGCCAGGTGGCCCACGTCGTGGAGGAAGGCGGCAGTGCGAAGGTCTTCGAGGTCGCTGGCCGGAATGCTGAGATGGCGCCCCACGGCATCGGCTATCGCTGCCACGCGGCTGGAATGACCCTGGGCCATCGGGCTGCGATGGTCGACGGCATGAGCGGCGGCGACCACTACTTGCGGGCCGGCATCGGCAAGCAAAGTGACCAGGTTTTCGGTTGCGAGCTCGAGCTCGGTCACCAGCTGGGGGAACGTACACGCGCGATCCTTGCCCTCGCGCTTGGCCAGATAAAGCGCCTGGTCGGCGGCCGAAACCAGCTCCTGCGCAGTTAGCGCGTCTTCCGGATACGTGGCGACGCCGATGCTGAAAGTCAGGTGCTTGCCTGGGACGGTCGACACGGCCGCTGCGTGCACGGAATCGACGATTCGATAAGCGAGGCGCTGCGCGCCAACACCGTTGAGGTCCGCGACCATGAGGGCGAGCTCGTCGCCGCCGTAGCGAGCCACGAGATCCTGTGTGCGCGCGGCAGCCCGCACGATCCTGGCCCCGAGCTGGAGGACCAGGTCTCCGTGCTGGTGGCCGAGCTCGTCGTTCGCCTCTTTGAAGTGATCGAAGTCGATGAGAAGCAAGGAGAGCGGCGTCGTGTGACGGTCGGGACGCGCGAAGGCAACGTCAAGGCGCCGGCGGAGCTCGCGAACGTTCGCAAGCCCGGTGAGGCTGTCGGTGATCGCCTCCTGGCTGCTGCGATGGAAGCGCAATGCGTTCGCCAGCGGCACCGCGGAGCTTCCGGAAAGGGCGGCCACCGTGAAGAGCTCCTGGTTGCTGAATGTGGCTTCGGGCTTGGTCAGGTAGAGCAGCGCGGTGACGCCATCACCCGAGGCGATCGGGACGGTGAGACTCTTCTTGTCGTTTGCGATCGTCGCCTCGCCCGAACGCGCGGCCACGCTGAGCAGGTCCTGGTCGATCGGCTCACCCTCGGGCGGGGGATCAGAGGTGCCTTCGCGGTTGCCGGTGGCGACCTCTTCAAAACCTTCGTGGGACGTGAGGATCAGGCGGCCGCGCTGCGATCCGGTCATCTGCACCGCGTTCTGGACCAGCACTCTGAACACGTCTTTGATGTCCGTTCCGCTGACCATGTCGGTGCTGAGCTCGCGGAGCGTGTCGGCCTGCGCGGCGCGCTCGACAGCGTGTCGGCGTTCGCGTTCCAGCTCGCGCGTCATGTAGCCGGTCGAAAGGGCGACCACGACGAAGAGGAAGACCTTTCCGATCGTCGCGTTGGGATCGAACGCAAAGTTCGATGGCGTGAAGCTGCCGCCCACGAAGAGATAGATGAAAGCGATGACAATCGCGGACACGACGCTGGCAGTGGCCCCGAACCGCACCGCGTTGGTGATTACGGCTAGAAAGAGCGCCAGAAAGAACGGGCTCGAGAACCCGTTCGACATGTACACCAAACCGGCGGCGAAGAGGATGTCCAGGGTCATGGTGCTGAGGCTGAACTGCTTACCGGGCTTGTAGCCCCGCAACAGCAGGACGTTGATGACGATGTTCATCGCCGCCCAGGCCCCGAGGATGATGTCGACCGTAACTCGGTCTTGCGCGCTGGTATGCGGCGTGACGTTGTTCAAGACCGCAAGGACGATGAGAAAGAGCCACCGGAACAGGACGGCGACGCGCTCACCGATGAGGCGGCGGTCGGCGTCGAGGGTGTCGTCGATCAGGCGGGCGCGGAGCTTCTCCCTGAGAGTGGGGTCGGGCTGGGCCAGCCGCAGCACTCGGGACGGGGAAATCGGCTTCCCCGCAGGTGGCGTGAGAGTGACGCTGTCTTCGTTAACCGGGGACATAAATAAGGTGGCGATCGAGTAGTTTGCGGCCTCGCGACCTGAGTTCAGCCGGGCAATCAGGACCAGGCAATCGGAACCGTTTATCGGCGGATAAACAAAAAAGGCATGGGGCGCCTCAAGCCGGCTTCCAAGCCGGCTGGTCAGGCAGGGCTGGCGTAGACGGTTCGGCAGAGGCGTGAGACGCTGGTCGTCGTCTCAGCAAGGGGTATGCCTGGATGGCGAACCAGAAGGCAATCGCGCCTACAGGGAAATCAATGCGCAGGAGGACGATCGTCAGCACCCAACCAATCAAGCCGGCGAGAGCGGGGAGTCTGGCGTAACGCAGATCGTCAGCTGCGAGCACTACAGCTGGCAGAGCCAGCGATCCGCTGTAGGCGCCGGCTACGGTGGCCAGCATCACAGTCATTGCCAGGGAGAACGCTGCCGCTTCGGCAACGGTGCGGCGGCGAAGTAGCCAGATTCCGACGACAGCAATCGCAACCTGGGCTCCCGCGTATGCAATTGGCCCAGCATCGTGCAAGAGGTGGGGGCCGGGTCCGGCCCAACCCAGGTAAATGGTGAGCAGCTGCATGTAGGTACGTACCCAGCCGGGCTCGATCAGAAAGGCCAGAGCGGTGAGCGGAGCGATGAAAAGGGTGCCCGCGAGGGCCGCAGTCACCAGGTCGCGCCAGCGCCATCCCGACACAAGTAGCACTGCAATTGCGGGAAGACAGTTCGCCGGCCGCCAAAGGCTGAGCGCAACGCCAAGACCAACAAGAGGAAAGTGACCAGTGCGCTTCGCCCAAACGGCAAGGCCCAGACCAAAGATCGCGACTGCGCTGTTGAAGTTCGAATTAACGAGTACTCCAAGACCGACGGGCGATAAAAGAGCGGCTGTCAGCACAGATATCCGGTGCGCCCCCCAAAGCCAGAGGCCCCAAGCCAAGAGGACGAGGCAGATCGCGGGCGCAAGCCGCTGCGGCCACGGATCCGGGAGTAGGCCTAGAGGAGCAAACGGAAGGTACAGAGGGAGCGGATAGGCGAACAGGAAGCTTGCTCCATATTCGACATGACGCTCGAGCGCCAGCGCGGGCCAGTAGTCGAATCCGGAGCTGAGGCGCGGAGCAGCGAACACAATTAAGGGCAAGCTCGCGATGATCAGCAGCCAACTCCAGGGGTCTCGCCGGCCTCCAATCACTCGAAACATGCTTGGCCAGCTCACCCCGGTGCGGCCGCCGATCGTCGTGGCCTCAGCACCTTTTCGATCCAATCGCCTGGAAGCCTACAACCTGAGGAGCGACCCGCACCCAGCTCAGGCGCAGCTCACGGCCTCCATTCAAAAATGGAGTTCGACTTGGTGGAGGCGGCGGGAATTGAACCCGCGGCCCAAGGCCGATTGCGTATTTGGGATCGGCGGCTTGCAGTTCCGGGAAGGGCGGGCTGGAGGTGGATTGCAGCTATGACCGAGTACCGCGTCGAGACGGTGGAAATGGGTAGCGGATTCAAATCGAAGGATCCGAGAGAGGTAACGAGGGGGTTCTCACGGAGGCGGCCGAAGAGGGATGGCGACTCGTATCGACCTGCATGGAGGGGCGCAGTCTCCTGGCGGGTTGGACCATGTACATGTTCTTCGAGCGCAGCAATGCCGCATCAGACGCCCAAGGTTGTCTTCGAAGCTCTTCCGAGCTGCACGACGCGTCGACGACATCGAAGGGATCGCCTCCGGCAGTCCGCAGCAGATCGCGCGCCGAGCGAAGAATCGCATCGTCGGCGGGCTCCTCGCGCGGCCCAGCTTCTGGCGTCGGCTATGGCGCTGATTTAGCCTGCCGCAGACCGGCCGTCCGGTTTCACTAAGATGGGGCGGCCCGCCACATGGACACGAACGTCCCTTTTCTACTATGGCGACAACCTCGACGTGCTGGGCGGCGGTAGATCCCCGACGACTCAGTCGACGCATACCCGCCTGAAACGACTCCCTAGGAAGAAAGGGAGGCGGTCCGAGTGGACCGCCTCCCTACTTGGTCTGCTTTAGTTAGTGCTCATTCTCCTCCGTTACGGATCGACTACCACTGTGCAGGTGTAGGTCCCCGGGGCGAGATTGGTGTATGTCTCGTCCAGGTCATCAAGTGCAGGATCCGGTTGACCGTTCTCCGAAACCGGATCGACGTTAACGGAATTGAGACTGCAAACGATGCTCGCGTTTGTGACGCCGTTCCCCGCCAGCGAGGTGAATTTGACCTCGATACTGGATAGGGGCGTGTCGGTGGCTGAAAACGTCGCCTCGTTGCCGTCCCCACACGTCGAATTTGCGTTGACTGTGACGTTATGCGCAGTCGAGTCGTCAATCTTGTATCCGGTCGGAGCAGCAGTCTCCTGTACGGAGTAGATGCCGAACGGAAGGTGATCGACACACACTGTCCCATTGGTGCCGCTCGTTTGGGTGCTCGAGTAGCTGTTTGGACCAGTGATGGCGAATGTCGCCCCTTGCAGGCCCGGGTGCGTGGCCTTGCTGGATGTCTTAGTGATCTTGATCGCACCCAGTTGCTGCTGGTTGAAGTAAGTGCAGGTCACATGGCCGTTAGGCACGAGCGTGATGTCAGCCTTGAATGGATTCGTACCGTCCTGGCTTCCGCTCGAGCCTGTCGTTGCCGTGCAGGTCAGGCTCTCCAAGATGAAGTTGGCCGGTTCCGTCCCCTCCAAGACGGTGTAACTACCCGCAGGCACTTTGAGGCAGTCCTCGATGTTCGGCGTGCTGGCCGATCCGTCGTTCAGCGTGAAGCTGGAGGGCGTCGTGTCGGCGGTGCAGCCGGGTGAGGTCGAGGCGCCGACTGGGTTGGCGATGGTCGACGTGTAGGTGAAGTCCTGGTTCAGGGTCCGCGGGTCGGTGTTCTTGATGATCGTCACCTGGCCGCAGTTGGTGATGTTCACCGGGACTGGCGCTACGAAGTCCTTGACCTCGGCCCCGAACGATGCCGAAGCGCGGCTCTTCAGGAACACGCTGCCGAGGGCCTCGCAGGTCGCAGGGGGGAAGACCCCGGCGAGGGTGAGATTGATGGCGGCCTCCCCGAACGTTAATGAAGGCAGCGGGTTGCTTGCTGCCGGAAGAAACGGGTCCATTACGGGGTCGAGGTTGTTGACGGCCGCAACCGAGTCGGTGCCGTTCAGGTTCACCTGGTTGCCCCAGCAGGGCAGGCTATTGCTGGAGAAGCACTGGCTGGTTGAGCCGGTGGTCACCCACGTGAGCAGCCCGAGGGCTGGCCTGCCGCCGCCGTTGTTGAAGTCGAAGGTTATCAGGAGATCCCCGGCGGTCCGGATGATGGTGTGCGGACCTGGGCTGCCTAGGCTGGGTGTGGCCACCTGGTTGATCTCAAAGTCCATGTTGGCGGAGCCGAGGACGTTCGTTCGCTCCCAGGCCAGATAGAGGAAGTTGCTGTTATTGGCGAACTCGGCCGCCTCGTAGAAGCGGGTGAGGTCGCTCTTGTTGGGCGGGATGGAGCCACTCACCACCGTGACGGCGGCGTTGTCCTCCTTGGTTCCCTGGCCGAACGCATTGTCCCCCGAGCCGCTGGCCAGGTCGATGCCCGTGTGCAGGCCGGAAACGCCCTGCCAGTCGGTCGTCCCGAAGGTCGTCGGGCTGGTCAGTAGATTGCCGTCGCCGCCCGCAAAAGTGCTGCCGCTCAGCGGCGGCAAACATGACGGGCTGGAGCCGGTCGGAGCGAAGTCACAGCCACCCGCGAGGTCTGCGAAGACCCCGGGGGGAATTGCGAAGGCCATGACCAGCGCGACGCCTCCGACTAGCGTGAGCCACGTTGGCCTGGCCCGAAGAAATTTACTCATTGGCGAAAGTCCTTTTTCAACACGGCTGCCTGCTCATTTCGGACGGCGTGGAGCTGCGCTACCGGTGTGTACTGGCTTGACTCACGCGCCCTGCCCGAACTGAAGGGGACGCTCGCCTCGTCCGCGTCCCGACCGTGTCCACGGTCCGCTCCGATGGTGCGTGCGACGGAAGCAGTCGGCAATCGGCGAAACTGCCTACTCCTTTTGGACGAAGTCATTTGCGAGCAGCGGCCTGCCCACGTGCGATCAGAGGCTCAGCAGACCGCTTCGCAGCGCGTTGACGACCGCTTCTACGCGGTTGCTCGCTCGCAGCTTGATGTACACCCGCGTCAGGTGGCTGCGCACCGTCTTCTGGCTGATGCCAAGCTGCCGGGCCACCTCTTTGTCCGACAGCCCGGACGCCACCTTTCGCAGCACCTCAAGCTCTCGACTCGACAGGTCGATTGGCGGCGGAGAGAGGCGGGCGACGGCGGTGATCAGCAGTGGGTTCACGCTAGGGTCAGTGGCACCCGGGTCTGTTTCTACCGCAGGCCAAAGCGAGCTTAGCCTGGGCCTTCGGAAACCCAACCACCACCTGACCCTTCCCTTCAAGGATCCAAAATTTCGGATCCTTAGTACCACCGGCGCTAGTGAGATCCCAAGTGTATGCGCGGAAAGCTATCAGTCAATAACTATCTTGGGGAGGACTCAAGTCTTTAGTGAGAGGGTCCACATCCGACCAACCCGCCTCCCAGTTTTGGCAAATGCGGCCGTGCGTCGCACTTCCTTACTTCGAGGCGGCTCCGACCTGCCCGAGAGCTGTCCCCGCAGCCCGAACACCAGGCGCGGTCGTCGTGGACTCGCAACTCGACCTTGCACAGCGGGCACTCAGCCTCCACCATCGAGGCAATAGCACCTTCGGCTTGATGTCTAAGAGTCGTTGGGTCAGCCACTTTCCGCCCTAACCGACGTTCGTTTGTGATCCCCTTCGGATTTAGTCGCCCCACCAGCTGTGGCAGCGTCGGAGTCTCCCACTAGCTTGGCGTCCGTGAGGAGTGCACGCCACACGATGTCGTTCTTGCCTCCGGCGACGGCGTCACGCGCCGCCGTTGTGAGGCGGTCAAGCGCGTCATCGAGCTGATTCTTCCGGGCCTTGAGCCGCTTCACTAGAGCCGTCATTTCCTTGTCAACCAGACTCAGATAGGAAGTGATGAAAGACTCCTCGACGACATCGATTTGATATTCCTCACGGCGGTCTCGACTCCAAATGCTCCTGAGGTAGCTCAGGTGCCTTTGGGGTCTGAGAACTACGCCGCGCTTCCCCGGTTGCGCCAGATAAAGGTCGCCTCTAAGTACTATCAAGAGGTAGTACACCTGCAGATTGAGGACGTCCCGCTTTGGGTGTTGGCGCTCACGAATTCTGGACAGATCTGGTCACGAAAAATGAACAGGTCCGGCAACCGGAGTCAGCGAACTCTAGCACCACCTCCTTCGTTGGCCAGCGCGCGTTCTCGGCTCACGCTCCCTCCGATGGCTCGTCGAGCCACGCATGTCGCGTAATCTGCCACGGCTGGTCCGGCCCGGCTCGCTTGGCGATGTGGTCGAGGGGTAACGAAGCCAACTCTTCCAATGTTGGGTCAGCGTCAACCGCGTGCCGGATATGGGTAGCAATCGAGGCGCCGGGCACATTCGGGTCGTGGACGCCGTCCCCCATCAACCAAGAGTTGTCGTCTGTATGGATGACCTCCCTCGCCGGTTCCTGCCCCTCGAGCACGGTCTTCTGTACGACCGCGCCAAGGTGAGGCGGAAAGCGCCCATCCGGGAAGGGGAACGGGACGTGCCTGGACATGTCGCGAGGGGAACTCATCGGACGGAGATTAGCGACTCGCATGAAAACTTGAGTTCACTGGTTGGTCTTTGACGGTCGGCCCATTTTGATGGGCTCTCATCCGGTAGCTGCGACCACGGATGTTGAGCACGGTGGCGTTGTGGAGGAGGCGGTCGACGATAGCTGCGGCGACCACCTGGTCAGCGAAGACCTGACCCCAATCGGAGAACCCGCGGTTGGAGGTAAGGACGATGGTGCCTTTGTCATAGCGGCGGGTGACGACCTGGAAGATCCAGTTCGCCGAGGCTTGGTCCATCGGCAGGTAGCCGAGCTCGTCGACCACCAAGACTGAGGGGCCGGTGTAGGTGCGCATCTTGTACAGCGCGCTGCCTTCGAGGTGTGCCGACTGGAGGTTCTGCACCATGTCGGCTGCACTTGTGAAGTAGGTGCGGTAGCCGGCCTCGGTGGCGGCGGCCACGCTCGACGGGACGGCCACCTTGCCCTCCCGAGGTTGAAAGCGAAGAAGGCGGCTCTCAACCTCAAGCTCGCCGAGGCCAACAAGCCCCAGCTTCCATAACCACGCCCAACCTGCCCGCCGAGCCCCCAGGTGGCACCCGGCGAACCCGCGCTGAAGGCCCCACGGTGCCCGCGGCGGCCCGATCTACAGCTCCCAGGTGGTCCACGCGTCCGAACGTAGGTTCGGCGAAGTGGTTGAGAGCCGGTGGACGTTGCCCCCAAACCTGCCCCCCAAACTGGTGCGCTTTGGGGGGCAACCGTGCGCTTCGGTGCGGTAACTCCATATTCAAAACGGGTAGAGCGAAGGTGGAGGCGGCGGGAATTGAACCCGCGTCCGAAGCAGTGTCCCCCGGGATCTCTACGAGCGTGTCCAGGATTTTGGTTCTCGCTTGGCGGCTCCTCCCGACGGGATCCGCTGTCGCCAGCTGCGGTGGGTGTCCCGCCTCAGGGCCGCAGCGCCCCTGAGGCGGCAATCCGGTCTTTTGTGATGCCGCTCCCTGGTCCGCCGGATTGACCTGGGGCAACACCCGGGGTCTAAGCTCCGGGGCTTACGTCTCTACTGCTTACGCAGCGAGACGCAGCGAGGGCGAAAGCGGTGTTCTTGTTGGCGTTTGTAAACGCTGCGCTGTAACGCTCGCGGCTCTCGGCTCGCAATCCCGAAGCCCAACTACCCCGTCGAGACCAGACGCCCCCACGAAGACGAGCTCGGTTGCGGTTCAGATTCTACCCGCGCCGCCGCCCCTCCAATCGTGCTCTCTGGTCTAATGGACCGGCAGCGCCATGGCGGTTGAGACTGAACGGGAGCAGCTGGACCCGGACCTGGAACGGATCGCTCGGGCGAACCTGAAGGAGCTCGGCGACATCCGGATCGACGACGTTCTCTCCTTTATCGACCGCGGCATCGAGAACATGCCCAGCTACATGGACCTCTACCGGCGGTGGGAGACGCAGCAATGGGCTGTCGGCGACCTCGATTTCACCCTCGATCGCCAGGACTGGCTCGACGCCGAGGACATGGACCGCAAAGCGACTCTGTGGTCGCACCGTCTGTTCTTCAACGGCGAGGAGCGCGTCACGTCGACGCTGGCCCCATTCGTCTGGGCCGCACCAACACCCGAGATCGAGATCTTCCTGTCGACGCAGATGGTCGACGAGGCGCGTCACACCGTTTTCTTCGACAGGTGGTGGCACGAGGTCGTGGGCACGGACACCAAGAACCTTGGTGAGCTGCTGGTCGAGATCCGGCCGGACACCAACGAGGGCTACAACGAGCTCTTCTATGAGCGCCTGCCTTCGGCCGCTCAACGCCTCGCCAGCAATCCGAAAGACTTCGATGCCTTTGTCGAGGGCATCACGCTCTACCACCTGCTCATCGAGGCGACCCTGGCTCTGACCGGGCAGCGCTTCGAGCTCGAGGCGATGCGCGAGGAAGGCAACACCGACCGCGGTTTCTACCGGGGCTTCACGGCGGTGGCGCGCGACGAGTCTCGGCACGTCAACTTCGGAATCAAGGTGCTCCAGGACGCGGTGCGTGAGGACGCGGCTCGCTACGCCCCAATCATCCAGAAGACGCTTGTGGAATGCCTGCCCTTGGTCTCGAACACGCTAGATCCTCCCGACCCGCGCTACATCACCGATTACGGCCACACGGAGAGCGAGATCTTGCAGTTCGCTTTCGACTCGCTGAACAAGCGCTTGCGCGCAATCGGAATCAACCTGGCGGCCTAGCAGTGAGCAAAGGATTCCGCGGACCGGACGAGGCTCAGGTCGTTACGGACCGAGCCACCGCCGACACGATCCATCGCATTCTCGACGAGGATGCGATCCAGGCGGAGCATGCGCGGGCTCGCATCGCCGAAGGCGGCTACGGAGTGTGCGAGGACTGCTCGGGGAAAATCGCCCCCGAGCGCCTCGAGGCGCTGCCGGATGCGACCCGATGCGTCAATTGCCAGGCGGAGTGGGACAAAGCAAACCGGCGCGCCTGACTGCCGATCAGCCTTCGATAGCGTCAGTTACCCTGTGCGCGCTGCTCGGGGTGCCGGTTCCGTCCACGTGTCAGGCCCGCCCTCTGGCTAAGCCGGCTGGTCGTTAGCGCGAGCCCGGCGACTCTCCGGCGGCCAGTTCCTTCAGGTGCGTCGCCACGTCCCAGGTCCAGAGCTCGACGACGTGGCCGCCCGGGTCGGTCACATAAGCAGCGCGGCCGCGACCGTGGGCGTACTTTCCGTGGTCGTGGTCCAGCACTGTGTAGCCGTGCTCGCGAATGCGCTCGACAACGCCGGCGTACGAATCGGCCGGCAACCACATCGCGTAATGGACGTGCACGCCTCCGCGACCTCCGCCTAATCCGATCTGGGGTCGCCAGAGTCCGATGCGGGTTCGATCACCGGCCATCACCCACACCGTCTCGTCGGCCCAGCGCTCGACCACCGGGAAGCCGAGAAAGCCGGCATAGAACTCCTCGGCGGCGGCGAGGTCGTTCTGCTCCAATGTGATTTCGCAAACACCACTCACCGGTACCCCGCGGTCGCTCGTCATTGCGCCTCCCCCAGCTCCACCTGTTTGCATCACCGCCTCCGCATGGCGCGGTCGATCTCGCGTTTGGCGTCGCGTTCGGCGATCGCCTCGCGCTTGTCGTACTGCCGCTTTCCTCTCGCCAGGCCCAGCTCGACCTTGGCGTGGTTGCGCGAGAAGTACACCCGCAGCGGGATGAGCGTGTAACCCTTTTGACGCACCTTGCCGATCAGGCTGGCGATCTCCTTCCTGTGGAGCAGCAGCTTGCGCGGGTGCACGGGTTCGTGGTTCATGCGGTTGCCCTGCGTGTACTCCGATATGTGGACGTTCTCGAGCCACGCCTCGTTGCCATCGATGCGCACGAAACCATCGCGCAGGTTCGTCCGGCCGTTGCGCACGGACTTGACCTCCGTGCCGCTGAGCATGATCCCCGCCTCCATCTTTTCGTCGATGAAGTAGTCGTGGTACGCGCGCCGGTTGACGGCGACGTCGCGCGCGCGATCATCTTTTTTGTCAGACATCGCCCAGCACCTGCTTCGCCGGCGCCGGCTTCTTGCCGGGCAGCTGGACGACATCCGGGACGTATCGCTCGCCCTCCACGTGCCCGCTCAAAATTTTGACCCTGCCGCGGACGGTTGGCAGCGTGGCCCCCGGCCAAGGCTGGAGGGCGCGAACGTGCCGATCGATCTCGCGGGCGTCTATGGTCGGCTCGAGAGCTCCCTCTTCCTTTCTCAAACGCGGCGCGAGCGTCGCCGCGGCGTGATCTTGCTCGACGGCATCGATGTCGCCAAGCCGGTCCAGCGTCTCCACAAGAAGCTCGGCGCCCAGCTCCGCCAGCCGCGATGTCAGCGCGGCCGCGTCCTCGCGCGGCCCGATGACGGTGCTCCGCGCGGCCAGCACCGGGCCGTGGTCGAGCTGCTCGTCCATCTTCATGATCGTGACGCCAGTCTCATCGTCGCCGGCAAGGATGGCGCGCGCGATCGGCGCCGCACCTCGATGACGCGGTAGCAGCGAAGCGTGGACATTTACGACTCCCTTCGCGGGGATGGCCAAGACATCAGGCGGAATGATCTGCCCGTACGCGACGACGACCATCAGATCCGGATTCAGTTCGCGCAGCCTCGCGATCACTGCCGGGTCGCGAATCCTCTCCGGTTGCAGAACCGGCAAGGCCAGCTCTTGCGCGGCCACCTTCACCGGCGACGGCCTCACGTTCATGCGATGGCCAGGACGATCAGGTTGGGTGATCACGAGCACGATCTCGTGACCGGCCGAATGCAGCGCGCCCAGCGAGGGCACGGCGAACGCGGCCGTGCCGGCGAAAACGATCCTGAGGAAGGTGACTAGCCCGAAGCCGCTGCCACGGCGGCTTCTTGATCCTCGGCCTCGAGGTCTTCGACGCGCCGAAGCGTGTCGAGACCGGTCAGCCGATCGATGAAAAGGACCCCGTCGAGGTGGTCGAGCTCGTGCTGGAAAGCGCGCGCCGTAAAGCCGCTCGACTTGATGCGCACTTCCTTGCCGCGCCGATTTCGGCCCTTGACCACGACCGTCTCGTGACGCGCCACCTCACCCACCCATCCCGGATAAGAGAGACAGCCCTCGTAGCCGACCTGGACGCCGTCGTGCTTGACGATCTCGGGGTTGACCAAGCCCCAGATTTGGTTTTCGTCACCCTTGACCACGCACACGCGTAGCGGCACACCGATCTGGTTGGCTGCCAGGCCGGCGCCGGGAGCGTCGAGCATGGTTTCAGTGAGGTCGTCGATGAGGCGCTGAATCGAGGTGTCGACGCGCGACACCTTCTTCGCCTTTTCGCGAAGGACGGGGTGTTCGAAAGTCAGTATCGGTCGGAGAGCCACGAGATCGATTTTACCCGGCGTCCCTTGCCCCCAATCCCGGTTGGACGGCCGGCGGCACGCCGGGATAGTCGACCGAGCCTGAGAGCGCTCCCTCGACCGCGGCCATGACCGCCAGGATCAGGTCTTCGCGATGCGGCCTCGCGGCCACCTGGACCCCGACCGGCAGGCCGGCGCTGCCCTGGTCGGTGCGGCGGGCCGCGCGGCTCATCATGTCGACTGCCCGAGGCCGGCGATCCATCTCGCCCGCCCGGACCCTGGTCACTGGAACCACGCCGGCCGGCCACCCCAAGAGCGCGTAAATGGCCGTGTAGCTGACGCTCGCCGGCCCGAGATCGGCGCTGGCGCCATGCTTCAGCGCAGGCAGAGCGTTGGGCGGGCACAACAATGCATCCACTCCTGCCCGCGTCATCGCGGCCTCGAAGCGCTTGACGTAAGCGTCTCGCCGATCGATGAGGGCACGCCACTCTTCCTGCGCCCGGACGCCGGTGGTCCTGATCAGGTGCGACAACCGACGCTGGCCAGCGACCGTGAGCCCCGCGCCGAGCACCGGCCGCATCCAGGCTGGCATGGTTGCGAGCTGTATCAACTGGCTGATGCGCGGGTCCAGCGGCTCGCCGGCGATCATCTTCTTGTACACGGCTGCGCCGTCCGCGGTGAAAAGTCCGTAGAACAGGTCGAGCGCCTCCAACACCGCGGGCGGCTCAAAAGCCACGATGCGAGCGCCTGCAGCCTCGAGCGTCTGGGCCGCCTGGCGGACCGCTCGCCGGATCGCGGCGGACGCCGGCATGAAACCGTCGTCGTCGTAGAGGCCGATGACGAGGCGGTCGACGTGGGCTTCAGGCACGGGATCTGCAAGAACTTCCATCGCCAGCCTCAGGTCCGCGACTGTGCGCGCCAGCGGACCGGCAGCGTCAGGCACTCCCGCAACATGTCCGAACAGCATCTGGTCGGCGGTGCCGGCGAGGCTGAGCGTGCCTGGGGTGGCGCACAGGCCGCACAAGCCGCAGAAATTCGCCGGGACTCTGACGCCGCCGCCGATATCAGTGCCAAGGCCGAGCGGTGAAGCCGACGCCGCCACCAGCGCCGCCTCGCCCCCGCTGCTCCCGCCCGGGGTTCGTGCGAGGTCCCATGGGTTGTTGGTGCGACCGTAGAGCGGGTTGTCCGACTCCACGAACAGCTCGAGCTGCGCGAGGTTGCTCTTGGCGGTGATGATCGCGCCGGCCTTGCGAAGGCGGCTCACCAGCTCCGCATCGTCGCTCTTGAGATCGGCGGCACGACCGACCAGCCCGGCAGTGGACGCCGTGCCCACGACGTCGAAGCATTCCTTGACGGTGACCGGCACGCCGTAAAGCTTCTGGCCTTTCTCAGGCCGGCTCCGGTCGGCGGCCTTCGCGGCGGCTGCCGCGTGGTCGTGCAGGGCGATTGCCACCGCGTTAAGCCGGGGCTGCACCTCGTTTTGCCGATCGATAAACGCCGAGACGACCTCGGTCGACGAGAAGCGCCGGGCGGCGATGCCTCGCGCGAGATCCCCGGCGCCCAGCGCCGTGAGCTCTGATGCCCCACCCACGGCGGGAAGATTAGCGATTAATTAACGGGGTCGACGTCGAAGCTCCAACCGCGTCCCCGCGGCGCCAGATGGCGCGCCCTCTCGAGCCCATCGCCCTTGAGGGTCACCTGCCATCGGTACTCGCCGCGCAACCGGTGGATGAACGCCGGCGAAGGGCCCATGACGCGGATGCCTTCGACACCTTCAGTCAGCAAGCCGGTCGCTATCGATTCCGCGGCATCGCGCGCCGAGGCGGCGGCCCGCGCGTCGTCCGCGTCACTGCGCGTCAAAACAGCAAGGTCGGCAAAGGGCGGGAATGTGAACGCCTTTCGGGACGGCAGCTCGGCCGCGTAGAAGCCGTCGTAATCGTTCGCGGCCGCGCAGCGGAGTGCGTAGTGCTCGGGGTTGCTGGTCTGCACGATCACAGTCGATGGGCGGCCGTCGCGGCCGGCACGTCCGGCGACCTGCACAACGAGCGAGAAGGTGTTCTCAGCCGAGCGGTAGTCCGGGAAATGAAGCGGCAGGTCGGCGTCGACGACGCCGACGCAGGTCACAGCGGGCAGGTCGAGACCGCGAGCCACCAGCTGCGTGCCGACCAGGATGTCCGCGCGGCGCTCGCTGAACGCCTCCCAGATCTGGAAGTACGCGTCCGGTCCGCGCGCCACGTCGCTGTCGAGGCGCAGCACCCGCGCGGTCGGCCAGATCTTCTTGACCATGGTCTCCAGTCGCTGCGTCCCCATGCCCATGCCCCGGATGTTGCGGCTGCCGCAATGTGGGCATGTCGATGGCATCGACGTCGAGTAGCCGCAGTAATGACAGACCAAGCCTTCGATTTCGGCGTGCTGCACGAGCGACACCGAGCAGCCCAGGCACTGCATCGATTTCCCACAGTCGCGGCACATGACAAACGTCGACATGCCCCGCCGGTTCAGGTAGAGGATCGCCTGCTCCTCGTTGGCGAGGGTGCGGTCGACGGCCTCCAGGAGCCGCTTCGAAAGCGGCTGCCGGTTGCCGGAGGCGAACTCGTCGCGCATGTCGACGAGCTCGATGGCTGCGTCATTGCCCCGCACCCTGTGCGTCAGCTTCGCCAATGCCAGCTCGCGTGTCTGGGCGGCGTGATACGCGACCACGCTCGGCGTCGCCGAGCCCGCGACCAGCCGCGCACCGCTCACCGACGCCAGCCGCCGCGCCACCCAGCCCGTCTCGTACCGAGGCGTGCGGTCCTGCTTGTACGCGGCCGAACCCTCCTCGTCGAGGACGATGAGACCGAGGCGTGGGATGGGCGCGAACACCGCCGACCGGCTGCCGAGGACGACGTCGGCCTGGCCCCGCCGAACGCGCCACCACTGCTGCGCCCGCTCGAGCTCCGTGAGCTGGCTGTGGAGGATGGCGATCGGTGCTCGCAAACGCGCCCGCACCCGCTCGACTAGCTGAGGCGTGAGCGAGATCTCGGGCACAAGCAGCAGGACTCGAAGCTGCTGGGCCAGCGCTTGCTCGGCCGCGGCGAGGTAAACCTCGGTCTTGCCGCTGGCGATGACACCATGCAGCAGCGTGAGCGGGTTGGCGGCAACCACCTCCAAGGCGACCTTCTGCTCGGCGGTCAGGACCGCCCTGCTCGTCTCCGGGATTGGGGCGTTGGCGACTTCGAGCAAACGGCTGTGGCGCCGCTGCCGGCTCGACACACCCTCCCCGGTCGAGCCGTTCGAGCGCACGCGCGGAGGCAGCATCGCGCGTAGGCATTCGATCAGCGGCACCCAGTAGTGGTCGGCGACCAGACGGGCGAGCGCTACCTGGTGCGGCAGGAGGAGCGGTTCGGCGCTTGCCCCCGCAATCGGCTTCGCCTCCACCTCGGGCTCGTCTGTCCCCAGAGAGACCACGAATCCAAACGTCGTCCGGCGGCCGAATGGAACCGTGACCCGATGCCCGGGCACGACGTCGATGCCCTCGGGAACGCTGTAGCTGTAGGTCTCGCGATCCAGGGCGCGCGCCGCCTCGACCGCTACCTCCGCGTAGAGCAAATCGTCATGACGGTAACCGTGGGTGCACGAGGTCGAGGATACGATCCGCCATCTCGCGCTTGGTCATGCGGGGCAGATCCTCCCGGGCGCCGTCGGCGAACAGCATCACCCCCTCGTTGAAATCGCTGCCGAACGCGATGTCCTTGCGCGAGATGTCGTTGGCGACGATGGCTTGCAGCCCCTTCTTCTTCATCTTCTCGAGCGCCTTCGTCTCGAGGTCCGAGCCCTCAGCCGCGAAACCAACCCTGAACACGCCCCGCGCTTCTTTCTCGTTACCAAGCGCGGCGACAATGTCTTGAATCGGTTCGAGCGCGATGGTCAGGCGCGGAGATTCTTCGCGGCGGATCTTGCGGTCCTCGGTCCGAGCGGGCCGAAAGTCCGCGACCGCAGCGGCCATGACCAGCACGTCAGCGCCGGCGAGCTCGCGCCTCAGCACTTTCATCATTTCGTCGGCCGTCTCGACGGGCTTCATGTCGATGCCGTGATGCGCAGGATGCGTCGCGGTGGAAACCAGCGTCACGCGAGCGCCGCGGTCGGCCGCAGCGGCCGCGATGGCAAAACCCATCTTCCCGCTCGAATAGTTGCTGATGTAGCGGACGGGATCGATCGGCTCGCGCGTGCCTCCGGCGGTGACCACGACCCCGCGCCCGGCCAGGTCGTAGCGCGCGCGGATGGCGCTTGCCATGGCATTCATCAGTGCCGCGGAGCTCGCGAGGCGACCCGTGCCTACGTGGCCGCTGGCCAGGTGGCCGGACTCAGGCTCGACGACGATCATGCCCCGCGTTTTCAGCGCGGACACGTTCTCCTGCACCGCCGGCTTTGCCCACATCGCGTCGTTCATCGCCGGCGCAACCACGACGGGTCCACGTGCGGCGAGAAGGGTGGCGGTCACGATGTCGTCCGACTGGCCTTTGGCTACGCGGCTGATGACGTTCGCGGTCGCGGGTGCGAGCAGGCTCACCTGCGCCCAATCGCCCAGGAAGACGTGCGGCTCGGGCGGCCCGTCGCCTGACCAGAGCCCGGTGAGCACGGGCTTGCCGGTGACGCCTTGAAACGAGGCGGCGCCCACGAATCGGGTCGCTGACGCGGTCATCGCGACTCGCACCTCGGCGCCGGCCTGCGTGAGGGCCGAGGCAAGGTCGACGATCTTGTATGCGGCGATCCCGCCCGCGATCAGCAATGCGATGCGCGCGCCTTTCAGCTCATCTGGAACTGGCGTCGGGTCTAGAGGCATGCCCGGGGGCCCCGTCGATAGATTTGGTGGCCAGGTGGTCCAGATCCGGGTGAAGCACCGCGCAGCGCAGCGCACGCATTGTGGATGCGTAAGCGAGCAGCACAGGTGCTGAACCCGGAGATGGGCCGCATGGGCGCCAAAGATACGATGGGGATCCCCGGGCAGGCCTCTCGCGGCATGAACTAAGTCTGGCGCTCGCGCGCGTGGCGGATGATCTCCAGGATCTCCCGCGCCGCGCGCTCGAGGTCGTCATTGACGACCACGTGATCGAAGTGAGTCGCGAGCGCCATCTCGTCCTCGGCGATCCGCTGCCGCGAGGCCTGGTCTCGAGGGCTTTCGCTGTGCCGTTGGGTGCGACGCCGGAGCAGCTCGTCCATCGATGGGGGCGCCAGAAAGATCCTCAACGCATCCGGCGCTCGCTTGCGCACCTGCTCTGCGCCCTGCACGTCGATCTTCAGGACGATGTCGTGGCCCGAGGCGCGGACGTCGTCCAGCGGCGCGATGGGCGTGCCGTAGAGGTTGCCGTCATACGTCGCGTGCTCGAGAAACGCGCCTTCGGGAATCAATCGCTCGAACTCGGCGCGGCTGACGAAATGGTAATTGACACCGTCGACCTCACCTGGTCGCGGAGAGCGAGTCGTATAAGACACCGAGTATCGAAGATTGGAGTCGAGCTCGAGCAGCCGCTTGATGACCGTGTCCTTGCCGACGCCCGACGGCCCCGAGATGACGATCAACAGGGCTCGATTCACTTCACCGAAGCCCAGAACGCCTCGAAATCGGGCGGCGGCGCGACCTCGAAGGTCATCTCCACGCGAGTGCGCGGGTGACGAAGTCGAAGCCGCCAGGCGTGCAGCATCGGCCGATCCGGTTCATCCGGCCCGCGCCTGCCGTACTCCGCGTCGCCGGCGAGCGGATGACCAAGCGCGGCCAGGTGCACCCGAATCTGGTGCGTGCGGCCTGTGTCGAGATCACAGCGCAGGAGTGTATGCGTGCTGCGTTTTTCGACGACTTCGTAGCGCGTGCGCGCAAATCGTCCCCCGGCGACGACGGCCATTCGCTTGCGGTCTTTCGGATGGCGACCGATCGCGCCTTCCAGCTCCCCGGCGTCGGTCTTGAAACGTCCACGGGCGATCGCCAGGTAGGAGCGGCTGAGCGTGCGATCGCTGAGCTGCGAGGAGAGCGCCCGATGACTGGCGTCATTACGCGCAACGACGATCAACCCCGACGTTCCCTTGTCGAGCCGGTGGACGATGCCAGGACGCGCTGCGCCGCCGGCCGACGACCAGCTCCCGCCGCGACCGAGCAGCGCGTGCACGAGGGTGCCGGAGTGATGGCCCGGCGCGGGGTGCACGACCATTCCCGCCGGCTTGTTGATCACCAAGAGGTCTTCGTCCTCGAAGACGACCTCCAGTGGGATTGCCTCGGGCATCGCGACGGTCACGTACGCCTCCGGGACCTCGAGCTCGATGACGTCGCCGGCCGCGACTCGGTCCGCGGGATCGGCGGTCTCGCCGTTGACCGTGACCAGGTGGCTCTTGATCAGGCGGGCGGCCGCCGCGCGGCTCAGGTCGTTCGCGTGGTCCGCGATGAAACGGTCGAGTCGGGGCGCCGCGACGTCAGCGATCAGGCGGCGTTGGGTTTGCGTATCAGGTACCCGACGATCAGAAGGAAGACGCCGATGCTGATTGCCGAGTCGGCGAGATTGAAGACCGGCCAGAAGTGGAAGTTCACGAAGTCGGTCACGCCGCCGCCGTTGATCACGCGGTCGGAAGCGTTACCGAGCGCGCCCCCGAGTATCAGCCCGAGCACGGCATCGGCGCGAAGGTCGCCGGGCTGGCGCATGACATAGACAACGAGCCCGATCGACACCGCCACGGACGCCAACAGAAAGAACCAGGGTCCCACCGGCGCAAACCCGAAGGCGGCGCCCGCGTTGCGGACGTTGGTGATGCCGACCAGGTTGCCGATCACAGATACCTCCGTCCCGTAAGGAACTGTGGCGGTGACGATGCTCTTGGTCAGGCGATCGAGCACAACGACCACGAGCGCGACCAGGAAAAACAGGGTGCGCCCGGTATGACTTGTCAGCTTCGTCTCAGTCCGATCCAGATCTGCTCTCCTTCCAGCAAAAGCTGCTCTCCCTCGCAATCGTCCTTGCCATGCTCGACGGTGACGGACAGCGTTTCGTTCTTGATGTAGTCGATGTGCTTCTCGATGGCGCGGCCAAGCAGCCCATCAGCCTCAAAGCATGTATGGATGCGGTCCTCGACGTTGAGGCCGGCCTTCTTGCGGCGGTCCTGGATCAAGCGCACGACCTCCCGCGCCAGGCCCTCGAGGCGAAGCTCCTCAGTGATCTCGGTCTCCAGAGCGACCTCAGCAGCGCCGAACGTGATGCTCTTTACATTGAGCTCGTCGCGAACGATCGTGGCGATCTCCTCTGGGAGCGGCTCGCCAGGCAGCGCTATCGAAGCCAGCGGCTGGCGGACCCTTATGCGCACCGCGTCTCGGGCGGCGAGGCCCGCTTCGACCGCCTGGCGCGCCCGCGCCATGTTCGCCTCGACCTCAGGGTCAAGCCGCTGCAGCGCTTGCGGGAAATCACTCAGATGGACCGAATTTCCATTGGAGAGGTTGCGGTACATCGCGTCGGCCATGAACGGCGCGAACGGCTGACCGTCGTCAGCGTCTCGTACAGCGTCTGGTACGCAGCCAGCTTGTCGCGATCGGACTGTGATTTCCAGAAACGCCGCCGCGAGCGGCGCACGTACCAGTTGGAGAGCTCATCGACGAATTTCTGGATCTTTCGAGCCGGCTCGTTGGCGTCATACCGGTCGAGGCCGGTGGTCACCGTCTCGACAAGGTCGCTCAACCGCGAGAGCAGCCACCGATCCAGCACGTGCCGCTCGCCCACAGGAACCTGCGCCTGGTCCGGGTCGAAGCGGTCCAGCCGTGCGTACGTGACGAGAAACGAATAACAGTTCCACAGCGGGATGAAGAACTGCTGCACCGTCTCCCGCAGCGCCGCGTCCCCGGTCCGGTAGTTCTCGCCGACCTGCGTCGAGGTATAGAAATACCAGCGCACGGCGTCGGAGCC
>WNFT01000693.1_pt1 | contig 28324 bp, 25 predicted proteins | sample 5400191 | NCBI WGS metagenome assembly WNFT01 (sample SAMN13153359, study PRJNA577476) | soil metagenome | isolation source: 80 cm saprolite under Madrone tree | place: USA:California | collected 2016-06-14 | reverse complement strand
CGAGTTCCTCGAGAGCCATCTTCAGTTTCAGCCCCGAGCGGTACAGCAATCGGTACGCGCGGCGTATGTTCAGGATCTGCTCGGGGGTGAAACCCCGCCGTTGCAAGCCTATCGCGTTGACGCTGTGCGGCACCGCCGGGCGTCCCACCGCCAGCACATAGGGCGGAACGTCGCGAGTCACCATGGCGTTGTGCGCAATGAAACAGTGCGCGCCGACCTTGGTGTGTTGATGCACGGCCGACAGGCCGCCCAAGGTCGCCCAATCGCCGATTTCCACGTGCCCGCCGAGCGTGGCGCAATTCGCCATCACGATCTGGTCGCCGAGACGGCAGTCATGAGCCACGTGCGAATACGCCATCAACAGATTGTCGTTGCCGATGAGCGTCACCCCTCTGTCGTGGGTGGTGCCGCGATTCACCGTGACGGATTCGCGAAATACGTTGCGGTCGCCGATTTCGAGCAGCGTGGGCTCGCCCTTGTATTTCTTGTCCTGCGGCGCGTCGCCCAAGGACGCGAACTGAAAAATCTTGTTGCCGGTGCCGATGCGCGTCGGTCCGTTGATCACCGCGTGCGGGCCGATCCAGGTGCCGGAGCCGATGACCACATCCGGACCGATGACCGTGAACGGACCGACCTCAACGTCCGCCGCCAGCTGCGCTTGCGGCGATACCACCGCGCGCGAATCGATCATCCCGCCTCTCCCTTCGCCTTCGAGCCCGTGGTCTCCGGAGCCACCATGATTTCCGCCGACGCCACCTCGACGCCGTCGACTTCGGCCAACCCGTGAAACTTCCAGATTCCCTTGAAGGCACGTTTGAACGTGACCTTGAGCACGAGCTGATCGCCCGGCTCCACGGGCTTGCGGAATCGCGCGCTGTCGATGGCCACGAAATAGAACCGCGTATTGGCGTCCGGGACCACCTTCGCAGTCTTGAATGCCAGGACGCCCGCGGCCTGGGCCAGCGCCTCGATGATCATCACTCCCGGCATCACCGGTCGATGCGGGAAATGTCCCGGGAAGAACGGCTCGTTGAACGTCACGTTCTTCAGTGCGAGAACCCGCTCTCCGGGCACGCATTCCAGAACGCGATCCACCATCAAGAAGGGATACCGATGCGGCAGTTGCCGCATGATCGCTTCGATATCCATCTTCTCGGCTTCAGCCATCATCGCTCCTTTGCGTCCAACCGCCGTAAACGCGCCACCATGCGCCGCCACTTCCGGGTCTCCACGGCCGGCATCCCGCTCGAGTAGCTGCCGGCGTGCTTGATCGAGGCGCTCACCAGGCTGACGCCCGTGACCACCACGTCGTCGGCAATCGTCAAATGACCGGCGATCCCGACACCGCCGCCGATCATGCATCGTTGACCGATCGTCGTGCTGCCCGAAATGCCTACGCAACCCGCGATGGCGGTATGAGCCCCTATGGTCACGTTGTGGCCCACTTGTATCTGATTGTCCAGCTTCACCCCATGCTCCACCACCGTGTCGTCGATGGCGCCCCGATCGATGGTGGTGTTCGCACCGATCTCCACGTCGTCGCCGATGGTGACGCTGCCCACCTGGGGCACCTTCACCCACGTCCCCGCATCGGGCGCGAAACCGAAGCCGTCGGCGCCGACCACCGCTCCGGAGTGAATAATACAGCGCCGGCCGATGCGCACTCCGGCATATAGGTTGACTCGCGACACCAAGCGCGAGTCGGCGCCGATCTGCGCTCCTTTCTGCACGATGCATCCAGGACCCACGACCACGCGCTCGCCGATGACCACGTCATCCTCGATGACGGCCAGCGGCCCCACGTTCGCCGAAGCCGCTATGCGCGCGCTCACCGACACCACCGCCGTCGGATGAGTTCCCGGCGCTGGGTGCACCTGCGGATGCAGCAATTCCGCGATCCGCGCATAGGCAAGATAGGGGTTGGGATCGATCAGCGCGGCGACGGGGCACCCTGCCGCATGTTCCGGTCCCACCAAGACCGCGGTCGCGCGCGTGGATTCCATCTGTTTGCGGTACCGCGGATTCGCCAGGAAGCTCAAGGCGCCGGCCTCCGCGTGCGACAAGGTCGCGACGCGCGAGACTCGCAGTCCGGGCTCGCCGCGCAGCCCGAGGCCGAATCGCACCGCTAAGTCCCCTAGGCTGTATTCTCCCTGCACCCGCGCACCACCTTAAGCGTGGGAGCCTGTCTGACTAATGATCGCCGTCGCGAGGGTGCGACGCATGCGTCGCACGGGCGACCATGGATGGTCGCCCAGGGCTTGCGCGGAGCAGGGACTGCGCAGCGCAATGACCCACAGCGAGCAGATTTTTGCGATCGTTTCGCGCGCATAGTGGGCACTATGTAAGCGAAAGGATCGCAAAAATATGCCGCTGTGGGGCGGCCGCAGCAGGCGCATCATTAGTCAGACAGGCTCCTAAGGTTGGTTGCGCTATTTGCCGCCGGGGGGCTTGGGCGGGGTAGTCGAACTCGCGGGAGCCTTGGGTGCGGGTGCCGCGGCCGGCAAGGTCGCCGGCTTGGTCGCAAGCACCGCCAATACCTGGGCCGTGATATCGAGCGGACCCTTGGCAAAGAACACACCGTCGCCCAGCACCAGATCGAAGCCCTGGGCATTGGCGTACCCTTGAATCTCCGTGACGAGGTAGCGCTGCACCTTGCCGATTTCCTCGTTACGGCGCGTTGATGCGTCGTCCTGGAATTCGCCGGCCTTGCGCGAGAATTCACGCTGTTGGTCGCGCAACGTCTTCTCCGCCTTGGCGCGGTCGGCCTCGGACATCACGGCGCCTTCTTTCTGCAATTTCTCATCGCGCGCCTTCAGGTCGTTCTGCATCGTCAAGAGTTCGCGGCGGCGGGGCGCAAATTCATTTTCAAGGGCTTGCATCGCTGTCTTGGTCTGGGGCGCATCCTCCAGAAGCTTCTGGAAATTGACCACGCCCATTTTGATCTCGGCGCTCGCCGGGCCGGACATCACGAGCCCGCACACGCAAAAGGCCAATAAGGGAATGCTGCGATTGAAAGTCGACATATTTATATTTAAGACCTCAAATAGTGAGCGGTCAAAATGCTTGACCGATAGAAAATTGAAAGCGCTCTGTTTCGTCGTTGAATCTTACCGTGTTGCCGGAGAACGCATTCAAAGGGACGCCGTATGAGAAACGGAACAGACCCAAGGGTGCAAGCCACTGCACCGCGATCCCGGTCGATCTTTTCAGGTTAGCATAATCGAAGTGATAGTTGACCGGCGTTGTGTCGTCGAACCCCAAGAATTTGACCTTATTGCCCGTCTGAAATACGTTGCCCATATCATAAAACCAGCTCACCCGGGCGGCGCTTCTCCACTTTTCGGGCACCGGGAAGATCAATTCCAAGCGGTTGACCACGCGAAAGTTTCCGCCGTACGGGTTGCCCAGGCCGATATTGTCCCGGGGCCCCAAGCGGCTCTCGCGATAGCCGCGGATGCTGTCCGGCCCGCCGGCGAAGTAGTTCAGATAGGGAGGCAGCGCGGTGGTACGACCCAGCGCCGAGGCATAGTCCACCTGGGCGTTGAAGGACAACAGCCATTTTCGCCAAATGGGGACGTACTGAAGATATTGGAAATTGGTGGCGTAGTAGCGCACGTCGCTCGGGGGTATGGCGTAGCGCCCCGAAACGCTCAAGTGCAGGCCGCGGTCGGCGAACAGAGCCCGGTTGCGCGCATCGTAATTCCATCCGGCCGTGAGCTCATAGGTATAGAAGTTGGTGCCGTGGACCGTGTACGGATTGTCCAGGGAATTGACCACGCCGTCGCCGTTGGTGTCCGTGAGATCGCGGGTGAAGGTATTGCCGTTCTGCTTGACCCAATCCACGGCCTGCTGGGCGCTGTACCCTTGCGAGACCACCAGGGTGTTCTTGTTGGCGGATACGCCGGCCTGCAGGTATTGGTACTCGCTGATGGGGTAGGACCACTGCAGCGCGCCCGTGATCTGCTTGGTCGAGAACGCCGACGACGCGGCGACGAATTGCGTGATATCCCGGTAGGTGATCGAACTGGTGCGGGCCACACCGTCGATGGTGGTGTAGGGATCCGTATGCGAGAACACGTAGCTCTTGCTGTATTTGCCGGCGTTGATTTCCAACGCGATGCGATCGCCCGTTCCCATGAAGTTGCTGTGAACGAAGTTGCCGTTCAGGCTGATGCCCTGCGATTGGGAATAGCCGATGCCGCCGCCGAATTGCCCGGGTAATCCTTCCTTGATGTTGTAATCCACGTCCACGAGGTCCGCGCTGCCCGCCACCGGCTTGGTCTCGAACTCCACTTTCTCCACGTAGGGCAGCCGCTGCAGCCGTTCCTTGGACCGCTCGACCGCCGAATTCGACAGCCATCCACCCTCGAGCTGGCGCATCTCGCGGCGCAGCGTTTCGTCGTTGATCGCCGTGACGTTGTTGAAATTGATGTGCCGCACGTATACGCGATTGCCCGGCTCGATGAAGAACGTGAGCGAGACGGTTTTCTTCTCGTTGTCCGGGGTGGGCACCGGATCGATCTTGGCGAATGCGTAGCCGTCGGCGCCCAGCCGGTAGCTCATCAGTGTCTGCGAGCTGGTGACGGCCTTGCGGGAAAAAATATCGCCGGGGTGAATCTGCAGCAGTTTTTGCAGCTGCTCCTCGGGCACCACCATCGTGCCGGCGAGCTTGATGTCCGATACCTTGAAAACATCGCCCTCGCTGACGTTCACGGTGATGTACATGTCGTCTTTTTCCGGCGCGATGGCGACTTGCGTCGACTCGATCTGGAAATTGGCATAGCCGCGGTCCATGTAGTAGGAGCGCAGTTTCTCCAAATCGCCCTGCAGCGATTCGCGCGAGTACCGGTCGTCCTGCTTGTACCAAGACAGCCAGTTCGGGGTTTTCAACTCCAGGGTGCCGAGCACGTCCTTCTCTTTGAACCGGGTGTTGCCGACCAGGTTGATCTGTTCGATCTTGGCGCGCTTGCCCTCCTTGATGTCGACGATGATGTCGACCTTGTTGCCCGGCAGCTCCGTGATCTTGGTATCGACGCGCACGGCGTATTTGCCGCGGCTGAAGTATTGGTCGGTGAGGTATTGCTTCACTTCATCGAGCACCGAGCGGTCGAAGGTCTTGCCGGTCGCAAGGCCCACGTTGCGCAAGCTCTTTTGCAAGTCCTCGGTCTTGATGTCCTTGTTGCCCTTGAGCTCGAACTTGGCGATGGACGGCCGCTCGACGACCACGACCAGCAGGGTGTTGCCGTCGCGGCGCAGTTCCACGTCGCGAAAGAACCCCGTCGCGTACAGCGCCCGCATGGCCTCGCCGATGCGCTGGCCGTCGAGGTGATCGCCGATGTTCACGGGCAGGTAGTTGAATACCGTGCCTTCGGAGATTCGCTGCAGGCCTTCGATGCGAATGTCGCCGACCGTGAACGGCTCCTGCGCGATTTGCGCGCGCACAGCCGATCCCAAAGGCTGGATGGCAAGGGCCACCAGGCACGCCAAACGCAATTCAAGCCGCACGCGACAACGACCGATTGCTGTTTCGATTGATCATGATTTCCCGTTAATTCAAATGTCTTGATATATCGTTATAGAAGGCGAGGCTCATCAACACGACAAGGAGCGCAATTCCGAGCTGCTGACCGAACAGCTGGGCACGCTCGGACAGCGGTGTCCCCTTCACCGCTTCCACCACCTGGTAGACCACCTGGCCGCCGTCCAGTAACGGTACCGGCATCAGGTTCAGCACGCCCAAGCTCACGCTGATGATCGCCAAAAAAGCCAAGAACGCGGTCAATCCCAAGTACGCGCTGATACCCGCAAATTCCGCGATGCTGATCGGACCGCTGATGTTCTTTGCGGACACTTGGCCCGTCACTATCCGCCACAGCATCTGCACGGTGAGCGAGGACATCTCCCAGGTCTTCGCCACGCCGCTTAAAGCCGCGTCGATGGGACCGGAGCGATGGATTTCCACCAGCCCCGGCGGCCAGGCTCGCGGCCCTTCTTGCAATGTAATGCCCAGCCGGCCGATCGCCCTGCCCGCCTCCATCACGCGCGGCACCGGCGCCACGATACGCAATCGTTCGCCGCCGCGCTCGACTTCGATCGAAATGTCGCGCCCCGGCGCGGCGCTCACCATGGACACGAACTCCGCGCTGTTGGCGACCTGCTGGCCGTCGAGGGCCAGCAAGCGATCGCCCGCGCGCAAGCCCGCCCGCGCGCCAGCGCTGCCCGGGGGCGCCTCGTGAACCAGCGTGTCGGCGTTCCATGTCGAGAGATCGAAGCCAAGTCCGGGCAACAACTTGCCGGGCTCGGTCATGGCGCGCCGATCATCGCCGACCCGCAGCATCAGCGAGCGCTCGCTGCCGTCGCGCCGCACCCGCAGGGGTATCACGCCGTCATCGCTGAATTGCCGGATCAGCGCGATCTGCAGCTCTTCGGTGTCGCCGACGCTGCGTTCGCCGACGCGCACGATCTGGTCGCCGCGCCGTAGTCCGGCCACCGCCGCGGGACTGTCGAGCCGCACCTGTCCGACCACGGGTTTGACGATTTCCGTTCCGACCATCGCCAGAATGGCATAGAGGACCGAGGCGAACAGCAGGTTCATCGCGGGTCCCGCCAACAGCACCGCGATCCGGTGCAGCACCGGCCGCCGCGTGAACGAACGGTGCAGCTCGGCCGGGCTCACCTCGCCCTCGCGCTCGTCCAGCAATTTGACGTAGCCGCCCAAGGGTATGGCGGCAATGCAGTACTCGGTGCGATCGGCGTCCTTACCGACCCGCATCACCAAAGGTTTGCCGAAGCCGATGCTGAAGCGTAGAACTTTGAAGCCGAGTTTCTTCGCGACCCAGTAATGCCCGAATTCGTGGACTGCCACCAAGATCCCGATCGCAACCAAGAAGGCGGCGAGAAAAAACAACATTTTCATGCGAAGGCTCCAGAGCCAGGCTCGATCAAGGCATTAGCCAAGCGTCGCGCCGCCGCGTCGGCGTCCAAAACATCTCCCAGAGCCTTGACGGGGGACGAATCGAGCTGATGCAACACTTTGTCAATGACCGCGGCAATCCCGGTAAAGTTCAAGCGCCGGTCAAGAAACGCCTGTACTGCGACCTCGTTGGCCGCATTCAGCACCGCGGGCGCGGTGCCGCCGGCCCGCGCCGCCGCCCGCGCCAATCCGAGGCTGGGAAAGCGCGCATGATCGGGAGGCTCGAAGGCAAGCTGTCCGATCTCGGCTAGATTGAGCGATTGTACACCGGAAGCAAACCTCTCCGGCCACGCGAGCGCCTGAGCGATGGGCGTGCGCATATCGGGAGCGCCGAGCTGTGCAAGCATCGAACCGTCCGCATATTCGACCAGCGAGTGAACGACGCTCTGCGGGTGAACGATGACATCCACGTCCCGTTCCGGCAATCCGAACAGCAAGGTCGCCTCGATGACTTCGAGCCCCTTGTTCATCAGCGTCGCGGAGTCGACGGAAATCTTGCGGCCCATCTTCCACTTCGGGTGGGCACAGGCTTCGTCCGGCGTGACATGGGGCAAGGTTGCGATGTCGGCGGTGCGAAACGGCCCGCCCGAGGCGGTCAGAATCACGCGGACCACGCCGCGCGCAATCTCGCCGGGAAGATAGCCCGCCGGCATGCATTGAAAAATCGCATTGTGTTCACTGTCGATCGGGATGAGTTCGGCGCCGGCGCGGCGCACTTCATCCATCAGGATCTGGCCGGCCATGACCAGGGCCTCTTTGTTGGCCAGCAGCACGCGCTTGGCCGCCCGCACGGCGGCCAAGGTCGACGGCAACCCGGCAGCGCCCACGATCGCCGCCATCACCACGTCGACATTGTCGGCGGCGACGGCGGCGGCAAGCGCCTCGGGCCCGCTTTCCACGCGCGACGTCGAACCACAGTCGCGTAAGCTGGCGCGCGCCAGGGCCGCGGCCTTGGGGTCGACGAGCACCACGGTCTCCGGCCGAAACTGCCGTGCTTGCTCGACGATGGCTTGCCAGCTGCTGTGGGCGCCCAGCACCGCGACCCGATATTGCTCCGGATGCAAGGCCACTACGGCAAGCGTGCTGCGCCCGATGCTGCCGGTGGATCCCAGGATGGCGAGGCCCCGGGGCGCGTTCATGCGATCACACCGTGGCTGAACAAACCGAGCGCATACAGGGGCGCCGCCGCCGTCACGCTGTCGATGCGATCCAACAGGCCGCCGTGTCCGGGCAGCAGCGCGCCGCTGTCCTTGAGGCCTGCGGCACGCTTGAACATGCTCTCGGTAAGATCGCCGATGATCGAAAAAACCCCGACCGCGCAGCCGAAAACCACCACAGCCAGCGGCGGTAAGCCGAAATGCGCGGCGCCCGCCCAGGCGACCAGCGCCACCATCAAGAGACCGCCCATGGCACCCTCCCACGTCTTGCCCGGACTCACGCGCGGCGCCAATTTCCGCCGGCCCAAGCTGCGTCCCGCAAAGTACGCGCCCACATCGGCGGCGATCACCAGCAACACCAGCCAGAGCACCATCTGCGGACCGCCCGCGAAGCCTTGGGTTGCGACCTGCAGCCTCGCGAGGGCAATGAATGCCGGCACCAATACCGGCAGCCCGCAGGCGAGCGCCAGCGTCGGATGATACCGGGGAGGCCCCCACGACAGCCACAGCAGAGCGATCGCCCACCAGGCGCACGCGGCGCTCAGCAGCAGCAGCAAATGCTTGGGGTAGGCGGTCCACCGCCAGGCGAGGACCAGCAGCACTGCGACGCCGGCCGCGTAAGCGGTGCGCGCCCCTGTCCCGCGCAGCGCGCCGAAGCCGGCCCACTCCCAGGCACCGATGGTGAAGGCCGCGCCGATCGCGACGACGGCCCATGGCGGGGGCAGCAGAAACAAGCCCGCCAGCAGGATGCAGGCAAGAATGGCCGCGGTGAGTATTCTTGTCCTAAGCATCTGCCGTCTCAAGCATCGGCTTTCGCCACGAGTTGCCCCGACGTCTTGCCGAAGCGGCGCTCGCGTTGCGCAAAGCATTCGAACGCCGCGTCGAGATGCGCCGCTGAAAACGCCGGCCATAGCTCATCGCAAAAATACAGCTCCGTGTAGGCAAGATTCCACAGCAAGAAATTGCTGATCCGCTGCTCGCCGCCCGTGCGGATCAAGAGGTCGGGGTCGGGGATGCCGGCCAGCGCGAGACGTTCCGCGACTTGCGCTTCGTGGATGTCGGACGCGGCCAGAGTGCCGGCCGCCGCATCCGCAGCGAGCGAGCGGCAAGCCTGGGTGATATCCCAGCGCCCCCCATAGGCCATGGCCACGATCAGCCGGAGCCCCGTGTTGGCCGCGGTCAGTTGCTCGGCGCTCTGCATTCGCCGCGCGAGTTCGGCGCCCAGCAGGCCGCGGTCGCCGATGAACGCCAGGCGCACGTGGTTCCGGTGCAAGTCGGCGACTTCGCGCTCCAAGGCGTCGAGAAACAGGTTCATGAGCATGCCGACCTCGTCGGGCGGTCGGCGCCAATTTTCGCTGCTGAAGGCGAACAGCGTCAGATGGCGGACCTTGCGCCTGGCGCATTCCTCCACGACTTTGCGCACCACCTTGACGCTGGCGCGATGCCCGGCAGGGCGCGGCATGCCTCGCGATCGGGCCCACCGGCCGTTGCCGTCCATGATGATTGCGACATGCTGGGGCGAATCGGCCATCTTCACACCTGCATCAGCTCCTTTTCCTTGTCGGCCATGGCCTGATCGATTTCCGCCACGTGCTTGTCGGTCAGCTTCTGAACGTCGTCCTGGGCCCGACGGTCATCGTCTTGCGCAATCAACTTTTCCTTGAGCATTTCCTTCAGCTCATTCATGACTTCGCGGCGCACGCCGCGCACGGCCACGCGGGCGTTTTCCGCCTCGGCCTTCACGACCTTGATGATGTCGCGGCGGCGCTCTTCGGTGAGCGCCGGCATGTTGATGCGAATGAGCTGTCCGGCGGTGTTGGGGGTGAGGCCAAGATCGGATTTATAGATCGCCTTTTCGATCACCGGCACCATGGCCTTTTCCCAGGGACTCACCGTCAACGTGCGCGCGTCCTCGGTTGCTATGTTGGCCACCTGGTTCAAGGGCATTTCCGAGCCATAGTAGTCGACCTTGATGTGCTCGATCAGGCTGGTGTGCGCACGGCCGGTGCGCATCTTCTTCAGCTGATCCTTGAACGCCGACACGCATTTCTGCATGCGTTGGGTTGCGTCTTTCTTCAAGTCCTCGAGCATGGGGTCCCCCTTAGCCTGCCGCGGTTACGACGGTGCCGACGTCTTCGCCCTGCACGATACGCATCAAATCGCCGGCGTTGAACAGATTGAAGACCTGCAGCGGTAAATTGTTTTCGCGGCACATGACGATGGCGGTCGCATCCATCACGTTGAGGCGATCGTTCAGCACCTGATCGAAGGTCAGGCGGGCATAACGCTTGGCATTCGGATTCGTGACCGGATCGGAGTCGTAGATGCCGTTGACCTTGGTCGCCTTCAACAGAATATCGGCGTTGATCTCGATGGCCCGCAGGCTCGCCGCCGTGTCCGTGGTGAAAAATGGATTGCCGGTTCCGGCTCCGAATATCACCACGCGGCCTTTCTCGAGATGCCGCACGGCGCGCCGCCGGATGTAGTCCTCGCACACTTCGTTGATGCGCAGCGCCGACATGACCCGCGCATACGCGCCCAGACTCTCGAGGGCGTCCTGCAACGCCAGCGCATTGATCACGGTGGCGAGCATTCCCATGTGGTCGGCGGTCACCCGGTCCATGCCGGCGCGGGCCAACCCTGCGCCGCGGAAGATGTTGCCGCCGCCCAGGACGACGGCGACCTGCACCCCCATCTGGGTCAGGTCGTGGATTTCCCCGGCGATACGCTTGAGTATGACCGGATCGATGCCGTAATCCTCGCCCCCGAGCAGCGCCTCGCCGGATAATTTGACCAAAATTCTACGATAGCGAGCCGTGGCGTTTGTGTTGGTCATGATCTCGTATCCCGTACCCTACTATAAAAGACCCCGCAAGCGCGGGGTCATTCAGTCCAGCCGGTTGAGGCTTAGTGCTGTTTAGGACCGTCTTTCGGGCCGCCGCCGTTGCCCTTGTTTCCCTCGTCGGTTTTGGGCTTCTCCTGCGCCTTCACCTGCGCCATCACCTCGCCGACGAAATCATCCTGCTTCTTTTCGATGCCGGCGCCGACTTCGTAGCGCTCGAATTGCACGACCGCGGCGCCGGCCTTCTTGAGGAGCTTCTCGACCGTGACGTCCGGGTCCTTGACGAAAGGCTGCCCTACCAGCGTGATTTCCGCCAGATACTTGCGCAGCCGGCCCTCCACCATTTTGGCGACGATCTCCGGCGGTTTCTTCTCGGCCTTGGTCTGCTCCGCCAGAATCTCTCGCTCCTTGCCGAGCACCGCGGCCGGGACGCCGTCCGAATCGATATAGGCGGGATTCGCGGCGGCAACGTGCATCGCCAGGTCCTTCGCCAAGGCCTCATCGCCGCCCTTCAATGCCACGAGGCTGCCGATGCGGCCGCCATGGATATAGGCGCCGAGCACGCCCGGCGCCGTCACGCGCACGAAGCGCCGGACCGAGATGTTCTCACCGATTTTCGCGATCAGGGAGCGGCGCTTTTCGTCGAGCGTGGATGAACCGCTCGACAGCTGGAGCAGTGCGCTCACATCCGCAGGCGCCTTCTCCAGCGCCAGCCGGGAGACTTCGCGGGCGAATCCTTGGAATTCATCGCCGCGCGCCACGAAGTCGGTTTCGCAATTGACTTCCACGAGCACGGCGCTCGAGCCGGAGCGCTCCACCGCCACCGTGCCTTCGGCTCCGCCGCGCGCCGCCTTCTTGTCCGCCTTGGCAAGCCCGGTCTTGCGCATGAGCTCGGCGGCCGCGTCCAAGTCGCCCTTGGTTTCGACCAGCGCTTTCTTGCACTCCATCATTCCCGCGCCCGTACGCTCGCGGAGCTGCTTTACAGTATCTGCCGTGATGTTCATTTGAAGCTACCGATTACGCGCCGCGCCTCGGCGCACTGCCGCTGCGGCCGGTCGGACGGCGCCGCGGGGCGCTGGCCGGACGCGTCTCCGCCGGCGGAGTATCCGCCGTGTCGACGTCGTCGACTTCGACCTCGTCGAGAGAGGCCGCCACGGCGGCCACGCTCGGCACCACGGTCACCGGAACCTTACGGCGCGGCGGCGGCTTCTTGTGGCCTCCGCGCGGCGCCTGGGCCGGACGGCGGCCGCCGGCGGCGCGCTTCTTGGGATTGCCTTCCTCGTCGAGCTCCACGAATTCGTCCTCGCCCACCGGGACCTCGGGCAGCGAGGCCTTGCCTTCCAGTACCGAATCGGCCACTCCGCCGGCGTACAGCAGGATGGCGCGCATGGCGTCGTCGTTGCCGGGAATCACATAGTCGATGCCGTCGGGCGAGCAATTGGTGTCCACCACGGCGACCACCGGAATCCCGAGCTTCTTGGCTTCGTGAATGGCGATTTGCTCATGGCCGACGTCGATCACGAACAGGGCATCGGGCAGAGCCGTCATTTCCCGGATGCCGCCGAGGCTCCGCAGCAGCTTGTCCATCTCACGGCGCAGCATCTGAGCTTCCTTCTTGCCGCGCCGATCCAAGGCGCCGCTCTGCGCCATTTCGTCCAATTCGTTGAGCCGCTTGATGGACTGCCGAATGGTCTTGAAATTGGTCAGCATGCCGCCCAGCCAGCGTTGGTTCACGTAGGGCATGCTGCAGCGGGTGGCTTCCTTCTGAACCGCGTCGCGGGCGGATCGCTTGGTGCCGACGAACAGCACCTTGCCGCCCTCCGCGGCCACGCCCTTGATGAACGCCGCCGCCTGGGCATACAGGGGTTGCGTCTTTTCAAGATTGATGATGTGGATCTTGTTGCGTTCGCCGAAGATGAACGGGGCCATCTTGGGGTTCCAGAAGCGGGTTTGATGTCCAAAATGGACGCCCGCTTCCAGCATTTGTCGCATAGACACGCTGGTCATAAAACACTCCTGGTCGGGTTGAGCCTCCGCGTATCCCAATCGGCAACCCGTCGAAGACTTGAAATTGAAGCCTTGGCCTTCATCTTTCAATGTCCCGCCGGGCACCCGGCCGATTGTGACGACACGCGTGCGGGGTTGTTAAAAATAGCCGCGCTTTATACCATGAACATCTGTTAGACACAAAGCCTGCCGTCCTATGAACGTAACCGTCAAAACGCCTGCCGAGCAGGACAAAATGCGCGCCGCCGGCCGCCTGGCCGCCAGTGTGCTGGATATGATCGGGCCGTTCGTTCAACCCGGGGCGACCACGGACGAACTCGACAAGCGGTGTCACGATTTCATCGTGGACGAGTTGAAGTCGATCCCGGCCAACCTCAATTACCGGGGCTTCCCCAAGACCATCTGCACCTCGGTGAACCATGTCGTATGCCATGGAATTCCGGGCGACAAGCGCCTGAAGAGCGGCGACATCATCAATATTGACGTCACCGTGATTCGCGACGGCTTTCATGGCGATACCAGCCGCATGTACTTCGTCGGCAACGCCGGGGTCCTTGCCCGCCGGCTGACGGCCGCATGTCACGAGGCCATGTGGCGCGGCATCCGCGTGGTCAAGCCCGGGGCCCGGTTGGGCGACATCGGGCATGCCATTCAGACCTTCGCCGAAAGTAATAATTTCTCAGTGGTGCGCGAATATTGCGGACACGGCATCGGCCGCGTTTATCACGAAGACCCTCAAGTGCTGCACTACGGCAAACCCGGCACCGGACTCGAACTGACGGCGGGCATGACCTTTACCATCGAGCCCATGATCAACGCCGGGCGCCGCGACGTGCGGCTGCTCCCGGACGGCTGGACGGTGGTCACCAAGGATCAGTCCCTGTCGGCGCAGTGGGAACACACGATCCTGGTCACAGACGCAGGCTTCGAAGTGCTCACTTTGAGCGCGAGCGTCGACCTACCCGCCGCCGCGGCGGCCTCTTGAGCGCCCACGGCACACTTCTCGATCCCACCGCTGACTGGCCTTATCTCACGGCCGCGCCCGAGGCCCTTCGGGAGGGGCAGTTCTCGCCGATCGTCTTCAGGCAGGTCCTGGATCGCGGCACGGAGCTTCTGCAGGATCGTTTCGCCGCCGACGAGGCCGTCGAAGATCTGGTTCGTGATCGAGCGCGCCTGGTCGACATTACCCTGCGCGCCGCCTGGGTGCGCCACGCCGGCAAGTTTGCGGACGATCTGGCGCTGGTGGCCGTCGGCGGTTACGGACGCGGCGAGCTGCACCCGAGTTCGGACATCGACGTCATGGTGCTGCTGCCGAAGAGCGACTCCGCCGACTGGCAGCCGGATATCGAAAAATTTCTGACCTTCCTCTGGGATATCGGTCTCGAGGTCGGGCACAGCGTGCGCTCCATCGACGACTGCCAGCGGGAGAGTCTCGCCGACATCAGCGTCGCGACCACCCTGTTCGAGGCGCGGTTGCTGGCCGGCCCCGAATCGCTGTTCGCCGGCATGCGCCGCGCGCTGGCGCCCGACCGCCTGTGGTCCTCACAGGACTTCTTCGAAGCGAAGGTCAAGGAACAGACCGAGCGGCACCATCGCTACTTCGATACCGCCTACAACCTCGAACCGAACGTCAAATCGAGCCCCGGGGGCCTGCGCGACATTCAAACCATCGGCTGGGTGGCAAAACGCCATTTCGGCACCGACACGCTCGACGAGCTGGTGGCTCACGGCTTCCTCACCCGCGAGGAACTGCGCAAGCTGAAGGCGGGCCAGTCGTTTCTATGGAAGGTGCGCTTCGGACTGCATGTGCTCACCGGGCGGCGCGAGGATCGGCTGCTGTTCGATTATCAAATCAAGCTCGCGAAGCTGTTCGGCTACGAAGACGCCAGCTTCACGCTGGCCGTCGAGCAGCTGATGCAGAAGTACTACCGCACCGTCATGGACATCAGCCTGCTGAACGAAATGCTGCTGCAGCTGTTTCGCGAAGCCATCCTGACCCAAAGCGGATCGCCGCTGCCGATCAACGCGCGCTTCCAGATCCGCAACGATTACCTGGAAGTGACGCACCCGGAAGTCTTCGCGCGCTATCCATCGGCCCTGCTCGAGCTGTTCGTGCTCTTGCAGCAGCACCCTGAGCTCCGCGGCGTGCGCGCCGAGACCATCCGCTTGATCGGCACCCACGTGTCGCTCATCGATGAAGAGTTCAGACAGAATCCGCGCCATCACCGGCTGTTCATGGAGATTCTGTGCGCACCCGTCGGGGTCACGCACGAGCTGCGCCGCATGAATCTATACGGTGTGCTCGGCCGCTACATCCCTTCGTTCGGGCGCGTGGTCGGCCGCATGCAATACGATCTGTTCCATGCGTACACCGTGGACGCCCACACCTTGTTCGTGGTGAGCAATCTGCGCCGGCTGGCGATGCCGAAGTACAACGACGAATTTCCCGCGCTGAGCCAGATCATGCAATCGCTGCCGCGCCAGGAGATCGCCTACCTGGCGGCGTTGTTTCACGACATCGCCAAGGGCCGCGGCGGCGACCACTCGGAATTGGGCGCGGTCGACGCGGAGGCGTTCTGCCTGGAGCAGGGACTCGGCCGTTACGAGGCGCGCCTGGTCGCGTGGCTGGTCAGAAACCATTTGATTCTGTCCATCACCTCGCAGAAGAAGGACATCAGCGATCCTGACATCATTCATGATTTCGCGCGCCGCGTGGGCGATCAGGTGCACCTGGACTATCTCTACGTCATGACCGTGGCGGACGTGCGCGGCACCAATCCGAAGCTGTGGAATGCCTGGAAGGCGCGGCTGTTCGAGCAGTTCTACGAGCGTACCAAGCGCGCCTTGCGCCGCGGGCTCGAGACTCCGGTCGATCAGGAGGAACTGATTCGCGAAACGCAGGAACAGGCGCGGGCAAAGATGCCCGAGGTTCCGGCGGAGCAAGTCGCGCGGGTCTGGGTGCAGTGGACCGAAGCTTACTTCCTGCGCTACACGCCCGAGGAAATCGCCTGGCAGACCGCACTGCTCGCCGACCGGCATCCTCACGACGATGCGCCGCTGGTCGCCATTCGACAACTGACGGATCGCGGCGGCACTGCGGTGCTCACTTACGCGCCTCGGCGCCTGCGGAGTTTTGCACGAACGACCGCCGTGCTCGATCAAATGGGTCTCAACGTCGTGGACGCCCGGCTGATCACGAGCGCCAATGGCTTCAGCCTGGAAACCTACGTGGTGCTCGAGGACAACGGCGCGGTCATCGCCGACGCGTCGCGGATTCGGGAAATCGAACAAGGTCTGTGGCGCAACTTGCAGCAGCCCGAAGATGCACCGGCGACGGTGACGCGCCGCGCGCCGCGCCAGGTGCGCATGTTCTCGACGCCGACCCAGGTCAATTTCAGCGTCGACAGCCGCAACGGGCGCACCATTCTCGAACTCATCGCCGCGGACCGTCCGGGATTGCTCTCCGAAGTCGGCAAGGTCTTCAGGACCGAACGCGTGGCGATCAACGGCGCCAAGATCATGACCGTCGGCGAACGCGCCGAGGACGTGTTCTATGTCACCGACGCCGAAGGCCGTCTCCTGCAGGAAGAGGCGTGCCAGCGGCTGCAGGAATCCCTGGTGCGGGCGCTGGACCGGCGCGACGGGGCGCGAAGCTAACGTCAACTGACCGAACTGCGGCCGACGATAGGCAGCGCTCGTGCGGTGGGGTCAGGAGAGCCTGCCGGCAACGGGGGATACAGTTGCCGGCAGGCTCTCCTGACCCCGCCGCGCGAACACTGGCGTCGGTCGGCAGACGGTGCCGCTGCTACGGGCGGGCGTTGGGCGCCTGGTCTCCGCCGACGGGCGCGAATGAAACCACACGAGGGAAGACAGCCGCCCGCCACTCGCCCTTCTGTACGGTGATGTTCAGCGGCCGGCGTAAAGGGCGTGGGGGGATGGGGAGCCTGCCGGCAACTGTCTTCTTCGTTGCCGGCAGGCTCCCCATCCCCCCAGGCCATGCGGCCGATCAACATCACTGTGCCGAATCACTGTGCCGAGTTGTGAATAATTCGGCTAGTATCCGGCGATACAACGTCAAAAGAGAGCTATGGCTAACGATCTGCAAGCGACCATCGAGTCGGCGTATGAATTGCGGGCGCAAATCACGCCGCAGAATGTCTCCCCTGAGGTCCGTGCCGCTGTCGAAGAGGTACTTGGGCTGCTCGATAAGGGGAGCTTGCGCGTGGCGGAAAAACGAGCGGGCCAGTGGCATGTGAACGAGTGGCTCAAGAAGACGGTGCTGTTGTCGTTTCGCATCGCGCAGAACACGCCGATCCGCGCCGACAGCTTGAATTTTTACGACAAGGTGCCGTTGAAATACAGCGGCTGGGATGCGGAGCAATTCGCCGCCGCCGGGGTGCGGGTGGTGCCGCCGGCGACGGTGCGGCGCGGCGCGTTCGTCGCCTCGAATGTGGTGTTGATGCCGAGCTATGTCAACATCGGCGCGTACGTGGATTCCGGCACCATGGTCGACACGTGGGCGACGGTGGGGTCCTGCGCCCAAATCGGTAAGAACGTGCATTTGTCCGGGGGCGTCGGCATCGGCGGCGTGCTGGAGCCGCTGCAGGCGAGTCCAACCATCATAGAGGATGACTGCTTCATCGGCGCGCGCTCTGAAATCGTCGAGGGCGTCATCGTCGAATCGGGCGCGGTGATCTCCATGGGGGTATTCATCGGACAAAGCACGCGCATTTACGATCGCGAGCGCGATGAAATCCTGTACGGCCGCGTACCCGCCGGCGCCGTCGTTGTTCCGGGAACGCTACCGGCTGCGAACGGCAAATATGGGCTCTCGTGCGCCGTGATCGTCAAACGGGTGGACGCGCAAACTCGCGCCAAGACATCGCTGAACGAACTGCTCAGAAATACCGACTGATACCGGCACCGTCGACCGGTTACTCACTCGTCCGGCGGGGTAGGACGCCTCGAGGCAACTGTTTCCCTCGTTGCCTCGAGGCGTCCTACCCCGCCGGGCGAGTCCTACCCGAAGCGGCCGGTGATGTAGTCTTCAGTCAGCTTATGCTGCGGATTGGTGAAAATCAGATCCGTCGGGCCGACTTCGACCAGATCGCCCAGATGGAAATACGCGGTACGCTGCGATACCCGCGCCGCCTGCCGCATATTGTGCGTCACGATGACAATGGCGTAATTCGCGCGCAATTCATCGATCAAGTCCTCGATCCTCGCGCCCGCGATCGGATCCAGCGCAGACGTGGGCTCGTCCATCAGGATGACCTCCGGACTCACGGCAATGGTCCGCGCGATGCAAAGCCGTTGCTGTTGTCCGCCGGAAAGACTGGTGCCGGGAGTCGATAGGCGATCCTTGACCTCCTCCCAAAGTCCGGCGCGCTCCAGGCTGGTCTGTACCAGTTCGTCCAAGTCGCCGCGGTTGTTGGCCAAGCCGTGAATTCGCGGTCCGTACGCGACGTTGGCGTAGATCGAGTGCGGGAACGGCGTGGGCTTCTGGAATACGATGCCGACGCGCGCCCGCAGCTGGGCGACGTCCTGCCTGCGATCGTAGATGTCGTACCCATCGAGGGTGATCACCCCATCCACGCGCGCCGCCGCGATCGTGTCGTTCATCCGGTTGAGGCAGCGCAGAAAGGTGGATTTTCCGCAGCCCGACGGTCCGATCATGGCGAGCACCTGATTGCGCCCGATGTCGAGACTGACGTTCCTGACGGCGTGCTTGTCGCCGTAGTGAACGTTGACTCCGCGCGACGTCATCACCGCATCGCGTACGATGTCGTGAACGGCTGCGCCGGGGTCGGTCTCGGTGGCGGGAGAGTCTTGCATCGCTCGTGCGGTTCAGCCGAAACGCCCGGTAATGTAGTCGTCGGTTCTTCGATCTTTCGGAGAAGTGAAAATCTCGCTCGAAGGGCCTATTTCCACGAGTTCGCCCATGAACATGAATCCGGTGACGTTCGACACCCGCGCCGCCTGCTGCAAATTGTGCGTGACCACCACGATGCAATATTTCTCGCGCAGCGCCTGCAGGGTTTCCTCGACGCGCAGGGTGGAAATCGGATCGAGCGCCGCGGTCGGTTCGTCGAGCAACAGAACTTCGGGCTTCACCGCGATGGCCCGTGCGATGCACAAGCGCTGCTGCTGGCCGCCCGACAGACTCCGGCCGTCGGCGTGCAGCTTGTCCTTGACCTCGTCCCAAATGGCCGCATCGCGCAGCGCGGATTCCACGCGCGATTTGAGCTCCGCGCCGCGAATGCCGCCGACCAGCCGCAGGCCGAATGCCACATTGTCGAACACCGACATCGGAAACGGCGTCGGCTTCTGGAACACCATGCCGACGCGGTACCGCAACTCCGCGACGTCGACCATAGGGCCCAGAATGTCGCGGCCGCCGATGAGCACTTCGCCTTCGGCCCGCTGTTGGGGGTACAGGGCGTACATTCGATTCAGAACGCGCAGCAGCGTCGATTTGCCGCAACCCGACGGACCGATGAACGCACTGATCGAATTATCGGCCAGGGACATGTTGATGTTGTGCAGGGACTGCACGTCGCCATAGTAGAAGTTCAAGCCGCGCATTTCGATTTTCGGGGGTCCAAGATCTTTCGGCGCCTCCGCCGCGACGGCGAGCGGCGGGCGCATCTTCAAGTGCCTCGGCGGTTTCGTCGACGGAATCATCGGCCGGACCCTCGTTCCGCCTGCAGCAATGCCAGTATCACACGCGCAGAAATGCTGAGTATCAATATGGTCACTGTAATGATCAAGGCGCCCGCCCACGCGAGATCCTGCCAATCCTTGTAAGGACTCAAGGCAAATTGGAAAATGACGACGGGAAGATTCGCCATCGGGGCATTCAACTGGGTGCTCCAAAATTGATTGTTGAGCGCCGTGAAGAGCAGCGGCGCGGTCTCGCCGCTGATGCGGGCGATGGCGAGCAACAATCCGGTGACGATCCCGCTGCGGGCCGCGGGATACAGCACGCTCAACGTGGTGCGCCACGGGTAGGCGCCGAGCGCCGCCGAAGAATCCTTCATGCCGACCGGCACCAGGTTGAGCATGTCTTCCGTGGTACGCAGAGTCACGGGAATCGCCAGGATGGCAAGCGCCAGGGCGCCGGCGATGGCCGAGAAATGGCCCATGCGAACCACGACGATCTCATAAACGAACAGGCCGATGATGATCGAAGGCGCGCTCAGCAGCACGTCGTTGATGAAGCGAATGACCGTGCTGAGACGCGAGTTGCGCCCATACTCCGCGAGATACGTGCCGGCCAGCACGCCGATGGGCGATCCGATCAGAATGCCGAGCAGCGTCATCATCCCGCTGCCGTACAGCGCATTGAGCAATCCGCCTTTGCTGCCGGGCGGCGGGGTCATCTCCGCGAACAGACGCCAGGACATCCCCGCGATGCCATGCGACAGCAAAGTCCACAGGATCGCGGCCAGGCAGGCCAGTCCCGTCATGGTCGCGATGAGAGACAAGAAAAGAAAGACGGCATTTTTCGCTTTGCGCAGCGCCCGCCGGTTCATGCGGCGAAGCCCCCGCGGCGTTCCAGCCGCCGCAGCATGGCCTGCGCTGCCGCGATGACGGTGAAGGTAATGAGGAACAGCAGCAACCCCAACGCAATGAGCGACGAGGTATAAAGATCGCCCACCGCTTCCGTGAACTCGTTGGCGATGGCAGAAGAAATCGTCGTGCCGGGAGCCAGCAAGGAGGAACTGATTCGATGCGCGTTGCCGATCACGAAGGTCACGGCCATGGTCTCGCCGAGTGCGCGCCCCAAGCCCAGCATCATGCCGCCGACGATGCCGACGCGCGAATGCGGCACGACCACGTTCCACATCACTTCCCAGGTCGTGGCGCCCAGCCCGTACCCGGATTCCTTGAGCATGGGAGGCACGGTATCGAAGACATCCCTCATGGTGGCCGCAATGAAGGGCAGCACCATGATGGCGAGAACCACGCCGGCCGTGAGCACGCCGATGCCGAAGGGCGGCCCCTTGAATAGGTTCCCGATGAAGGGAACGTGTCCGAGATGCGCGATCAGCCAGGGTTGCGTGTGCCGCTGCAGGACGGGCGCCAGCACGAACAACCCCCAGATGCCGAAAATGATACTGGGCACGGCGGCAAGCAATTCGACGGCGACACCGATCGGCCGCTTCAACAGCGGGGGACAGAGTTCGGTGAGGAACAGGGCGATGCCGAACCCCGCCGGCACCGCCAGCAGCATTGCAATCAGAGAAGTGACCACCGTCCCGTAAATCGGCGCCAGGGCGCCGTATTCATCGGTCACCGGGTTCCAAATCTCGCGCGTCACGAAGGAGAACCCGAAGTGGCTGAGCGCAGGCCAGGCGCCGCGCATCAACGATATCGCCACTCCGCCCAAGATCAACAACACGAGCATCGCCGCGCCCAGCGTGCCGGCGCGGAAAATTCTCTCGTAAATCAACTGCTTTGCGGCGTGCCTCGGATCGATGATCGCCACGGTGTCAGTTTCGCTCCGCTATTTTCCGCTCCATACCGGATGACCGCCCGACGTGATTTCCGAGGTCCAGGTCTTTTTCACCTGCGCAATCAGCGCCGCGGGCAGCGGCACGTAATCCAGTTCGGCCGCCATACTAGCGCCATCCTTGTACGCCCAGGCAAAGAACTTCAACGCCTCATTCACCGACGCGGGATCGTCCGGCTGCTTGTACACCAGAATAAAGCTGGCGCCGGTGATCGGCCAACTCTTGGCGCCGGCTTGATCGGTCAGGATCAGATAATAACTGTCGGCATGCACCCAGTCGGCGTTGGCCGCCGCCGCCTGGAAGGACTCGGCGCTCGGCGCCACGGCGGCCCCCGCCTTGTTGGTGAGCAGGGTGTACGCCATCTTGTTCTGCTTGGCGTATGCGTACTCCACATAGCCGATCGCTCCGTCGGTTTGGGTGGTCATGTTGGCGACGCCCTCGTTACCCTTGGCCCCGATCCCCGTCGGCCATTGCACCGACGTATTGGCGCCGATGCTCGACAAGAATTTGGGGCTGGTTTTGGAGAGATACTCGGAGAACAAGAAATTCGTTCCCGAGCCGTCGGACCGGTAAACAGGCGCGATCGCGGTGCTCGGCAACGTCAGCTTCGGATTCAGACGCTTGATCTGCGGATCGTCCCATTGGGTGATATCGCCCAAGTAAATGCTGGCCACCGTGGCGCCGTCCAAATGCAGCTGGCCGGCCTGGATGCCTTTGACGTTCACCACCGGCACGACGCCGCCGATGATCATGGGAAATTGCAAAAGACCGGCGGCCTTCAAATCGTCCGGCTTCAGAGGCATGTCCGAGGCGCCGAAAGTCACTGTCTTGGCCTTGATCTGCTTGATACCGCCGCCTGACCCGATGGACTGGTAGTTGAGGCCGATCCCGGTGAGCTTCTTATAGGCGTCCGCCCATTTGGCATAAATCGGATAAGGAAAGGTAGCGCCCGCGCCCGAGATGTCCGTCGCGGCGGCGACGGCGGCATAACTCAGGGCAGCCGCGGCCGCCATAATGACAAGACGATTCGGCATTTTCATTTGTATTGCTCCGATTCAAGGGGGCGGCCGACGGCATCGACCCAGATTGACGCTGAACCCGAAATTATCAGCGTGAATTGTGACAGTTTTGTGAAATAGCGGAAATCGGAGGAAAATCCGCAACTTACCGCGGCCTCGCCGTCAGACTCGTCTCAGGCGCGATAGTCGGCCGCGACCGTCTCGTCGACCGTTGCTCGCTGCGAGCTCATCGCGTTGAACACCGGCGTCAGCACGATCGCCACCAGAAGATTGAGCGCAACCGTGTAGACGGCCGTGTAGCCCGGGAACGTGTGGCTGCCCACGTGGAGGGGAAAGGTCGGCGTTAGTTTCGTCGCGATGGCCATGAGCGTGCCCGCGCAGGTCCCGACCGCCCAGCCGGCCAGAAGCGCCCAAGAATTGAACCAGCGGGTATATACGCCGAGCATCACCGGGGGGAGTGTCTGAATGATCCAGATGCCGCCCAGCAGTTGCAGCTGAATCGCGTACTGCGTCGGCACGAACAGGATGAAGACGAGTGCGCCGACCTTGACGATCAGCGACACCAGTTTCGCCATGTGCGATTCCTGCTTGTCGGTCGGATTCTTGTTGATGAACTCGCGGTGAATATTGCGCGTGTAGAGATTCGCCGCGGCGATCGACATGATGGCCGCCGGCACCAGCGCGCCGATGCCGATCGCGGCAAAGGCAACCCCGACGAACCACGAGGGGAAGCTGTGGAGCATCAGCGCCGGTACCGCGAAGTTGTTGCCGAACTGCTTGAACCCCGCGGCATATTCGGGAAGCTTGTCGATCCCTGCGGCGATCACGAAGAAACCGAACAGCGCGAGCAGGCCCAACATGAAGGTGTAGCCGGGCAGCATCGCGGCATTGCGGCGGATGGCGTGGCCGCTGCTGGCGCTCAGGATTCCCGTGAGCGTGTGCGGGTAGAGGAAAAGCGCCATCGCTGATCCCAGCGCCAAGGTGGCATACGCGCTGTAAGAGCCCGTGGTATTCGGTCCGGGAACCGCCAGCAGCAGCTTTTGAGCCGGAACGGCCGCGAAGATTTTGGCAAAACCGCCCAACTGAATCGGAATGACGATGACTGCCGCCACCGCCGTGACATAGATCAGGAGATCTTTGACGACGGCGATCGACGCCGGCGCGCGCAATCCGCTCGAGTAGGTGAATGCGGCCAGCACCACGAAGGCGATGAGCAGGGGCAAATCGGCGGTAAATCCCGTCCCCGAAATGCCCAGCGCGCCGATCACGACTTGGATGCCGACCAGCTGCAAGGCGATGTAGGGCATGGTCGCGACGATTCCGGTCACCGTCACGGCCAGCGCCAGCCAGCGATTTCCAAAGCGGCCGCGCACGAAATCGCCCGCCGTGATGTAGCCGTGTTTGCTGCACACATGCCAGAGGCGGCGAAACACCAGGAACAGCAAGGGATAGATGATGATGGTATACGGCACCGCGAAGAACGCGATTGCGCCGGCGCCGAAGGCGAGCGCCGGAACCGCTATGAAGGTATAGGCGGTATACACATCGCCGCCGACTAGAAACCAGGTAATAACCGTGCCGAATCGCCTTCCGCCCAGACCCCATTCGTGGAGCTGATCGAGGTCGCCCTTTCGCCAATGAGCGGCGGCAAAACCCAGCCATGTAATGAAGGCGAACAACACCACGAAAATGCTGAGCGCAATCCAGTTCACATCCTGCACGGCAATCTCCCCGTCGTTTCGTCTTTCTTTTTAGTACTCGGCGCTGCGCGCCTCGCCCCTTCGGGCGTTCAAGTCGGCCTTCCGGCCGACTTAGTCAGTCGGTGGTGGCAAAATAAACGACCGCCGTGAAAACGGCACTCACGATAACCCAGAGTAGCTGGAACCAGTAGAAGAACGGGATGCCCATCAAGGTGGGCTCGATTTTATTGTAAAGGGGCGGCCAGAGAGCGACCGCGAACTGAATGACGAAGAGCAGGTACCACCAGCTCCATCCGCTGCGCCTCTTTTGCGCGTCCATCATTGTGTGAACCTCCTTCGGCCAGGGTGTCCGTGGAGAGATGGTACCCGCGTTAGTGCGCTCGTGTCGACCTCATGGCCCCAAGGACCGGGGCCATGAGGTCGACGTCATTCCAACCCGCTAGAACTTGAACCGCACACCGGTCGTCGTTGTTATATCGGTCGTGTGGAAGATGAACCCGTTCGCCAGACCGTCACGCACGCCGGAGTACATTGCGCCCACGAAGGCATCGAAACGCTTCGACAGTCGATAATCGGCATCGAACGATATGACATCCTCCTGGCCGCTGCAGGTTCCGGATTTATTCGTGGAACAGCCGGCATTGGCGCCCGTGCCGTACGCGTTCTGCTTTATGCCATAGTAGGCGCCGACCAGATCCAACTCCGGAATCACCGTGTACCGCACACCGCCCCAGTACACCTGCAATGTCCTGTCGTTGACGTAGGTCGACTTTGGTCCGCTTTGAACATTGACATACGCAACCCTGTAGGCGGCGACGTCAAATCCAGCCGACAACGGGGTGTCCGGATTTGCGAATTTGATGTGCTCATAGCCGCCAAAAAACTTCAGCACGCCCATGTTGTACAAGCCCATGAAGGCATAGGCTGTGTTGTCCGAGATCGTCGCTGCCAGCGCATTGCTCGGGCTGGCCGACACGCAGCTCCCGCCGGCCGGCACGGGGTCCGGGCACAAGCCCGGCAAGCCGGCCACTTGGGCCGCGCTGAGCGCGGACAGCGCCACAGCATCCTTGATTTTGCTGTAGTACACGTCGGCCGAGAAGCCGGCGTAGTCCCCGCCGAAAGACACCTGGTAGGCCGTGTTGGCGCTGCCGGTGGATTGATTGAATTTGTACTCGGCCGAAAGGTGTGCCCCAACCCCCTCCGCCGGCGTGAACGACCCCGCATATTTCAGCGACGAATCGAGACGGCGATTCTGAGTATCCCCGCCGCCGGCGGGACCTCCGGCAATGCCGATGTATGAAAATGCCTGGGACGCGTAGTTTGGGTCGTACTTCGCGATGCCGTCGGCAAATACCGTGTTTTGACGCCCGAATGTGAAGGTACCGAAAGTCTTCGAGCTGAACCCGGCAAAAGACTGAATAAAGGTCTGACCCGAAGCGCTCGAATCCACATTGGTGTTCTGAGTCGCCAAGGATCGGCCGTCGTTCTGCACCAAGGACTTCAACGCGTCGGCGATTTGGCCGGATTGCGGATTGAAGAAGGTCTCGAGCTTGAACACACCCGACCAATCTCCGACGATGGGCTCGACGCCTTGCAGGCCAATCCGGGAATTGCTCAAGTTGCTGGGCGTGATGCCGGTCACCGGGTGATTGCTGTTCTTCTGAACGACTTCTGCGCTGCCGCCCACGAAGTAATCGCTGATGGGCGCGCCATGGGTCTGATTCTGAATGCCCACGTCGACGATTCCGTACAGGGTGATGCCGTGCCAGGTCAGGCTGTCATCCTTGGGCGCGGCCGGCGCGGTGGTGCTTTGCGCATGCGCCAAACCCGTTGCGGCCAACGCACTAGCGAACAACAGACCATTCATGAAAGGAGCTAAGCCGCGACCGCCGCAAGCTCCCGACGCCATCGCGTCTTGCGTCATTTTTCCGTTACGCACTGCTAATACCCCCGTAGTTTCGATCCGTGGATTTAACCGACGTATTGTTACAGGCACGTTACATCGATCGACGAGCGAATGTTTCTTTTTTACAACAAACGATTAGCGCTGTCTGGACGGCACTCATATATCATGGAACGGGAAGCGGCGCAAAAAGGGTTTATGGGTGCCCGGGTGCCGGCGTCCCGGCGTGCCGGGTCACGGGTTCGAACTCGTCAGCACGCGGCGAAACGCGGCAATGATGGCCGGCTGCGGGCGCCGGATGGCCGGAATGGCCTGATAGTTCTGCCACCCGCCCCCCAGGCTTTTGTAAAGCTGCACGAACTGCTCGCCCTCAGCCACCTGCGCCTCCGCGTACTGCTCCTGCAGATCGTAGAACTGACGCTCGGCATCGACGACATTGAGGAAATCGGTGAGGCCGCGATCGTAGCGAGATGTCGCCAAATCAACGGCGCGTTGACCGGCCACCATCGCGGTGCTCAAGTTCTGCATGCGGATCTCTTGCGCTTGATAGGCATCGAGAGACGTGTCCACTTGCTGCACGGCGTTCAATATGGTTTTCCGGTAATTCACCAGACTCGCGCGCGCGGCCAATTGGGCAATGTCAACCTCCGCATCGAGTGCGCCGAAGTCGAGAAGCGGCCACACGGCTCCCGGTCCGAACGACCAAATATGCTTGCTGACGCTCGGGGTGGTCCCCCAACCCTGCCCCTGGCTGCCGATCGAACCGACGAGCGCGACCTGGGGAAAGAGATCTGCGGTTGCCACGCCGATGCGCGCGGTGGCTGCGGCGAGTTGGCGCTCCGCGACTTGGATATCCGGCCGGCGTTTCAAAAGATCGAGCGGAACGCCCGGCGGCGTGGGCGCGGGCATCGATGGAATCAGATCGGGTTTCGAGAGTTCTTGAACCATGTTTTCGGGATATGCGCCGACGAGCACCGCGAGCGTGTATTGCGCGGCGTCGACCTCGGCTTCCACCGGGGCGATCTGCGCTTCGAGTGTCGCGAGTTCACGGGTCGCGAGCGCCACATCGAGTTCGTTCGTGATCCCACGCTCGTAGCGGATCTTGACGATGCGCAGCGACTCGCGCAGCACATCGCTCGCCTTGTGCAGGATTCCGGCACGCACCTGAAGTCCGCGCAGATCGATGTAGGCGCGGACCACGTCGGCAACCACGGAGATGAGCACATCCTAGCGCGCGGCGCGCGCCGCTTCGGTTTCAGCCTTCGCCGCCTGGAACTCCCGGCGGAATTTTCCGAACAGGTCGAGCTCCCAAACGGCATCGAATCCGGCAATCGTGTTGATGTGCTGCAAGCCGGCGCCATTGTCGGCGGATCTCAAGCCTGTATCGGCGCGCCCCTTGGTGAGGTCACTTCCCGTGCCGCGCGCCGCTGCGGCGCTTGCCTCCACGTCCGGCAATGCATGTCCGACGACCACCACCTCATAGGTGCGTACCTGCTGCAATCTGTCCAGCGCGGTTTCCAGAAACTCGCTGCTGCCGCTCCCCCGCTCGGGTAACGATGTCCCCGCGCCTACGGCGCCAGCAGCAGCTCCAAAATTCGCTGATAAATGCGATGCAGCCGATCGATGTCGGCGACGCGCACGCACTCGTTCACCTTGTGAATGGTCTCGTTGATCATGCCGATCTCGATCACCTGAGCGCCCATGGGGGCGATGAAGCGTCCGTCCGAGGTTCCGCCGCCCGTCGATAGTTTTGGAGTGATCTGCAATTGCTCTTGCACGGCGCGGATGGCGGCCTCCGACAGTTCGCCGGGAGCCGTCAGGAACGGGTATCCGGAAATGAACCATTCCAGCGAGTAGTTGACCCGATGCCGCCGCAGCAGTTCCTCAACCACGGTTTTGAGACCGTCGACGGTTTGCTCCGTGGAAAAGCGCAGATTGAAGCGCGCCTTCAGCTCTCCCGGGATGACATTGGGTGCGCCCGTGCCGGCGGAAATATTCGATACCTGGAAACTGGTGGGCTGAAAATGCTCGTTGCCGCGATCCCAGGTTCGCGCCGCGAGTTCGGCCAGCGCGGGCGCCACGGCATGCACCGGGTTGTCGGCGAATTGCGGGTAGGCAATATGCCCTTGAATTCCGTGCACCGTGAGACGCCCGCTCAAGCTGCCGCGCCGGCCGATTTTGATGGTGTCGCCGAGGGCGCTCTCGCT
>WNFT01003095.1_pt1 | contig 28325 bp, 34 predicted proteins | sample 5400191 | NCBI WGS metagenome assembly WNFT01 (sample SAMN13153359, study PRJNA577476) | soil metagenome | isolation source: 80 cm saprolite under Madrone tree | place: USA:California | collected 2016-06-14 | reverse complement strand
TGGCTGCGCCCGGCATAATAGTGCTGGCCGCAGAGCGACCGCGAGGGCCCCGCCCCGCGCAGATTGAGCCGCAAGACGCGCCAACCCCGGTCGAGCATCAGGCGAGCCATGCTGAGGATGTAGAGACTGTCCTCTGCCCCGGTCAGGCCGTGGATCAGGATCACCAGCGGCGTGCCCTGCTTTGGCGTCGCCGGCCGGTCGAGGCTCGCCAGAAGCATATCGCCGGTGCCGTCAGGCAAGGCAAACGCCAGCCGTTCGCTGGCATGCGGCGCGAGCGACCTCGACACGCCGCGCAGCCGGTTGGCGATGGTCTGCAGGTCCCTGCCCCACCAGGGAAAGCGCGGTCGGAAGGGCGGCAGGTCGGGGTTCACGCCGCCATACTGAACAGTAAATCAAGATTGTCATCCCGAGACCGAAGGCCGAGGGACCCTTAAAGCGACAGCAAAGGTCCCTCGCTGCGCTCGGGATGACAGCGGAGCTTTCAGCAGATGCGCTCTAAAAACTTCTCCAAGGCGAGGTCGCACCAGGGCTGCTCGCTCAAGTCGCAGTGGAAACCGAGATGCCCGCCGCCTTCGGCCATCACCGGCAGCAGCCAGGGATTGTCGGCCCAGTTGTAGTCGCGATAGTACTCGGCCGGAATCCACGGATCGTCGCCCGCCGCCAGCACCATGGTCGGCACACGGATCTCGGGCATGTAGGTCAGCGGCGTGCACAGCCCATAGTAGTCATCGGCGCCGCGGAAACCGTACCGCGGCGAGATGAAGCGGTCGTCGTATTCGTAGACGCTGCGCGCGTTGCGCACGATCTCTCGCTCCTCCGGCGAGATGCTGGCGCTGTCGGCCAGCGCCTCCTTCTTCAGGTCGTTCAGGATGTAGTTGTGATAGAGCCAATTGCGCGGCCGCATCATGTGCTGGCAGGTGCGTATCAGGTCGACCGGCGCACAGATCGAGGCGGCCGCCCGCAACGGCGAGAACGAGCCCTCCTCGCCGAGATATTTCAGCAGCATCGCACCGCCCATCGAATAGCCGACCGCGACGATGCCGTTGTCGGTCAGGTCGTCAGGCAGTTGCCACAGCACGCGGCGAAAGTCGGCGGTGCGGCCGATGTGGTAGTGCTCGCGGCAATAAGGACGGGAGGCGCCGCAGCCGCGCAGGTTCACCCGCAACACACTGTAGCCATGATCGAGAATATGCCGCGCAGCGTTCAGTATGTACGCACTGTTCTCGCAACCCGTGAGGCCATGAACCAGGATCACCAGGGGCCGGCCGGCCTGCGGTTCCGCCGGGCGGTCGAGCATGCCCACCAAAATGTCACCGCTGCGATCGGCCATGCAGAAACACACGCGCTCGCTCTTGTGCGGTGAAAGATCCGATTCGTAGGTGCCGAGGAGCACCGCGATGGTCTGCAGGTCCGCGCTCCACCACGGAAAGCGCGGCCGGAACGGCGGCAAATCAAGCGATTCGAGGGAATCGATGGACGGGGGCACGTCGAGTCCGTATTCACAGTTTGTTTGGCATGACAACGCTGTCTGGTTCGCCGGGTTCCGCCGCGCTGGGCGTCCTCTATGCCGTGGGCGCTGCAGCGGTCTTCAGCACGGCGGGCGTCATCGTGCGCCGCATCGAGCTGCCGGCCTGGGATATATCTTTTTGGCGTTCGGCCTTGTTGGTTGCCACCATGTTGCCACTGCTCTTCTGGCAACGTCGCGGCTTGCTGATCGACGTCCGCAATGCCGGGCCTGCGCTTTTGCTGAGCGCGCTCTTGCTGGCGGGCAGCTTCGTCGCCTTCATCCTGGCGCTCGGGCTGGCGCCGGTCGCCAACGTCCTGCTGATGTTCGGCGCCACGCCGTTCATCACCGCGCTGCTCGCCCGCCTGTTCCTCGGTGAACCGCTGCACGGCCATACCATCCTTGCCATGGCGGCGGCGGTGCTGGGGCTTGCGATCAGCGTCGTCGGCTCATTGCAGGCCGGCGCGCTTGCCGGCATGGCGGTGGCCTTGATCGTCGTGCTGTGCATGAGCGGCAACTATGTCGTCGTCCGCCATCGCCGCGACATCGGCATGGCGCCGGCGATCTGGCTGGCCGGCGTGATCTCGGGTCTGGCGGCGCTGCCGTTCGCCCATCCCGGCAACGTCACATGGTCGCAGGTGCCGTGGCTGCTGGCGCTCAGTCCCGGCCAGCTTGCCGGTGGCCTGCTTCTCTACATGGCCAGTCTCAAGCGCATCCCGGCTGGACGCGCCGCCTTGCTCGGCCTGCTCGAACTGGTGCTCGGCCCGCTCTGGGTGTGGCTGTTCGACGGCGAAAAGCCGGACGACCTCACCTTGCTGGGCGGCGCCATCGTGATCGGCGCCGCCGCGGCAAACGTGTGGCTGGATTCGCGGCGAACCACTGGTTAAGAACCGCACATGACCCAGAACGCTCAGTCCGGCTCCACAGGCGGCCCCTTGTCGGGCATCGTCGTCGTCGATCTCTCGCGCATTCTCGCCGGCCCCTACTGCACGCTGCTGATGGCCGAGATGGGCGCGCGGGTGATCAAGGTCGAGCCGCCCAAGGGCGGCGACGATGCACGCGCCTACGGGCCCTTCGTCAAGGGCAAGTCGACCTACTTTGCCTCGGTCAATCGCGGCAAGGAGAGCATCGCGCTCGACCTCAAGGCCGATGCCGACCGCAAGATCTTCGAGAAGCTGCTGCACAAGGCCGACGTCATCGTCGAGAACTTCCGGCCGGGCACCATGGAAAAGCTGGGCTACGGCTGGGACGGCTTGCACAAGAAGTATCCCCGGCTGATCTATGCCTCGGCCTCGGGCTTCGGCCATAGCGGCCCGAATTCCAAGGATCCCGCCTACGACATGGTCGTGCAGGGCATGGGCGGCATCATGAGCATCACCGGCAATGAGGGCCAGCCGCCGGCGCGGGTCGGCATGTCGATCGGCGACATCGGCGCCGGCCTCTTCACCGCCGTCGCGGTCAATGCCGCTCTGGTCCACCGCCTCAAGACCGGCAAGTCGACCAAGATCGATATCGGCATGTTCGATTGTCAGCTGGCGCTCCTGGAAAACGCCATCATGCGCTACACGGTCGAAGGCGAGATCCCGGGTCCCCTGGGGGCGCGCCATCCCACCATTACGCCCTTCCAGGCCTTCCGCACGTCCGACGGCGCCATCATCATCGCCGCCGGCAACGACGGTCTTTTCATCAAGACCTGCGAGGCGCTCGGCCGGGCCGACATGGCGAGCGATCCCAACTACAAGACCAACGCGCTGCGCCAGAAGCATCACGGCACGCTCGAGCGCGCGATCGAGGCGGTGCTCCAGGGCAACACGACGGCGCACTGGATCGCCATCCTGTCGAAGGCGGGGATACCCTGCGGGCCGATCAACAACATCAAGCAGGCGCTCGAGCACCCGCAGGTCGCGGCGCGCAACATGCTGGTCGAGGTGCCCGACGGCAGCGGCGGCACGCTCCGACTGGCCGGCAATCCGCTCAAGATGTCGGCCTTTGCCGATCCAAAGACGCGCGCCCCCGCGCCCGATCTCGACAGCGACCGCGAGGCCATCCTCTCCTATCTCGGCGGCTAGAGAGCGTTTCCCGTGAAACACGCCTTCTCAGACCTCCTCTCCGCCGCGCAGCGGGGGAGAGGAAGGGGCCCGTTGCGAAGCAACGGCAAGGTGAGGTGGTGTGAGATGCAAAGGTGGCGGGCGGGTTGTGAGGTCCATGACCCCCCTCCCCCTCCCCGCGCTTCGGCGCCTTCACAGGCGCCTTTAGCGCGGGTCCCCTCGCTCTCCCCCGCTTCGCGGGCGGAGAGGGCCTTGTGGTAGGACGCTAAATCGTGCGCGCGCTCGTCCGCCTCGGCGCCGGCCTGGCGAAGTTCCTGGCGGGCGCCGCGCTTGCGATCCTGGTGTTCCTGGCCGGCGCCTTCTTCCAAGTACGCGGCGCGCTGCCGGCCTATAGCGGCCACGTCGAAGCCAAGGGCCTGCGGGCGCCGGTCGAGATCCTGCGCGACAAGAACGCCGTGCCGCACATCATCGCCGGCTCGATCGAGGACGCCGCCTTCGGCCTGGGCTACGTCCATGCCCAGGACCGCTTCTGGCAGATGGAGTTGATGCGCCGGCTGGGCCAGGGCCGGCTGTCGGAAATCGTGCCGCCGCGGCTGGTCGGGTCGGGCCTCGTCGACACCGACCGCACGATGCGCGGCCTCGGACTCTACCGCAAGGCGGGCGAGAGCATGAATGCGCTGGCGCCGGGCATGCGCGCCATCATCGAGGCCTATGCCGCCGGCGTGAACGCCTGGCTCAGCCGAGACGATCAGCAGTTCGGCCTCGAGCTCACCATGATCAAGCTCTTGTCGGGCGGCCGCTACCGGCCGGAGCCGTGGCGGGCGGCCGATTCGCTGGTCTGGGCCAAGCTGATGGCGCTCGGCCTGGACGGCAACTGGCGGGCCGAGCTGCTGCGCCTGCGGCTGGCGCGCAAGATCGGCGAGGACGGCGTGAAATTCCTGATCGAGCCGCCGGGCGACAACCGCGACGCCACGCTGTCGATGGTGAACGAGGCGCTGCGCGGCACCGACCTCGACCGGCTCTACGACGCCACCGACAACATCGCCACGCGCAAGCGCCAGGCGTCCAACGAATGGGTGCTGTCGGGCGTCCATTCGGTGTCGGGCAAGCCGTTGCTCGCCAACGATCCGCACCTTGCGCTGGCCTTCCCCGGCACCTGGTACCTCGCGCGGCTGGTCGGGCCGGGCTTCGACATCCGCGGCGCCACCTCGCCCGGCTCGCCCGCCGTCGTGCTCGGCCACAACGGCACGATCGGCTGGGGCTTCACCACCACCAACCTCGACAGCCAGGACCTGTTCGTCGAAAGGGTCGATCCGACCGATCCCAACCGCTACATCACGCCCGACGGCGCGCGGCCGTTCGGCGTGCGCGACGAAACGATCAACGTCGCCTGGGGCGATCCGGTCACCATGCGGGTGCGCGAGACGCGCCACGGTCCGGTGATCGACGACTTCATCCGCCGCATGGACGACCTCATACCGCAGGGCCATGTGCTGGCGTTGCAGGCCACCGCGCTCGACGGCAACGACACCTCGGCGGAGGGCTTCGGTCGCATCGGGCTCGCCCAGAACTGGGACGATTTCCTGAACGCCGCCCGCAAGATCGTCTCGCCCATGCAGAACATGGTCTATGCCGACACCGCGGGGAACGTCGGCCTGGTGTCGCCGGCGCGCGTGCCGATCCGCCGTCGCGGCGACGGCTCGATGCCGGTGCCGGGCTGGACGGCGGAGTTCGACTGGGCGGGCTTCGTGCCGTTCGACGAGCTGCCGCGCCTCTACAATCCGCCGGGCGGCATCATCGTCAACGCCAACGGCCGGCTGGTAACCGACGACTACCGGCATTTCATCACCAAGGACTGGGCCGAGCCCTACCGCCAGCGCCGCGCCAACCAGCTCCTGCACGAGGTCGAGCGCCATCCGGTCTATGGCATGATCGTCATGCAGGCCGACAATTTCTCGGCCGACGCCACCGAGATGCTGCCGCTGTTGCTGAAGGGCGCGCCGCGCAACGCCCGCGCCGGCCACGTCCACGAGCTGATGGGCCGCTGGAACCGCTTCATGCTGGCGAGCCGCCCGGAGCCCTTGATCTACACCGCCTGGCTGTGGGAGCTGCAGCGCGGCCTCTTGGCCGACGAGCTGGGCGATGATCTCTACGCGGCGCTGGCGACGCCCGACGTGCCGCTCATGATGCGCATCATCCGCGACAAGCCCGGCTGGTGCGACGACGGCGGCACGCGCCGCACCGAGACCTGTGAAGACCAGATCGCACTCGCGCTCGATCGCGCGCTGGACTGGATTGCGCGCCGCCAGGGCCCCGACATCGACACGTGGCAGTGGGGTCGCGAGCACGTCGCGGCCCATCGCCATCCGCTATTCGATACGGTGCCGCTGCTCGGCGACCTCGCCTCGGTGCGTTTTCCGTCCGACGGCGGCGCCCAGACGCTCAACCGCGCCCAACCGTCCTATCGTGGCGCGCGCCCGTTCGACTCCGTGCACGGCGCGGGCTATCGCGGCATCTACGATTTCAGCGACCTCGACAACAGCCGCTTCGCCATGCCGCTCGGCCAGTCGGGCAACATGCTGTCGCCGTGGGCGCGCAACTTCGTCGAGCGCTGGCAGACGCTGGGCTATGTCGAGATCGCCGGCACCCGCGCCGAATTGGGCCGCACCGCCGTCGGTACCATCACGCTGTCACCGCCGACGCGTTGAGCGGCCATTGACGCCGCTGCCGCCGCACACGGTATTGCAGCCATGACGACCTTGACTTGCGCCGCCTCTTTGCGAATGCGCCGGCCCCTTCGACAGGACGGGGCGGAACGCTGACGCGCGGGCGCTAAAAGCCCGATCGGTCTCTCCAGCCCTTCCCTACGAAGGGCTTTTTCATGTCCGCCAACGACACGATGGCCAACGACACGATGGAGAGTCCCATGAGCAAGTTCTTGATCACCAGCGCGCTGCCCTACGTCAACGGCGTAAAGCATCTCGGCAATCTCGCCGGATCGCTTCTGCCGGCCGACATCCATGCGCGCTTTCGCCGGCAAACCGGGCACGAGGTGCTGTTCCTGTGCGGCACGGACGAGCACGGCACGCCGGCCGAGCTCGCGGCGCTGCACGAACGCCTGCCGGTCGCCGAGTATTGCGCGCGCCAGCATGTGCGTCAGGCCGATATCTACCGCCGCTTCGGCCTGTCCTTCGACCATTTCTCGCGGACCTCGGGAGAGGCCAATCGGCTTCTGACCCAGGACATCTTCCGCCGCCTCGATGCCGCCGGTCACATCGAAGCGCGCACCATCAGACAGGCCTATTCGCCCACCGACCGGCGCTTCCTGCCCGACCGTTATGTCGCCGGCACCTGTCCTCATTGCGGCGACGCCAATGCGCGCGGCGATCAGTGCGAAAACTGCACGCGCGTGCTCGACCCGGCAGACCTCTTGGCGCCGCGCTCGGCGATCTCCGGCGCCACCGATGTCGAATTCCGCGAAACGCGACATCTGTTCCTGAAACTTTCCTCCTTCGAGCCGGCTCTTCGACGATGGCTGGAGGCGCAACGGCACTGGCCTCTGCTGGTCCGGTCGATCGCCCTGAAATGGCTCGACGAGGGTCTTCGCGATCGTTGCATCACCCGCGACCTTTCCTGGGGTGTGCCGGTCCCCAAGCCGGGTTTCGAGGACAAGGTGTTCTATGTCTGGTTCGACGCGCCGATCGGCTACATCGCGGCGGCGATCGAATGGGCCGACGCGGCGCCGGGACGCGATTGGCGCGCTTGGTGGCAGGGCGGCGGCGACGTGCAGTACGTGCAATTCCTCGCCAAGGACAATGTGCCTTTTCACACCGTCTCGTTCCCGGCCACGATCCTGGGCTCGGGTCTGCCAATCAAGCTGCCGGACATCATCAAGGGGTTTAACTGGCTCACTTTCGAAGGCGGCAAGTTCTCCACCAGCCGACAGCGCGGCATCTTCACCGACACCGCCCTCGCCCTGCTCCCCGCCGACGTTTGGCGATGGTGGCTCACCGCCAATGCGCCCGAGGGAGACGATTCGGATTTCACTGTGCCGCGCTTCGTTGAAAGCGTGAACAAAGACCTGGCTGATACATTCGGTAACCTGGTCAATCGCTGCCTCGCCTTCGCTGCTTCCGCTTTCGGCCCGACGGTCCCGACTGGCGGCACTATTGGACCGGCCGAGCGCGAGCTCGCCCGCAAGCTCGGCGCGGCGCTGGCCCAACTGCGCGACCATCACGAGGCGCTGAACATCCGCAAGGCTGCGAACGAAGTCCGCGCGATCTGGAAGATCGCGAACGCCTATCTTGCCGAAACGGCGCCGTGGTCCGTCGTCAAATACGATCGGGAAAGGGCAGCCGCGATCACCAGAACCGGCATCAACCTGGTGCGGGTCGCCGCCTTGGCAGCGTGGCCGTTCATTCCCGGGGCGGCCGCCGCCGTCCTGCGCAGTCTCGGCGAAGAGACCGATCCTGCGTCATGGGTGGAGGACGGTGAGTTGGCGACCTCGGCCGTCGCCGGCGGACGCCCGTTCTGCGTTCCGCCGCTCTTATTTCGCAAGATCGCCGCTGCAGATCTCTCATCCACGTGACGTCATCGCGGCTTGTCGCCCGCCAAAGTGATCCGGTGCATGACCCGGCGGTAGCCGTGATAGTCGTTGATCGGATTGTGCATGGCGCAGCGGTTGTCCCAGAAGGCGAGCGAACCCACGTCCCAGCGGAAGCGACAGGTGAATTCGGGCCGCGTCTGGTGCTCCCACAGGAACTCCAGCAGCGGCAAGCTCTCCTTCTCCGTCCAGCCCCTGATATGCGCAGTGTGGGCCCTGGAGGTGTAAAGCGCCTTGCGGCCGGTCTCGGGATGAGTGCGCACGATCGGATGCTCGGCGGTCAGTACCTTGTGCTCCGCGCCGGCCGCCTTTAGGCGGTCCTCGCGTGTCTTGGTGACGTCGGCCTTGATTGAGGAGCTCACACCCACCAGCCCGTCGAGCGTCGCTTTCAGCCCGTCCGACAGCGCCTCGTAGGCGAGATACTGGTTGGCGAACATCGTGTCGCCGCCATAGGGCGGCACCTCGCGCGCCAGCAGCATGCTGCCCATCGGCGGTTGGGCGAGATAGGTCGTGTCGGAATGCCAGATGCCGCCAAAATTGTTGCGCTCGTGTTCGAGCTTGACGACGGGCGTGATCATGGGCGATTCGGGCAAGCCTTTGAGCTGCGGATATTCGATCGGCTCACCGAACCTTTTGGCAAAGGCGAGCTGCTGGTGCGGCGTCGCCTTCTGGTCGCGCAGGAAGATCACGAGATGGTCGAGCAAGGCCTGGCGCACTTCGCCGACGACGTCGTCCTCGAGCTCGCGCGCGATGTCGACGCCATGAAGCTCGGCGCCCAGCGCGCCGGCAATCGGCCTGACCTCGATATGGCGATAGTTGCGCATCCCTATTCCTTTGCCCACGGCGGCGGCGTCTTTGCCATGAAATGCCGGATGCCTTCCGACGCCTGCGGCCGGCGCATCAGGCCGACCAGGCTTTCGGCTGCATCGTCCAATACGGCGCGATCATCCTCCGTGGCACAGCCCAGCACCAGACGTTTGACGGTCGCCAGCGCCTGCGGCTCGAGCCGCAGCACATCGTCCAGCACGGCCTTCAGGGTCCGGTTGATCTCGGCCGTGGTGGCGCAGAGATGGCGGCCGATACCCAGGCGGTGGGCTTCCACGGCCTCGATCACCCGGCCGGTGACCGCAAGGTCGCGCGCTGGCCCCTCGCCGATGCGCCGCACCACGAAGGGAATGATCTGCGAGGGGATGAAGCCCACCTTGGGCTCCGGCATGCCGAACCGGGCACTGTCGTGCAGGATCACCACATCGGAGCAACAGGCCATGCCGAATCCGCCGCCGACCGCCGAGCCCTCGACGATGGAGATGGTGGCTTGCGGCAGGGCGTTCAGCGCCAGCAGCGCGTCGCCGAACTGGCGATAGGCCGCGACCATCGGATCGGCCTCGCCGTTGCCGGGCTCCGGCGGCATGTCGGCCATGGCGTCGAGATCGCCGCCGGCGCAGAAATGCCCGCCTGCACCGCGCAGCACCAGCACGCGGCAGCCCGTGTCGTCGCGCAAGCGGGCGAAGGCGTCCTCCAGCTCCAGCATCATGGCATGGGTGAGCGCATTGCGCCGTTCCGGCCGGTTGAGCATCAAGCGCGCGACCGCGCCGTCACGCGTCAGCTCGAGGTTGGCGTAGATGCGTTCGGCCATGGGTACCTTATTACCATTGTCATCCCGAGCGCAGCGAGGCCCCCCCAACCCTCCCCCGCTTCGCGGGGGAGGTGGCCCGAAGGGCCGGAGGGGGCCTCGCTGCGCTCGGGATGACAACTTTGTTTGGATCAGCGTAACTTCCGCACAATGATGCGTTGGGTGGTTCCGCTGTTCACGGCGATGCTGGCCGCCGTCTCTGCGTCGGCCCAGGAATGGAGCCAGGTGGCGACGCCGACGCCCGGCCCGAGCCAATCGATCGGCTTTTACTCGGCCGGCTGCCTGCAGGGCGCGCAGGCGCTGCCATTCGACGGGCCGGGCTACGAGGCCATTCGTATCAGCCGCAACCGCTATTGGGGCCAGCCGGTCACCCTCGATTTCATCAAGCACCTGGGCGACCAGGTGCGTGCGGCAGGCCAGGCGCCGCTCTCTATCGGCGATATCGGCCAGCCGCGCGGCGGTCCGATGAGCTTCGGCCATGCCAGCCACCAGGTCGGGCTCGACGTCGACATCTGGTTCGAGCGCCAGCCCGGCCCGCGGCGGGCGCCGGCCGAACGCGAGAGTCCGAAACTGCGTTCGCTGGTGCGGGCCGACGATGGCGGCATCGACGAGGCGGTGTTCGCCGGCCAGCACGTGACGCTGCTGCGCCTGGCTGCGACCTCCCCCGGAGTCGACCGCATATTCGTGAACAAATGGATCAAGCAGCGGCTCTGCCAGACGGTCACCGGCAATCGGGCGTGGCTCAACAAGCTCGTGGTGTGGGTCGGCCACGACGAGCATTTCCACGTCCGCCTCCATTGTCCGCCCGGCAACCTGCAGTGCCAGCCGCAGGCCGGCTACTATGCTGACGACGGATGCGGCGAGCCGCTCGAACTCTGGTTCACGCGGCCGCCGGTCCGCTTGCCGCCGCCCGACGCGCCGCAGGCTCCGTTTCGGCCCAAGCTGCCGGTGGCCTGCTCGGCGGTGCTCAAGGCACCCTGATCAGGTGTTGCCGCAACCATTGGCCCGCGTGCGCGCCTCGGCATCGAGCCAGTCCAATCCCTGGCTGACGCTCCCGAAGCGTCGCCAGCTGACCTGGCTGACATTGCCCACCATGCGGGTCACGACATACGCCGACTGCGCCTGCGGCGTGTCGCGCGGGATGAAGACGATCCTTGCCGTGCCGTCCTGCATATAGCCCGGCGCATAAGTGGTGAACGCGCCGGCCGGCGGCGCGGCAAGACAAGCGACCATCGCATCGAACGGCACATTGTAGTTGACCGTCCAGATGTCGGGCTTGGGCAGGTCTTGCGGGTTGGCGCAGGCGGCCACGGCCAACGCGATCGAGACGGACACGACAAAGACCTTCACCATCACTCTCCTCCTGGACGCCCTGTCAGACATCTATGTCGACGATCACCGGCACATGATCGCTCAGCCCCGCGCCGCACCAGGCCTCGAAGGTGCCGATGCTGAGATGCCTTACTTTGCCGATCCAGGCCGTCGGCAGGAAGACATAATCGATGTGGTAGGTCGGCCCATCCTTGGTGCGGTCGCGCCAATAGAGCGTGGGTTCGCTCTCCTTGCCGTGCGCCTCGCCGCGGATGGCGTGGTAGGCGCTGACCAGGCCGAAGCTTTCCTCGAGGATCCGCACCTTGCTCGAATGGTTGATGCGCCAGCCCGGCTTGTCCCAGATGGTGTTGCTGTTGAGGTCGCCCGCGATCACGGCCGGCCGCTCGTCGAGAAAACCCTTGTAGCGTGACAACGCGCGACGCAGCGGACCCAACTGATGCTTGCGGATGGGGCCGGCGCTGGCGTTCTGCGCCCACACCGCCAGCAGATTACATGAGGTGGGTCCGCTGATGTGGACCGGCGCGACATAGCGTAACGACGGATGATAAGCCTGTGCGAGCCGCGCCGCATAGCCGTTGAAGGTGAAGACCGCGAGGCCCTTGTGCGGGTTGCGTCCGATCCATATCGGCTCGTTGTGCATCCAGGACAATTTCGATCGCAGCCGCAGGCGCTCGGGCTCCGCGCACTCGCAGACCACCGCGATGTCGGGCGCCAGATCGAGCAACACGTCGATCTTGCGCTCGAGCGCCATGTTGCAGTTCCAGGCGACGATCCTCATTCACCCTGCCCCAACAGCGTCCCGGCGCGGCGCGACAGGCGGAAGAACCATTGGAAGATCTGGAAGCCCACGACCAGGTAGACCGCCGACAGGCCGAATGCGATGGCGAGCATGTCCCAGTGCACCGTCTTCTCGGCCAGGATGGCACGCATGCCTTCGAAGACGTAGGCCGGCGGCAGACCCCAGGAGATGACCTGCAGCCAGTGCGGCAGCACCGACACCGGATAGTAGACGCCGCTCACCGGCATCAGGATGAAGACGGCGGCCCAGGCGAAGCTTTCGGCGCTCTGGCCGACCCGCATGATCATGCCCGACATGGCCAGCCCGATCGACCAGGAGAACATCTGCAGGATGGCGAAAAAGGCGACCAGCGGCAGGCCGAGCGCGTAGACCGAATAGCCGAAAAAGGCCCACGCCATCAGCGACACCGGGATCAGGCCCAGCAACGTGCGCAACAGGGCTACGACGATGATGCCCGTCGCCATCTCCCAGGAGCGGATCGGGCTCACGAACAGGTGGCCGAGATTGCGCGACCACATCTCCTCGAGGAAGGCGATGGAGAGCGAGAGGTTGCCGCGCACCACGACCTCCCACAGCAGAAGCCCCGACAGCAGCACGCCCGCCGCCTGGGCGACGAACGAGGCCTGCGGCAGCAGGTACTGGGTCATGAATCCCCACATCACCATCTGCACCGCGGGCCAGTAGATCGAATCGACCAGCCGCATGATCGAGCCGCGCCAGATGTGGATGTGGCGCATCACCAGGGCATAGATGCGTTCGGCCGAGCCGTTCACGACGCCGCCTCCTTGTTGCTGAGCGCGTCGAGCCCGCGGCCGCGGCCGCGCGCCATGTCCAAAAACACTTCCTCCATGTCGTCGCGGCCGAAGCGCTCGATCAGGTCGCGCGGCGAACCGCGCTCGAAGACGCGGCCGGCCTGCAGCAGGATCACGTCGTCGCACAGCCGCTCGACCTCGCTCATATTGTGCGAGGCGAGCAGGATCGTGGCGGCGGTCTCGTGCTGGTAATCCTTGAGGTAGCCGCGCACCCAGTCGGCGGTATCGGGGTCGAGCGAGGCGGTGGGCTCGTCGAGCAGCAGCACGTCAGGGCGGTTGATCAACGCCTTGGCCAGCGCCACGCGCGTCTTTTGGCCGGCTGAAAGCTTGCCTGCCTGGCGATCGAGAAAAGGCCCGATCTGCATGTGCTCGGCGATCTCCCCGATGCGCCGGCTGAGGTTGCGCACGCCGTAGAGGCGACCGTAGAACAACAGGTTCTGGCGCACCGTCAGGCGATGCGGCAGGTCGACATAAGGCGACGAGAAGTTCATGCGCGGCAGGGCGGCGTAGCGGCGGCGCAGCATGTCGATGCCCAGCACGCTGATCTCGCCGGCCGTCGGCTCGAGCAGCCCCAGCAGCATGGCGATGGTCGTGGTCTTGCCGGCGCCATTGCCGCCCAGCAGCCCGAGCACCTTGCCGGGCGGCACGGAGAACGTCAGATCGTCGACCGCGACGATCTCGCCGTACACCTTGCGCAGGTGCCGGACCTCGATGGAAGAGGCGCTGGGCATGGCCGCATCATAGCGCCTTGATCGCGGCTTCGATGCGGTCGAGGCCCCGGCTCAGTCGTTCTGCACCCGATGCGAAGCAAAGTCGCACATTGCCCTGCCCGCCCGGTCCAAAGGCCTCGCCCGGCGCCAGGCCGACCTTGTAGTCCTTGGCCAGGCTCTTGCAGAAGGCCAGCGTATCGCTGACGCCGTCGATGGCAAAGAAGGCGTAGAAAGCCGCCTCCGGCCGCGCGATGGTGATGCGCGGATGCGCCGACAGGCGCTGGAACACCAGCTCGCCGCCGGCCCGGCAGCGCTCGACCATTGCGCCGATGAAGCCGTCGCCCTTTTCGAGCGCCGCGATCGCGCCGCGCTGCAGGAAGTGCGGCACACCCGAAGTGTTGATCTGCACCAGCTTGGCGAACTGCTCGCCCAGCCGCGCGGGATGGGTCAGCCAGCCGATGCGCCAGCCCGTCATGGCCCACGGCTTGGAGAACGAGTTGAGCACGAGCAGCGGATCGTCCGGTCCGGCCAACTCGAGGAACGACGGCGCCACCGGCCGCGTATAGATCAGGCGCGCATAGACCTCGTCGGCCATGATCCAGATGCCGTGCTTGCGGGCGAATTCGAGCAATGCCCGCTGCTCGTCGGCGCTCATCGTCCAGCCCGTGGGATTGCCCGGCGAATTGACGAAGATCGCGCGCGTGCGGGCATCGACTGAATCGAACACCTTCTGCAGGTCGAGCTTCCAGGCGCCGTCCGGTTTGCGGTCGAGCGCCACGTATTTCGGCTCGCCGCGCACCAGCCTCAGGATCGCCTGCATGCCGCCGGTGGTCACCGAAATGCGGTCGACGGGACAGTCGATGCCATAAAGCCGTTCGGTGTAGGCGCTGAGCGCGGCGCGCAGCTCGGGAATGCCGCGCTGCCAGGTATAGAAGGTCTCGCCGGCCTGCAGGCCAGTGGCTGCCGCCTCGCGCACGAAGTCGGGCGTCACCAGGTCGCCCTCGCCGAACCACAGCGGGATCACCTCGGGATCGCCGAACACGCTCATCGCCACTTCCGTGATGTGCGTGTCGCGAAGCTCGGCGATCGGGCGGCTGAGCGACGCGCCAAGGCCGGGCGCCTGGAAACGGGAAGCGGTCTGCATGCCTGGGACCTAGCGCATCGGCGCTCGTTTCGCCAGCCGAAGGCCTGCCCGACAATTGTTGGCGGCGAGGCCAAGGCTAACTTATCGCTCGCGAGCGTGCGCAATGTTGGGCAGAGTCGACCGATGAAGCGCCTTGCCCTTGGACTATCGATGGCCAGCCTTGCCGCAGGCTGCGCCGTGCCCGCCCGGAACATGGAACAGATCCATGCCGGCATGACCCACGATCAGGTCCAGTCGATCATGGGCCAGCCGCAGGCCATCGCCTACTCGGCGGGCAAGCAATGCGCCTACTACGCGCTGCTCAAGGATTTCTGGAGCCGCGTGCCGTGGAGCGTGTCGGAGCGCTATTATGTTTGTTACGACGACGGCAAAGTCGAAACCTTCGGCAAGGTCGACGCACCGACGTCGTGATGACAGGACGGTGAACGCACGATACGGTGCGGCCGGGGAGGACGAATGGCGGACGAACAGCAGAAATTGATGCTGCCGGAGTGGCTCGCCGAGCACCGGCAGGGAACCTACATCGACGGCAGGCGCTTCGATGAGATCGGCTTCCTGCAGTGCAAATTGATTCTCAAGCCCGACCGCTTCACCTCGGCCCACGTCTTCAAGGAATTCGCCACCCTCGTCCAACGCGCCGCCGAGAAGACCGGCATCGGCTATCGTCACACGCCGAAACTGCAGCAGCGGCCCGAGGTGCGCGAGGTGCTGTTCCTCGATACCGGCGCCTTCCACCTCTACAACAACGCCTTCATCGTGCGCCGCCGTATCGCCTATGAAGACGGTTTCCCGATCGGCGATCCCGAGATCGTCTTCAAGTACCGCAGCGCCGACATGATGGTCGCCCAGGGAATGGACGTCCGGCCGAACATCAGCGGCAAGTATAAGATCAAGTTCAAGCTCGAGGTCATGCCGCTCAAGGAGCATATCGGCGGTATGCGACGTCTGCTGTCGCACAATGTCGAGTTCGGCCTGAGCCAGGCGCCCGAGGCGGACCGCATGGCCATGGCCTCGCTCGGTCACATGAGCCTGCCGGAGCTGCAGGACCTCTTTCCGCCGCTCAAGACGATCTCGTGCGATGGGCCCGAGGACGTATCGCTGGTCAACCAATGCATCGTCGAGGAGCTGCTGCAGGATATCTGCGATCTCGATTTCGGTCACCACACGGCGGCCACCGCCAATCTCGGCCTGTGGCGCTCGCGCGGCGACCATCATCCCTTCGTCGGCGAGTTCGCCTACCAGCTGCGCTTCGATGGCCCCACCGCCATCGGCCACAAGTCGCTGCAGGCCTGCGAGCGCTTCTTCGTCGAGCTGCAGCAGACGGCCGCCGACTGGCTGGCGCTCACCACCACCAAGACCGGCGCGGTCTACCGCCTGAAGGGCAATCCTCCGCAAGCCCACGAATGAGCGCGCCTTCTTCTTCATCGGCATCGCCCGCGCCGTCGCTGGCCAAGATCTTCTGGATATTCCTGGTGATGGGCGCGACCAGCCTGGGCGGCGGCGTGGTCGGCTACCTGCGCACCGGCCTGGTGGTGCGCCAGCGCTGGCTGGACGACGTCACCTTCGTCGAGCTGTTGTCGATCAGCCAGACCCTGCCCGGCCTCAACGCCACCAACATGGCGATCCTGGTCGGCGACCGCCTGCGCGGCTGGCCTGGCGCACTGCTGGCGATGCTCGGCATGTGCCTGCCCGGCGCCGCGCTGATGACCGCGGCGGCCTTCGCCTACAGCGTCGGCGGCGACGATCCCTGGTCGAAGGCGTTTTTGCACGGCATCGCCGCCGGCGCCGTCGGGCTGATCGTGGTGGTCATGGTGCAGCTCGGTTCTAGGGTGCTGAAGGGCCTGGCCGACTACGTCTTCGTCCTGGCCACCGCCGCCGCCGTGGCGGGCTTTGGCGTGCAGGTGCCCTATGCCCTGCTGGCGGCCGGCGCGCTCGCCATCTGGTGGCACCGGCCGCGCCGGCGCGACGGCGGCGACGCCAAATGAAGCAGCTGGGCGATATCGCGGGCGTCTTCGCCTATCTCTCGCTGCTGACCGTCGGCGGCGGCATGGCGGCTTTCCCCGAGCTCAAGACGCTGACCGTCGACGTCTATCATTGGGTGACGTTTCCCGAGCTGCTGCACTTCTACAGCCTGGGCCAGCTCGCCCCCGGCCCCAACATGATGATGGTGGCCTCGATCGGCGCCGTGGTCGCGGGCTTGCCGGGCGCGGCGGTGGCCTTGGTCGCCTTCTTCCTGCCGACCGGTCTCTTGACCTTCGCCATCGGTCGGCTGTGGAGCCATCTCGCCACTTGGCGCTGGCGGCCGGCGGTCCAGCTCGGGCTCGGCTCGGTTTCGGTCGGTCTCGTGCTCGCCGGCGCCATCATCATGGGCCGCGGCGCACTCACCGACCTGCTCTACGTTGCGCTGGCCGTCGTCGTGTTCTTTCTGTTGCTACGCACCAAGATCAATCCGGCCTATCCGATCGTGGCGTCGGGCCTGATCGGGCTTTTGGCGCATTGGCTTGAGTACACCCCGGCCAGTTAGCGTTTCACGACCTCTCCGCGCTTGCCGCTGACCGGGCCGCACGAGGCGCGCTGCACGCCGATCGCCACGACCTTGCCGGCGGCCTTGAGGCAGCCCTTGTTCCAGTCGCCGGCCACGATCTCGCCCTCGATCTCAACCACGCCGTAGCCCTGCGGCAGGTCGTTGGCATAAAAACCGTCGAAGCGGACAGTGTCGTTCCACTGGTAGTGTCCTTCGCCTTCGCGCTTGCCGTTGACGTACATGCCGATGAAACGGTCGATCGGACGGCCATGCTCGAACCATTGCGCCTCGCCCTTGCCGTCCGGCAGGCCAGCGCGGCAGGCGCCGCGCCAGACGACGCTGTCTTCCGGCTCGGGATGCCAATCCCACATGCGGCAGCCCACGCCGGGCTCGAACAGCCAGGTGCCGCTATCGCACGGCGCCGTCCAGCTGATCTGCAGCGAATCGGGCTCGCCGGGCGGGCACTGCGGCTTGCCGCGCGTCAGCGCAATCTCCTGCGCAAACACCGGCCCTGCCGCCAGCAGCGCTGAGGCAATCATGACAGGTATAAGTCGCATTCTACGCCCCCGAATCCACCTCAGGTGGATATGGGGACAACGCCTGGACTTTGCCAACGGTTGCCCTGTTTTCGCCCGAAATCGTGCCGTGCTAACCTTGGGACACAATGAGCATCCTGATCCTAGGCCTAGTCATCTTCCTCGGCATTCACACTCTGACCACGCTTCGCCCGGCGCGTGCGGCGGTGATCGGCCGACTGGGCGAAGGACCCTACAAAGGGCTTTACTCGTTTGTATCAGCGGTCGGCCTGGTGTTGATCGTCTGGGGTTTCGGCCGCTATCGCAGCGCCGGCTATATCGCGGTCTGGGATCCGCCCTTCACCATCTTCCATCCCATTGCGCTGATGTTGCTGTGGTTTGCCTTCGTGGCGCTGGCTTCGGCCTATGCGCCGCCCAGCAAGATCAAGGCGACGCTGCGCCATCCCATGCTGGTGGCGGTGAAGGTCTGGGCGCTCTCCCACCTGCTGGTGAACGGCGATCTCGGCTCGATGCTGCTGTTCGGCGCCCTGCTCGCCTGGGCGATCTACGATCGCATTGCCGTGAAGCGGCGCGGCGACCAAGGCGCGCCGCCGGGCGCGCGGTTCGGCCGCAACGACGCGATCGTGATCGCGATCGGAACGGTCGCCTATTTCGCCATCCTGTGGCTGCACGAATCGCTGATCGGCGTCGCTGCCGCGTAAGTCCTCGACAGTTGCAGCACGGTTGATGCGGCGGTGATCATTCGCCCCGCTGGGCGTCCCTACCACAAAGCGGCCGCAATGCTGGTCAGGATCACGCCCGTCCGCAAGGACGAGTCGTAAACAAGGAGTAGTTGAATGATGAAGCGTCCCCTCATTGCTTTGGTTCTGGTGCTCGCAGCGGCGGCCACACAAGCCCAGGCGCGCTCGCCGATCGGCGGCGCGACCATGCCGCGCGATCCCCTGCAGGTCGATCCGTTGGGCCCGCGCAGCGACCCCACGCCCACCGTCGGCGAAGCCGTCGCACGCGTGCAGATCGAGAAGAGCGGCTACACCAGCGTGCGCGGCCTGTCGCGCAGCGCCGACGGCACCTGGCGCGGCAAGGCGCGCAACGCCGGCAACGCACCCGTCACGGTCGCCCTCGACGGCCAGGGCAAGGTCGTCGAGACGCGCTAGGCACTCTCGGGATCGCCCAATAGAGGCCCGCCCCGTCGTCGACGGGGCGGGCTTTTGCTTGCGCCCGGCGTTGATGGTCAAATGGCCACGCCAGCCTGAAGGAGTGCCCATGACCGACGACTACCAGCGCCGCAGCTACGGCGAGATCCCGGTGGGGACCGGCGACAAGCCCGGCATCGTCGTCGTCGATTTCCAGCTGGGATTCACCGATCCGCAATATCCGCTGGGCGGCGCGCCGCTGGTGATGCGCGCGGTCGAGAATACCGCGAAGCTCCTGAAGGTCGCGCGGCGGCTCGGCGTGCCGGTGGCGGTATGCAACACCGCCTACATGAACGTGCGCGAGATGCCGTACTGGAAGATCACGGCGGTCAAGGAGACCTTCCTGCACAGCCATCCCAGCACGGCGCTCGATCCGCGCATCTACCAGCCCGATTACGATCTCAAGGTGACCAAGAAAGGCCCGTCGATCTTCTTCGAGACCGGCGTCGCCAACTATTTCATGAAGGAACGGGCCGACACCATGATCGTGACCGGATGCAACACCTCGGGCTGCATCCGCGGCAGCGCGCTCGACAGTTTCAGCCATCGCTTCCGCACTCTGGTGCCGGAAGACTGCGTCGGCGACATCGAGGAGCAGCCGCATCGCGACAATCTGCGCGATATCGGCCGGCGCTATGTCGATGTCGTCGATCTGGCGTTTTGCATCGACTACCTCGAGCGCTGGGGCAAGCGCAACGCCGCCTGAGCTAGCCCGCGCTGGCGCAGACATCGACCCATTCCGCCTCGACCAGCTCGGCCAGGCGCAGTGGATTGATGCGCAACGCGCTGCGGGCTGAGCCGGCGGCCGGCACCACTTCGTCGAAGGCTTTCAGCGAGACATCGCAATAGACCGGCACGGCCGTGGCAAGGCCGAACGGACAGACGCCGCCGACCGGATGACCGGTGATCGCCACGACCTCGTCCGCGGCCAGCAGGCGCGGCTTGCCGCCGAACGTCGCCTTGACCTTCTTGTTGTCCAGCCGGGCATTGCCGCCGGTGACGACCAGAAGGGTGCGGTCCCTGACCCGCAGCGACAGCGTCTTGGCGATTTGCGCCGGTTCCACGCCATGGCCCGCCGCGGCCAGGGCGACCGTGGCCGTGCTGCCGTCCAATTCGACGATGGTGATGTCGGGCGCGCGGGCTGCTAGAAAGGCTCGAACCGACTCCAGACTCATTCTCACGCTCTCCAGATCAGGCGATACCAACTACCATGGACACCATGCTTCGCACGATCGCCTGCAGCCTCACACTTTCGGCGCTCGCAGCCGGCACCGCCGGCGCCCAGGCTCCGGCCCCCAACCAGACGGTTCGCTACAGCTGCGACCAGGGCAGATCGCTGGTTGTCGCGTACTTCGCCGGCCCCACCCGCACCGCGCCCAACGGCATGCCGCTGCCCGGCGGGCACGTCGTCCTCACCCAGGCCGACGGCACGCGCCGCACCCTGCAGCAAACCCCGTCGGGTTCCGGCATCCGCTACGCCAACGAGGGCGAGACGTTCGTGTTCTGGAGCAAGGGCGACGGGGCCTTCGTCGAGGAAGGGCCGAGCCAGACGGTGACCTATTCGAACTGCGTCGGGCAGAAGTAGCGCTGAGCCTACAGTTGGAAATACAGGAAACCGCCGACGCCGATCAGCGTCAGCGCGATGCCGACATGGCGGAAGAAGCGCGTTGACAGCGCCTCCAGCGAGCGCTGGCCGCGCAGGGCGGCACGCTCGGCGTGCGACATCTCCGCCTTGGTCTTGACCTGCTGGGCAATGAAGCCTGGCGAGATGCCGACGCCCACCGCTCCGGCGCCGTCCTGTTCCAGATCCATCCGCGCGGTCACGAACCAGATCATCAAGCCGACCACGGCGATGCCGAAGAAACTCGTGTAGGCGACGATCATGAAGGCCACCACGGCGGCAATCAGCCAGCCGCTGAGAACAACCGCCATGACAATCGACTTCAGGGGCATGGCGGCAATCGTGGTCCGTTCCGCCGCGGCTGGCAACCCGGGACGCGAGTTTGGCAACAAAGTGGCGGCACGGCGGTCGGCAACGCCGGTGCTGCTTTTGTCATGCAACACCCAAGCGAGGGTGGGCGTTCACTTCCCGTCCCACAGCAAAGAAGGAGGACGCTGATGAACCGCACCCTCGTTACCCTGGCGCTGATCGCGGCGGCGGGCGTGGCTCATGCCCAGATGCAGGCCCCCAGCACGCCGGGCGGCCGAGCCATGGATTCGATGCCGGGCGGCACCAGTAATCCGAACACTGGCTTGCCCAAGACCTCGTCCAATGCGACGGCGGCGGAGGCCGCGGCCAAGGCCGAGCTCGAGGCCAAGGGCTACACGGGCGTCAAGAGCCTGACGCGCGATATGGCCGGCAACTGGGCGGCCAAGGCCATGCGCGACAATATCGAGGTCGCCGTCATTCTCGAACCGAACGGCAACATCAGGGAGCAGTAGGCCGAAAGGTCTCTGCGGCCCGGCCTGGCGGGATGGTTTACTCCTCGTTTACGTCCCGCCAGCGCTGCCCCTCATACTTAGGGATGGACTTGTGGGCGCATCCGGAGCTTCCATATCCGGAGCATGCGCACCACCCTCCTGCTATCTACTCTCCTCTCCGTGATCGTCGTTGGCGGACCTGCCGGGGCGCAATTGGCGCCCGGGTCGATCGGCAACGGCGGCCGCATGCCCGAGACCATGTCGCCTGGCGCCTTGCCGCCGCCGGCGCCCATAGTCTCCGCTCCTTCGGCTCCCGCGGTCGCGCCATCAGCCTCGTATGGCGCTCGTTATCCCAACACCGAGTCCTATTCCAGGGATCGCATCGAATCCCAGGGCTATCGCGTGGAGCGCGTCACGCCGCAGAACGACGGCTCGTGGAAGGCCGACGCCAGCCGCGATGCCGTGCCGACCAGGCCGCAGGGCGTGCCGACCAAGATCACGATCTTCCCCGACGGTCGCGTCCTCGAGGAACACCAGCCCTAGTCGTCGACGGCAATGCGGTCGAGCAGCGGCAGTAGATACCGCCGGAACTGCAGCGGATTTTCCGACATCGGGAAGTGCCCCAGGCACTGCATGACCTCGAAATGCCGCGCCCGGGTGAGCCGCGCCAGCTCGGCGCTGAGCTCCGGCGTCGCCGACAGATCGTACTCGCCGGTCAGCAGGTAGAGCGGGCATGCCTTGGCATCGAGCCCGTCGAGCGCGGCGTTCCGCAGATCGCCGTCGGTGAAATAGTAGTGCAGGTCGCCCAGGAAGACCGACGGGCCGCCTTGCATGTAATGCCACAGCGTCTCCCACTTCTCCGCCTGCGGCGAGGTCGGCGCGATCAGGCAGGCCACCGTGCCCGCCGCGGCTTCCTGGCTATGCACGTCGGGGCGGTACAGCACGCCGAGGTCGCGCAGCCTCGTATCGGCGCCGGCATCGGCATGGGTCGCCGACTGCAGGCCGATCGCCGCGCGGAAGTGCGAGCCATGGCGCAGCGCCAGGTGCAGCACGGCGCGGCCGCCGATCGAGCAGCCCATCACGACCGGCCGCTCCAGCCCGAGCGCGCGCGATACGGCCATCACGGTATCGACATAGAGGTCTGTCGTGAGCTGATACGCCTCGCTCTCGAAGCCGGGCGGCGGCGAGGATTTGCCGTGCCACGGCAGGTCGAAGGCGATGACGCGATAGCGGCTGGTGATCTCCGCATCGTTCAGGATCGCCCGGTACTGCCGGCCGTCGGCGCCGGCGGTGTGCAGGCAGAGGAGCGGAATGCCCTCGCCCGCCTCCTCGAAGTAGAGGCGATGAGGCTTGCCGTTCAAATCCAGGCGCAGGTAGCGGCCGACCACCGGCTCGACCACGGGCGCGCCGACTGCAGCGGCAGGCGCCGCCACTGCGGGCGGACGCAGCGCGGCGAAGAGCTGCTCGAGGAACAGGAGATTGCGCCCGTAGGCCAGCATGTCGCCGTCGATCCGCAAGTGGCCGACCCGCTGCATGGCGACCAGGCTCTGGAAGCCGGCCGCCGGCACCGGTTTGGCGAACTCCGACCAACTGCCCGGTGCGGCGGCGAGGCTGAAGGCCGCGCCGGGCGTTAGCCCGAGACGCACGGCGACGCGCTCGCCCGCCTGCACCGTCGTCGCCTCATCGCCGCTCAGCACGGTGAAGGAGAGCGCCGCGAGCTTCGCCCGCCGTTGCAAGGCGGGATTGCCGTCGAGGGCCGCGCCGAGACGCGCAAACCCAGCCATCTCAATTGCCCGGCTTGATGTTGGCATCCTTGATGACCTTGCCCCATTTCGGGATGTCGTTGGCGATCGCCGCCCGCGTTTGCTCGGGCGTGCTGCCGACGACGTCGAGGCCGAGGGCCGCGAACTTCTTCTGCATCTCGGGATCGGCCAGCACCTTCAGCGATTGCGCACGCACCTTGTTGAGGATCGGCTGTGGCGTGCCGGCCGGCGCCATCAAGGCGAACCAGGAGGTGGCTTCGAAGCCGGGAAAGCCCGCTTCGACCATCGTCTGCAGGTCCGGCGCATTGGGCGAGCGTTTCAGCGAGGTGATGGCGATGCCGCGCACCCGGCCGTCCCTGACCAGCGGCAGGCTGGCGCCGGCGTTCTGGATGCCGACCGGAACTATGCCGCCCATCACATCGGCGAGATTGGCGCCCCGATAGGGGATGTGCTCCATCTTGATACCGGCAAGATGGCAGAAGAGCTCGCCCGCGACGTGCTGCGGCGTACCGACGCCCGGCGTGCCGTAGGACAGCTTGCCGGGATTGGCCTTGGCGTAGGCGATCAGCTCGGCAATCGACTTCACCGGCAGGTCGTTATTGACCAGGAAGGTCGAGGGCATGGACAGCGCCGTCGAAATCGGCGCCAGGTCTTTCAGCGGATCGAACGGCAAGGTCTGCAGGTTGGGCAGGATGGTGATGGCGGCGTTGCCCGACCACATCAGGGTGTAGCCGTCGGGCTGGGCCTTGGCGACCTTGTCGGTGCCGATGGCGCCCGAGTTGCCGGCGATATTCTCCACCACCACCGGCTGGCCCCAGGCCTCGGAGAATTTCTGCGCGAACATGCGGGCCGTGACATCGGTGGCGCTGCCCGCGGTGAAGCCGACGACCAGCCGCACCGGCTTGTCCGGCCAATTGGTCTGGGCCGCCAGCGGTTGGACGGCGAGCGCCAATACAAGCGCCGCGAGCGCCCGGACGATAGCGTGCATTGTTTCCTCCCGTTTGCGGAAGGCTATTGGATTTCCATCCGCCGTGCCAACGCTTAGGGGCCGCCTCTTCCGCCAACCGCGGCGAAGACTCGCCGAGGGGCAATCGGAGGGGGAACGGCGCGGTAGCTCCCGAGTTGCTATTGCGGCGTCGTCGACGGGTTCTTGTCGCAGAATTTGTCGTTGTCCTTGTTCACCCAGATCGGGCGCTTGCCGGGATCCTCGGTACAGGTCGCGACCGAGGCCTGGCGAATGCAAAAGGTCGCGCCAACCGAGAAAAGCTGCCCATTCCAGAAGCAGTAGGCCTTCATGTCGTCGGCGCTGAGGCCTCTGTAGCTGACGGCATTTCTTGGAACTGTTTCCTGGGCCGTCGCGATCGCGGGAATCATCGAACCCACGCCAGCAAGAAAGAGCATAATCGTGCGCATCATTGTCCTCCCCCGGCAACGCTAGGGGAACAAGGCGACCGACTGCAACCAAAACCGATCAACTCTGGATCGTACTGTCTGTCATAATGCGCGTCAGTCACCATGAATCCGCTTCTCAACTGCTTCATCTTGCAGGCGATCGACCCCGAGCACGGGAGCGCCGTCTTCGAGACGATGTTCCGGGTCGAGCATGTCGAAGACCTGCGTACGCTGCTCGGCGACGCCGCCGCGGACGATTCCGCGCTTGAACGCTGGTATCCGCTGACGGAGGCGGAACTTGCCGCAATCAACCAGCGGTTCGGCGTGGGCTTCGATCCAAGGGGTCGTGAGACGTGGCTCGAGCGACTCCACGGCCCGTTCGAGGCGCCCTACCTCATCCATACCGGCTACGAACTGCCGTTGCTGCTTGAGGGTCGGAAAAAGCTCGCCGTCTTCAGCGACACCTATCCGCCCGACGAGCACTGGAACGAACGCTACTTCATACCCTACGTCGAGAAAGGCGTGATCCACAGGGAGATAGACATCGAGCCGTTCGAGCCACCTTTGGTTCGAAAGGACGGCACGCGGTTCGACGGAATGCGCACTGTCTACTACACGCCCAAAGGCGAGGAGTGGCGCATCCCTGCCTACAAGCTTGTGTGGCAGGCCGCGCTCAAATCGCGCTGGAACGAGCACTTTGAGCGCATGCAGGGCATGCTCTTCGGTTACGAAGACTGGGAGATGGAATGGTGGATAAAGCGATGGCGCGCTCTTCACCGCCGTGCCGCGAGCGCGCGGTTCTCCAATCGGCTCAACAAGCGAACCAGCGGCCACAACAGCAGGAAATAGATCATGGCCGCCACGACGATGGGAGTGGGATTGTAGGTGAGACTCTGCGCCTGGCGCGCCTGATAAAGCAGCTCGGGCACGGCGACCACGCTGCCGAGCGAGGTGAGCTTCACCACCTCGAGCGTATTGGACAGAAGATCGGGCAGCACATTGCGCACCGCCTGGGGCAGGACGATGTAGGTCATGGCCTGCAGGCGGCCGAGCCCGGTCGAGCGCGCGGCCTCGACCTGGCCGCCGGGCACCGAATCGATTCCGGCGCGGAAGATCTCGCCGTAGTAGGCGCCGGTGTTGAGGAAGAAGGCGATGGCCACGCAAGCGAAGCCGCCCAGCTCCAGCCCGGCGAACGGCAGGCCGGCGAACAGCAGGACCAGCAGCACCAGCGGCGGGAAGGCGCGGAAGAAATCGACCCAGGCGATCAGCGGCCACCGCACCAGCGGATGATGCACTGACGCGAGCAGCGCCAGGATCAGCCCGCCCAGCAGGCCGAGCGGCACCACGATCAGCGACAGCAGGATGGTGTTCAAAAGGCCGGCGAGAACGATCGGGTACGCCGCGGCGATGATGTCGAGGTTGAAGAAGGTGTCGATCATCGCTTCCACGCGAACTTGGTCTCGATCCAGCGCGCGGCCACGACGACCGGCAGGAACAGCACGATATAGGCGGCCGCGCCCATCATCAGCGGCGAGGGATTGTAGGAATTCGACATCGCCGAGCTCGCCTGGCCTAAGATCTCGGTGACGGCGACGACGGTGCCGAGCGCGGTGCCCTTGGTGATGGCGATGGTGCGGTTGGTGAGCGGCGGGATGGTGAGACGGAGAGCCTGCGGCAGCACGACGTTCATCAGGGTCTGGCCGAACGACAAGCCGGTCGAGCGCGCGGCCTCCCACTGGCCTTTGTGCACCGAGGTGATGCCGGCCCAGAAGATCTCCTCGGAGAAGGCCATCAGCACCAGGGCGAGCGACAGCCAGGTCGAGACGAAGCCCGACGGCGAGATGTCGGCGGCGGGCAGGCCGAAATACATCAGCACGATGATGACCAGCGGCGGCAGCGAGCGAAACAGGTCGATCACGAAGATGATCAGCCAGTTGATTGGCCGGATCGCCAGGCTGCGCAGCAGGGCGAGCGCGAGGCCGGCGAGAATGCCGCTGATCACGATCAGAACGGCAAGCTCGATGGTGACGACCACGCCGGACAGGATGTCCGGCAGGTATTTCAGCATCACCTTGCCGTTGAAGAACGTCTCGACGAAACGGTCCCAGTTCGACACGTCAGTGCCGCTGGATCTGACCGATGAAGGCGCGCGTGCGGTCGTGGCTGGGATTCTCGAAGATCGCCGCGGGCGGGCCCTGCTCGACGATCAGGCCGTCGTCCATGAACATCACGCGATCGGCGGCGTTGCGGGCAAAGCCCATTTCGTGGCTGACCACGATCATGGTCATGCCGCTTTCACGCAAGGAGCGCATGACTTCGAGCACCGAGCCGACCAGCTCGGGATCGAGCGAGCTCGTCGGCTCGTCGAACAGCATCACCCGGGGCTCGAGCGCGATCGAGCGAGCGATGGCGACGCGTTGCTGCTGGCCGCCCGAGAGCTGGCCCGGCGTGTGGTTGGCGCGGTCGGCCAGCCCGACCCGCTCGAGCGCGGCGCGGCCGAGTTGGTCGGCCTCGGCGCGCGACTTGCCCGCCACCTTGCGCAAGGCGAGCGTCACGTTGCCGAGCGCCGTCATGTGCGGATAGAGGTTGAAGGACTGGAACACCATGCCGATGCGCTGGCGCGCATGGTTGATGTCGGTTCGGGCATCGAGCATGTCGATGCCGTCGACCACCACCGAGCCGGAGGAAGGCTCCTCCAGCCGGTTGAGGCAGCGCAGCAAGGTCGACTTGCCCGAGCCGGACGGGCCGATCACGAACACCAGCTCGCGCTCGGCCACCGTGAGATCGACGCCCTTCAGGACATGAAGGGCGCCGAAATGCTTGTGGATCGCGCGGGCGTCAACGATGGGTTTCATGGGAGCGCGGACCTCCAGGTCCGCATCATGAGCATGAGGAAGAGCGGACCTGGAGGTCCGCGCTCCGGCAAGATATCACCCGCACTTCAGCTCGTGCGGCGTCGGATCGTAGCCCGGCATGCCGGGTACGCCGTAGCCCGGGGTGATCACCACCGCGAGATCGTCGGCCTCCGGCTTCTTGCCGAACCATTTCTCGGCGAGCTTGGCGATGGTGCCGTCCTTCTTCATGCAGTCGAGCACGTCCTGCATCTGGTTGCGCAGCGCCACGCTGTCCTTGCGGAAGGGCGCCGCCCAGTGGGCGCGCGTTTCCTTGAGCTCGAGGTCGGCGATGAATTGCGGGTTCTTGGACGCAGCGTAGACGATCGTCGTGTTGCCGCCCAGCGTCGCATAGGCGCGGCCCGAGAGGACCGCCTGCGTCGCGTCGGGCTGGGTGTCGTAGACCTGCACGGTGAAGTCGTACTTCTCGCCCATCTGCTTGCTCAGCGTCTCGTACGGCGTGCCCTTGTTGACGGACACCGACTTGCCCTTGAGATCCTCCCAGCCCTTGATCGGCGGCGTGCCCTTCTTGATGCCGAACTGGTAGGCGGTCCACAGATAGCCCGCGGTGAACAGCATGTTCTCCGCCCGCTCCTTGGTGACGGTGGTGGGGGCGGCGATGAAGTCGTAGCGGCCCGACTGCATGCCCGGGATCAGGGTCGAGAAGCTCACCGCGTCGATCACGATCTCGCGCTTCATGCGCCGCGCCGCCTCGGTGAACAGATCGACCTGGAAGCCCTCGATGCCGCCGCCCAGCTTGGGCATGGCGTGCGGGGCGAAGGTGCCGTCGACGCCGGTGCGCAGCGGCGGCTGCTTGTCCTGCGCGAGTGCCGGACTCGCGCCGATGAGTGCCGCGACCGCGATCGCAGCAAAACGTTGCAACATTTTCAGTGCCTCCCTTTCATAAAATCCCCAGGCCGCGACGTTAGAACAGGCATTGTTGAATAGCAATTTAGAGGCCATCCTGCCGCCATGTCCGACCGCATCCTCGTCATCAATCCCAACTCCAGCGAGACCGTT
>WNFT01000692.1_pt1 | contig 28340 bp, 27 predicted proteins | sample 5400191 | NCBI WGS metagenome assembly WNFT01 (sample SAMN13153359, study PRJNA577476) | soil metagenome | isolation source: 80 cm saprolite under Madrone tree | place: USA:California | collected 2016-06-14 | reverse complement strand
TGACAGCAACCTGACGGCTCAGACCCCAATCTTCGATTTGATCGCCGTGGGTTTTCCCGAGTGGCCTGCCGCAACTGCTATCTGGCGTAAGGCGGCCGGTATTCCGGCCCATCGCTGGCATGGGCAACCAGGTAAGCCTCGATGTCGGCGCGAAGCGGCTCAGGCAGCGTGGCGTCTTCACCCATATGGTTGGAAAGGTTCCGCAGGATGTCGCGCCATTCCTGCATCGGCTCTTCCAGTGGCGGGATGAACCTGTGACAGGCACCGCACTCCCTTTCAGCCTCCATCCCGGCCCCCGCCGGCACGTACTGCATGTTGGCGGCGAGTGAGGCTTCCGCAACGAACGCCAACGCAGATGCCAAGGGTAGGATCGACTTGATCATGTTTGCCCTCACAAGCCAGAGAGATACGTAATGACGTCGCCTTTCTCCGTGGGCGTACAGGCGCGCCCCAGAACGCTTTTACAGTTGCGGGTAAACCATTTGTCGACCTTCTCCGGGTCGGTAAAGCGGTCGGGCGTCCTGGAGACTGCCATGGGCGCGATCGGCTTGAGGGCGCGTGTCATGCCTTCGGCCTTCGCATCCTTGGTGTGGCAGGTGGTGCACGAAGGCGTGTCGATCTTGCCTTCGCTATGGCTCGAATTCCAGAGCGCGGCGCCACGCTCTGCCGAAAATCCGGCAAAAGACGGGTCGGCCTTCTTCGCCTCGGTGGCGAAGGCGGCCAGAATTGCGTCCCGCGCCGGATTGGCGATCGCCGCTGGAATGGCGATCAAGAGGCAAGGAAAAATGAAAAGTAGGCGCCTCACGTCTATCGACTGCGCGATTCTATGCCGCATGCCTGCTTCCGCTACAAAAGAGTGGATTGGGCCGAAACTTGTCAAGTTGGCGATTTGTAAGCGCAGACCGCGTATCGCAGATGTGATTTCCGCAGGTAGCAGGATTGGCCCGATAATTCACGCTGAGCAAGATTGATCGGCAAGGGCAGCGAGGTAACTGCGAATTGAACGGGGGCAGGGACCTGTGGTCAGCGGAGGATCACTTCGGCAGGGTGCCACGGATCTCCATCCACGCAATGAGCCGACAAGCGAAAATCTACCGGAACAGTGGCGGTTGTCCGATCCGTCTATTCGAGGGGCCTGGAAGTGAGTGAGCATTATCGTCGCGTTGCACCTTTGGGAGCATTGGAACGGGCAGCGGAACTGCCGGAGGCGATGCACCAGGACCGGGGGCATTTTGCTCTTGCCTGCCCTTTTGCTGCGCCGGCAAACGAAGCCGAGCACCGCTTGGTCGGTATTTGGGAAAACGTCCTCGCCATCGGCGGGTTGGGCGTCAACGACGATTTCTTCGAGCTTGGCGGCGATTCCCTGGCCGCCATCACCTTGTTCACTGAGATCGAGCGGGCCTTCGGCACGAAGCCGCCCCTTTCGAGCCTGCTGGAGCATCCGACGGTGCGCCAACTGGCCGGCCTGCTTGATTCATCCCACAGCCGACCCAACGAAAGACCGTCGGGCGCCGTCCCTTCGCCTCTCGTAGCCATACGATCCGCGGGCAATCGGCCGCCTCTGTTCCTGGTGCATGGCGGCGGAGGCGATGTGCTGTTCGCACGCGGGCTGTTGCCGTTCCTTGACCTTGAACAACCGTTGTATGGCATCGCGGCGCGTGGCCTGGTTGATGGAGAGATAGCCCACCGCAACTTCGGTGCGATGACGGCCGATTATCTTGCCGGCGTTCGCCGTGTTCAGCCCAAGGGGCCATACTACCTGAGCGGATTTTGCGTCGGCGCTATCGTCGCGTTCGAAATGGCACAGCGATTGCGAGAGGCCGGCGAGGAGGTGGCCGTTGTCATCAAGCTTGATCCCGATTTCAACCGGGTGCTCACCCCCTGGCTCTATTGGCGCGAATCCGATGCGTTGCGGGTGCGCCTGCTTCGCGTCTTTGTCGGCATGGCTTGGCAGGGTTGGCTGCTGAAACAGAGGCTCCTGGGTCGTGGCCCCACCAAGGAGATGGCGCTGAAGCCTGCCGACGATCAGCGTCGGTATCGCGCAATCGACGCGGGCCTCAAGGCAGCATTCAAGATGTACCGCCCGGGCGCATATGACGGCAAGGTAGCGATCTTCTGCTCAAGCGAACGCAGGAAGCGGTTGAGCAACCCGATTACCGGGTGGCCTGCGATCGCGCCAAATACGGTGATCGTCGAAACCGCGCCGACGCATCGCGAATTCTTCCGTGGTGCTTTGCCCGAGCTCGGTAACGCAATCGAGTCCGTGCTCGCGTCCACGCAGCCGCTCGGGCACGGCTCCGACCAGCGCGCGAAATCCGCGGCCCAATAGCGCCATTCCGCGCGCCGCTCAGATCGCCTTGGCGGCCGCCAGCACCTCCTCGACATGGCCTGTCACTTTGACCTTGCGCCAGATGTTCCGGATAGCGCCCTTGGGATCGATCAGGAATGTGGCGCGCTCGATGCCCATGTATTTCCGGCCATACATGCTTTTTTCAACCCAGGTGCCATAGGCCTCGCAGACCTTGCCGTCCTCGTCGGAGGCCAGGGTGAAGGGCAGGTCGTATTTTTTCTTGAACTTGTCGTGACTGGCGACGCTGTCGCGGCTGATGCCGATGACCACCGCATCGCTCTTGCCGAATTTCGGCAGGCTGTCGCGAAATCCGCAGGCTTCGGCCGTGCAGCCCGAGGTATCGTCCTTCGGATAGAAATAAAGAATGACCTTCTTGCCTTTCAATTTCGAAAGGCTGACCTTGCCATTGCCGTCGGTTGGCAAGGAGAAGTCGGGAGCCTTGTCGCCGGGTTTCACGCTCATAGAGCTTTTTCCTCTTCGGATTCGACGATGTCACGGTAAAGCTGTCGCAGGCCGGCAGCCGTCTCGATCATGTGCAGTTTGAGGGCGGCAAAGTCAACGCATCCGCCGATTTCGGCCAGACGCCGGGCGATAGAGGGCGCCAGGTTCCCCTCATCGAAGCCGCTTCCCACGGTAATTCGCAGGAACCCGTGCAGATTGCGCCACAGCCGCAAGCCAGCGCGCAAGGGCGTGACGGCGGCGGCTGAAAGAATACCGGCGCGCGCCAAGGCGACCAATGCCCCATCCGTGTTCGCCGTCAGAAGATCGGGTCGGGCCGCGGCATGGCGCAACATCAGAAATTGAACGATGAACTCGATATCCACCAGCCCACCGGCCAGATGCTTCAGGTCCCAGAGCCGGTCGGTCGGATGTTGCTGGGCCATGCGCCGGCGCATGGTGGCGACGTCGCCGGCGAGCTTGGCCAGATCGCGCGGCCGGGTCAGAATCGCGCGCAGGCGCGCGGTGCACTGGGCGGCAAAATCGCGGTTGCCGTATATCACCCGGGCGCGGGTGAGCGCCATATGCTCCCAGGTCCAGGCGTCGCTCTCCTGATATCGGCGAAAGCCTTCGAGGCTGGAGGCGATGGGTCCGGAATTGCCCGAGGGGCGCAGGCGCATGTCGACGTCGTAGAGCTTGCCCTCGCCGGTGGGCGCCGTGATGGCGGCGATGAGCCGCTGCGCCAGCCGGGCGTAATAGTGGATGGGCGCGAGCGGTTTCGGCCCATCGGAATGCAGATTGTCCCAATCCGGCCCCTCGAGTTCGGCTGGCGCGTCGTACACGAAGATCAGATCAATGTCGGAGCCGATGGTGATCTCGCGCCCGCCCAGTTTGCCCAGCGCCACCGTCGCCAGTCCGCGCCCCGGCAGCCGGCCGTGCTGACGCAGGAATTCCGCTTCCACCCGCGGCTGGAGTGCCGCGATGACGATCTCGGCCACGTCGCTCAGCGGCCCGGCAGCCCGGTCGGCGTCGGTGTTTCCGCGCAGAATATGGACGCCGATCTGGAATTGCCGATCGCGGGTCCAACGGCGGGCGGTGTCGAGCACGTCCTGCAGGTCGCCGGCATGAGCCAGTTGCCGGTCGAGTTCCGCGGCCAGCTCGGCGCGCGGCGGCGGCGGGTCGGCGAAACCGGCGCTTAGCACGGCATCGAGTAAGGCCGGATTGCGGCTGAGATGCTCGGCCAGGCGCGGCGCGCCGCCCATGATCTCGGCGATCAAGTCGAGCAGGCCGGGATTGGAATAGAGCAGCGAGAACAGCTGCACGCCGGCGGGCAGGGCATGCAGGAATGCATCGAAACGGGCAAAGGCCTCGTCGGGCTGCGAACTGCGGCCGAGCGCCTGCAGCAATGTCGGCATCAACTCAGTCAGCAGCTCGCGCGCCCGGGTCGACCGCATCGCTCGCGCCCGTCCGGCATGCCATGCCCGGATGGTGGTGGCAATCGAGGCGCCGTCCTTGAATCCGAGCTCGTTCAGCGTCCGCACGGTCTCGGGATCGTTGTCAGTGCCGGTGAAGACCAGGCTTCCGGGTCCAGAGAGCGAAGGGGCCTCCTCGAACAATTCGGCATAGTGGTCTTCGACCTGGCCCAGATGACCCAGCAATGTCGCGGTGAAGGATTCAGTATCGGAATGGCCGCAGAAGCGGGCGATGGCGTCCAGGCCCGGGCCCGCCGGCGGCAATGTGTGGGTCTGGTGATCGTCGACCATCTGCAGGCGATGCTCGACATGGCGCAGATAGCGATATGCCGCGATCATCGCATCGCCGATAGCAGGTGCCAGGTGGCCGGCGGTGACCAAGGCGCGTATCGCCTCGCAGGTGGCCGGCGCACGCAGCTCCGGCTGGCGCCCGCCCCAGATCAATTGCTGGGTCTGGGCAAAAAACTCGATTTCCCGGATACCGCCACGGCCGAGCTTGATGTTGTGGCCGCCCACGGCGATCTCGCGATGACCCTTGACCGCATGGATCTGGCGCTTGATCGAATGAATATCCTGGATGGCGGCGAAGTCGAGATGCCGGCGCCAGATGAAAGGGCGCAGATGCTTCAGAAACTCTGCCCCGGACCCCATATCGCCCGCCACCGCGCGCGCCTTGATCATTGCTGCGCGCTCCCAGTTTTGCCCCATGCCTTCGTAATAGGTCTCCGCGGCCAGCACTGACATGGCGAGGGGTGTCGAGCCGGGGTCGGGCCGCAAACGCAGGTCGGTGCGGAAGACGTAGCCATCCTCGGTCAGATCCTGAAGCAGGCGGATCAGATCGCGGGCCAATCGGACGAAGCAATCCTGCAGGGTGCGCCGGCCGCGATAATCGACCTTGTCGCGGTCGTAAAGGACGATTAGGTCGATATCGCTGGAGTAGTTGAGCTCGCGCGCGCCCAGCTTTCCCATGCCGAGGACGACTAGGCCCGAATCCTCGCTGGGCCTGTCGAAGGAGGGTAGGATCAGGTCGCCTGCCGCCGCCGAGCGCCGCAACAAGTGATCGACAGCCAGGCGCAGCGCCGTCTCGGCGAAATCGGCAAGCGCGCCGGTGACCTGTTCGACGTTCCACCGCCCGCTGATGTCGGCCAGCGCGATCAACAAGGCGGCGCGCCGGCGCGCCCGGCGCAGGGTTCGCATCAGGTGGGCGTTCTCGCCGGCCCCGGCTTCGACGGCCAGCCTTCGCTCGAGATCGGCCAAGACATGGGCCGTATCCTGGGCTAGGAATGCCTCAAGAATGTCGGGCTCGGTAAGCAGCAATTGGCTGAGGAAGGGGCTGTTGCCGAAGACCGCGCCCAGCAGGGCCTGGCCTTCCGTCGTTCCGGCTAAATCTTGCAGGACCGCCGGTCCGCCCGCGACCCGTTCGAAGCCCAAGCGGGCGAGCGCCAGGTCGCCTGGCAGCGGCGGTCTGATGGCGGTGGATGTGGTGAGAGGGGAAGTCATGGTCCTCGGCCGTTGTTGGCCGCAGACTGCTGAAGCGTCGATCCGGGGTCAAGGGTAGCGAGATTTGATACGCCACAGCCTGTTCATCGCCTTCGAAATTGTGGCCACATTGATCGCCGGCATCGCAATTCTGGTCGGCTTCGTCGCCTGGCGCCTGGCCGACGGCCATCCCGTTCATCTGGGATTCCTGGTGCCGTATTTCGAACGCTCTCTCGATGCGCCCGACCATGCCTTCAAGGTCAAGCTGGATGATCTGGTCGTCACATGGACGGGCGGCAATCAACTCGTCAGCATTCGTGCGATTCGCGTGCGGGCGGTGACCCCCGAGGGCCGCGAACTCGCAAGCGTGCCTCAAATCGGGTTTCGCCTCAGCGTTCGGGCAATGATGCGCGGATTGGTGGCCCCGACCGAGATCGAGGTCTTCGATCCGCGCATCCACATCCGGCGCAACCGCGACGGCCAGTTTCAGTTTCTCGCCACGGTCGTCAGCGCCGACGAAGGCCAGCCCTCGGCGATCCTTCCCGAAATTTTCGCCGATCTCATGGGCCCGCCCAACCCGAACCTCTCGACAGGCTATTTGCAGCGCGCGCACCTGGTCGGCGGCACCCTGGTCTTCGACGATCAACGCACCGGCCTGATCTGGCATGCGCCGAAGATCGACATCGATCTGTTGCGCGACCGAGAGGGCATAACCGGCGAGCTTTCAGCCCAGGTCGTCGAACTCGGCGATCCGGCCCTTCTCAGCGTGAAATTCGCCTTCAATTCCACGACCCGGGATATCGCAATGCATGGCCGCTATCACGGCGTCGATATTGCCTCCTTGGGATTGATCGCCCCCGATCTTGTCGCGCTGTCGGGCTCGCATCTGCAGTTCGACGGCGCGCTCGACGCTTCGCTCAATCTGAACGGCCACATCGGTGCCGTGCATTTCACGGTCAGCAGCGGCCCGGGCCAGATCGATTTGCCCAATCGCTTCGATGCGCCCTTGTCGGTCGCGGGCTTGGCACTCGCCGGCCGCTTGGACGACGGCTTCGATACGTTGACATTGGAGAGCTTCGCACTCGACCTCGACGGCCCGCAGCTCGCCGCCAGCGGAAAGTTGAGCGGCTTGATATCCCAGCATGCGGCGAAGAGTGGGCGTCTCAGATTCCAGGGCCGTGTCGTCCTCAGCAACGTTCCAGTGCCCGCCTTGCCCCACCTGTGGCCGAAAAGCGGCGGAAGCCTCGATAACCCTCGTGACTGGATCGTCAGTGAAATAGACGAGGGCCTCGTCAAGGAAGCCGAAGCGAACTTTGATGTCGAGTTCGCCGGCGGCGATTTAGGGGCCGCATCCTTGCGCGCCTTCGGCGGCAAATTGAAGGCAAGCGGCATCGGGCTGCATTATCTTCGACCTTTGCCCCCTATCCGTGGAGCCGAAGGCACCGCTACCTTCGATGCCAGCCAGTTCGTCGCCGATTTTGCCTCCGGCGGCGTAGGCAATCTCGCCCTTCAACGCGGCCATCTGGTGATTTCCGGGCTCGACAAGGTCGCGCAGATCATCGCTGTCGAGGGCGATGTGAAGGGCCCACTGAAGGATGCCCTCTTGTTGCTCGATAACCCGCGCCTGGGTTATCCCAGAAGGGTGGGCATCAAGGCGGCCGAGAGCGACGGCACGACCCAGACCCATCTCACCTTCCGCTTTCCCGCCATCAAGGAACTGGCATTCGAGCAGGTCCAATTGACCGCCGCCTCGAAAATCGAGGGTGCGCGTCTGGGCGGCATATTCCTGGGACACGACCTGACCGAGGGAAATTTCGATCTGAAGCTCGATGGCAAAGGCATGTGGGCGACCGGCACGGCGAAGCTTGCCGGGATTCCCGCGGGCCTGCGCTGGGACCTGCATTTCGACGGCGCTGAGTACGCGACGCGCATCGCCCTTGCCTCCAACACCAATGCGGACGAGCTGGCGCGCCTGGGCTTCGACTACCGCAACGTGATCAATGGCCCGCTGCGCACGGATCTTGTCTACACCGAATACAAGAATCGGCTCAGCGACGTGGCCATAGACTTCGATTTGCTGAACGCCGTCGCCAAAGTCGAATTCGCTAAATGGAAGAAGCCGGCGGGCTTTCCCGGCCATGCCAATATCAAAATGACACTCGAGAACCAGCGGCCCGTGGCGATTTCGGCCTTCACCTTTGAGGCCGGCGACTTCACGGGCAACGGTCGTGGGCAGTTCGCCTCGAGCGGGGAGCTCTCGGAGGCGACCTTCGACAATATCGTGCTGGGCAAGACCAAGCTCAGCGCTGTCACCATCCGATTCGTCGGCCCGCGCTGGGATATCCAGGTGGGCGGCGGCGTCTTCGATGCGGAGCCCTTCATCGGCAAAAGCAAGGTGGGGGGCCAGGACGCGCCACCGGCGCCGGTGCCGCCGCCGGGCACGGAAAAGCCGACGGGGCCCTATACCCTGGTCGCCGACCACCTGGATCGCGTCGTGGTCGGCACCGGCCGCGCGATCGAGAGCGTTCGCCTCAAGGCTGCCTATGACGGGCTGCATTGGCTCTCCATGGAGGCGGATGGCAGTCTTCCGGGCGGCAAGGCGCTGACCCTGCGCTGGTTGCCGGCGGCCAACGGGATCCACCAGTTGTCCGTCATCGCCGACGACGCGGGCGCTGCCCTGAAATTGCTCGATATCGTCGGCAATGTAGTGGGCGGCCGCCTCGCCATCACCGGCACGGCCAATGATGCGGAGCCCAGGCGGCCGATCACGGGGCATGCCGAGATTTCCGAATATCGGCTGGTCAGGCAATCGGCGCTGGTCCGGCTGCTGACGATCGCGACATTGACGGGGCTTGCCGATGCGCTGACCGGCGAGGGCTTCCAGATGTACAAATTTATCGGCGATTTCACCAAGACCGGCGGCCGCATCGACATACCGCTGGCCCGCACCTATGGCCCCTCGCTGGGCCTAACCGCCACCGGATTTTTGGATTACGACACCGATAAGGTCGATATCCGCGGCACGGTCGTTCCCGCTTATGCGCTGAACAGCCTGATCGGTCAGATCCCGTTGGTGGGGTATCTGCTGACCGGGGGCGAGGGCAGCGGCATGTTCGCCGTCGTTTACAGCGCGACCGGGAAACTCTCGGAGCCCACGATCATCGTCAATCCCCTGTCGGCGCTGGCGCCGGGGTTCCTACGCGGCGTGTTCAACATGTTCGGCTCCGGCGAAGGCAAACCCTCGGCGCTCCCGCCCAATTTCGCGCCGGGAAAGAAAAACTAAGCTCCCGCGGCCCGTTTGGCGAAATAATGACGAGGCCCTGTCGAATTCCAACCGGTTCGAACGTCATAGGGACGGCGGAGCATATTGCCCGGCCTAAACGGACAAAGGAGATTCCGATGAAGTACATGTTGCTGCTTTTTGCCAGCGAAGCCGCTCAGCAGGCGGCCAGCAAGGCGGACACCGATCAGATGCATGCCGCCTATGGTGCCTATACCCAGGCAATGATCAAGGCGGGTGTAATGGGCGGAGGCGAGCGCCTGAAGCCCAGCACCTCGGCGACTACGGTTCGCATTTCCGGCGGCAAGACGAAGGTGGTGAACGGGCCCTATGCCGAAAGCAAGGAACAGCTCGGCGGATACTACATCGTCGAGGCGCCCGATCTCGATGCCGCGTTGTCCTGGGCCGCGCGATGCCCGGCGGCCAGTCATGGCGCGGTCGAAGTGCGCCCCATCTGGCCGATGTAAAAAGGGGCGCCATGCCGCAAGGAAGCGACGAGCCTGTCCGCGAAACCGCCGAAGCGGTGGCCCGGTGCAGCTACGGCAAGCTCGTCGCCTTTCTTGCCGCGCGGACCGGTGACGTCGCTAGCGCCGAGGATGCGCTTTCGGCGGCGTTCACCGCCGCACTGACTGAATGGCCGGTAAGCGGGATCCCGCGAAATTCCGAAGCATGGTTGATGGCGGTGGCCCGCAACAAATTGGTCGACGCCGCGCGCCGGCGCCAGGGTAGCGAGCGCGCCGCCGGTGATCTGCGGATGATGGCCGAGGAATTGGCGGCTTCGGCCGCAGACGACGCCTATATACCCGACGACCGGCTGCGGTTGATGTTCGCTTGTGCCCACCCGGCCATCGACCCCGGCGTTCGGGCAGCCCTGATCTTGCAAACCGTCCTTGGGTTCGATGCCGCCACGATCGCCTCGGCGTTTCTTCTGTCGCCGGATGCCATGAGCCAGCGCCTAGTCCGGGCCAAGAACAAGATCAGAGAGGCCGGCATTCCCTTTCGCCTGCCAGAGCGCGAAGAACTTCGCGAACGGCTGGATTCCGTGCTGGAGGCGATCTATGCGGTCTTCAGCGAAGGCTGGTCCGATCCCGCCGGGACGGAACTGCGCCATCGCAATCTGGCCGAGGAAGGCATTTGGCTAGGCCGTCTCGTCGCCTCGCTGTTGCCCGAAGAACCCGAAGCCCTGGGACTCCTGGCATTGATGCTGCATGCCGATGCGCGGCGTGGCGCCCGGCGCGACGGGGCCGGCGAATACGTGCCGCTCGCCGAACAGGATGTGGCCTTGTGGAACGCCAAATTTATTGAGGAAGCCGAGGCCCTGCTGTTTCGCGCCGGGGCGATGGGCGTGGTCGGCCGCTATCAATTGGAGGCGGCCGTGCAATCGGCCCATGCCGTGCGTCGGCTGACCGGCGGATCCGATTGGGCGGCGATCGAGCGGCTTTACGAAGCCCTGGCGGCGATCATCGATTCGCCCGTCGTGACGATCAACCGGGCGATTGCGATTGCCGAAACCCGCGGCCCCGCCGCCGGCCTCGCCATGCTCGATACCTTGGCCTTGGATGCCCAGCTAGGAGAATATCAATCCTATTGGGCAGCGCGCGCCGCCTTGCTGGCGCGCGCCGGCCAAACCGATGGCGCCGACCAGGCCTATCAAATGGCCATCGGTCTCGAGCCCGATCCGGCGGTGCGGCGGTTCCTGCAGCGTCGCCGAGCCGAGGCGATCGGGCGAGCTTGATTGATGGTCGCGTGGATTAGACCGGCCGAACCAGGGCGTGTTTCTTCTTGCCGGCGCTGAGCTTGATGTAGCCCTCGGCCGCCACATCGCCATGGGTCAGAATCGCGGCATCGTCGCTGAGCGCCTGGCCATTGACCCGCGCGCCGCCGCCCTTGATCAGCCGGCGCGCCTCGCTCCTGCTGCTGGCAAGGCCACTGCGGTGGAACAGGTCGATGGCGGGAATCCCCCGGGCCAGATCGCTCAGCGCGACCTCGATGTGCGGCAGATCGTCACCAGCCCCGCCCTCGCCGAAGGTCTGGCGAGCAGTTTCGGCCGCCGCCTCGGCGGCGGCGCGGCCATGGGCAAGCGACGTCGCTTCTGTGGCCAGCCGGATCTTGGCGGCGTTGATCTCCTGTCCCTGTAGGGCCTCGAACCGAACAATTTCGTCCAGCGGCAGATCGGTGAACATGCGCAGGAACCGGCCGACGTCGGCGTCGGCGGTGTCGCGCCAGTATTGCCAGTAGTCGTAGGGCGAGAGTTTATCGGGGTTGAGCCAGACGGCGCCGGCGGCGGTCTTGCCCATCTTGGCCCCGCCGGCCGTCGTGATCAGCGGCGTCGTCAGCCCAAACAGTGCGCGATTGTCGACGCGCCGGCCTAGCTCGACGCCGTTGACGATATTGCCCCATTGATCGGAACCGCCCATCTGCAGCCGACAGCCAAGGCGCCGCGACAATTCAAGAAAGTCATACGCCTGGAGCACCATGTAGTTGAATTCGAGGAACGACAACGGCTGCTCGCGTTCCAGGCGCAGGCGCACGCTGTCGAAGGCGAGCATGCGATTGACAGAGAAATGACGACCGTAGTCGCGCAGGAACCGGATATAGGCAAGCCCGTCCAGCCAATCTGCATTGTTGGCCATCAGCGCGTCGCTGGCGCCATCGCCGAAGGAGAGGAAGCGCGCGAAGGTCTGTTGGATGCCGGCGATGTTGCGGGCGATATCCTCGGGCCTTAGCAACTTGCGGCTATCGTCCTTGCCAGAGGGATCGCCGATCTTGGTGGTGCCGCCCCCCATCAACACGATCGGGCGGTGGCCAGCCTGCTGAAGCCGGCGCAACAGCATGATCTGGACCAGATTGCCCACATGCAGCGATTCCGCCGTCGCGTCGAAGCCGATATAGCCGACAAGCCCGCCGGCGAGCGCCAGCGCGTCAAGCCCCTCCAGATCGGTGCATTGATGGAAATAGCCGCGCGAGATGAAGTTTTGCAGGAACTCGGATTTGGGTTCGCTCATACTGGGGTCCGCTCGTCGGCGCTTGCCGATTTCGGCCGGTCATGTAACACAAGCGTATGGCAAAGCCCATGGCCATTGGCGAACCAGTTCTGGCGCTCGGCTTGATGAGCGGGACGTCCTGCGACGGCATCGATGTCGCGCTGCTGACGACCGACGGGCGTTCCCATGTCGCCTTCGGCCCGGTGCTGACGGAGCCTTATCCCGACGATTTTCGCCGGCGGCTGCGCGGCATATTGGGCGGCCGGGGGCCGGTGGACGAAGTCGGGGCGGAATTGACCCGGCGCCATGCTGAGGGTGTCGGGCGGCTGTTGCAAGTTGCTGGGGTCGAATCCTCTGCTGTGCGCGTCATCGGTTTTCACGGCCAGACGATTCTCCACGAACCGGCGAGGCGGCGAACCTGGCAGATCGGCGATGGTGCGCTTCTGGCGCGGCTCACGGGCATCGACACGATCAGCGATTTCCGTGGCGCCGATGTGGCCGCCGGCGGCCAGGGCGCCCCCTTCGTGCCGCTCTATCATCAGGCTTTGGCCGGCCGGCTCGAGCGGCCGCTCGCCGTGCTCAACGTTGGCGGCGTGGCCAATGTCAGTTTCATTGGGGCCAACGATGATTCCCTGCTGGCTTTCGATACCGGCCCTGGCAACGCGCTCATCGACGATTGGGCGCTACGCCATACCGGGCGTCCCGTGGATGAGGGTGGAAGGCTGGCCGCCTCGGGTCAAGTCGACAGCAAGGCCTTGGCGGCGCTCATGACCCATCCCTATTTCGACCTTCCGCCGCCCAAATCCCTCGATCGGGATGCCTTCGAGCCGGCCGGCCTGTCCGGGCTGACCCCTGCCGATGGTGCGGCGACATTGGTCGCCTTCACCGCCGCCGCGGTGGCCCGCGCGCGCGATAGCCTGCCGGCCCGCCCGCAGCGTTGGCTGGTCACCGGCGGCGGTCGTCATAATCCCGTCCTGATGTCGGCTTTGCGAACGGCGCTCGGCGTGCCGGTCGAGCCGGTGGAGAGTGTCGGCTGGGATGGCGACGCCGTGGAGGCCCAAGCCTTCGCCTATCTGGCGGTCCGCTCGCTGGCAGGATTGCCGCTCAGCCTGCCCATGACCACGGGCGTCCCTCGCCCCATGGCCGGCGGGCGCCTGGATCGCGCCGCGGCTCAACCCGCGCGGTTAAACTGACCTTTAACGCGCTGCCGCTTTCGTTTTGCCCTTGGCAGGCGCGGCCGAGGCGGGCAGGACGCGCGTCAGATATTCGTCGACCACATTCTTCAACTGATCCAGGTGATCGCTGAAGAAGTGGTTGGCGCCCTTGATGATCTTGTAGTCGATCTTGATATCGCGCTGGTTGCTCAACTTCGTCACCAGTTTGGCGACTGCTTCATGGGGCACGATGTCGTCGCGGTCGCCCTGGACCATCAGGCCGGAGGAGGGGCAGGGGGCCAGGAAGCTGAAGTCATAGATATTGGCGGGCGGAGCCACGCTGATGAAGCCGGTGATCTCCGGCCGGCGCATCAGAAGCTGCATGCCGATCCACGCGCCGAAGGAAAATCCGGCGATCCAGCAGGCCGAGGCGTTCGGGTTATAGGTCTGCAGCCAATCCAGCGCGGACGCGGCATCGCTGAGCTCCCCTTCGCCGCGGTCGAATTTGCCCTGGCTGCGCCCGACACCGCGGAAATTGAAGCGCAAGACCGAAAATCCGCGCTCGGCGAACTCATGGTAGAGGGCATAGATGACCTTGTTGTTCATCGTCCCGCCATGCTGCGGGTGGGGATGGAGCATCAGGGCGATAGGGGCCGTGGGGCCCTCGCCATGCTGATAGCGCCCCTCCAACCGGCCTTCTGGGCCGTTCATGATCACTTCAGGCATAGCCGATCAGCCTCGCAATCTTGGAAATCCGGGAAAAATGTACAAATCCGAGTGTGGCACTAGGAATTATCTGCCTAGGCGGCCGTGAATCCTGGTCTTAAACTTGACTGCAGCAGTAGGACTTATTATATATTCCTCATGCGTCCAGGGGGCTAGCCAACCCTCCCCTTGGGCAAAAAGGGACTTTACCACGGCGGCGGTCATGATTTTCAAGCGCATTCGCCAGCATCTCGATTCAGTTATAACCCGGGACCCGGCTGCGCGCTCCCGCGTGGAGGTGCTGCTTACTTATCCGGGTGTGCATATTCTGTTCTTCCACCGCCCAGCCCATTGGCTCTGGCGCCACGGTCAACGCCTGCTTGGGCGGGTTGTGTCCCAGTTCGGGCGCGCCCTGACCGGGATCGAGATACATCCCGGCGCCTCCATCGGGCGCCGGCTGTTCATCGATCACGGCATGGGCGTGGTGATTGGCGAGACCGCAGAGATCGGCGATGACGTCACCCTCTATCACGGAGTGACGCTGGGCGGCGTGGCGCCTTCGGTGAATGCCGCAGCCCAGGTCGACCGCAAGCGCCATCCCACTATCGCCAATGGCGCCATTATCGGCGCGGGGGCGCAGGTCCTGGGGCCCATCACCATCGGGGCGCATGCCCGTGTAGGTGCCAATGCAGTCGTCGTGCAGGACGTGCCGGCCGGCGTAGCCGTTGTCGGCATTCCGGCCAAGGCCGTGCAGCCGCATAAGAAGATGGGTGAGTTCGTGGCCTATGGCACGCCGACCGGCAATGTGCCCGATCCGGTCGCCCGCGCGTTCGAGGCGATGGCCGAGCAGGTTGCCATTTTGCAAGAAAGACTGGTTGCGCTGGAGGTGCGGCCGACGGCGCAGAAGGATTCGCTGGGCAAGCCATTATCCCATGGTCAGATACCCCATGTCGTGGTCGACAACGACAGGATGGATGACGACCGGCTGGCCGCCGGCGGTAAATCGGACTGTTGAAGGAGTGATGCCGTGAAACTGAGCACCAAGGGCCGCTATGCGGTAATGGCGCTGGTCGATCTGGCAAGCCAGAGCGACGGGCGCCCGGTAGCGCTGGCCGACATCGCCGAGCGCCAGGAGATCTCGCTTTCATATTTGGAACAGCTCTTCGCCAAGCTCCGGCGGGGCGGGCTGGTGCGCAGCGTGCGCGGTCCGGGCGGGGGATATCTGCTGGCCCGGGCGGCCGACGATACCCGCATCTCCGATGCCATCTTGGCGGTGGATGAGCCCATCCGGGCGACGCGATGCAAGACTGGTTCCTCGGCGGGCTGTCGGGCAAACAAGAGCCGATGTCTGACCCACGATCTGTGGGAGGAGCTGGGCAACCAGATCCACGTCTACTTGAGCTCCGTCTCGCTGGCCGACGTCTGCAATCGCCGGGTCCTGCGCAGCGGTCATCTGGTGATGGGCGAGGCCCACGGGGCGCCCGAGGCCAAGCCGGAACATTCCGTCGCGCCCGCGGCGGCAGCGGAGTGAGCGCGAAGTCATGACCGCCCCCGTCTATATGGATTACAACGCCAGCGCACCGATCCGCCCGGAGGCGGCGGCGGCGATGAACGCGGCGCTGGCGCTGGGCGGCAATCCGTCGTCGGTGCATGCCCATGGCCGGCGCGCTCGCCGGGCGGTCGAGGATGCGCGCGAGCAGGTGGCGGCCGCCATTGGCGCGGCGGCGCCGGCAGTGGTCTTCACCAGCGGCGCCACCGAAGCGAACGGCCTGGCCCTTCTTGGCAGCGGTCGCGAGCGAATCCTGATTTCCGCCATCGAACATGATTCGGTGCGCGCCGCCGCGCCGGCCGCCGAGATTGTGCCGGTCACATCGGCCGGCCTCGTCGATCTCGACGCCTTGGCTACGATGCTGGACAGCGACAGGCGGCCGGCCCTGGTTTCCCTCATGCTGGCGAACAACGAGACCGGCGTTCTTCAGCCCGTGGCCGAGGCGGCCCGGATTGCCCATGCCCATGGTGCGCTGCTCCATTGCGATGCCGTACAGGCGGTAGGACGGGTGCCGGTGGATGTCAATTCCCTGGGCGTCGACCTGCTCAGCCTCTCGGCCCATAAACTCGGCGGTCCGGCCGGCGTCGGCGCCTTATATCGCCGCGAGGGCGTTGCCCTCGCCCCGCAATTCCGGGGTGGCGGGCAGGAGCGGGGCCAGCGCGCCGGCACGGAGAATCTCGCCGGCATCGCAGGATTCGCCGCGGCCGCGGAGATGGCGGTACGGGAGCTTGACAAAGCGCCTCGCCTCGCCGATTTGCGGGATACGCTGGAACGGCGCATCGCCGTGGCGTCCCGTGGCGCGGTGCTGTTCGGGGGTGGCGTGGCGCGTCTGCCGAACACGGTCTGCGTGGCGTTGTCCGGCATCTCGGCCGAGACCCAGGTGATGGCCCTCGATTTGGCCGGCGTATCGGTCAGCGCCGGATCGGCCTGCTCCTCGGGCAAGTTGAAGCCCTCGGCGGTCCTGCTGGCCATGGGCGTGGCACCGGATCTCGCGCGCTCGGCTATTCGAGTCAGCCTTGGCTGGCTGAGCCAAGCCTCGGATATCGATCGGTTCATGACCGCCTGGAACGGGCTAACGGTCCGCAGCCTCGCGGCCTAACAGGAAATGTGAGTGGCATGAATATTCAGGCGCAGAAGGTGGCGGAGCAGAACGGACGCAATCGGCCGGCCACCCCCATCTATCTCGATTACCAGGCGACGACGCCCACCGATCCGCGGGTGGTCGCGGCCTTTCTGCCGTATTTCACCGAGAAATTCGGCAATCCTCATTCGCGCAACCACCCCCATGGCTGGATTGCGGAGGAAGCGGTCGAGAAGGCGCGCGAGCAGGTGGCCGCCTTGGTGGGCGCCGATCCGCGCGAGATCATCTTCACCTCCGGCGCCACGGAATCGAACAATCTCGCCATCAAGGGCGTGATGCGCTTCCACAAGGACAGGAAGAATCATCTGATCACCTGCGTGACCGAGCATAAATGCGTGCTCGACAGCGCCCGCCATCTGGAGATGGAAGGCGTGGAGGTCACATATCTGCCGGTCCTGCAGAACGGCCTCATCGATCTGAAGGCGCTCGAAGCGGCGATCACGCCCAAAACGGCGCTCGTCTCGATCATGGCGGTCAACAACGAGATCGGCATTATTCAGCCGATCGCCGAGATAGGCGCGCTCTGCCGCTCCAAGGGCGTCTATCTTCACACCGATGCCGCCCAGGCGGTCGGCAAGATTCCGATGGATGTGGAGGCGATGAAGATCGATCTGATGAGCATTTCCGGCCACAAGATCTATGGCCCCAAGGGCATCGGCGCTCTTTACGTTCGCCGCAAGCCGCGGGTGCGACTGGAAGCGCTCATCCATGGCGGCGGGCAGGAGCGCGGCATGCGCTCGGGCACCTTGCCCACGCCGCTCTGCGTCGGCCTCGGCGAGGCTTGCGCCATTGCGATGAAGGAAATGTCCGAGGAAGCAAAGCGCCTGACCATGTTGCGTGACCGGCTGTATAACGGGATCACCTCGCGTCTCTCCGACGTCGTCTTGAACGGCGAGGGCGCCCCGCGAATTCCCGGCAATCTCAATCTCAGCTTCGCTTATGTTGAAGGCGAGGGGCTGATGATGGGGATCAAGGAGCTCTCGGTCTCCTCGGGCTCGGCCTGCACGTCGGCCTCGCTCGAGCCCTCCTATGTGCTGCGCGCACTCGGCGTGGCGGAGGAAATGGCGCATACATCGATCCGTTTCGGCCTCGGCCGTTTCACCACGGTGGAAGAAGTGGATATCGCGGTGGAACAGGTCGTAGCGGCGGTGACGCGGCTAAGAGAATTGAGTCCGCTTTGGGAAATGGCCCAGGAAGGCATCGATATTAAATCGATCAAATGGGCCGAGCATTGAGGCGCGTCCCTTCGGGCGCGTCTTCGTCTACGGTTTGGAGAACGCAAAATGACCTATAGCAGCAAGCTCATCGATCACTACGAGAACCCCCGCAATGTCGGGGCGCTCGACAAGAACGACCCCTCGGTCGGTACCGGCCTGGTGGGCGCGCCCGCCTGCGGCGACGTCATGAAGCTGCAGATCAAGGTAGGGACCGACGGCCTGATCGAAGACGCGCGGTTCAAGACCTTTGGCTGCGGTTCGGCCATCGCGTCGAGCTCGCTTGCCACCGAATGGATCAAGGGCAAGTCGCTGGACGAGGCCGAGACGATCAGGAACACTCAGATCGCCCAGCATCTGGCGCTGCCGCCGGTCAAGATCCATTGCTCGGTCCTGGCCGAGGATGCGATCAAGGCGGCAATCCGGGACTACCGCGACAAGAACAAGCGCGCCGAAGCGGCGGAGTAGCGACCGGCGGCGAGAGTTCGAGACCCAGCGAAAGCAGAATTGACGAGTATCATGGCAAGACCGCGTCCCCAGGCAATAAAGCTGACCGAAGCCGCCGCCTCGCGCGTGCAGGAACTTCTGAGCAAGCGAGGCAAGCCCTCGCTGGGCATTCGCATCGGCGTGCGCTCCAAGGGCTGCTCGGGGCTCAGCTACACCCTCGAATACGCCGATCAGAAGGACCCCATGGACGAGCTCGTCGAACAGCATGGTGTCACCGTGCTGATCGATCCGAAGGCCACATTGTTCATCCTGGGTACCGAGATGGACTATGTCGAAGAAAAGCTGCAGTCGGGCTTCGTATTCCGCAATCCGAACGAGAAGGGTCGTTGCGGCTGCGGCGAATCCTTCCATGTCTGAAGCCCGGCGATAGCCGCGGCGCAACGGCAATGTCAGCGGCGCTCGATAAGGACGACGGGATCGTCGGTTGCTGGTCCTGTCATGGGCCGGTGGCCGGCCGCGCGCTGTTCTGCCATACCTGCGGGGTGGTTCAACCGCCGCGCCAGCTGGATCATTTCGCTCGCCTCGGCCTGGAACGGAATTTCGATATCGACGCGGCCGATCTCGATCGCCGCTATTTCGGCTTTCAGCGCAACCTGCATCCCGACCGTTTCGCGCGGCGTGCAGCCAAGGAGCGCGCGATCGCGGAAAGTCAGTCCGCCAGCCTGAACCAGGCCTATGAGACGCTGAAGGAACCGTTGACCCGGGCTGCGCACCTTCTGGAGCTTGCCGGCATTCGCACTGCCGCCGCCCATGCGGCAACCGTCGATGACGAGGAATTGTTGACCGAGGCGATGGAAAATCGCGAGGCCCTGATGGAAGCCGAGACGGTGGGGGTGGTGGACGCGCTGACCGCCAAGGCGCTCGCTGCCGCCATCAATTGTCTGGCCGACCTGGGCAAGGCCTTTCGCGAGGGCGATCTGGAAGGCGCCAATCGTCTTGCCACGCGGCTGCGCTACTGGCGCAAGCTGGGCGAGGAAGCCCGGGGCAAGCGCCGGCTGCTGGACGGGGTCGAGGCATGAACCTGCTCCAGATCCATGAGCCAGGCGCGACACCTGGCCCCCACGCCCAGGAAACGGAACTGGCCATCGGCATCGATCTAGGCACCACCAACACCGTCGCCGCGATTGCCACGGAACAGGGCCCTGAGGTGCTGCGCGCGGCCGACGGCACCGGCCTGCTGCCCTCGGTCGTGCATTACCGCGCCGATGGCGTGGTTGAGGTGGGGGTGGTGGCTCTCGATGCGCTGGTCGGCGACCCCAGCTCCGTTGTCGCCTCGATCAAGCGGCTGATGGGGCGCGGAGCCGAGGACGTACGCCGCCTGGCGGGGCATTTGCCCTTCGAGATCGTTCCGGGCGCGGGCATGGTGCGTCTCAAGATCCGCGACCGCCTGTTGACGCCCGTCGAGATTTCCGCCGAGATTCTGCGCGCCGCTAAGGCTCGAGCCGAGCAGGATTTGGGTCGCGCCGTCGGCCGCGCCGTCATCACGGTGCCCGCCTATTTCGACGATGCGGCCCGCAGCGCGACCAAGGACGCCGCGCGTCTTGCGGGGCTGGAAGTGCTGCGCCTGGTGAACGAACCGACGGCGGCCGCACTGGCCTATGGCCTCGACAAGGCCGCCGAAGGCATATTTGCGGTTTACGACCTGGGCGGCGGGACCTTCGACATTTCGCTGCTGCGCCTGGAGAAGGATGTCTTTCAGGTTCTGGCCACGGGCGGCGACACGGCCCTTGGCGGCGACGATTTCGACCATGCCATCGCAGAGCGCTTCCTCGCGGAGCGCGGCGGCGCGGTCTCATCGGGCGAGGCGAAACAGGCCCTCATGCTGGCGCGCAAGGCGAAGGAGGCGTTGAGCGCCGATGAGCGGGGAAACTGGCGCCTTGCGCTGGGGGATAGTGCCTCCGATCACAGCTTGGATCGGGCCACCTTCGAGGAATTGATCGCGCCCCTCGTCGAGCGCAGCCTGAAAATCGTTCGCGACGTGCTGGACGATGCCAGCCTACCGCCTGCGGAGGTGGACGGCATCGTGCTGGTCGGAGGATCGACCCGCGTGCCTCTGGTGCGCCGCCGCGTGGCGGAGCTCTTCGGCCGCCCGCCGCTGGCCGATATCGACCCCGACGAGGTGGTGGCGCTAGGCGCGGCATTGCAGGCCCGCGCGCTCACCCGCGGCTCCGATACCCTGCTGCTCGATGTCATTCCCCTGTCGCTGGGCATTGAGACAATGGGCGGCATCGTGGAAAAGGTCATCGACCGCAACACGCCCATCCCCGTCGCTAAGGCCCAGGTGTTTACGACATATCAGGATGGGCAGAACGGTATGCTGCTTCATGTTGTGCAGGGCGAGCGCGAAACGGTCGACCATTGCCGGTCGCTGGCGCGCTTCGAGCTCACCGGTATTCCGCCCATGACCGCGGGTGCGGCCCGCATCAAGGTGAACTTCGCGGTCGATGCGGACGGGCTGTTGTCGGTAGAAGCGGTGGAACAGACCAGCGGTTCGCGCGCCGCCATCGAGGTCAAGCCCTCCTATGGCCTGTCGGACGAGGACATGATCCGCATGCTGCGCGACAGCATGGAAAACGCCGAAGACGACATGCGCCGACGCTTGCTGATCGAGGCGCAAGTGGACGCCGAGCGCGTGCGCCTGGCCCTCGATGCCGCTTTGGCCGCCGATTATGCGCTGGCGAGCGAAGAGGACAAGAAGGCGATCGCCGCCGCCGCGGCCCGCCTCGACGCGCTGAGAACCGGTGAGGATCGCGAACTCATTGTCGCAGCCATCGAGGCCCTGGAGGCGGCGGCCTTGCCCTTCGCCCAGGCCCGCATCGATCGGGCCATCGGCCAGGCGCTCGCCGGACGCAGCCTTGACGAGGTGGAGGCTTCCGTGGCAACAGGCACCGCCGCGGACGCACCGACCGCCGTCGGCTCGTAGGAATTCGGGAGAGAAGGGGCGATGCCCAAGATGACCTTCATTAAGCCGGACGGCACGCGCGTCGAGGTCGAGGCGCCGCTGGGGCTTTCGGTGCTGGAAATCGCCCACCGCAACGACATCGATCTGGAGGGTGCTTGCGAGGGCTCGCTTGCCTGTTCGACCTGCCACGTCATCATCGATCCCGAGTGGTATGAATCGTTGCAGCCCGCCAGCGAGGACGAGGAGGACATGCTCGATCTGGCCTTTGGCCTCACCCATACCTCACGGCTGGGCTGCCAGATCAAGATCACCGAGGAGCTGGACGGGCTCACCGTCTCGCTGCCCTCGGCCACGCGCAACCTGATGGTCGAGAAGTAGAATGCGCTGGACCGACATCCACGACATCGCCGCCGAGCTGGAGGAGCACCACCCGGACGCCGATGTGGTGAACTTGCGCTTTACCGATCTGTGGAAATGGGTCCAGGCCTTGCCGGGATTCGACGACGATCCGGCCAAGTCGAACGAGAAGATTCTCGAGGCCATCCAGATGGCCTGGCTCGACGAGAAGCGCTGAGGGGCGGGTCCCGTGAACAGCCTTGGTATCGATCGCCCGCCCGCCGAGACCCGCGTCGTCGTTGCCATGTCGGGCGGCGTCGACAGTTCGGTCACAGCTGCCTTGCTGAAGGGCCAGGGTTATGACGTGGTCGGCATCACACTCCAGCTCTATGACCACGGCCAGGCCATCGGCCGTAAGGGCGCCTGCTGCGCCGGCCAGGATATCTATGATGCCAAGCGCGTGGCCGACCGCCTTTCCATGCCCCATTACGTGCTGGACTATGAAAGCCGCTTCCGTGCGGAGGTGATGGAGGATTTCGCCGCCAGCTATGCCGCCGGGGAGACGCCCATCCCCTGCGTGCGCTGCAATCAGCGGGTCAAGTTCCGCGATCTTCTGGCCACCGCGCGCGATCTGGGCGCGGCCGCCCTTGCCACCGGACATTACGCCCGGCGGGTCAGCGGGCCGGGCGGAGCCGAACTCCACCGCGCGCGCGACGGCGAGCGCGACCAGAGCTATTTCCTGTTTGCTACCACCACTGATCAGCTCGATTACCTGCGCTTTCCCTTGGGCGAGTTGACGAAGCCGGAGACGCGTGCCTTGGCCGCGGAATTCGCCCTGCCGGTGGCGGCAAAGCCGGACAGCCAGGACATCTGCTTCGTGCCCGACGGGCGATACGCGGGTGTCGTCGAGCGCCTGCGGCCCGGCGCGTCGGAGCCCGGCGAAATCCGCCATATCGACGGGCGCATCCTCGGCCGGCATGAGGGCGTGATCCATTTCACCGTCGGCCAGCGCCGAGGCGTCGGCGTCTCGGGCGCGCAGCCGCTCTACGTTCTCAAGCTTGATGCCGCGCGTCGCCAGGTGGTGGTGGGGCCGAAGGCGGCTCTTTCCTGTGCGGGCGCGAGGCTGCGGGAAATCAATTGGCTGGCTTCCGACGCGAAGAACCCGGAGGGCACGGCCGTGGAGGTCAAGCTGCGCTCGGCCAGCCCCGCGGTGCCCGCCAAGGTCTTCGCCGATGGCCGCATTCGCTTTGCCGAGCCTCAACTGGGCGTGGCGCCCGGCCAAGCTTGCGTCCTCTATCAGGGTGATCGCGTCATGGGCGGCGGTTTCATCGCTGCCTCTTCGGTCGCCGAGGCGGCATGAGCCTCGAAAGCCTCACCGAGGCGCTGCGCCAACGCGCTGCCCAGAATCCCAAGCTGGGCTACAAGGTGAAATTCGCTCTCGACGACGGCGGTGTGATCTTCTGGGAGGGGACCGGCGATCAGGCGGCAATCACTAATAGCGACGGCGAGGCCGACACCACCATGCGGCTCTCCGAGGAGAACTTGGAAAAACTGCTCGCCGGCAACCTCGACCCCACCATGGCCTATATGACCGGCAAGCTGAAGGTGGAGGGCAGGATGGGCGTGGCCCTCAAGATCAACGCCATGTTGAGCGACTAGCAGCGGAGGGTGTGGGCGCGGTTGACAGCCAATGAGCCTTCGCCCTATATCCCTGCTCCTCGCGATCGGCGGCGGGATAGCTCAGCTGGTTAGAGCAGTGGAATCATAATCCACGTGTCGGGGGTTCGAGTCCCTCTCCCGCTACCATTTTTCACAGCTAGATCAATATGTTATTAAATTGTTTCCTGGCACGTTGGCTAGAACACCAGAACGTGTCTAACACTGTGTCTAACACGTAGACTTGCCGATTTTTGGTCATTGCTGGCGCTTTACAGCCGCCAAACGATCCATCCAGACAGCCGGAATTGGCTAAGCAAGCCCTCGGTTCGGTCATCTTCGCCATTTTGGGTAGTTGGTCGATTAGCCTCGACTCGTGAGATTTCACCTCGGAACGAAGAAATAAACGGAATGGCGAAGCTAGACTGGGCGACGCTGGCGCTTCTCCAGCCCCGCAAGGGCGCGGTCCTGCTGGACTGCCCAGATACCAGAGACCTTTCCCTTGGGTGAGTTGAATAGATCATCTTCCGGCGGTCGATTTCGTTTCTGGAAAACCTTGGACTGGTGACGTGTGGTAGTTCAGTGCGCTCTGGATGGTCTGCCGGAACTTCTTCGGTTCAGGCACCTTCGGGGTGCCTTCGGCCAACTGCGGGTTCCGCAGCGCCGGGCGTTCATCTTCCACATCCGCGATCCGCAGACCCCATCGGCGCGGCCATAGAACCCGGATGATATCCAGAACCCACGGACGTTCGCGGCGTAGCTTCTTCTTAGCGAGATATCCGAGGTAATCGAAGTTCTCAATTCGAGCCAGAAATTCTTCCGGCGTCATGTCTTCAGCACATCTGGGTGAGGTCATGTATGACTCCAGAAGTCGCCAGCGCTGGAAATAGCATAGTGGATTTTCCGGGATCACCCGTGAGAGAAAACCCGAACCCACTTCGGTGGCATACCATTCCATTCCGGCGGCACGTCAAAATCTCGGAATAGGAGCCAACTTTTCTTCATGTCGAATCGGTGCCTGGGATTTTCGAATTCCTCGAATTGATGATAGTTGCGAATTTGCTCGCTCAGTGGGGTCACGACCGATGCGTACAGGACCACATCCACAATCCGTTCAGTGCGGCGAAGGAAATCGTTGACCTCGTCCCTCAACCCCCGGCGACGTTCTGGTGTCTCCAACCAAGACGGCGGGAGTTTCAGAAAAATAATTCCCGGCTCCGACTTTGGCAGGTTGTGAGACCGGGCATGTTCCAGACCATAACGGATAGTTTCAATCCGGATTTCGGTTCCTTCCAAACGGCACTTGGCGTCGGCGCAAGCGGTTCGGCCATCGGGGTAGGTGATCGCAACATCGTAGTCGCTACCCCTTTGCCCAATCGCCTGGACGAACCGGAAATTGATATCGTGGATATAGAGGAATCGGGCGAAGTCGAATTCAGCATATGTGGATTCGACCTGACCCGAACGCATTTGGTCAACGCGGCTATCAAAACCCTCGATGTGCTGGAGATTGAAAAGCGTTTCCGCGAAATCCACCAACCGAAACGATTTGGATTCCCTCGCTGCGTCGGATGTGAAATCCAATCGGAAGAAAGTTGGACCGCGACTGCCGGTTTCGTCCTGGATCACGTTCGCTTCAACCCATTCGCGTCCGAAAAAATGCGACACTATCGTTGTGGCGAGGATGAATATACGGCGGCTCCGGTCTTTCTGAATTTCCTGCGGGAATGTCCGGATAGTCGCTTTGATGTCTTCAGGCGAAATGCGTGGTACCAGCATGAGGGAATTCTAGCATGGCGGATATGCCAACTATCGTGATTTCGACTGCGACCGGAGTTCAGGCGGTCGCGACCGTATTGGCTCTGTACCTTGGAGTGTGGGCACCAAGGCGGGCGGAACAGATCGCTCAGCGGAAGGAACGGTTGCAGGCCAGATGCATCGCGGTCGCGATAGAGCCGGATTTGCAATACCTAGAAGTCAAACTGGATAACGCTCGGGGGATGTTAGAAGTACAGTCGAAAATTCCCGGCCAAGTCAACGCGATTGGCTTTTCCAACTTGTTGAGATCGGTGCAGCTTGAAATACCGCCCATGCTAGATCGGAATGTTGACCAACTCTATCTGCTAGGGGAATCAGCGGGACCAACGGTGTTGCAACTGGTTAGCGTGGCGCTCCAGTACAACGCTATGATTGAGGTGGCATCAAGTCGGTGTCTGAATGAGGCGCACGTAAGTCCGCGCGTTCACGCAAATCATTTACTCGGCCATATAACGTTGATGGACAAACTTATCGGGGAGGCCGGTAAAGAGATTAAGCCGATTCATGACAGTGAGTAGAATGCACCAGGGCAATGGCCGCATCAGTGGTTGTCGATCAGATTGCGGAAGTGAATTAGGCAATCGCCCCGAATTGAAGCGCCTGATTGAGCAGGGCTCATATGGCTAAGAAGATATCAGCGTCCGCTCGCCTAAAACAGTTGGCCGCACAGATACCAGAAGACCGGATTACACGGGTTTTGATGCAGGCGTTGGAATCACACCCAAGCCCGATGGGTGATCGATCCATAGCGATTATCGGAAGTGCTCTGGTCGAAAAGGCATTGGAGGTATCAATACTTGCACGGCTTGGTCCCTTCGTCACACCGGAGGTTCGTAAGGGGATTTTCGATCACAACAGTAGCGGGCCGCTCGCCGATTTTTCGCCTCGGATCAAAATGGCCCACGCGATGGATATCGTGGGGAAGAAAACGACGGCTGACCTAAATCGAATTCGAACAATCCGGAATGCCTTCGCTCATACGGTACAGCTTTTGGATTTTGACGGGCCTGAAGTAGCGGAACTCTGTCGGGACCTAGAGATATTCGAAACGCTAACGCTGTTGGGTGGGTGGGAGGAAAATGCTGCCCCTCGAACGATGTACGTTAGGGTTACCCTTGGCCCGGCAGATCGATTGAAATCAGACCTCATTCATCCACAGCGGCAGGGGCTCGGAGCACTGTTCACCCAGGATCATCTATATCGGAGTCGGTTGCTTCCCTAACGGATTCCAGCCAATCCGAATGCATCATTGCAAAGAACCCTTCCGACGGCTAAGGCAACCCCTTCATGGCGATCATCACGCCCGATCATCATGATTTCACCATTCGCGGCTTCCAGCCAGCCGCTCTGAGCCTCTCCAACTCCTTTGGGCTCAGATCACGGACAAGCTTCGTAGTGGTGTATCCACCTGGTGCAGAAAGTTGGACGGTTTCCAAACCGTATTCGACCATTCGGCGACCGACTGCGGCCAATGTTTCTTTCTCCGAATAGCGAGGCCGAAGGGTCTTCTTCAACATGGCCTCTCACCGGGTGCACCAAAGAGTTCTGCTCGAATCCAATTGATACGGGATTGACGTTATTTCGCCCGACGCGGATCCGCATGGATGCCACGTCCAGTGACTTCGTCTAACTCAGCTTGGGCTGCATCAAGAATGCCGTTCTGATCCAGTACAGAGAGCCGGTTTAGCGATTCAATACGCAATCTAATCATATTAAAGTCTCCACAAATAAGAGGTTGATCTCAGCAAAAAGTAGTATTGGAACTCGTCCGCACAAGAGGCGGGATTAAAAAACCGTTTAATTGATTACCGTAATAACCACCGGAATAGCGCTGCAATCCCTGGCATTGCTGTTGAAGCCATGAGTTAGGCTGGAACGCTCGTCGTGCCCACTTAATGCGCCCCACAGTGATTGCTCGATATTGCGGGCGTGAGCGATAGCGCTGGTACCTCTCCGCGATCCGCAACTCCGTAACAATCGAGGAATTCTGCGGGGTTCACGGGGTGCAAATGCGCAACTTGTTGCGCATCACGTTGATCATGCCGGCTCCGATACTTGGTGGCCTGCATCACGCTTCTTGCCGGATTTAGCTAATGGTAGGGAGACCCTCGTGACTCAACGGTTCGATCATTCGGCCCTCGCTTGTGCCGCCTTGTCAGCTAGGGGCTCAGCAAGGCGAATGCCCCGAACCCTACACGGCCTCACAATAACTTCGGATTCCTGACGGTCAGAAAAGTAGGCCAGAACATCGATCTTGCTCACGGTTCCTGTAAAGACGACCCCTGGCTTATTGTCATAGGCGTGATGCAGGCCAGCAAACGTAGCCGCCACGCTTTGTTGTGTGGTCCAAGAGAGCGACCAGAGTGCTTGTCGTCCGGTTCCTATGGTTCCGCGGTACACGCTGAATCGCGAAGGTAGCCGGCTCAGTGTTTCGCGATCTTCATCCCGCATAACGTCGGGGCCGGCCTTAGTGAACATACTAACGACAGCATATGTCGGAATGCCGAGATCACGAAAACCTCCAAATATTTTTCCACTCGTGTAGGTCGTGCGACGAACAGTTGCAAAGACCGCGCGAGGAATGTCCCCGCGGGCATACTTGACCCTGAACCAAGTTACGACGATGGCGCAGCTCCTTTTGAGACACCATGCAAGGCTTTCAGCTGTCAATCGGCGTTCAACTTTGACCCCTGATCGGCGCCCAACTTTGACCCCCTTGAGCGGCGCGTTTTAGCAGTAGCGCTCGCCCCGTCGGAGCTGGCCGGGGTTGCGGAGACGGGGCGGGCGCGGGTTGTGGGGTGATCGTCAGCTCGGCTCTTGAGGCGCCAGCTGTCGTTGCCCGTCTCGATGATGTCGCAGTGGTGGGTCAGGCGATCGAGGAGCGCGGTTGTCATCTTGGGGTCACTGAAGACGCTGGGCCATTCCCCGAAAGCCAGGTTGGTGGTGACGATAACCGAGGTGCGCTCATAGAGCCGGCTGACGAGGTGGAACAGGAGCTGGCCGCCCGATTGAGCGAAGGGCAGATAGCCGAGCTCGTCGAGGACGATGAAGTCCATGCGGGTCAGTTGATCGGCGAGCCGGCCCTGGCGACCGCTGCGGGTCTCGGTCTCGAGCCGGTTAACAAGGTCGACGACGTTGTAGAATCGTCCTCGAGCGCCAGCGCGGATACAGCTTCTGGCGATGGCGATGGCAAGGTGAGTCTTGCCGGTACCTGTCCCGCCGACCAACACGGCATTGCGCTGCTGGGCGATGAAGCCACCACCGGCGAGGTCGTGCACAAGCGTCTCGTTGATCGGCGTGCCCTCGAACTGGAAGTCGTCGAGGTCCTTGGCGAGCGGCAGTTTGGCGATGGTGA
>WNFT01000691.1_pt1 | contig 28369 bp, 19 predicted proteins | sample 5400191 | NCBI WGS metagenome assembly WNFT01 (sample SAMN13153359, study PRJNA577476) | soil metagenome | isolation source: 80 cm saprolite under Madrone tree | place: USA:California | collected 2016-06-14 | reverse complement strand
GGGCTATTCGCTAGAAAGCGTCGATACCGGAATTACCAGCAGCGACCTCGGCACAGTCACAACTCTCGACAATCGGTTCAAGGCGAATGGCTTTCATTTGTCGGCAACAGGCTATTTCACCAAGCGTTTTGGCGTCACCGCGGATTTCTCGGCCCACTTCCAGAATCGTACCGATCTGTTCGGCGCTACTACGGGCGCATCGAAAGTTTCTCTCTACAACATCACCGGCGGTCCGCAAATTCGGTTCCCGACGACGAATCGCTTCACTCCATTTGTGCAGGCACTTGCAGGGCTGGCGCGCCGGAATTTCACGGAAACGATCGGCAGCTCTTCAACTTCTTACAGCGATAACCCTACGAGCTTTGCGATGAACCTTGGCGGTGGCATCGATTACAAGCTGAACAGCAGATTTGCCTGGCGCATACTTCAGTTCGACTACAACCCGATCTTTCTGCGCAGCCGCACCGTCAACACCATAACAATTCCCGATCGCACATTGAGCGGTTTTCGGTTCTCGACCGGAATCGTGATCAAGTAAGCCCAGGAAGAACAAAAGGAGGTAAATCATGAAAGCAACAGGATTTTTTTTGGCCGTGGTAATTATCGCTATCAGCGCCACGCTGACCAGCGCTCAGGTGATTATCGAATTGAAGCCCGGGCCCCCAGAGGCAGCTCAGTCAAATGATAATCAGGATGACGACGAAATAGTCAGCGAAGTCTTTGCGCCGATTACCAACGATCTGAAACTGACGCCGAGTCAGAAGGTTCGCATCGTCGGCATCGCCAAAGCCACCATGCTCAAGGCAGAGCCTCTCTTCGAACAGCTCGATGATTTGGAAGCTCAACTTTCCGTGGCGGCCTTCACCGGTCAATTGGACGAAGCCGGAATCAGGGAGCTTGCGCAGAACCAATCCGCTTTGCTTAGTCAAATCATCGCCATGAAAGCTCGCGCAAAGGTGAAGTTCTATGAAGTGCTAACCGCCGGACAGCGCGCCATCGTGGTCGATCAGTTTCGTCAGCGAAGCACTGAAAGCCTGGGTTCGATCAGTAATTAGCGCCGAACCGCTTTGCGGTTGCGAGCCGAGCGAAGGGCAATCTATCAGGCCGTGAGGCAAAGCCGCGCGGAGTGTAATGAGAGGAGTTGGAAATGACCGATGTGATCACGTGGCTGGCGTTCTGTCTTCAACTGCTGACCTCGGTCTTGCAAGCCTTGCGAAACGGGATCGAGTGGCGAAGTCTGTTATGATGTTCGCGAACTCCAGTTCGACTAACCGCGAATGTCATTTGCCAAAGCTTTCGTCACAGTAGTCGCGCTCGCTCTCGTCGTCGCATCCTTCGGCTGCCGGTCGGCGCGCCAATCGAATCAACATCAACTCTTAGTCTACTCTCCGCATGGCCAGGACATGCTGCGCGACTTCGTGGCGCGCTACAAGCAAGCGCATCCGGATACGGACGGGCAATTTCTCAAAAGGTCCTGAATTGTTTTGAATTACGGCTCACCAAAATCACCTTAATCATATCCTTGCTGCTGCTACGTCTCGATCGCCACCCAATTCTACCAACCGATTGCCTTAATGTAACCAAAACCGAGGCAATCGCGTCTTAACCAACAAATGCAGACATTTCGGCTCAGCCTTCGCCTCCAATGCTCCGCAGTATTTGGAGGTATCTTTCTGATGTTGACGCTGTGCGTCGTCGCCTTTGGACAACAGGCAGCAGGAACAATCAAAGGACAAGTCTCAGACGAATTCGGAGGCGTGATTGTGGGCGCGTCCGTCGTCACGGTCGATGCCAGCGGCGCGAAGAAAACCGCCACCACAAACGGCGAAGGTAATTTCGCAATCAACGGTCTGGCTCCGGCTAAGTATACGGTTCAAGTCACGGCGCCCGGCTTCGCAACTTACGAGAATACCGAAATCGATTTGACCTCAACACGCAGCCAACAGCTTAACGTAACGCTGAAAGTTACAATCGAGCAGCAGAAAGTTACCGTCACGCCGGAAGGCACTGGCGTTAATACCGAGCCGGAAAACAACCTTGGAGCAATCGTTCTGAGGGGCCCCGACCTTGAATCATTGCCGGACGATCCTGACGACCTCGCCGCCGCGTTGCAGGCACTCGCCGGACCTGCTGCTGGTCCAAACGGTGGTCAAATTTATATCGACGGTTTTTCTGGCGGACGTTTGCCGCCCTTGGCTTCAATTCGCGAGATTCGCATCAATTCCAATCCTTACTCCGCTGAATACGATCGGCCTGGGTTTGGGCGTATCGAAATACTTACGAAACCCGGCACCGATAGATTCCGCGGTCAGGCGTCTTTCAGCTTTAATAACCAGGCGCTGAATTCTCGCAATCCGTTTGCGCCGACGCGCGCGCCTTACATGGTGCGCAATTACGGCGGCAACTTGAGCGGCCCGATTACCAAGAAGAAAGCTTCGTTCTTTTTCGATTTCGAGAAGCGCGATATTAATGACGACGCTGTAGTCAATGCAACGATTCTCGACTCAAACCTGAACATCGTGCCGTTTGCCCAGACGGTGGCCACACCAAATCGACGCACTACGTTCAGTCCGCGCATTGATTATCAAATCAATGCGAAGAACACCCTCGTGGGTCGCTACGAATACGAACACTCTCGCGGAATTGGTGGTGTGGGTGGCTATAACCTGGATTCGCGAAGATACAACACGTTCAGCACGCAGCAGACTGCGCGTCTGACTGAAACGGCAATCATAAATAAGAGGACCGTTAACGAGACGCGGTTTCAGTTCAATCACCAAACGTCAGGCGATGATGCAAACAATTCAATTCCCACAATCAGCGTCCAAGACGCATTTACGGGCGGAGGTTCGCAAATCGGTTTGTCTTCGAACATTCAAAACCGTTGGGAGGGAACGAACATAACTTCGCTGTCGCTGGGTTCGCATTCGATCAAGTTTGGCGGGCGATTGCGCGACGTGCGCATCACCAGCATCTCGCCGCAGAATTTCGGAGGCACCTGGACTTTCGCGGGCAGTCGCCGAACAGGCAACCCAAACGCACTGACCAGTATCCAGGTTTATCAGATTACACTTCAGGGCCTCCAGCAGGGTAAGAGCGCCGGGCAAATTCGCGCTTTGGGTGGCGGGACAACACAATTCACGATCGCCACGGGAAATCCCAAGACTACCGTCGGCCAGTGGGATTTTGGTGGCTTTGTTCAGGACGATTGGAAATACCGGTCAAATCTGACCTTAAGCTTCGGACTGCGGTACGAGAATCAGGACAACATCCGGAGCGAGCTTAACTTTGCGCCACGCTTTGGATTTGCGTGGGCGCCGGGTTCCAGTCCACAGAAACCTTCGAAGACCACACTACGCGGGGGATTTGGCGTCTTCTACGATCGCGTCGGCGAGAATCTAACGCTGACCGCGAATCGACTGAACGGAATTAATCAACAACAGTTCATCGTTACCGATCCAACGATTTTGAATTCTTTTCCTAACGTGCCGTCGATCGCTACCTTGATGCAGTTTGCAACTCCAGTCACGATCTATCAATTGGAAAAGGATATCCGAGCGCCGTACACCATGCAGGCAGCGATCAGCGTTGAGAGAGCGTTGCCGCACAACTTTACAACCACCGTCACCTACAGTCATGCGCGCAGCCTGCATCTCCTGCGGGCCCGGGCCATCAACGCGCCGCTGCCTGGGACTTTCAATCCGTTGGCGCCGGGCAGTGGCGTCCGACCGCTCGGCACGAACAATTATTTTGAATACGACTCGACCGGTCGCTTCGATCAAAATCAACTCATTGTCACGTTAGTCAGCCGCCTTAGTCGGAACATGAGTTTCAATATCAATTATGCTTTGGCGAAAGCGAAGAGCGACACTGACGGATCCGGTAGCTTCGCCGCCAATCCATACGACTTCAGCGATGAATTTGGCCGGGCATCGAATGACGTGCGGCATCGATTCACCTTGTTTGGGACTTTCAGAGCGCCGTGGAACATCAGCTTCAATCCCATGATAGTCGTGTCATCGGGCAGCCCATTCAACATAACTATTGGGCGCGACCTGAATGGCGACACGTTGTTTACGGAGAGGCCAGCATTTGCGAGCGACCTGTCAAAGCCCGGAGTCGTCGTCACCAAATTTGGCGCGTTCGATCCGAATCCAACTGCTGGAGAGGTGATCATCCCTCGTAACTATGGTCAAGGGCCCGGCGCGTTGATCTCAAACCTCCGCGTTAGCCGGACGTTTGGTTTCGGCGGCGAAAGACGCACGACGGCACAGTCGCAACGCCAAGGTAATCGCGGAGGTGGTGGTGGATCTCGTGGTGGTCTTGGCGGCCTGGGTGGTCCAGGTGGTGGTGGAGGCGGGCCGCGCGGTGGCGGTGGAGGCGGCGGCCGCGGCGGAGGGGGCGGGGCCGGCGGCGGTTTTGGAGGCGGCAACGAGCCCGCAAAGCGTTATAACATCACTGTTTCGGTCAACTTTCAAAATATTCTGAACCACGTAAATCTTCGGCCACCAGTCGGTAATTTGAGTTCCGCGTTTTTCGGCACCTCAACGGCCAGCGCCGGAGGCTTCGGCGGTTTTGGCAGCGGTGGCCGCGGCGGCGGGGCCGGTCCCTACAATCGGCTGATCGACCTGCAAATTCGCTTCACCTTCTAGTGCGAAAAGTGCCCTATTGACCTGAAAGCCCATGATTTGCGAGAATCAGAAAAGGCTCAGGTGGCCGGCATCCACCCGGGCCGCTCAAAGGACGCATCGGATCGTCCACCCTCGCCACTGCGACCTTCAACCGTCGTAAGCTAAATAACGCTGATTATTTTGTCGCGCTCAGGAAGAAAGCAGCGCTGAACCGTCTCAGTTACACGGCTGACATTTAGTCCCGCCCGCCGGCACATCGTACGTCGCCGGAGTTGGAGAATCTAATCATGGAGCACTCGTCCTCGAAACCAAAAAAATTTGACGCCGACCCAATCGGAAACTTGCCGCGCGGGGTCAGCCCCAATGGCGCCAAAGGCGCTGATGATAACGACCTAAACGAGCAGATTATCGCGGACCGTTTGCTGGCGGCATTGTCTGGTGGAAACCTCGTGCATCTGGAGGAAGCCCGCAAATCTTTTGTGAAACGGGAGCCGACTGAGCAAGAGTTAGCGGACCTCGCTGCACAACTTGAGAGAAGGTCGGCGCCCAGGGATACGGGAAGATCGGTTGTTTCCGATGATCAAATACGCAAGGAAGAGGAGGCCTTAAGTCGGGCCGAACTGGAACTCGAGCGTCGTCGGGCCGAAGTTCAGGCCGCGAAACGAAAGGCCGAAGCAGAGACGAAACGGAGGGCCGCTGAAGAAGCGAGACGCCAATTGGAAGAAGAAACGCAACGCCGCGCCCGGGAAGAAGAGCAACGCCAGGCTGAATTGGAAGCGATGCGACAACGGGCACGCGCTGCGGTACACGAGCGAGCCGGAAGGGTTGAAGAACTAAATGCCGAGATATCTGCCCTCCGGAAATATGAAGCGGAACATCTCGGTCACATCGCCGACGCGGAAGCTCGCATTCGGATTCAAGAGGAAGCTTGCCATCGTGCGGAAGATGCAGCAAACGAACGCCGCGAAAGGCAACAGTGGCTCAGCGCAGAGTTGGAAACGCTACGCGAAACCGAAGCAGCAGAACTCAAACGCATCGAAGAGATTGAAGCCAGAATTCTCAAACAAATGGAGTCCCGGCACCGCGCTGAAGTCGAAACCAAACGCCAAGCCGCAAAGGAAAACCAGCTTCATGCCGCAGGAGAAGCACTGCAAAGAGAGGAAGCTGCGCAGTTGCAGCGCGTCGCCGAAATCCAAGCGACCGTTCAAGCTTTCGAAGAAGCTCGTGCTTCGGCAGTCGCGGCTGTTGAAGAGCAATCACAAAAAGCTCAGGAACTGAACTCAGAGATTAAGGCCCTGGAAAAGATCGAACAGAATCAAGTTCGTCACGTCGAAGAAGCCAAAGCCCGACTGCTCCGACTGGAAGATACACTGCGAAAAGGCGTGGCAGAATCCAAAGAACTAGACACGCAGGAACGAAAGCTAAATAGCGAAATCGAAGCGCTGCGTCAGGCCGAAACAGAACAGCGGACCCAGCTCGCGCGGATCGAAGCCGAACTTCGTTCTCGGCAGGAAGCGCATCAACTTGCCGCAGCTAACGCTGAGGAACTCAAGCGCACCGAACAAGCGCTTGATACCGAGATCGAAAAGCTACGCACCGCGGAACAGGAAGACCGAACTAGTATCGCCGAAACCGAAGTCCGACTACGCGAGGTGGAAGAAGCAACTCTAAAAGCCAAACTCGAAGCTGAGATTCGCGGCGAACAAGCTGAACAGCGCCTCGCCGAATTGAATGTAGCAGTGCGGCAGGCTGAAACTGACGCAGAGCAGCGCCGAGCTGAGTTCGAGCGTCTGCGCGCCGCCGAGCGTGAACAATTAAAACTGCTCGAACTCGCGGAGGCCGAGTTGACTATCCAACAAGAGGCACATCAACAGGCTGAAACGAAATTTGCGCAATTAGTTGATAAAGAACAGTCGATTGCGGCCCAACGGGAAACGTTGGCAAAGTTTACCGACGAGTTGGAGAAACGAATTAAAGAAGCGGAAGGCGCTATTGGTCTGAAGAAAGAAACGCAACAGGAACTGACCGAGAAAGAACGATCGCTCGCTGGCGAGGTGGTATCGCTGCCCAAGTCAGGGGAATCCAACCAAGTCGAAGCAGCGGAGGCGCGTTTTCGCGCCGAGCAGGAAGCGCATGAAGTCGCCAGGTCAGAGGCCGAACTTCGAGCGCAAGAGCAAGAGCAGAAACTGATCGAGTTGAGAGCTGTTGGCAAACGGCTGGAAGCAGATTCGCAAGCGCGTGCCGATGAGGAAGAGTCACTGAATGCGCAAATCGAAACTCTGCAAGAAACTAAAGCTGAGCAACTGAAGCGAGTCGAAGAGGCGCGCGCGTTAGTCGCGCAGGCCGAAGAGTCGAGAGCGGATCAGGAATCTGTAATTGCACGGTTGGTTGGGAGAGAGCAATCACTCAAAGCCGAAATCGAATCGCTGCGCGAGTCAGAAGCAGAAAATGCGAGCAGAATCGAGGCGGCCGAGGCGCCTCTGCATGCCCAGGCGGAAGCCACCCAGAAGACGTTAGCGGGCCTAACGACTCACATTAATGTCGAGGCACGACCACTCGCCGAATTGGAGGCCCAGCGTGCCAATGCCGAGGCGCAGTTACAACAGCAGGTTACGGAGCAACAGGCGCTCGATGCGCAGATTGAGGCACTTGGGCAAACCGAGCTACTAGAACCCAGACACATCGAAGATAAAGACGAAGAACTGAAACTGATAGAAGAGGCTGAAGGCCGGCTTCGCGCTCAGGAAGAGGCCCGCCAGGCAACTCGGGCTCGGGTAATGGAATTAGCGGAAACCGAGCAGCGGATCAACGTCGAAGTCGAAGGGCCCCAGAGAGATGAGGTGAATCGTGTCACTGCCGCCGAATCTCGCCATGCCGAGATCGTCGAAGCCCAGAACCACGTCGAGGTCCAAGCTCGGCGGCTTGAGGACGAGCAGAAACGACTCGATGAGCTGGAGGCAATCCGCAAGGAGTGTTTGGCTGCCGCCGAAGTGCGCGCGCAAAAACAACTATTGCTCAAGGTCGAAATCGATGAACTGCGTAAAGCTGAAGAGGAACAACTCAAGCACATTGAACAATCGCAGGCCGAATTGCAGAGCCGGAAGGCGCAACTCCCAACGGCTGAAACTAGCGCGGAGAGTTTGTCGCTCGAATTGGCATACGAATCTGATTCGAAGTCGATCGTGCCGATGAATGAAGATCCGTCATGGATCGATGTAACTCTCGAGAATCGGGAGACGCGGGCTGTTATCCCTGCCCAACCCGAATTCGTTAGCGTTGAGACCACCGCGGATCTGGCTCTCTTCGAGCCCAATGAATTCCACGTTAAGCCGACGATTAGAGCTATCGAAGCTCTCGAGACCGCCGACCAGATAGAAACATCAGCAGTGCCAGTCCTGGCTGATCGCTTGAAGAGCGCCAACTCTTCCGAGCGGGCAGCCGCTTTGGTCGATCTGGCAGAGGAAGGCGGCGAAGAAGCCTACCATCTGATTGCCAAGTCGTTTGACGACCCCAGCGCCGAAGTTCGCAATGCCGCAGCCCGCGCTTTGTGTAGCTTCCATTCCGATGTAGCCGCATCGTTTACTCGGGCTCTGCGCGAGGCTTCGCCGGAGAGACGGCGAAGGATCGGAGGCGCCATCGCCGGATCGGGATTGGCCGCAAACGCCATAAACAATCTGATCGGCGAAGGTCGCGATCAAACTTACGATGCGTTTTCAATTCTTTTTCTAATGGCCAAGGCAGGTGAAGTGCAACCGCTGATTCAAGCGATTGGAAGACATTCCAACGTCGAAGTCCGGCTCACTGCCTGCAAGCTGCTCGCGCTTAGTAATCAGCCCCAGGTGCTGCCTGCGCTGCGAAGCATGGCGGCCCGCGAACCTTTGCCGCCCGATGTTCATTCGGCCGTGATGGAAGCGATTTACCTGCTCAGCACGCACGGTCACGAAAGCGTTCCGTCACTCGCTTAAGCTTCGGGCTCCCTCTCCCTTTGGGAGAGGGCCGGGGTGAGGGCCTAGCGACGAAACCGAAAATACTTCCTTCTCCTTTTTTTTCGGAGCGGACAGGAAAAAGAATGGAGGAGAGTTTTCTTTCTTATTACTCAGCTAGGCCCTCACCCCAACCCTCTCCCAAAGGGAGAGGGAGTTTTACAAAAAGCTTGGCACACTAACTCTCGCCGCGTTATTCACTAAGCGCGTACGCGTCCTTCAGCCAGTTCACTAATTCGGAATCGACTTCAGCCGGTGAGTTCACCTTGACTTGATGGTGGAACCGCTTGGCAGACGTTTGTTCGGATTTATGAATGCGCGGGCTTGAGAGGTCGCGGTCGCTCTTGATGGTTAAGATTAGGCGTGTTGCCGTGTGGCCACACCCGCGAACGCGGTGCGATTAACCAGATGAATCGAAGTTTTCTTCGGCTCTTCGATAACCGGGCCAAATCTTCGTGCCTCTTTCGAGAGCCGATCATAGATTCGCCGCACTGAGTCGTCCTTGCTCTCAAAGTGAGACTCTAACGTGAATGCGTCGTCCGGTTTAGTCATGGCATTCTTCTGACAGAAGATGTAAGCTTTGCCCCATTTGATTGGTCACGGCTGCGGCATTTTACTACCAAATCCGGATAATGCACGTTGCGCGGCTCATTTCAATTCGGTAACTATGGGCTCATCTCAAAGCCTAGAGTGGTTCAAAGCAATTGGGGCATTGTCTTGGCCCCTATTGACTATTGTCCTTCTGCTCATTTTCAGAAAGCCTCTTTCAGACTTCATTAAGCAATTTCCAACTGCACGAAAAGTAAAACTTGGTCAATTAGAGATCGAGTTGCGTGAGCTTGCGAAGAAAGGCGAAGAGGCCGTGGAGAATATTAGCCAACTTCATGTTAAGACTGAACGCCAAATGGACGAACTGGCGAAGAAAGGCGAAGAGGCACTAGACAGTATTCTTCGATCACGGGAGACTGTCCTACGATCTGATCCCGCTTCAACCACAGATCCAAGAGGATCAACCTTTACTCATGTAGCGACTCAGAGCAATACTCAAAACAACTATACAGACATTGATAATCCTCTGACCAACAAAAACCCCAAGGCTCTTCTGATAGTTACTCAAAATTGGAGTCCTCAAGCAAGTAAAGGACAAGTCTACAATCCTCATTCAATTGGTGTTTGGTATACCCCGGAAGGTAAATGGTCCATCTTCAATCAAGATAAGAAAGATATGCCAATAGGAGCTGCTTTCAATGTGCACGTTCTCTAATGGTTCAAACATGAATCTTAGATTGGGTCGCCGCCCAAAAATTCATTGGACGCGAGCGGCGGGGGCATGTTTCTCAACTTGCTCGGTGCGGCGAAGGGTGCTTTGATTCGCGCCGCCGCGTCAAACGTTAGGTCGCGGAATATGATACTAGCACGCGACGGAGCGAGTGCTGTTCGTTCATCTAGCATTGACTTTATTTGTCTGTTGACATAAACCGTTTCGGCAGCGCTAATCCGATTGTGCTTTACACTTAACGTAAGGAGAGTGAAAAACAGCACCCACACACAATTTCCATCGATAAGGAGATGTCATGAACGATCAACTGAGCAGTCAAGTTACAAACGTAAATCCCATCGCCGAGCGACAATCAAATGTGCTCAACGAAGAGAATTGGTTAGTCCAAAGATACCCCGGTCCCGGAATTCCCCCTCTATTGGGCTTTCTTCAGTTATGCGCTGATAGGCGATTCCACAGATGTCTACAAGAGCAGTTTCAAAAGGACACCGGGGTGAATACGCCTGAAGATTATTGGATACACGCGGATGCGGGCGGAACACCAAAGATGGAGTGCCAGAGAACGGCGCCAGACTACTGTTATTACGATAAGAAGGTGCGGTTGATGGGGTGGTCGGCCCACGGAGACATCTGCGGAGGGTTTGGGCCAAATGTCCCGGATGAGGTAATACGGCAAGCATTGCTGGTGGTATCGCGAAGAAAAGTAGAAGAGTATCCAGATGCAGCACATTTTGTGTATTTCGCGACAACGATTAAGGAGGGAGATGCAGAGGAGGCGGTTGTTTATTGCATGAAATATGAAAAGGGTGCAGATTAGTTTGCGTGAATTGGTGAGAAGTGATAATTAGAGACTCGACGAATGTATCCGGTTAGCAAGCAGCCGCGAATTTCAGCAGCGGCGCGCACCGGCTGGATGCGGTGCGCTGTCATAAGTGACAGTGTGCCAATCAAAAGTAGGTAAGAGAAGTGAGCCGTCGTTACAGAACCGCGAGCGACCGGCCCTTTATTAAAAGTATCCGTCGATAACAAAAGGCCGGTCGCTACCGCTCTCGGTTCTGTAACGTTTGGATCTACCTTGATGAACTCTTTAGCGCCCACAACAAAATCGCTGAAGCTGTACCGTCCATCGTCGGCTCGTTCGTCGAATAATCCTTAACGTCGTCGTGATAAACTGCCGTCTCGTTCTGAAAAGCAGCCAATGGATCCGGCTCACTGATGCTCACGCCCTTCAGCGCTAAGAAGATCCGCCGATAAACTGGTCCATCGACCAAAGCGCCACGCACTTGTCGTTTAAGAATGGCATTTGTCATCAAGTGCACATCTTTGGGGAAGACTCCATTCTCAGGAATGCCGGTGAACATCGAAAAGCCCCAGGGGTTTCGGCCCAGCAGCCAGTCGCTCTGCTTGGCCGCGAAATCGTGATAGACCGCATCACCGGTCATTCGTTCATAGAGCAGCGCCTGAGTTGCGAGCGCGACCACCAGATTGTTTGAGCACCAGATGAACGGCACTCCGATACGATAAGGATTCTTCTCGGCGGCTCCCGCGCACTTCTCCAATCCGGACCGATAGTAACCGGCTAACAGCTTGCGAGTGTTTCGATCGACCAGATCGTACAAGCGAAAGTGGCCAAGATTCATGAATGGATAGTATTGATAATGCTTGGTCTGCTCCTTCCCCATCCACGACTCGTCGGCAGCGATTCGCGCATAGCTAATTGCTTCGTCCAAATATCTTCTTTCGCCGGTCGCGCGAAACAATTCAGCGGCTCCCCATTCCATATCATCGGCCCACGTTGTTTCTTCATAGCGATAGGGCGCGCCGTACGAGTCGCCTTGCTGCACGCCTTCCTTAGCTTTGCCCAGCGCATAGACTTCCCTTCCCGCTCGTAATAACGTCGCCGCATACTCGTGAAGGCGCGCATCGCTTTTCCAAATCTGATAACCAAGCGCCATCGCCGCCGCATAACGTCCCGCCAAGTTTGCAACTCCGGTCGATTCGCTTTGGTATTCCCGCAATCCTTGAGGCTTGCCATCGGCAAAGTAAACGACACGATAGCTGCCCGGTCCCCAACCGTAATCGACAGTTTCATTCTGCGGCAAACGCCAGCCCTTATGATCGCGGTCATCGGCGACCTGGTGATAAAGCTGATCCGGCGTTGGATGCAGCCTCAGCATCCAGTCCAAGCCCCAACGCGCTTCGTCCAGCAGATCTGCGATGCCGTTGGCGCCGGGTTGGCCGAATGAATTGAATCGATCTTGAAAGATTTTCGTCGATTGATGAGCTTTTGTTCCAAGCTGATAAGCCAACAGCATCTGGGTCGTGGCGTTACTCGCAGTCAGGAGGTATTTGAGCAAGTCTCCCGCGTCGTGCCAGCCACCACGAGCGTCAAGGTAAGTTCCGGCAGGCAGTGGCCCATACGCAGTCCGGCCATCGAATGTATGACAGACAGCGTCGAGCCAGGGATTGTAGCCGCAGCGCTGCTCTCGCATAAACTCGAGCAACTCATCGGGCACGTCTCGATACGCGGAGTTGCTAATCTCAAACGGGAGCGATGTCGCCTCGCCGATTCGCACAGAATACTTTCCCGGCTTTTGCCAGGCTGAGAAATCAAGTTCGGCATGATGACCAAATTGGCCCCACTGGCCAGCGATCGGTTTGGCTGTGCTCTCAAAGACGACCTGCTGGGTGACGGCGTCGATAACGGTGAAGCTCTGCGGCAAAGGCTCACGCGAGAACGCGACCGCGGACTTTGGATCCAGCGGACGATATCCGAGTTGATTGACGCGAAGAAAGATTTGCCGATCTAGTATGGCGGGCGCGGGAACGATTGAAACAACTGGAAAGAAGGAAGCTATGATTGGAACGACCGACAATAATCGCGCAGTGTTACAGAACCTCGAGCGATAGCGACCGGAACCCATTGCTAGCCTTTGATTGAACCTCGATCGATTTGTACTGAGTTGTTTTCCAACTTGCGGCCTAAAATACGTTATTAATCGGAAACTACGGACTTGGTTCAGAATCTCAAGGTGAGAGATTTACCCAAGTTGATTTGGTGATCCGGTCGCTACCGCTCGCGGTTCTGTAACGACTATTCTCGGTATGATGGATCGATCCGATCCAGTTTCCTGAGCAAGCCCGGCCAGGTGAGCGTCGCGCCCTGGCCCACGGTAACCGCGCTCATCTGCGAAGCCACGCGATCGACGATGTCGTTCGGGATCTTCGCCAATTCGGCTCCGCCCGACTGCGCCAGGATTTGAATCTTGCAGGCACGCTCCAGCAGAAACATTCCCAGAAATGCTTCGGCCGCCGTGCGTCCAAGAGTCAGCAATCCGTGATTGCGCAAAATCATGAATTTCTTGTCGCCAAGATCCGCAACCAGACGCGGCTTTTCTTCTTCATCAAGCGCGAGGCCCTCGTAATCGTGATACGCCAGCGACGAGAGTGCGAACATCGCCTGCTGTGAGATGGGGAGCAAACCATCGTTCTGCGCCGAGACCGCAATCCCGTAATCAGTGTGTAGATGAATTACGCAGAGCGCATCTTCGCGCGCGGCATGTACGGCGCTGTGAATCATAAAACCGGCCGGATTGATGAAGTACGGCGAGTCCATTGCCTTGTTGCCGTCCGGATCGACCTTCACCAAACTTGACGCTGTGACTTCGTCGAACATCATCCCGTAGGGATTAAGCAGAAAGTGATGCTCGGCGCCAGGTACGCGAGCAGAGATATGCGTGAAGATCAAATCATCCCAACCGTAAAGCGCGACCAGGCGATACGCTGCGGCTAGATCGACTCGCGCCTGCCATTCTTCTTCGGATACTTGCTCGCGGAGCGAAGATGGTTTTGGAACAGCAGCCATTGTTTTCTATTCAGCGCTTCGTGTCAGAACCGCGAGCGGTAGCGACCGGATCTATATCTCAAGTTTGATTAAACCATGAAACGAGTCTTTTCCAAGTTGAGCCTGTGATCCGGTCGCTACCGCTCGCGGTTCTGACACTCATTTGAACTGAAACGATTTCAAATAATCTGTGTAAGACTGATCCCAACGCGCGATGGTCTTGGAAGGTCCAGCTAGTTTGACAAAATAATTTCCTTTCGGCGTCTCGACCACTGCCGCGCGCAAACGATAGTTGGTGTCGTTGTGAAACGAGCCGCTCCCCGGGGCCATTTCCGCCGTATAGGTTCCACTGACATCGACCGTCGTCACTTTCAAACCGTTAATGGTCGTCGTTTCGGTCTTCGCTTTATCTTTGGAAGCACTGCCGTCGGGTTGCTTCATCTGTGAAATCCAACGATCGATGTTTGCTTGCGAGGTGCCGCCCTGGGTCGCGCCAAAGTAATAAAGCACGAGCAACGCATCGTCGTTGTCGCCTTCGGCCTTCGGCAGCTTGTACTGCGCCACGCGCATCGACGAAGAAGCTTTCTCGGTTACCCAATCATCGGGCGCCTTGAAATGTAGCTCACCTGAGGCATTTGTATTTGATTGAGCCGCGCTGGATTGCATACCGCTGGTCGCGGTTAGCGCTTGCCTTCCGCGGGCCCACACAGCAAGAGAAACCACCAAAACAACAGGGGCGATGGTCAGAGTTCTTTTGTGCCTGCTCATGGTTATGTTTTCACTTTCTCTATTTCAATATTCAACTCTTCAGCAGCCTCAGCGGGCAAACCGTACGACTCTTGTTCAGAAGGATAAGTGCCGTTTCGCACGTCCTCCGCCCAACGAGTAACGGCGTCCGTGATCGTCTCGCGCAGATTCGCGTACTCGCGCACGAAGCGTGGCAACTTGCCGAACGCCATTCCTACCAGATCGTGAAACACTAAAACCTGAATGTCACAATGCACGCCGGCGCCTATGCCGACGGTTGGAACCTTAACGCTCTCCGTAATCATCTGCGCGATTTCGCGCGGCACCAACTCCAACACTATCGAAAAGACACCGGCATCTTCGAGAGCGAGCGCATCGTCGAGCAACCGGCGCGCGGCGTCGGCGGTTTTTCCCTGTACTCGATAAGCGCCAAGCTGATTGATCGATTGCGGCGTCAGACCGATGTGGCCCATCACCGCGATTTCTTCGTTCACCAGCCGTTTGACCAGCTTCACACGCTTCTGACCGCCTTCGAGCTTCACCGCTTCGGCCTCGCCCTCTTTAATCAAACGCAACGCCGAGCGCACGGTGTCATCTGCTCCCGTGTGAAAAGATCCATAAGGCATGTCGGCTACCAGCAGAGCGCGTTCTACGCCGCGACGCACGGCTTTGACGTGGACCAGAATCTCTTCAAGCGTAACCGGCACGGTGTTGCCGTAACCGAGCACGACGTTGCCGAGACTGTCGCCGACCAGGATGACATCGATACCCGCTTCATCGACTATGCGCGCGGTTGGATAATCGTAAGCAGTCAAACAAACCAAGCGCTCGCCACGCGCTTTACTGGCGATTACCGAAGGGGCACTGACTTTTTCAGGACGTTCAGGCTTTAGATATGGCATGGTTTAATCCTCGTGTGGCTGACCACCTCGGAACCGAATAAGAGTTCGCCGTGCAAAGGGATGCTAACAAGTGAGGCCATTATAACGGGAAAATCGGGAAAGAAATAGTCGCTTAGAGTTGAGTGGTGCGCTTTGCGGAAGGCGCCCGCACCCACTTCGAGGTCGAGGTCAAAATGAAGGTGGCTGCGGGCGCCGGCTCAAAAGTCAATAACAATCATCTCAAAAATTGCTCAACCCTAAGCCGCTGGTTATAATCGCGCGTTCGAATTAATCGCGCGAGTACCAGCGGCTCATGGCAATCAATCTCAGCGGCATCCTGCTCCCAATCACTACTCCGTTCACGGCCGCCGAAGACTTTGACGCGGAAGTGCTCGTTAGCAATCTGACAAAGTGGAACGCCACTGGCGTGAAGGGCTACGTCGTGCTCGGCTCGACCGGCGAGCGCGTCAATCTCGATGAGCGAGAATACATTCAGGTAATCGAGACGGCGAGAAAAGCCGTTCCTGGAACGTTCTCTTTCATTGTCGGCGCCGGTCAGCAAAGTACGCGCAACACGATCAAAGAGATCGAGCGAGCGGCCACGGCCGGCGCGGAAGCTGCGCTCGTCATTACGCCCAGCTTCTACAGGTCGGCAATCACTCAGGACACGCTCGTGACGCATTACCGCGTGGTCGCCGACGCTTCATCGATTCCGATCATTCTCTACAGTATGCCTGACTTGACCGGTATCAAGATCGAACCGGAGACCGCGGCCCGTCTCAGTGAACACAAAAACATTATCGGCATGAAAGACAGCTCCGCGGAAGTCGCCAAGTTCGCCGAAACTGTGCAGTCAGTTCCTAAGGACTTTGCGGTGATGATCGGGAATGGCACTGTCTTGTGCGAGGCATTGCAGGCAGGCGCGGAAGGTGGAGTCCTCGCGGTTGGATGTGCGGCTCCAGAGTTTTGCATTGAAATCTATCGTGCCGTTCAGGCTGGTGAAATCGATCGAGCATCAACTCTTCAAGAAAGATTGACTCCACTGGCGCACACGGTAACCAAGACCTATGGCATCGGTGGATTGAAGACCGCGATGGACCTGGCTGGTTATGTCGGCGGTGCAGTGCGCAAGCCATTGCAACTGCCGGATGAAACGGCGCGAGGAGAGATTGAGACTTTGCTTCGCGAGGCCGTTGCTGCTTTCAGCAAAGCCCCGTTCGCGAAAGTGTCAGAAGCCCGATCGTAAGGGAGGGCCGCGTTACCAACAAAGAAATCCGATGACGGAAGCAGCCCTCCCTCACGGGCGGGCTTCTGACACGCTTACTGGCACTCGAAACCTCCAACGCGTAGAATGATGCGGCAGGAGCTACCCGGAAATTGACCATCACCGAAACTGCTTGTAAAAGTACGCCGCAAAGCGCTAACTTGCGTGTCGAGACGCTTTCTTTCGACAAAATTCCACAGCAGACTCGACTCTTCCTCGATTATCTGCGCGATCCGATTACTCTGCGAGGCTTCTACCCCGAAGCAGTTCGTTTTCATTACGAAGTTCCCAACCGTCGCGACCGAGTTTTGGCCAACTACAAAACGGATCGCGCTGCGGTTTGCGATGCTTTGGAGCGAATGAATCGCGGTTGGAAAGCAAGTGAAAAGACCCTCGCGAACGTTAATCTGCTGCGCGACGCCGATTGCGTGGCCGTAGTTTCGGGCCAGCAAGCCGGCTTGTTTGGCGGGCCGCTTTACACGATCTATAAAGCGCTCTCCGCGGTGAAGCTGGCCGAATGCATGACCCAGCGCGGCGTTAAAGCGGTGCCCGTTTTTTGGGTTGCCACGGAGGATCATGATTTCGCGGAAGTGGCCACGGCGGGTTTCATCAATCGCGATTGCGATCTTGGACGCGTAGCCGTGCCGTTGGAAATACACCGTGAGGACATGCCGGTCGGGCGCGTGACGCTCAATAAATCGATTCAGGAAACGATTCAGAATTTGATCGGAGCATTGCCGCAAACTGAGTTCAGCGACGATCTCGAAAAGCTCTTGCATGAAGCGTATGAGCCGGGACGAAAATATGGTGACGCCTTCGCCTGTGTGATGACTGCGTTGACGAGTCAGCATGGTCTGATCCTTCTCGATCCGCTCGACTCGCAATTAAAGAAACTGGCTGCGCCACTTTACTCGGACGCCGCGCGCCGTGCGCACGAGATTGCCGTCGCGATTGAAAAGCGCAGTCAGGAATTGGTTGCAGCCGGCTATCATGCGCAAGTTAACCCTTCGGAAAATTCATTCCCACTGTTTCTGCATGATGAAGCCGGCGCCCGTCACGCGCTAGCGCGAACGGCAAGTGGCAAATATCAAACGAAAGCTGATGGCGACGAACATTCAGCGGAAGAGTTCGCCGAATGGGCGTTGCGCGAACCCGAACGCTTCAGTCCTAACGTCACATTGCGCGCGGTGGTCCAGGATTATCTGCTGCCGACAATCGCGTATTATGGCGGCGCCGCCGAGATTGCTTACTTCGCGCAAACGGCTGAGGTCTATCGCGTTCTCGGTCGTCCGGCGACCCCGATCCTTCATCGGGCCAGCATGACGATGGTCGAGAAACACACGTGGCGCTCACTGGATCGTTACGGAGTGTCACTGGTTGATTTCTTCGCCGGATTTGATCACGTCGTCGCGCGCGTGGTCGAACAATATCTGGGAAAAGAAACTTCTGCCACCTTCGAACACACGACCAGGACTTTCAACGACGAGTTGGACCGTTTGCAGGAAGAGCTGCGCCGAGTTGATTCGACGCTGGCGGAGGCTCTGGAGAAAGGTCGGCGCAAGATTAACTATCAGATCGACGGTCTGCGCTCGCGTTTTAATCGGGCCCAGGTTGCCCGCGATGAGGCCGTGCATCGTCAACTACGCCACGCCTTTGATCTCCTGTACCCGGAAAAGACTTTGCAGGAGCGTCGCATCAACACCATTTCGATGATCGCGCGCCATGGGCGATACGTTATCGACTGGATTTACGATGCGATTGATTTAGGATCGATCGATCATCAAGTCGTTTATCTGTAAGACAGCCGCGCAGGCTGAGGACGAACCACCGCAATGGAGCGAATAGACTTTCAAGAAGTCGTCTCTACGCCAAGCGCCGCGTTCGATGAAGGTCTGCGATTTTTCGCCGGCAAGGGTATGGTCAACACTACTCTGAAACGCGTCGCCCAGCAGTTGGACGATCACGGGATCGATTATGCAGTGATTGGCGCGGTAGCGTTAAATCAACATGGATATCGGAGATTTACGGAAGACATTGACTTGCTGCTCACCAGGGAAGGTCTGGAACGTTTTCATGAAGAACTGGTTGGGTTCGGCTATCAGCCCGCATTCGAGGGTTCGCGAAAACAGTTTCGTTCAACTGAGGGAAATATTCGGGTTGAGATTGTTACGACTGGCGAATATCCGGGGGACGGATTGCCCAAACCGGTTAAGTTCCCCGACCCTGCAGACGTGAGACTGAAGATCGATGGGATCAAGACTATAACCTTAGAGAAGTTGATAGAGCTCAAACTTGCATCCGGAATCAGCGCTCCCCATCGTCTGAAAGACCTTGCCGATGTTCAGGAGTTGATCAAAGTCAAACACCTGGATGCGAGGTTTGCCGACAAACTGGACGCCTCCGTCCGAGAGAAATACATTGAGCTATACCAAGCCGTCTCGCAAGCACGGAGTTTTAAGCCTTAGACCGAGGAACCAAGTATCAGGAAAATGTCAAAGATCCGCGTGCTCCCAGATCACATCTCGAATCTAATCGCCGCCGGTGAAGTCGTCGAACGGCCGGCTTCGGTGGCCAAAGAACTGGTCGAAAATGCAATCGATGCCGGCACGACTCGCATCGTGATCGACGTCGAGTCGGGTGGTCGGCGTCTGCTGAAAATAACCGATGACGGCGAAGGGATGACGCGCGACGACGCGGTGCTGGCCTTCGAACGACACGCGACTTCAAAAATCAGCAAGGCTGAAGATTTGAGTGCGATCGGCACGCTGGGCTTTCGTGGCGAAGCCCTGGCTTCGATCGCATCGGTTGCCCGCGTTGAATTAGTTACGCACACGGAAGATGCGGCGGCAGGCACGCGCGTAGCCATTGAAGGCGGACGCATGCGCGATGTGAAAGATGCCCCTCATCCGCGCGGCACAACGATCGCGGTTCGCGATCTTTTCTTCAACACGCCGGCACGCAGAAAATTCCTGCGCTCCGAAGCGACTGAGACTTATCACCTAACGAATCTCGTCACGCACTACGCGCTGGCTCATCCCGAAATCGCTTTCACCTTGACGAATAATGGACGCGAAACCTTGCGTGTGGCGCCGGCGAAGGACTTGCGCGAGCGCGCTTATCAGGTCTTTGGCGCGCAGTTCCTGGATAGCTTGCTGGAAGTTAACAACGCAGTCAGCGAACCGACGGAAACCAGCTTCTCTCTGCCGCAGATCGCTAAGGTTCAAGGCTTTGTCTCCGCTCCACGTGAGCGACGCACTTCGCGCGATGCACAATTCCTTTTCGTCAACGGCCGCTTCGTGCGCGATCGTTTGATTGGCCGTGCACTCTCCGAAGGGTACCGCTCGATCCTGCCGCATGGGGTTTATCCAGTGGCCCTGCTTTTCATCGAAGTGCCGCTGGAAGAAGTCGACGTGAACGTGCATCCGGCAAAAACCGAGGTGCGCTTTCGCCGCGCCGCAGCCGTTGCGGATACTGTTCGCGAATCCGTGCGCTCAGCCTTGACGAGTGCGGGATATGCGGCGACGACTGAGATTCGCGACTCGGCGCCTACGGCGATCGAAAGCGAAATTGGCGAGGACATCAATGAAAGCGCCAACACAGGGCCGCTCGTCGAGCCCTCGGCGCGCGTCGTTACGCAAGGCGACACTTTTGCTCTTAAACCTCAGCCGGAGCAGGAACGCATCGCTTTCGGCGTGGCTACCGCCATCGAGCGCGAACCGTTTGAGTTCGTGTCAGCGGGAGCGGTCGTGTCAGAACCGCGAGCGGTAGCGACCGGATCATCGCACAATCGACAATCCATCGATCCGGTCGCTACCGCTCGCGGTTCTGACACACTTCCTCCGCTCGATTCGGCGCTCAGATTCGTGCGCGAGGGTGCGGTTGAATCGTTGAGTTCAAACATCCGGCCGTTGGGGCAGCTTGATGAAAGCTTTATCATCGCGACTGATGACGAAGGCTTGCTGCTAATCGATCAGCACGTCGCGCATGAACGAGTTTTGTTCGATAAGTACCGCACGTTGGAAGCTTCGCGCCGCGCTGAATCACAGCAGATGCTGATCCCTGAGACTTTCGATCTCACACCCGCGCAGACAACCGCCTTCGATGCCGTCGCTGAGGAACTCGAAAGCTACGGTTTTGAATTGATGCGTTTGTCAGGTCGCACCGTTGCGATCAAATCGACACCCGCTGATTTACCCGCCAGTGAAGCGCGCAACGTGCTGGCCGAAGTTCTTGATACTGTGGATGCCGAGAAGCGCGGAGCCACGCGCGCAAACTTGCGGGATGAGATCGCAGCCTCTCTGGCGTGTCATGCCGCAATCAAAGTTAACATGCCGCTCGCGCCCGAGAAGATGCGCTGGCTCATCGATCGTTTGCTCATGACGTCTTCACCGACTACCTGCCCGCACGGGCGGCCTGTGATCTTGCGTCTGGCAACCCAGGATATTCTGAAGGGCTTTCACCGGGTCTAGGAAGCGCAATGCCATGGACCATAACACCGAACGAATTCTGATCATTCATTCAGTCACTGGAACTGACGCTGCGGAAATCCGGATGGTACAGAATGCGGTTCGGGAGTTTCAACGTCCAAATTCTTCAGTTCGAACCGAACCGGTGGTTTTCGAGATCCCAACAGGCTCGGCGCCAGGGGGCTGCTCTCGGCACTGAACTCACAGAGGAATTGCGACGGTGTATAGGTGCCGCCGTTTTCGTTGATGATTTGAGACCAAATGTCGCTTATGAGCTTGGCTTTTTTCATGGTCGAGGCCGGACTGTTTTGCTGCTCACGCATCAACGTATTGATAGCGTGTGGATGTCGATCTCTGACTTGGCTGGAACAGCGCTTGTAGTTACAGACCCAATCTCGCTTCCGGCCGCAGTTCATAGGTATTTAGATCGCTTATATAATGAGTTGAGTTTCACTTCAGCTTGGTCACTTCCAGAATTACCTTCAGCAGAACATAATTTTCTTCTTAACCTTCGCAATTCGGCGTTGAGCCCAGGCATTCTTCGAGAAAATGGGAAATGGGGCCCGTTCCTACAACTTAATAACTGGGAGGGCATAACTTTTGACATTGCCTGGAATCTATTGCCGCAATCTAGCTTCAAGATCGTACTAAGAGCCGTTAGGCATGGCGCTGATTACTCAATCTATTTTCTGATTCGCTTTGCTGATCAAAATGGCCATCGACGTCATGTATGGCTGGGATTCACTTCCCTGCACCGAGCAGCGCGATTTGATTCGGAGGAGCGGACGTTTCCAGCACAGCCCCTGACAACGGCGTGGCAACTACTTAGTGGTAAGTTCCAAGACGTGCTGGAGCGGGGTTATCTGTTTGCCTCTGATCCGCCTTTCTATCTGGAAAAAATAAGGATTCGGGCTGGACAGTGGGGCGAGTCAGACGCCAAGCCAATTGAGATTGGCTTTGTTGAGATTGTTGGTGTGGACCGATAGTTTCCGCAGGGTGTTACCCTTGGGCTGAGTTATTCGACGCCTTCGGCGTAGTACGGCTCGGCCATTCCGATAATTTGGATTGCCTTGAACAGTTCCGAACGCCTCTCGGCTCGCTATTTTCCACCCAGAAATTCCCGCGCACATAACGCACGGTATCGTTCAGCGTATCGCCCGGATCACGCGGCGTGAAGCCGAGTTAGCGGCGAGCTTTGGCATGATTGAAATACCCCCAAGTGTTCAGCCATTTCGCTGGTGTCAGATCCGAGGCGAAAATCCGCCGAAGGTGCCTAATAACTCAGCCCAGGGTAACACCCTGGGTTACAATGACGGCCGTCGTTCCTACCCTGAAAGGGTTGCACAATAACAACGGAGGGCTGGCAGATGTCTCAATCACTCTCAAAGATGTGGAGTCACCTCATCTTCTCAACCAAGGATCGTTATCCTTTTCTTTCCGACCGAAGCATTCGCGAAGAAACTCATAAATACCTCGCAGGTATTCTGCGCAAACATGATTGTCCAACGCTGGTTGTAGGTGGCGTGGCAGACCATGTTCATGCGCTCTTCGCGCTCTCCAAAAACCATTCAATTGCCGAGATTGTCTATGAAGTGAAGCGCGGCTCCTCGAAATGGATCAAGACCAAAGGTCCGGAGCTCAAAAAGTTTCAATGGCAAAGCGGCTATGGCGCATTTTCCGTGAGCCAGTCGCATGTCGAGCAAGTGCGCGGTTACATCGAAGGTCAAGAGCGGCATCATCGAAGGGTCACGTTTGAGGATGAGTTCAGAGAATTCTTGCGGCGGTACGAGGTTGAGTTCGATGAACGATATCTTTGGGATTGACGCGTGATTTTTGTGAAACCCTTTCAGGGTAGGTCCATGATGGGACTGTTCCCCAGGGTGTTACCCTGGGCTGATTTATCGGACGCCTTCAGCGTCCTAAACTTGCGGATTCCGCATGATAGTTATTGCTTGGCGAGCAGTCCCAGCTATTTCCCACCCAGAAAATTCTCGCGCACATAACACACGGTATCATTGAGCGTATCGCCCGGATCGTGTGGACTGAAGCCGAGCTCGCGGCGGGCTTTGGCGTGATTTAAGTACCAGAAGTATTCGGCCATTTCGATGGTGTCGGCTTCGAGCGGAGACACGAAATTCCACTGGCGGAATAGTGAATCGATTACCCTCGCGCCGGTGATCGCAAAGCTTGATGGAAGCGCAAGCCGGGGTGAAGAGACTTTCGTCAAGCGCTCCAGCCGATCGAAGAATTTCACGAAGGTCCAGTTAACCGCGCCCAGCAGGTACCGCTGGCCGTGCCTGCCTTTCTGCATCGCGGAGCGAAAAGCCAGCGCCGTGTCGCGCACGTCTATGAAGCTCAGACCGCCGTTGGGTACCGCCGTAATCTTCCGAGCCATGAAATCTAAAATGACCTTCGTTGAACTCAAGCGGTCATCGCCCGGACCGAGCAGCAAACTCGGATTCATGATCACTAGCCGCAAACCTTTTCCGTTGAATCGTTCCAGTGCGGCCATCTCCTGATAAGCTTTGCTGGCGTAGTAAGGCCAGCGAGCAATGATGTCCAACGGCGGCGGATAAGTTTCGTCGGGAACGACGTCACCTTTTTCGGTGACCGCAATCGTACCGCTCGATGAAGCCAGGACGATCGTTTTGACGCCTACCTTCATCGCGGCATCGCAAAGTAGGCGCGTGCCCTCGACGTGCAGCTTGTACATTTCGCGCGCGTCGTCTTTGTCGCGCGAAACCTTCCCCGCGAGATGATAGATTTCGATGACGCCTTCGACGGCGCGCGCCGTGTCGTCAGCGTTGGTGATCGAACCTTCGAGCGTATCGACTCCCAAGCCCACCAACCATTCGGGAATAGAAGTCGCCATCACCCGAATATTCTTTTCGCCTGATTCGACCAGTTGCCGCACCAGATGCGCGCCGAGAAAACCCGTGCCACCCGTGATCAAGGTCGTTGGCGGGACTTTCTTAACGATGGCCGCGTGCTTTTTCGTGCTTTGTTTCGGCACGATCTGCGCGGTGCGTTTCTTGGGTGGCGTCTTGGGCATCCGAGAGCTAGTCCGCAGATTTCACAGATTTTGAGAAAACAAAGCGGCGGTGTTCGAGACTTCGTGATCCGAAATTGAGTAAAAGCCCTACCTCGTAACCAGTCGCCTTCAAATAATTGATTACCTGGGATTCCTCGGTTCCGCTCATCCGCGCGCCTTCAGTTCAACGACGATTGATTCAAAACAAATGAAGTCGGGAGAGTAACCAGTCACCAGTAGTTGGCCCTTGTAGTGAATGGGCAATCGAACTTCTCGACGGAATGGAATATTTCTAATGACGAACTCGATTGCCAACGACTCTTGATAAACCGGTTCAAGAAAGCCGCAACCAAGTTGTTTATGAACCTCGATCGCTGCGCCGATGATGGCATAGGTCCTGGGATCAGTTTCAGTGAGAGCCTTAACTAACATTCTCGTTCACTCCATCAGCGTAATCTGCGAAATCTGCGGATGATTTCATGCTTCGGCCATTGCGAACTGTTCATCGCTGGCTTCGATTCGCAATTTGCCGCTGCGCCGTTCCGCTTGCCATTGTTGATGCAGGGCCTGGGCGTCGAACTTAATATTCGTACGATCGCGCAGGTTGACGATGTCGTGACGAACGCGTGCGGCGATCAGGTGATAGGCTTCCGCCCGTGGCAGGCCACGCGTCATCTCTTCGAGTTCATCAATCGCGATGAGACGACCGACGCGCGCGCCGACGTCGCGGCTCTTGAGGATTGTCGAGCCCTTCGGGAAAGCTTCGTGAGTTCCTTCCAGATAAACCGGCAAAATGCTGACGCGAGACGCAAGTGCGAGATAACCGATGACAGGTTTGAAGTCCGCCATCTGCCCCGTCATTGAGCGCGTACCTTCCGGAAAGATGAGCGCGTTGTAGCCGCGATCGAGAAACGATCGCGCGTGTCGAAGAGATTGGCGCAGCGATCCCGTGCGCTCCATGGGCACCAGGTTCGTAAAGTTTTCCATATAAGCGCGCTTGTATTTCGTATCAAAGAAATAATCGGCCGCTGCCAGCGCCACCAGGTCTGTCCCGGCTTCAGCGAGCGCCATCTTCACCAATCCCATGTCCAGATGCGAAGAATGATTCGCCGCGACGATAAAATTCGTGTGATAGGGGATGTTCGTCTGCCCTTCATATTTGGTGCGCAACAGACGCGCGTACAGGGCGCGTTGGGCCAGATCAACGGTTTTATTCCCAATCGCGCGGACAAATTCAGGAATACGAATCTCGTCTTCCTTTTCCGGCTCCAATCGCAGCCGCGCGCCCTCTCGCCGCGGCGCTTGTGAAGCCTCGCGATTAACGACGGTCAGCAGTTCGCGCACGTCCTGAACTTCGTTGAGGCGTTCCGGCGCCGTCAAAGATCCACCGGCATTCTCGATTGCTGTTGCCAGCTCGACGAACATTAGACTGTCAAAGCCGAGGTCGGCGAGCCGAGCATTAATCGCAATCTCGTCGCGCGAACGATTCGAAACTGATGAAATAATGTCGACCAACCATGCAGCATCGGCGGTCGTTTCATCGCGGGCAAATGTCGCTTGAGAGGCCCGCGCACTATCTTCGATCTTCTGCAACATCTTTAGCGCGCCGCTCCGTTTGACCTTGCGCGTAGCGGTGCGCGGCAATTCTTCGTCGGTGAAATGCAAAAGCTTGACGCGCTTATAATATGGCAGCGTCGCTGAGACTTCGCGGAAGTGATCTTCAATCGCCGCTTGCACCTCGGCGCGCGTGAGCGCGATGTCATATTCATAATTGGGCACTACGATGCACGCGACTTTTTCGCCGATGCCGTCCGGATAACCGACCACGCTCAGCTCTTTGAGGTAAGGCGAGTCCTGATAAACCTCCTCGACTTCATCGGGGTAAACGTTCTTCCCGTTCGTATCGACGATGATGTCTTTCGAGCGGCCCACCAGATAAAGATTGCCTTCATCATCTAAACGTCCCAGATCGCCGGTATAAAGCCAGCGATCGACGAGCGCCTCGCGCGTCGCTTCTTCGTTGCCGAAATAACCCAGCATCACGTTCGGTCCTCGCGCTACTACTTCACCGACGCCGCTGGCGTCCGGGTCTTTAATTTCCACCTGGACGCCAGGCAGCGGCTTGCCGACAGTGCCGGCGAGCATTCGGTTCTCTGGCCGCGTCACGGTCAGAACCGGCGACGCTTCGGTTAAGCCATAGCCTTCCAGAATCGTGAATCCGAGACCCTGAAAATCGCGTTGCACTTTCTCATTCAACGCCGAGCCGCCGCTGATGAAATAGCGAACGCGGCCGCCCATGCCTTCGTGGATCGGATAGAACAAAACCTGGCCAAAATTCAAAGGCGACTTGTCGCGCAGCCACGCATTGAATTTCATCAACAAGTCTGCGGTCTCGCCAATCCACTTGCTCCGCTCGTGCAAACGATTCTTGATGCGTCGATGGAGCAACTCCCAAAGTGCCGGCACGCCCACCATTCCGGTGACGTGGCCGTTCTTAATTGCCTTGGCGAGATGTTCGCTGCTGAGTTCTGGCAGATACGTGATTTGCGCGCCGCGACTAAGCGGTGTCAGAAATCCGGTTGAGAATTCAAATGTATGGTGCAACGGTAAGACCGACAACACGCCGTCGCTCGTGTCCATGTCAAAAACGGAAGCCAGCATTGCGACCATGCTGGTCAAATTGCGATGCGAAAGCATCACGCCTTTGGGCCGGCCCGTCGTTCCTGAAGTGAAGATCAGCGAAGCGACTGATTGGCCGGCCACGCGTTGCGGCAGGAGTGCAATGCGCTCGTCTTCAACTTTTTCGTCGGGCAATTCGAAAACTTCATCGAAGGTCCAGAGCCGCGCCTGTTCGAGGCCGGCCTCGTTCAGCTTCTGTCGCAAATTGGAATGCTCAGCTTTCAGTTTCGCGCTAATCACAATGCCCGAAGCCTCGCCTGCGCGCGCAAAGTTAACGACTTCCGCTGTGGAACTTTCAGCGTCGATGGGAATGCAAGTCGCGCCGGCTTTCAAAACGCCAAAGTAAGTCATGCCCCATTCAGGCGCGTTGTGACTGAACAGCATCACGCGATCGCCTGACTTGATTGGTTGGCTCGCAAAGAACGCCGCGGCGCGCGTGGCCAGCTCGCGCAAATCCGCATAGGTGTATTGCTCTTTGTGACCATCGCGCTCGATGCGCATCGCGACGCGGGTCGCGTGGCGCTTCGTGGTGGTCTCGAACATCTCGAGCAGATCGCGATAGGTATACACGCGCTTTGGTTGCGCGCGCATGTCCTCTTCAAGCGTTGGCAGCACCCACTTTTTCAAACCCGGCATATGAATATTCAGCCAATAGTCATACCAGTCGAAGGTTTCGGGATTCCACGTCAAGAACTGCGACTCATCTTGGGGGATGCGGGCGAAGAGTGCGCGCACATTGTCAGAGCGAAAGATGTAAGCATTCTCTACGGTGAAAGGCAGAAACATCTCGAAGGCTTCTTTGGCCTCGCGTGTTTGCTCTTCGACGCGATCGACCGTTTGCTTCATACGATTAATCACGCCTTCGTAACGGCCGCCGCCCCAGCGTGGTTTTGCTTTATCCAGGAACGAAGCGACTTTCTTCGCGGCGTTATTCATCATCGGCAGCGAAGTCGCATCGAACCGTTCGGGAGAGACTCTGAAGGGCTCAAAGCGGGCTGAGATTTCGCGGAACAAGCGCAGACCGTCTTTCTTTTCCAATTCCTGTTGGCGTCGAAACAAACCAACCAGCGAGATAATTCGCTCCATGTTGTTGGGATTTGAATCGCCGGTCGCTGCCTGATGCACAAGCTTCGGTTCTTCAATACAGGCTTGCGCCGCAACGGCCAGCATCACCGCGGCGATCTGATCTACGGGTGTGATGTCCAGAATCAGATTTGGATTCGCGGGAATTTGGCGCTGGCCTTTGAGCGTCATGAAAATGATCGGCGCGGTGGTAGTAAAGCCTTCATTCCAACCAGGGAACGGATAATCTTTTGCGGATTCTACAATGCTCGGCCGCACAATGCTGCGCACGATTCCGGTTTCCGCGGCCACCAGTTGTTCACCGAGCGCCTTGGTGTAAGTGTAGATGTTCGGCCAGCCCCACAACTCCGCCCGCTCGATGCCGAGTTCAGTCAGACGGTTCCGCGTCCATACCTTTCGTTCGCGCGCTACCGCCAGCCCCAGCGCGTCCGGGTCGTCTGCGTCGCGCAGTTCTTCATTTAATCGTTCGCGCGCCTGCTCG
>WNFT01000690.1_pt1 | contig 28374 bp, 32 predicted proteins | sample 5400191 | NCBI WGS metagenome assembly WNFT01 (sample SAMN13153359, study PRJNA577476) | soil metagenome | isolation source: 80 cm saprolite under Madrone tree | place: USA:California | collected 2016-06-14 | reverse complement strand
CGAAGCCGCGATACGAGCCGGCCGACACCGTGTTGGTGAACACCGCGTAGCTGTTCACCTCGACGTGGGGAATGCGATAGGGACCCACGACGCGATAGCCGGCCTTCTTCGATACGCGCGAGCCCTGATCGGTGTAGGCGCCGGTGTCGAGGTGGATCTCCGCCCGGCGGCCGACGAGCGTGCCGTCCTTCATCACGGCGGTCTCGATCCTCACGCGGCCGGCGTTGCGCGATGAGGTCCGCGCCGTCTCCTCCGACGAGAACACGACGCGGACGGGCACGCCGCACCGGCGGGACAGCACCGACGCGATCGGCGCCGCCGGGATGAGCTCGCGGCACCCGAACGCTCCGCCCACGTAGGGCACGACGATCCTCACGCGGCTCTGAGGCAGGCCGAACATCTCGGCCAGGGCCTGGCGCATGGCGAACGGATACTGCGTCCCCGTCCACACCGTCAGCTCGCCGCCCTGGTGGTGGGCGATCGCACCCAGCGGCTCGAGCGGAAAGTGGTGAACGCTCGGCAAGGTGAAGGTGTCGTCGAAGACGAGATCGGCCTGGGCAAACGCGCGGGCGGCATCGCCGCGGCGGAAGGCGAAGTGGTGGCAGATGTTGCGCGTGACGTCGGGCTTGATGTCCTGAACGTCGGGAAAGAAGGTGGAGCGCGGCCGATCCACGTGGAGCTGCGGCGCGCCCGGCACCAGCGCCTCGTCGATGGTGCGGATCACCGGGAGCGGAGCGTACTCCACCGAAACACGGCGCAGCGCCTCCTCGGCCGCGAGGGCGTCGGTCGCCGCCACGGCCACGACAGGCTCGCCAGCAAAGCGCACACGCTCGATCGCCAGTACGGGCTGATCACGCACGGCCTGGCCGAAGTAGGGATCGATGTCGGTGAGGTCGGCTCCCGTGAGGACGGCGAGCACGCCGGGGTGGCGCGCGGCGTTCGCGGTGTCGATCGACACGATGCGGGCGTGAGGGTACGGGCTCCGCAGCACCTTGCCCTCGACCATCCCGGGCATCGTGAGATCGACGGTGTAGCGCGCACGGCCGGTGACCTTGTCACGCGCGTCCTGACGCTCGAGCGAGCGGCCTATGATCGAGCGTCCGTCGCCGCGGCCGGGCTCGTTCACGCGGCCATCACCGCCGCCGCGAAGCGACGAAGGGTCGCCTCGCGATCACCACCTCCTGCGCCGTACGGAATGATCGCGACCTGGTTGATGCCCGTCGTCCGGAGTCGATCGATGCCGGCCCTGATCTCGGCCGGAGTGCCCGCCACCGCGAATCGATCGACGAGCCAGTCGGGAACGACCATCGCCTGGCTGGCCCGCTGTTCCATGTGCTGGTAGTAGTTGTAGGCGCGCCGGATCTCGTCGAGGACCTTCTCCTCGTCGGGGACCAGCGTAAAGGGCAGCGGGTGAGCCACCACGCGGGCAACGTGGGCCTTCACGGCGTCGCGCGCTCCCGTCTCGGCGACAGCGCAGGGCACCCAGAGCACGAGGTCGATGTCGACGAGCTTTCGCCCGACTGCGCGGGCACCGATCTCGATCATGTCGAGCGCCTGGCGCACCCGAGGCGGGTCGACGCCGACCAGGATGATGACGCCGTCGGCGATCCGCCCGGCCAGCTCGAGCATCTTTGGTCCGCTGGCCGCGAAGTAGATCGGTACGCGGTCGCGCGCCCCGTGCTTCATGTGGATCGTCCCGGTGTCGATCGCGACGGCGCGGCCGTTCAGCAAGTCGCGCATGCGGCGGACGGCCAGCTCGAAGTCGGCCAGACGCGCGGGCTTCTTGCCCATCGTCTCGACGGCGCTGTCCCCGAGCCCGAGACCGAGGATCAGCCGGCGGGGAAACGCCTCCTGCAGCGTTGAGAACGTGCTGGCGACGACCGATGGATCGCGCGTGAGCACGTTGGTCACACCGGTCCCCAGCACGAGTCGCGACGTGCCGACCGCGGCCGCCGCGAGGGTCACGTAGGCTTCGCGCCAGATGAGGTGAGAGTCTCCGACCCAGGCGTGAGTGAAGCCGAGCGACTCGGAGACTTTCGCGAGGCTCACCATCGCCGGGAGCGGGTCGGTGGGAAAGAGTCCGGCGCCGAAGGTGAGGCGGCTCACGCGTGGTGTCCGGTGATCGTCACCTGGCGCTCCGGCGGCGGCGTCTGCTGGCTGCGGCCGGCCACGCGCAGCTCGCCGTCGATCAGGACGACTGAGATTCCCGGGAGGTCGCCCTTGGCGAGCGAATCGAGCGCGTCACTGGCGACCGAGCCCTTGATCCGGTCGAGCAGCACGATGTCGGCCGGGCGACCGACCTCCAGGATTCCCTGGGCGAGCCCGTGGGCGCGGGCGACGTTGCCGGTCGCCATCGCGATCGCGATCTCGGGTGGCACGTCGGCGACCGACGAGAGGTAGGCGATCTCGCGCAGCATCCCGCGGGGTATCACGCCGGTGCCGCCCGGCGTATCGGTGCCGATCAGCACGCGATCGAAGGCGTCGCTCGTGCCCACGGCCCGCATGAGCTTGAGGACCATGCGCGGATTTCCCGAGCTACAGATCTCGAGCGCGCACTCGGTCTCGGCCACGAGGCGTTCCACTTCTTTCTCGGCCATCGGGATCGGGCCCCCGGTGGCGTGGCCCACGATATCGGGCTGGATGCGTTTCACGATGTCGATGCCGGCGACCTGGCTCACTCCGGAGCGTGAGACGCCGCCCGAGTGGATCTTGACCTTGATCTCTCGCGCCCGCGACCAGGCGACGTAACGTTCGGCTTCGCCGTTGGGCAGCAGGCTGTAGTCGTAGAAGATGAACTTGACGAGCCGGCTGCCCACCGCGTGCAGCGCGGCGAAATCGTCCTCGCTGAGCCCGGGAACCAGCAGCAGCGTGCCGGCGTAGACCTTCACGCCCGAGGGCCGAAGATTGTCCCAGCAGCGCTTGGCGAGGTGGGCGAGCGCCATGGCGGTGCGCGCGTCGGGCGGCGTGGGCAAGCCCGGCATGTGGAGCTCACCGGCCGAAATCAGGGCGGTGACGCCGCCGTGCATGTAGTGGGTGACCCACGATTGCGCGTTCTGGGCCGGCGTGAACTCGCCGATCGTCGGATGGGAGTGCGAGTCGATGAGGCCCGGCATCGCGGTGATCCCGCCGGCGTCGATCACGACGTCGGCGGCGCGGCCGATCCCGGAGCCGACCTCGCGGATCAGCCCGTCCTCTATATAGATGGAGTCGGCGGCCCGCACGGGCCGGACGTGATCACCCGTCACGAGCGTGCCGATGTTGTGAATGAGGCAGGAGCGGACGGCGCGGGTCACGTGGCGAGCGCGCCGGCCGGGCGCAGGATCTCCTCGGCGATCATCTGGAGATAGTCGATGCGCGCCTTCACCTCGCGCGGCAGGCTGTAGATCGTGAAGCCGAGGCGATTCACGCCCATGGCTTGGCCTTGCATGATCGACTCGACACACTCGGCTGGCGAGCCGCAGACCGTCCAGCTCTCGAGCGGCGCGTCGAAGCCGAGCTGGAGCTCCATCATCGTCGACTCCTGCATCTCCCAGGCGCGGTACATGGCGAACGTCTTCTCGAGGTAGGCGCGGGCCGCCGTCGCTGCGGCCTGCCGGTTCGGGCCGACGATGAGGGCTCGCGATGCGCCGATCGTCCCCGGGACCTGGCTCGCCTCCTGGCGCGCGTCACGGAAGACGAGCGCGAGCTTGGCTACCGAATCCCAGGAGATCTGGGGCCCGAAGAACACGCCGTCGGTGAGGCGCGCCGCACGCCGGGTCGCGCCGACGCTCTGGGCTCCCATCTCGAGCGGCGGATGCGGCTCCTGGTAGGGCCGGAATCCCATGCGTCCCGCCGTCACTCGCGTGTAGGCGCCAGCAAACGTGACCTCGTCGCCGGCCCACAGTCGCTTCATCAGCGCCAGCGACTCCTCCAGCTTCGGCACACGGTCCTGACGGCGGAGCCCGACCGTCTCGAGCTCTTTCTCCCGGTAGCCGATGGAGACGCCGACGTCGAGTCGCCCGTGGCAGATGTGGTCGAGCGTCGCGATGTTCTCGGCCGCCTCGACGGCATTCACGATCGGCAGCAGGAGCACCGAGGTCTTGAGTCGCATCCGCCCCGTTTCCGGCGCCATCCGGCCCAGCATCGGAAACGGCTGGGGCCACACGGTCGGATGCGACAGCAGGTGCTGGCCGATCGACACCCAGGCGTAACCCATTCGCGACGCGGCCGCGACGACCTGGATCGCTTCGTCGATGATCTGCGTCGGATGGCGGTCGGTCGGGCTCCAGAACGGCGTGAGATGAAAGCCGATGCGGAAGGTCTCGGGCATGGAGCCATATATTACTCGTCTTCTCCGATCGCGGCGTTGACAGGCTCACCTGAGCGGCCTACCGTAATCGCGCCATGGCACACGCACCGATCGTGCTCAACGACCCCGGCCGTTTCAAGGATCCCGCGAACCTGACCTGGGAGCGCTACATCGCACTGCAGACGCGGGAGCGTGAGCGGTACCTCGCCGAGCGGGCGGCGATTCCTCAGGGCGCGCTGGACTTCACGACCGTCAACCCGCGCTATCTGGAGCGGGCCATCGAGCAATTCGCCAACAACTACTTCCCGGAGCAGTCGGCGACGCGGTACATCGCGACCGCCGCGGCCAACGCGCCGTTCGAGGAGCTCAAGACGTGCTGCCTGTTCCAGCTCGCCGACGAGCAGCGTCACCTCGAGATGGATCGTGAGGTGTTCGAGCGGGCGGGAATCCCGGAGCGCGACTGGCTGCCGGCCTGGGAGCAGCCAGGAACGACGTGCCGATTCTTCCGCCACGTGCTGGAGCTCGAGGATCCGATCGAGATCATCGTCAAGGCCAATTTCGTCGCCGAGGGCGCGGCCGGCCCGGGAACCTTCGCCGTCCTCGCCGACGGCGCCGAGGCTCGCGGTGACATCCTCTCTGCCGTCAATCACCGAGCGCGAGTCCGCGACGAGACCCGCCACATCAGCTATGCACGCGCGCTGGTCAAGGCGCTCGTCGAGGACGATCCCGGCAACCTCGACGTGATCCAGCGCTGGCAGGACGAGAGTCTCCGCCTGTTCGTGGAAGTCGCGAAGGGCGGCGCGCGCCGTGAGTGGTGGGAGGGCTTCCTCGGCTCCTACTACAAGATCGCCTTACCGCTGGGGCTGCGCCCCACCTCGCTCTCCTAGCGCCGCCCGGATCGCGTTCTCGAAGACGGCGTAGGGCACGGCGCCGACGATCCGCTGGCCCTCCACGCCATCGGGTGCCGTCGGGCCGACCACGAACGTCGGAGTCCCGCTGACGCCGGCGGCCACGGCGGCGGCGATGTCCTGATCGACCGCGGCCTTGTACTTCTCGTTCCCCAAGCAGGCGCCGAAGCCTTGCATGTCCAGGCCGAGGTCTCGAGCCAGGGCGAAGTACGTGTCGCGGCTGAGCGCGTTTCCGTTGACGGTGACGCCGTGCCTCATCTCCCAGAACTTGCCCTGCTCACCCGCGCAGCGGACGGCCAGCGCCGCCGGCCGGGCGTTGGCGTGAAAGTCGAGCGGGAAGTCGCGGCTCACGAAGCGCACCTTACCGGTGTCGATGAAGTCGCGCTTGATCTGCTCGAACGTCCCGGTGTGGAACGTGCGGCAGAAGGGACACTCGAGGTCGGTGAACTCCACCATCGTGACGGGCGCGTCGTTGCGGCCCATCACGTGAGTGCCGCGCAGGTCGACCTTCACCTTCTCGTCGGCCGGCCGCTGAGGCGCCGCGGCCGCTGGCTGGGGAGCGCGCAACTGCTGGAGCACCTCGCGAAGCTGGCGGATCTCCTGAATGAGCCGCTCCGCTTGATCACGCGTGATCGGATCCTCCGCGGCAACGGGCGCGGCTGCACCAAGCGTCAACGCCAGGGCGAGGACCACGAGTGCTGGGCGAACGAGGCGTGCTCGAGTCGTCATCGTTCGATTATTGCACGTTCGCCGTCACCGACGTCGCTGCGCCGAGCGTGAGGGTGAACGTTCTCTAGCGCCAGCGGGCGGCGACGTAGACGGCGATCAGCAGGACCACGATCCCGTTGAGCGCGAAGAACGCGGCTCGTCCCGTCGTGAAGACAATCTCCTGATCGAACATGGCCGAGCCCCTCCCAGGACGCGCGGTTCCTGGGTGGAAGAGCAGCCGCCATGCCACGCCGATATGACTTCGCCTTTCGCGGCATTGCACGAGGCCGGGTCACACGGCGCATCAGAACTGTCAATTCTTCCGACTGGGCCGTTCGAGCTAGGCCTCCGGACGGTCGCCGAACGTGCCGATTGACCTGGAGAGCCATGCACGCGATCTCGCGGACGCAGCTGGAGAATCGCTCGCTGCAGCACGTGGAGTGCCCGGTCCAGGAACGGGCCGCGCTCCTGTCGCGCAGCTACCCATCACTGCGTTCGCACGATCTCAGCCGGTCCGATCTCGAAACGCTGGGCAGCTACACGGAACTGTTCCGGGTCGCCGCCGGCACGATGATCTTCCACGAGGCGACGCCGGGAAGCTGGATGGCCCTCGTCGTGTCCGGGGAAGTCGAGATCCGCAAGCTCGACGCCGCGCAACGCGACCGCGTCCTGGCCACGATCGGGCCGGGAAATCTCCTCGGCGAGATGGCGTTCCTCGACGGCCAGACGCGCTCGGCCACGGCCATCGCGTCCAAGGACACGGCGCTGCTCGTCGTCACGCGCAGCGCGTACGACGAGGTCGTGCGGGTCCACCCCGCGCTCGTGGGCAAGTTGCTGCCGGGGCTGATCCGAGTGCTGATCCTTCGGCTGCGCCGGGCCAACGTGAAGCTGGTCGATCGCCAGGAGGCTTGAGGAGGGCCACGGCGGTCGAGGGCCTTGACGATCCGGGGATCCTCGCGGTCCCGTCCGAGCATCGTGAGGTACCCACGATCACCGATAGCGGATTGTTGATCTCGTGAGCCGCCGCGTTGGCGAGCGTCGCCCCCTCGACTCGTGGCCGACGAGCCATCGCATCGTCGCCTCCATCGTCACATCGCTCCCGGGACGCGCGTCAAGGAATTCGGAGGTCTGTTACCATCAGCGGCCAACGGAGGGAGGCCGCGATGAAAATCCACCGGCTCTATGCGGACGAAAAGGGCGAGTCGCACTGGCAGGACGTCGAGATCGAGTTCAAGGAACAGTCGAGAGCCGGGCGGATGTCCGCGCGCCTGCCGGCCAGCGGCATCATCTTCCGTCAGGTCGCGCCCGACTACGACCTCGACTGGCATCCCGCGCCCCGGCGCCAGTACATCATCAACCTGGACGCCGGCGTGCAGATCACGGCCAGCGATGGCGAGGCGCGGCGCATCGGCGCCGGTGAGGTGATCCTCGTCGAGGATACCTGGGGCAAGGGCCATCTCTCCAAGGCCCTCGACGGCACGCTGCGCCACTGCATCTTCGTGACGCTGGACTGAATGGATGCGGCGGCTCCCGGAGAGCGACATCGCACCCGGATCACGCGGCCCGACGGGCGTGTCGTCAACGTCGCGCGGTTTCGCGGCCAGCTCTTCGTCTGCGCGACCGGCTGCTGCTGCGGCCGCACCGACGACGGATTTCCGGCCGTCTCGACCCAGCTCTACCACGACGAATGGGAGCGGCGCCGACTCCGCGACGTCGTTCATCTGACGATCGGGGGCTGCCTCGGCCCGTGCGCGCTGGCCAACGTGGTGCTGCTCCTGTTCGACGGTCACGCGCTGTGGTTTCACTCCGTCAACGCTGACCCGCTGGTGCTCATTCTCTACGACTACATCGAGGCGCTGCTGCGGGCCGACGCGCCTCTGCCGCCACCGTCGTCGCTGGCCGACCTTCAGTTCAGCGGTTCTCGCTGATGCGGATCGTGGCGTGGAACATCCGGGCCGGCGGCGGGCGGCGCGTCGGCGCGATCGGTCGGCAGATCGAGCGCTGGGGGGCGGACGTCGTCGGCCTGTCGGAGTTCAGGATCACGCCACCCGGTCGCGGGCTGATGACCGCGCTGGCCGCGACGGGCCTTCACTACCAGCTCACGACGGCGCACCCGCGCCGACCCGCCAGCAACGCCCTGCTCGTCGCCGCGCGCTGGCCCTTGCGCCGGGTGCGTCTCGGGGGCGGTCCCGGGGAGCCGGGCCGCTGGATCGTCGTCGAGGTTGCCGGGCCACTCCCGTTCGTGCTCGGCGTCATGCACGTGCCGAATCGAGTGAGCGGACGAAAGTACCCGTTCCTCGACGCCGTGCTGAGGTGCGCCCACCGGTGGCAGCTGGGTCCGGCCCTGCTCGTCGGCGACACGAACTCCGGCCGGCGCGGCATCGACGAAGAGGTGCCCTCGTTCAATCGGCGTGAGGAAGGCTGGATCGACGCGCTCGCGGAATGCGGGTGGCTCGACGCGTTTCGCCACCTCCGCGCCGACACCCGGGCCTACACGTGGTACTCGCCGAACGGACGGAACGGCTTCCGTATCGACCAGGCGTTCGTCAACGCCCCGTTGCTCGCGCGCCTCAAGGACGCCGCGTACGTCTGGGGCGGCGCGGCACGCCGAAGACGCCGTGACGTCCTCAGCGACCACGCCGCCCTAGTCCTCGACTTGACCGACCTCTCACCGCCTCGTTCCTCTGCTGGAGTGGGCCTACAGACGAAGGAACGATTCGAGTGACGCCCCCTCGAACGTCGCGTTGGGTGCGTGGCACACGTGGCAGGCCCGCACACCGATCTCCGAAACGAGCGTGTAGCCGATCGACTGGTGACGCCAGATCACCACGTCGAAGCCGCGACGCTTCATGACCTTGAACCTCGGCTTCTCGCTCAGGCCGAGCTGGTTGTACGCCTCTCCCGGCATGATGAAGAGCGACACGTGGTCGTGATCGAGCTTGTAGTCGATCGCGGCGACTTCAGCGTTCGCCAGCCGCGAGATACGCGCGCCGACCAGGGCGAGATTGGGCTTCTTCATATCCGGCACGCTGACTTTGAAGTCCACGCGCTTCCGGAACCAGTCTTCGGCCGCCCGAGGAGACAGACCGACGATGTCGGGCGGAAGATGATGGCGAATACCCAGGCCTTGAACGGCAGGTCGCGATCGAACGTCTCGAAGCCGTTGAAGGCCTTGAGCAGGCTCTGCTGGAGCAAATCCTCGTAGTCCTCGGGAGGCCGGGCCAAGAGCATCGCGTAGTTGTGCAGTGAATCCAGACAGCCCGCAATAAAAGCTTGGAATTCCAAACCCTTGTCCAATGTCACCCCCCGCCACGCCGATGTCAGGCGCGTGAACGTCTATCTAATACTACGCAACCCTTACGAGATCTATTCCCGAAGTCGACGTCACTTTGACAGCGACGCGCACATAGGGCATTGTCCCCGCCATGCATTTCGGGATCTTTCTCGAGGAACGGCGCCCAGGAACGAGCGAGGCCGCGGCGTTTCAGGAAACGTTAGACCTCGCCGAGGCCGCCGAGGCCTCAGGGCTCGACGGCGTGTGGCTCGGCGAAATCCATTTCAATCCCACGCGTTCCGTGCACTCGGCGCCGATCGCGCTGGCGAGTTACATCGCGGCCCGCACCGAGCGCGTGCGAATCGGCACGGCCGTGCAGGTGCTTCCGCTCGGCAACCCCCTGCGGATCGCCGAGGACGTGGCCACCGTCGATCATCTCAGTCGGGGCCGCTTCGACTTCGGTATCGGCCGCAGCGGCTCACCGCGCGCGTACGACGCGCTCGGGATCTCCTACGCCGAAAGCCAGGCGCGCTTCGAGGAGTCTCTTCGCATCATCCTCGAGGCGTGGAAGGGTGAGCCATTCAGCTACGACGGGAATTTTTACCGGATCAAGAACGCCACGGTCGGACCGCGGCCGTATCAGCGTCCGCATCCACCTCTTCGAATGGCCGCGAACTCCCGCGAGACCTTCCCGATCGTCGGCCGGCTGGGACTCCCGCTCTTCGTCGGGTTGCGCGACCTGAGCATCCCCGAGCTCCATGGGCACCTGGCCGCGTACCGGTCGGCGTGGCGGGAGGCGGGCCACCCGGGGCGTGGCGACGTGTGCCTCCGCATTCCCGTCTACGTCGGAGCCACCGAGAAGGACGCCGTCGAGGAGCCGCGCGAGAACACCGTCTACTTCTTTCGCCGTCACGCGGAGCTGACACGGTCGGGACTCGGGCGTGGCGACACGGGTTCGGCCGATCGGCGTCAGGCCCGGGTCGCCGAGCTCACGAACCTCACGTACGAGGACATCCTCGAGACCCGCGTGGCGTTCGGGACCGCGGCGAGCCTGACCGAGCGTCTCGCCCGGCTACGGGACGAGCTCGGGCTCTCCGGAATCGTGGCCGAGCTGAATCCGAGTGGTCAGTTCGCCATGGAGCAAATGCACCGGACGCTCCGCGTCCTGACGCGCGAGGTGATCCCGGCGCTCAGGTGATGACGGACCGCCGCTCGAATATGAGCGGCGTGTCGCGGTCGTGCCGTCCCTGCTGGAACATCTCCCGCGCGTTGGGCAGCTCGTAGTAGATCTCGAGCATATTGCCGTCGGGATCGTGGAAGTAGACGCTCTTCTGACTCACGTGGTCGATTGCGCGCGTGACCTTCACCCCGTGCTGCTCCAGCGTGAAGTAGGCATCCCTCAGCGCCTCCTCGCTGCTCACCCGGAACGCGACGTGACCCAGGCCGAGACTGCCCGACGGGCGCGGCGCCGAGTCGTCCTGATTCGTGACCGGGAAGAGATCGATCGAGTGCGCGTGACCTTCGAGCGCCATGAACACGCCCCCGTGCTCGGGATCTTGCTCGGTGACCTGGAGCCCGAGGACGGTCGAATAGAAGGCCTTCGAACGCTCGACGTCGCTGACCCGCAACAGCACGTGTCCGATGCCGGTGAGTCGTATCATGGCGTCGTTAGTTACCCTTGAGCCGCATGTCCTCGTAGGACGGCCATGGCGTCATCGGCACCAGATTGATGGCGTGCTCCGCCAGACGCGGGCCAACGGCCATCAGGGCGCGGAAGTCCATGACCGGCGCGAACATCGCCCGGTCGATCGTGAGCTGCTGGATCCGGTACAGCAGCGCCTCGCGCTTGCGCACGTCACGCTCACGCGCCTGCTGCTGGAACAGATCGTCGATGTCAGGATAGCCGCCGTAGGCGTAGCCGCCTTTCGAGTACATGAACTCCTGCACCCGGCTGGCCGCGTTCCCCGAATTGCCCACCCCGACGAGGAACAGGCCGCGCAGCTTCTTCTCGCGCCAGGCGGCGTAGAAGGCCGCGCGCTCCATCGGCCGCATCCTCACGCGGACGCCGACCGCATTGAGGTAGTTCACGACCGCTTCCGCCGTCGTGGCGAAACCCGGGATCGCCGCGAACTCCCCGGCGTCGAGTCCATTGGGGTACCCGGCCTCGGCGAGCAGTTGCCTGGCCTTTTTCGTGTCGTACGCTGGCGGCTCGACCTGCAGCGCAAAGTCCATCACCCGAGGCACGATGACGCCCGCCGGCGGGCAGAAGCCCAGACACGCGGCCTCGTTGATCGCCTGACGGTCGATCGCGTGGTTGACGGCCAGCCGGAGCCGCTTGTCGTGCCACGGCGATTTCGGATCCCACTGCTCGGTGAACTCGATCCAGAAGATGGATGCGTGGCGCGACGCCACCAGCGTCAGGCGTGGATCGCGCCTGACGTCCTCGCCCTCGGGGCCGTCCAGCGCCGCGGCGATGTCGGCCTCGCCCTTCTTCAACATCGCCACGCGCGTGGTGCCGTCGGGGACGCTCTTGATGACGAGGCGCTTGATCGACGGCACCTTGCGCCAGTACGCGGGGTACGCTTCGAGCACGACCTCCACGCCGGGCGTGTGGCTGACGAACTTGTACGGCCCAGCACCGATGGGGTGCCTGCGAAACCCTTCGTCGCCGACCTGCGTCACGTATTTCTTCGGCACGACGAGCCCCGCCGCGGTCGCCGTCGTCCCGTAGAAGGTCATGAAATCCGGCCACGGCTCCTTGAGCTGGAAGCGGATCGTGAGCGGATCGACGACCTCGACCTGCCGCACCCTCGCGTGGAGCTCGGTCGCCCCCGCGCCTTTGTACCGGTCGAAACTGAATTTCACGTCCTCGGTGGTCACCGGCTCGCCGTTGTGAAACTTCAGCCCGCGCCGCAGCTTGAACTCGTACGTGAGCCCATCCGGGCTCTCGGTCCACGACTCCGCCAGGCTATTGCCCATCTTCTGGCCGGGCAGCGGCTTCACCAGGCCGTCGTGGAGCGCGTGAAGAATGCCGAAGGGCGTGATCTGCGGTGGGGCTGTGGACGGGTCGAACCACGTCGGAGCGATGGTGACGTGGAACGCGAGGACCGCCTCTCCGGCAGGCTGCGCGGCCGTGCCCTGTACGACGACGAAGGTCAGCGCGACGGCCCCGATCAGCACGAGGGTCCGTCGAAGGACGGCACGTGAATCCATGGTGATCACCTGCTCGTGAGCCCGAGAATCGGCGGAAAACCGGGCCACGTCAAGCGCGAGCGGCGGGCAACCCGAGCTACAGGACGGCTTCGACCATGCCTTCGATGAGGAGGGCGAGGAATCCGAGCATGCCGGCGAGGCCCCACATCGAGAGCCAGCGGCGCTTCAGCATGATGCCGGCGTTGAGGACCGACAGGACGACAATGCCCACGCCGAGCCCGACGACGACGCGCTCGCTTGGGCCCACGGCTAGTTCCTCGGTGCCGCGTCCTCCTGGCTCCCGCGGGCTCTCACCAGCTGACGGAGCGCCAACCACTCGGAGTACGGGTCCTTCGCCGCCGGCTTGGGTCGCCGGCCAACCGCAGCGTGGCCCAGGCCATACAGCACGATTCCGACACCGATGAGTGGAGCAACGACGAAAGCCGCCGTGAGGAGCCACGTCCGTGGATTGTTCATGCTTCGCCATAGGGCAAACGTCGGACCAAGCTCGTCATGCGCGGTAGGTGCCTGATAAAACGTGAGTTTCGTTTATGACGCTCAGCGCGACTGTTAGGTGATCTTCCTATGGCCTCCCGCCGTATCCCTGGAGAAGCTCCCAGCGGGTCGGGTGTCGTTGAAGTTGACGATTTCGCGATGCGTCGATAATCCTCGGGGGCCCGCTCCGTCAGGCATGAGACCGGTAAATTACCCTGCGACGATGCCGAGCGGACGTGGGGAGGCCGTGGGCTTGGCCGGCACTGTTCTGCGTGCGGTGTTCTGCGTGCGGCGAGGAGATCGCTTCGCCTTCATCGGCGCTATCATCGGCTCTGGCTGGAGGAATGCGAGCCGTTGAAGTCGGCGTAGCTGCCGTCTCCGTGTCGGAGAACTTGACGGACCGACTATCGAACGATGTAGACCGCCCTCAATACGTTCCACTTTCCGAGACCTTATCGACCAGGCTAGCTCTTTGCACAGTCCTCGGCATACGTTCCGGGGTTGCGGCGGGAGATAGGAAGCTCGGGACAACCCGTGCAGCAGCCCGATGATATATAGCGCCGTCCGCCGGCAGACCATCGCCGGCGGACGGGGCACGCACGCGATCCGGCAGTCGTGGGTACTTTCCGCGGCAGAGATCAGTTCAGCGTTTACGAAGAAGTTTTCTCAGATCGTTCCCGGCACCCATCGCACTCGCACGGCCGACGCTAATGGCACTCAGCTTGCTCAATTGCTCGAGCGTATGATCGAGCGGGTTCACGGCCGTGACAGCTTCTCCGACGCTCTGGAGCGGACGCTCGACATGGGCGTGGCGCTCCCCGCGGTCGCTCGCTTGACGCCAATGACCACGCGCGACGGCGACGTACGCGTCGAGATCGTCGTGGCCACCCCTCCTACGTCGCGGTAGCGCTGTCGACGGCGGGCCGAAAGCGTCCTACTACCGCGACCAGGACTGGCGCGACCACACCGACATCACCTGATTGCCCGAGCCGTCCGGCGCGACTTCGAGGCGGTAGATCGTGCTCCTCGTTCCCCCCACGGTGTGCTGGCAGATGAGATACGACGCGCCGTGGATGGAGCACGAGCCGGACGGGGGCAGCAGCCTCGTGATCTGATCGATCATGACCCCGTGCAGGCCGGCGAGCACCTGCCGATGGCTCGCCTCCGTAGAACGACGCTCGCAGAGCGCTTCCTCGCCCTTCGTCGCCACGACCTTGCAGCGCTCGACCATCGTCTCGTACTCGCGCTCGAACGGAGACTTCGCCGCCTTCTTGTCACAGGCACTCAGGAGGAGGACGACAAGCGACATCGTCAGGACGCCGTGTCGGGTCATTTGACAGTCCAGGACGCCGTGTGGGGGGCGACGGTCAGCGGCCGTGTTGCGATCCGAGCATTATCATCAGCCCGATGATCTCCGCGGGATCCACCGAGCCGGGTTTCGGCTGTCGTTCGCCCCGCTCCACGAGGCGAGGACGGGCCGCGGCCGGACGCGGCTCGTGACCGCCCGGGGTGTCCCGAACATCGACATCGATCGTCCACACGTGGGTCGCCAGCACCGGTTCGTTGTGGCTGAGGAAAGCGAACCAGGCGCCCACGACGACGAGCAGGGCGAGGAGCATGACCAGCGTCCTCATTTCGGCCTGAGATCCCGCGGCGGGCCGAGCACGAGCTGGGAGCAGGCGAAGAGGGCGAGGAGAACGGCGCGGCGGAGGTCCGCCAGATGCGTGCGGCGACCGCCCGACCGGCGCACGGTGATCTTCGTCTGCGCGGCCCAGGCCATGTGTCGCACGGTCCGCACGTCTCCCATGCGCGCGACACGCGCCTTGACCGTCGTGCCGCCGTGCAGCGTCAACGGTCCACCGACGATCTTCCACTCACCGTCGACGCTGGTGACACGATCGCCGATACGCAGCTCCATGGGCAAGATCGTCTGGGCCGGTTCTCGACCGGCTCGAGGTCGCGACGCCATCCGTTCACCCATCCCGCATGTAAATGGCGCACGCCGTTCGTCGGCGTGCTCGGGAACGCCGACGAACGGCGCGGTTAGCCGCTGACCGTGAGGTCAGCGAGCGTCGTGTGTATGTGCAAACATCCGGCCGAATCGTGAACGTGTTGATACGAAACGAGTTCGGCGGACGGATTCGTCGGGAGCCGGCGAAGGCGCCAAGCCCCACGACATGAACGTCGGGGCTATCGACGCGGTTCGAGCAGATCGGCGCCGTGCTACGAGAGCACGGCGGTCTTGTGGCGCGCGATCAGCGCGAAGTCGATGGCGGCGCCGAGTCCGGGTCCCGTCGGGGCCTGGACGAACCCGCGCGCATCGACCTCGATGTCGTCCGCGAGGCCGTACTTCTGCGCTCCCGCCGGCAACAAGACTTCGAAGAACTCGCAGTTCTTGATGGCCATGATCACGTGGAGGTTGGCGACGTTGTTCAGCGAATTCCCGCCGTGGTGCACCTCGAAGTTCATGTGGAAGGCCTCGGCGAGGTGCGCCGTCTTGATCAGCGGCGTGATGCCACCCTTCACCGCCGGGTCACCGCGGAGGTAGTCGGTGGCGCCCGCCGTGATCCACGGCGCCAGCGCCGTGAAGCCGCCCGGGGTGTACTCGGTGGCGAGGATCGGGATCGACAACTGTTGCTTCAGCTTGACGTAGTTCACGAGGTCGTCGTCGGCGAGCGGGTCCTCGTACCAGTGGAACTGTAGCTCCTCGATGGCCTTGCCGACGCGCAACGCCTCCGGGTACTGGTAGGCCCACGTCGAGTCGAGCATGACGGTGTATCCGTCACCGACGTGCCGGCGCACGGCCCGGCACACCTCGATGTCGGTGGCCGGGTCCGTCGGCGGATGGATCTTGTAGGCCGTCCATCCGTCCGCTTTGAAGCGGGCCGCCTCGGCAGCGTACGCCTCCTTCGACGCGAGCACCGCCGAGCTGGCGTAGGCCGGCACGCGATCGCGATAGGACCCGAGCAGCCGGTGGATCGGCAGGCCCGCCACCTTGCCCGCGATGTCCCACAGCGCGATGTCCATGGCGCCGATGGCCCGCAGTGTGGTCTGACGGTTTTTCTGCCACATGGCCTGCCACAGTCGCTCGCGCTCGAGCGGATCCTGTCCCATCACGAGCGGTTTCAGATAGTGGATCAGTGACTCGGCGTCGAAGTGGGCGCCTCGCATGGCCGAGCCCAGGAAGGCGTGGCCCGGCACGCCCTCATCGGTGTTGATGGTCACGAGGCCGAGCTGGCTCTTGCCGGCGAACGTGCCGGTGTGGCGGCCGTAGGTGGTGGCGGGGATGTCGCTCCAGGCGAACAGCGTCAGCGTCACGTCGGTGATCTTCATCGTCGTCCCTCCCCGGGCTTCCGGGCCGGACCATACCACGCTCGGCACCGCTGCGCACCAGCCTCCGTTTATTGACTATATGAGAATATCTGTATATAAGGGTATCGTTGCTTCCAGGATCGCTGCCGGCGTCCGACCTCCAGCGCTTCAAGGCCGACTTCTTCAAGGCCCTCGCCCATCCCATCCGGATCCGGCTCCTCGAGGTCCTGCGCGTCCGCGAGCGGAGCGTCCAGGAGCTCCAGGCGGCGCTGGGGCTCGACCAGTCCACCGTCTCCCAGCAGCTCGCCATCCTGCGCGCCAAGCACGTCGTCGTTGCGCGCAAGGAGGGAACGACCGTGCGCTACGGCGTCCGCGACCCGCTGGTCGGCAACCTGCTGGACGTGGCGCGGCGCATCTTCAACAACCAGCTCGCCGGGACGCGGACCATGCTCCGAGAGCTGCAGCGCGAGACCCGCCGGCCCGCGCGCCGCTGATGCTCCGCCAGCTGCGCACCGCGCTTCGCACCGGCGTCGTCACCGAGCCGGGTGTCCCCGCCGAGGCGGCTCCGCTCGAGATCGTGGGGACCCGGCTGCGCGAGGAGATCCACCGGCGCTTCAAGCGCTCGTTGCACATCCGTCAGGTGGACGCCGGCTCCTGTAACGGCTGTGAGCTCGAGATCTCAGGACTCATCGGGCCGCACTACGACTTCGAGCGCTTCGGCCTGCATCTGGTGGCCTCGCCGCGGCACGCCGACTGCCTGCTCGTCACCGGCCCGGTCACGCTCAACATGGCCGAGCCGCTGCGTCGGACGTGGGAAGCGACCCCCGATCCCAAGTTCGTGGTCGCCGTCGGCGATTGCGGGCGGGACGGCGGCATCTTTCGTGGGTCGTACGCCGTCGTGGGCGGCGTCAGCAGCGTCGTGCCGGTCGACGCCGTCATCGCGGGCTGCCCACCATCACCGGCGGCGCTCCTGGCCGGTCTGCTCGAGGCGATTGGCCGGCGGCCATGACCGTCCTCACCTACGTGCTGGCCACGCTCGTCGGCCTCGCGGCCGGTTTCGCCGGCGTCGGCGGCATGCTGGGCGTCGGCATGAGCTGGCGGCTGCCCGCGCTGCTGCCACTGGGCGGCGTGAGTCTCGTCCTCGATCCGCTGGCCGGGGTGTTCCTGGCGATGATCGGCTTTGCCGCGGTGCCGGCGTCGCTCTACGCCCTCGGTGACCCACGACAAACGCGGCGCGGGCGCGGGGCCTATCTGCTCTTCGTCGGCGCCATGGCCGTCGTGCCGCTTGCCGGCAACGCGCTCACGTTCCTGCTCGCGTGGGAACTGATGTCGCTCGCCTCCTACATGCTCGTCGTGCACGACCGCGAGGCCCGGGAGGCGATCCGCGCCGCCTGGGTCTACGCGGTGATGACGCACGCCGGCGTCGTCTGCCTGATCGTTGGCATGCTCCTCCTCGGTACGTGGGCGGGCAGCTTCGAGGTCGACGCCTGGCGGGTCGCGGCGCCGGGACTGACGGCGGGGTCTCGCAACCTCGTCTGGACGCTCCTGGCGCTCGGCTTCGCCGTCAAGGCCGGCGTCGTTCCACTCCACGTGTGGCTCCCGCTCGCGCATCCGGCGGCGCCGAGCCACGTCTCGGCCCTCATGTCGGGCGTGATGATCAAGCTCGGCGTCTACGGCCTCATCCGCATCTCGCTGGACTGGCTGGGCGATGGCCCTCTGTGGTGGGGCGCTGTGATCCTGCTGGCCGGTGCCGTCTCAGCGATGGTCGGCGTGCTGTCGGCCATCGTCGACCGCGATCTCAAACGCGTGCTCGCCTTCTCGTCGATCGAGAACGTGGGGATCATCTTGATCGGCCTCGGCGCCGGCGTCCTCTACCACGCGGCTGGGCTGCCGGCCCTGGCGGTGATCGGCCTGACGGCGGCGCTCTATCACGCCGTCAACCACACCGCCTTCAAGACCCTGCTCTTTCTCGGCGCCGGCGCCGTCGTCCACGCCACCGGCACGCGCGACATGGAAGCGCTCGGCGGCCTCATCAAGCGCATGCCCTGGACCACGGCGTGCTTCCTGAGCGGGGCCGTCGCCGCCGCGGCGCTTCCGCCGCTGAACGGCTTCGTCAGCGAGTGGCTCACGTTCCAGGCACTCCTTCAGAATCTCCTCATCGAGCAGCCGGCCGTGAACCTCGTCTTCGCGCTCGGCATCGCCGCGCTCGCGTTGACGGGCGGCCTCGCGGTGGCCTGCTTCGTCCGCGCGTTCGGCATCAGCTTCCTGGCTGTGCCCCGGAGTGACGCCTCGGCCCAGGCGCACGAGGTCCCGTGGGCGCCACGCCTGGCGATGACCATGCTCGCTGTCGCGTGCCTGGCGCTGGGGCTCGGCGTGACCGTGATCGTGCCGGCGCTCGCGAGGGTCGGTACCGACCTGGTGGGCGTCGTCGGATCGCTGGCGCTCGGCGACGCGCTCGTCCTGGACGTCTCGGGCAACTTCGCCAGCCTCTCGGTGCCGGTGATCGCGGTCGCGCTCGCCCTGGCCGGGCTGGGCGTTTTCGGCGGCCTCGTGGTGACGGGCCGCGGTCGGGCCCGGCCCTACGAGACCTGGAGCTGCGGCCGCATGCTCCAGACACCGCGCATGGAGTACACGGCCACGGCGTTTGCGAATCCCTTCAAGCGCGTGTTCCATTTTTTCTATCGCCCGGTGCAGCAGATCGACATCGCGGCGCATCCCGCCTCGCGCCTGTTCGTCCAGCGGATCGACTACGCGAACCCGACGCGCTCGCTCTTCGACGACTGGCTCTATCGCCCGCTGCTCGCCGGCGTGAACCGGGGCGTCCGCGTCGTGCGGGTGCTCCAGTCGGGCAGCGCCAATCTCTACCTCACGTACATCCTGCTCGCCCTGCTCGTCATGCTGGTGTTCGCGTGATCGGCGAGCTCCTGGCCGCCGTCCTTCAGCTCGTGCTGGTGGGCCTGGGCGCGCCACTGCTGATCGGGATTGTGCGCACCCTGAAGGCGCGACTGGTGGGCCGGCGCGGCCCCAGCCCGTGGCAGCCCTACGCCGACCTTCGCAAGCTCCTCGGCAAGGAGCGCGTCGTGTCGACCACGACGTCCTGGATCTTCGCCGTCACGCCGACGGTCCTGGCCGCGACCATGCTCGTGAGCGCATTGATCGTGCCGCTCGTGATCAGCCGCCCGGCGCTCGGCTTCGCCGGCAACGTCATCGTGTTGATGTACCTGTTCCTGGTCGGGACGTTTTTCCTCGCCCTCGCCGGCCTCGACGCCGGCAGCGCCTTCGGGGGGATGGGCGGCAGCCGTGAGGTCGCGGTGGCGGCGTTGGCCGAGCCGACCATCGTCCTGGCCGTCTTTGCCCTCGCCATGCGCGCGGGCACGATCAACCTCGGCGGCGTCGTCGAGCGGGTCAGCGCCGACCCGTGGCTGGCGCTGGCCCCGGGACATCTGCTGGCCTTCGCCGCGTTCTTCATCGTGATGCTCGCGGAAACAGGCCGTTTGCCGGTCGACAACCCGGCCACCCATCTGGAGCTGACGATGATTCACGAGGCCATGGTCCTCGAATACTCGGGGCCCGACCTCGCCATCGTCGAGTGGGCCGCCGCGATGAAGCTCTTCCTCTTCATGTCCCTGCTCGCGAATCTCTTCTTCCCGTGGGGCGTGCCGACGGACGCGGGCGTCACGACCCTGGCCGTCGGTGCGATCGTTCTGGCGGCCAAGCTCATCGTGCTGGCTGGGGTCCTGGCGGTGATGGAGACGGCCGTGGCCAAGCTTCGCCTGTTCCGCGTGCCCGAGCTCCTGGCGGGGTCGTTCGCGCTCGCCCTCCTCTCGGTCACGTCGATGTTCTTGCTGCGATGACGGCCGAGCCGATCACCACCGCGACGAACTTCCTCGCCTTTCTCGGGCTCGTCTCGACGCTCCTGATCGTGTGGCGGCAGAACTGGGCGGGCCGGCGGCGCCTCTTCGTCGTGCAGTCCCTCCTGCTGGCGGCGCTCGCGACGACCATCGCCGCCTACGGGCACCGCGCGGAGCTCTTTCTCGTCGCGGCCATCGTCGTGCTGCTCAAGGCGTGGTTGATCCCGCGGATCCTCGGCCGCATGGCCGCCGGAACGCCCCCGCGACCCGTCGCCCCCGGACGCTCGGCTGGCCTGTCGCTGCTTGCCGCCGGGAGCCTCATCGTGGCCGCCTACGTGATCATGTTCCCGGTCACCACCGTGAGCGACCTGCCGACCGTGGGCGGGATCCCTCTCACCTTCGCGATGGCGCTCATCGGCCTCTTCGTGACCGTCACCGGCCGTGACGTGCTCGGCCACATCCTCGGGTTCCTGATGTTCGAGAACGGGATCTTCGGCCTGGCGTTGCTCGCCACCTACGGCCTCCCCGGAATCGTCGAGGCTGGGGTCTTCCTCGACCTGTTGGTGATCGTGTTGATCATGGAGGGTGTCGTCCTCCGGATCCGTCGTGAGCACGACTCGATCGCGGTCGATCGCCTGCGCGAGCTCCGGGGATGAGTCTCGTGGTCGTCCTGGCGACGCCGCTGGTCGGCGCCATCCTGCTCGCCGTCGCGCGGGGGATCGCGGCGCGCGTGCTCCACCCCCTGGCCATCGTCCTCACCGCGGCCGCCGCCGGTGCCGTCGCGGTCCAGGTCAGCCACGCCGGCAGCATCGTCGCCCTGGGCGGTCTCTTCCGCGCCGACGGCCTCTCCGCGTGGATGATCGGCCTCATCGCCCTCGTCAGCCTGCTGGCTGCCATCGAGGCTCCCTATACGGTCCCATCCGCGGCGGTCGGCCGCTTCCGTCCGCTCTTCCACCTCTTCGTCTTCACGATGCTCCTCGCCGTCTCCACCGACGACGTGGGCCTCATGTGGGTGGCCATCGAAGGCACCACGCTCGCGTCCGTCTTCCTCGTGAACCTCGAGCGCTCCCGCGCCTCCCTCGAGGCCGCCTACAAGTACCTCCTCATCTGCTCGGTCGGCGTGGCGATCGCCTTCATCGGTACCGTGCTCGTGTACTTCGCCGACATTCACCAGTTCGGCCACGAGGCCCACGCGCTACGGTGGACGACGCTGGTGCGGCTGGCGCCGGGGCTGCCGCCGCGCGTCGTGGAGCTGGGCTTCGTCTTTCTCCTCGTCGGGTACGGGACCAAGGCAGGACTGGCGCCGATGCACACCTGGCTGCCCGATGCCCACAGCGAGGCTCCGGCGCCGGTGAGCGCGTTGATGTCCGGCGTCCTGCTCAGTGTGGGCGTGTACGCGCTCGTCCGCTTCAAGACCGTCGTCGATCTGAGCGGCGGGCCAGAGTTCACGCAGCGGCTCCTGCTGGCGCTCGGATTGACGTCGATCGCCACGGCCGCCGTGTTCCTGTGGGCGCCCACGAACTACAAGCGCATGCTCGCGTACTCGAGCATCGAGCACATCGGAGTCGTCTGCCTCGGACTCGGGTTCGGTGGCCTGGCCGGCGTCGGGGGCGCTGTGCTGCACGTGGCCAATCACGCGCTCGCCAAGTCCGCCCTCTTCGTGCTGTCCGGCCGCATCCGCGCGGCCTACGGCTCGGCGGAGATCTCCGCGGTCACGGGACTCCTCGGAACGATGCCGGTCACCGGCGGCCTGTTCCTTCTCGCCATGCTCGCGATCATGGGCCTGCCACCGTTCGGCCTCTTCGTGAGCGAGGTGCTCATCTTCTCGGCCGGCTTTCGGTCGGGACACGGCATCGTCGCCGCGGCCGGCCTGCTCCTGCTCGTCGGAGCCTTCGCCGGGCTGCTTCGCAACGCCCACCGCATGCTGTACGGCACGCCCCCGCCGGCCATCGTCGACGTGCCCGGCCTGCGCTCCGCGGTACCCACTGGCCTCGCCCTGCTGCTCCTCACGCTGACGGGTGTTGCCTGGCCCCCTGGCCTGGCCGCCGCGCTCGATCACATCGCTCGGCTTCTCGGCCAGTGAGCACAGCGCTCGATCATCTTCTCGCAGAGCTGACGGCGGCCGGCGCCCACGCCCTCACGGCGACGAACCCCCACGCCGCCCGGTGTCGGCTCTCACGCGAGAACCTGGCCGCCGTCGCCGACCGGGTCGCCGAGCTCGGACTCGAGGTGCAGCTGCTCTGCGCCACAGACACGCGCCACCGCTCCGGTGACTTCACGTTGACGTACGTCTTCACGCCTCCTCGGGGCCGCCCGCAGCTGACGGCGCTGGTGGCGGTTCCGGCGGGCGAGCCGCGGTTTCCGTCGCTCGCGCTGCGCTCCTTCGCAGCCAGCCGGTTCGAGCGCGAGATCCACGACCTCCTGGGGCTTGTCCCGGTCGGGCATCCTGATCTGAGGCGCCTGGCCGTCCACCAGTTCTGGCCCGACGGTTACTTTCCCCAGCGCCGTGACGTGGCGATCCGTCGGGACTTCGCCGATGCTGGACAGCCGTTTCCCTTCCGCCGTGTCGAAGGCGCCGGCCTCTTCGAGATCACCGTCGGTCCCGTGCACGCCGGGATCATCGAGCCCGGCCACTTTCGCTTCACCGTCGAGGGGGAGACGATCGTCAACCTCGAGACTCGGCTGGGCTTCGTGCACAAGGGGACGGAAAAGCTCTTCGAGACGCTGCCCTTCGAGCGGACGCCTGCGCTCGCCGAGTGTGTGTCGGGAGACGAGACCGTGGCCCATGCGCTGGCCTATTGCCAGGCTCTCGAGGGGCTGGCCGGTGCCGACATTCCGCGGAGGGCCGCGTCGCTCCGCGTGATCCTTCTCGAGCTCGAGCGGCTCTACAACCACGTCGGCGACGTCGGCATGATCGTCAACGACACCGGATTCGCGTTCGGCCACGCCCACTGCTTCCGGCTGCGTGAGGAGATGCTCCGTCTCAACGCCCGACTCACCGGCCATCGCCTCATGCGCGGTGCCATCGTCCCGGGCGGGGTCGCCGACACGGTGAATCAGTCCGCCCTCGACGAGCTCCCGGGGACAGTCGATCGCCTCGTGGCGGAGTTTCTCGACATCGCCGAGCTGTCGCTGGACAACAGCCTCGTGCTGGAGCGCTTGCAAGGCACGGGACGTCTCACCACGGCGACGGCTCGAGAGATGCAGGTGGTCGGCCTGGTCGCACGGGCGAGCGGTATCGATGCCGACCTGCGCCGTGACGCCCCCTTCGCGGCCTACGACAAGGTCGACGTCGTGGTGCCGACGTACGAGACGGGCGACGTGTGGGCCCGCACGATGGTTCGGATCCGCGAGGCTCGTGAGGCGGCCCGCCTGATCGCCCGCACGCTGGACGGTATCCCGGCAGGCCCGGCGCGCGTCGAGCTGCCCCCGCTTCGTGAAGGGGATCAGACCAGCGCCGTGGAGTCCTGGCGTGGTCCCGTCTGGTACTGGGTGATGGCGGGCGGCCCCGAGCGGGTCGAGCGCGTCAAGATCGCCGATCCATCCTTCAGGAACTGGCCGGCCCTGGAGTACGCCGTGCTGAACAACATCGTCCCGGACTTTCCGCTCTGCAACAAGTCCTTCAACCTGTCGTACTCCGGGAGCGATCTCTAGCGAGCGATCTAAGAGCGAGGCCTGATCGGTCACTTCATCGTCTTGGTGGCCGTCTGTCCACACGCCTGGCACTTGTAGTGGAACACCGTCTGGCCCTTCTTGTCCGTGTCAAAGCCGGTCCGGACCAACGGCGATCCACATTTCGAGCATTTCCCCCGCTTCGGCATCCGGCTCCCTCCGGCCCCCGGTCGTCCACAACGCTCCGGCGCAACATCGGTCTTTAATAGAGACGTAGGAGAACAACGACGGGTTTACGCGACCCCGCACCGCCAGGGATCGTGGAGCTTCTCCCCGGAGACTCGCCGTCCATGGCACGGCCCCTTGCCCGCGGACTCGCCGGATACGGGCCGCTTCTTCCTGGCCAAACCGTTTGCGCCCCGAGCCCTCGCCGACAAGGTTCGGGAGGCGCTCGACAGTCCGAAGTCCACGCCGAAGACCCCGTAACCGCGCCGCCGTCGTTGACGCGTCCGGATCGCGCGTCTATGCTCGCGCGACATGCGACTCGCGGGCACAGTCGCGGTGATCACCGGCGGCGCCGCCGGCATCGGCCTGGCGTACGGGCGACGCTTCCTCGCCGAGGGCGCGCGCGTCGTGCTCGCCGATGTTGCCGACCCGGTTGCCGCGGCGCTCGAGCTCGCCCCTGAGCGGGCGTACGGCGTACGGACCGACGTGAGCGACATGGCGTCGGTACGTGCGATGGTCCATGCGGCCGTCGGTCGCTTCGGCCGCATCGACGTGCTCGTCAACAACGCCGCCGTGTTCGCCACGCTGAAGCCTCAGCCGTTCGACGAGATCCCGGAGGCGGAGTGGGATCGCGTCATGGCGGTCAACGTCAAGGGCATCTGGAACTGTGCTCGGGCCGTCGTCCCGGTGATGCGCAGTCAGGGCAGCGGGCGCATCGTCAACGTCGCCTCGGCCATCGTGGCCAAGGGCACCGCCCTGCTCCTTCACTACGTGACGTCGAAGGGGGCCGTGGTCGCGATGACGCGCGCGCTGGCTCGCGAGCTCGGCCCGAGCGGAATCACCGTCAACGCGGTCGCGCCCGGGCTGATCCTGAGCGACACCGTGCAGGCGAATCCCGACATCACGGCCTTCCAGTCGGCCGCCGTCATGCAGGCCCGCTCGCTCAAGCGCGACGCGTTTCCCGACGACGTCGAGGGCGCGGTGGTCTTCCTCGCGTCCGACGACAGCGCCTTCATGAGCGGCCAGACGCTCATCGTGGACGGCGGCTCCGTCTTCTCCACGCTCTGATCCATGACGAACGTCCCGCTGATCGACGTCGCGCCGGCGCGCCACGGCGGCCGGGATCAACGTTGCCGCGTGGCCGCTGCCATCGACGGCGCCTGTCGCGAGATCGGATTCTTCGCCATCAGCGGCCACGGCGTCCCCGATCGTCTCGTCGACGACCTGCGACGGCTGGCTCATGACTTCTTCGGCCTTCCGCTCGCTGACAAGCTTCGCTGCCGCCATCCCGTCGAGGGCACCAACCGCGGCTATCATCCCGTCGGCGGCGAGACGCTCGCGAAGGCCAACGACGCGGCGGCGCCCCCCGATCTGAAGGAGTTCTTCCACGTCGGCCCGGTCGACACGACCGCGGATTCGTACTACACGGGCGCGCGCGGGCGCCGGCACTTCGAGCCCAACATCTGGCCGGCCGTGCCGGCGGGCTTCGCCGAGGCGGCGACCATCTACTACCGCGCCATGAGCGAGCTCGTCGTGTTCCTGATGCGGCTGGCCGCGCTCGCGCTGGACGTGCACGAGAGCTTCTTCGACGACAAGGTCGACCGGTCCATCGGGACGATGCGGCTGAACTATTACCCCGGCCAGACCGTGCCCCCGAGCCCGGGCCAGCTCCGCGCGAGCGCCCACACCGATTACGGCGGCTTCACGATCCTGAGCGGCGAGGACGTGCCGGGCGGGTTGCAAGTCAGGACGCGCGATGGCCGCTGGATCGACGTGCCGACGTCGCCCACGACCTTCGTCGTCAACATCGGCGATCTGCTCATGCGATGGACGAACGATCGCTGGCTGTCCAACCTGCACCGCGTGGTGAACCCGCCGCTCGGTGACGGCCCGCGCGGCCCACGACTCTCGATCGCGTTCTTCAATCATCCGAACTACGACGCGCTCATCGAGTGCCTGCCCTCGCACGGGCCGCCGAGACACCCGCCGGTGCTCTCGGGTGAGTATCGCGATCTCAAGTACGCGAAGACCGGGCTGGCCCGAACGGTGACGTGACGCTGAATTTCCTGTGGCCGATCGTCCTGCGCGTCGTACGATGCGGTGCGATGGGCATCGAGGCCACGAGACCAGGAAGGGCCGTTTTCGCGTGGGCGCTGATCGCTGCCGTCACGGTGGGATTGATCGTCCACGGCGGCGCCGGTGACGGCGAGGCGACGGAGCCGGCGGCCGGAGCCTGGACGGGCGGAGCGGCCGTGGGATTCCTCGGCAACACGCCCGACGGCACCGCGTTCGCGATGAACCTGAACGTCGAGAGATTCTTCAACCGCAGCTTCTCGGTCGGGCCCCTGCTCCAGTTCGGTGTCACCGGCGACATGACGCAGATCGCCGCCTCGGGTCAAGTGAAGTACTGGCTGGATCTCTCGAAGGGCCTCAAGCTGACCGCGCAAGGCGGCCTCGGCTTCGTGCACACCGACTTCCGTGGCAGCGACACGTCGTTCCTGATCCCGATCGGTGTCGGCTTCGACTACGCGCTGACCCGCAACGTGAGCGCGACGGCCACGTTCCTGCTGAACCTGACCGACATCGACACCGGGGTCGGCAGCCATCCGCACGTCATGCCCGGGCTCACGTTCGGCGTCCGCTTCTAGCTCCCCGCCGCTCCGCCTCGCTTACAGGTACTGGCCGGTGGTGACGATGCGCTCGACGTCGCTCGGCCGGGCCTGGGCGTCGACGACGACCGGCTTGATGGCGACGATGCGGTCCTTCTTGCGGCCCGCGATCTTCGCCCAGTCGTCGGGATTGCTGGTGTTCGGCAGGTCCTCGTTCTCCTTGAACTCCTCGCGCACGGCGGCGACCAGATCCGTGCTGCTGATGCCCTTGTCGCCTTGGCTGATGTAACGCTTGAGCGCGAGCTTCTTCGCCCGGCGCACGATCGACTCGATCATGGCGCCCGAGGCGAAGTCCTTGAAGTACAGCATCTCCTTGTCGCCGTTCGCGTAGGTGACTTCGAGGAACCGGTTCTCGTCGGCCGGGCGGTACATCGTGTCGACCACGGTGACGATCATGGCGTCGACGGCCGCCTCGGTACCGCCCGCCGCCTGGATCTCGGGCTCGGCGATCGGAAGCTCGGTGGTCAGATACTTTTTGAAGATGTCGGCCGCCCCGACCTGGTCCGGGCGCTCGACCTTGATCTTCACGTCGAGCCGGCCCGGACGCAGGACCGCGGGGTCGATCAGGTCCTGGCGGTTGCTGGCGCCGATCACGATGACGTTCTTGAGGCCTTCGACCCCGTCGATCTCGGCCAGGAGCTGGGGCACGATCGTGCTCTCCACGTCCGACGAGATGCCGGTGCCCCGCGTGCGGAACAGCGCGTCCATCTCGTCGAAGAAGACGACGACCGGCACGTCCTCGTTGGCCTTCTCCCTGGCCTTCACGAAGATCTCGCGGATCTTCCGCTCGGTCTCGCCCACGTACTTGTTGAGGAGCTCGGGGCCCTTGATGTTCAGGAAGTAGCCCTGGATCTTCTCGCCGCGCTTCTCCGAGATCTTCTCGGCGAGGTTGTTGGCGACGGCCTTGGCGATCATGGTCTTGCCGCAGCCGGGAGGCCCGTAGAGCAGCACACCCTTGGGCGGCGCGAGCTGATGCTCCTTGTAGTCGTCCGCGTAGAGATACGGCAGCTCCACGGCGTCCTTGATCGTCTCGATCTGGGTGCCCAGGCCGCCGATGTCCTCGTAGCCGATGTCCGGCACTTCCTCCAACGACAGGTCCTCGACCTCGCTCTTCGGCAGCCGCTCGAGCAGGTAGCCGGATTTCGAATCCATCAGGATGTGATCGCCGATCTTCAGGCGCGTCGCGCGCAAGGGATCGGCGATGACGCCGACCTTGTCTTCGTCCGCGCGCAACGTGACGATCGCGCGCTCATCGTCGAGCTGCTCCTTGAGGATCACGACCTCGCCCTGGACCTCGTAGCCGGCGACGTCGATCACGTTCAGGCCCTCGTTCAGGATCAGCTCCTGGCCCGGCCGGAGCGAGGAGACGACGATCGACGGATGCGCATTGACCTTGGCCTTGCGTCCCTGGGCGAGGACGTTCACGGTGCCGTCCTCGTTGGTGGACAGGTAGATGGCGTAGGTCGCCGGAGGCGCCGTCAGCTTGTCGACCTCTTCCCGGAGCGCGGTGATGTACTCGCGAGCTTCGGCGAGCGCCTGCCGCAGCTTCTCGTTCTGCCCCATCGCATCCGCCAGCTCCAGCGAGCGGACGTACTCGGGCGGGTCGCTCTTCGTCCTGGACGGGCCCTGGCCGTTCATCGGATCCCTCGATTCTTCTGGCTAGGCCGCGCGCGCGAGCGCCACGGCGGGTTCGATACGTCGCTCGCGACTCTGCGCGGCCTTCGCGGGCATGACCCACGCCTCGCCCGTCAACACGGGCTCGCCGCGGCCATTCACGCATTCCGTGCGGAGGCACACGCGGTTCCTTCCGGGGATGACCTCGGTGACCTCCACGCGAGTC
>WNFT01000763.1_pt1 | contig 28385 bp, 23 predicted proteins | sample 5400191 | NCBI WGS metagenome assembly WNFT01 (sample SAMN13153359, study PRJNA577476) | soil metagenome | isolation source: 80 cm saprolite under Madrone tree | place: USA:California | collected 2016-06-14 | reverse complement strand
TGGCTCGCGTTTTTGCTCCACGCTTCCTTCAGACCCCGCCTCGCAGCGACGCCCTAGCGCTTCGCTATCACTTCACCTCTATCAGGTTGTGAAGAGGACTTACACCTCCAAGCTGTCGAACATGCGCGGCGTACCAAAACAAAACGCTCCCGATTTCATCGGGAGCGTTTTGGCAAAGTTCAAACTGCGGCGAAAAACTGCGTTCGCTATGGTTTCGAAGCAGGCGGCTGAGAGGTCGCCGGAGCCGGTTTTGGGGCAGCCGGCTTCGCCGGCGTCGATGTTCCGGCCTTGACTGGGTAAGCCTGATCGTAGAGACGGACGATGTCCTGCGTGACGTCAATCTGCGTGGAAGCAAAGAGAATCGGAGTGTTCTGCGCCGAGGAGTCGAGCACGACGACGTAGCCGTTTTCGCGTGAATAGCGATCAAGCACGTCGACCATCTTGCGGCCGATGCGGTCAATGACGTCCGCCTGCGCGGCGTTGACGTCTTCCTGATATTCCGTGTTCATGCGATCCAGCCGCTGCGCGAGCCGCTGGCCCTGCTGCCGAAGGCGGGCTTCCTCTTCCTGGCTGAGCTTGTTCTGGCCTGCCTGAAGACGCTGTTGCAAATCACTGATCTGCTTATTCAGATTCTCGATTTCGTTCTGGCGTGAAGCGAACTGCGACTGCAACTCGGCGGAAGCAAGCTTGCCTTCGGCCGTAGTAACGATGGCCTGGCGAATGCTGATGACGCCGATTTTGCCCGATGCGGACGAACCAGCCGCAGAGGGTGACTGTGTCCTGGCGGCTCCAGTGATTAGAAGGCACCCCGCAGCCAGGACGGCTGTAAGAACTACAAATCTAGAATTCACTTTTCTCTCCTTGTTGTGGTCCGCCACGGAAAAACCGGCGCGAACCCGTGCCAAGTCAGCTTGGCTTGAAACTGATTCCACACCCTGCGGGCTTTACGAGCCTTTTGCAAACCCGAAAGTATAGCCGACGCCGTTTGCTTCCCGCAATCATAAAGGACCCTTGCGCCAACAGCCCAGGCGATAAGACGGCTCGCGCATCAAGAGTTCTCCCGGTTTCCATCTATTTCGGCAACGGGAACAGGATGACCCGGTTGTTGGCCTGATCAGCGATAACCGCCAGGTTCGTAAAGGTCTGGATGGCTGCTGCAAATTTCGATGTAGCGCCAATACCGAGAGTTGCCTTGGTCCGGAAGGTCTGCGAGTCCACGATCGAAATGGTATTACTCAACGAATTCACCGTGAGGATCGTGCCGGTCTGGAAATTGTAGGCAATGGCGTTGGGATTTATGCCGACTTTGATCGTTTGCGTCTGGCCGGTGTCTGGATTGAACGAAGTGATCACGTTGCCCTGTGTGGAGAAGAGCGCCGAGCGGACTGGAGGCCCCACTGACCTGGAGGCAGGTCACGACGGCCAGGCCGCGGCCGTTGGTGCCGCGATCAGGATCAATAGCGACGGCAATGGGGTTTTGGTCGACGGCCACGAGACCGGGTGCAAGCGTGCCTACGGGACTGGCAGTCAGCGGCGTGAGATCAACGGTCGAAACCGTATTCGAACCGGTGTTGGCGATGACCGCGAGGTTAGTCTCCTGGTCGATGGCCACGCCGCTGGGACCAGTGCCGACGCTTACAGTGATGGTTTTTCCGGAGCCGTCTGCCACGGGAACGCCGTTTACGAGGTCAAGAATGGAGACGGAGTTTGAAGCACTGTTGGTAACCACGGCGACGCCCGAGGTTCCGACAGCCTGGCCGGTATACGCGAGCCTGGGAAGAACGGCGATACCAGTGGGGGTGTCGCCCGTGGCGATGGTCTTGATGGTCTGAGTGAAAATGTTGGCGGGGTTCAGGCTGAAAACGGAGACCTGATTGCAGCCCGAGCCGGTGTTGGTGACGACGGCAAGATTATGGACTTCATCGATAGCGACGCCTCCCGGCGCGGCGGGCGTGCCGTTCGGCGAGGCAGTGGACACGTTGCAGGGAGCCAAAGGAATTTCCTCGAGGACGGTGAAATCGATGACATTCGAAGCGACACCTAAGCTGCTGGTGACGCTGAGGGCGTAGTGACGGGGACCGGCATTGAGAACGGACACGGGGATGGTTACGTCAATTTCATTGCCGCTCACGAGCGAAAAATTGCCCAAAGAACTGGAGGCAAAGGCAACGCCGTCCAGAAGGACTTGTGAGCCGGAATCGAAACCCGTGCCGAGAATCTTCACACCGCTGACGGCCGACGGGGCCGTGCCCAAAGTGATTTTCGCGGCAGGACTGAGGCTTGCGGGCGTCGTGACATTCGTACTGCCAGCGTCTATCGCCGGAGTTTGCACGCTTTCAATGTGAACGGCCTTAAGGGTGCCGAGTTGGAAGACAGAAATGTTGTCGCTGCCAGAATTTAGAACGAGAGCAAGATTGTTTACGGAATCCACGGCCAGGCCTCCGGGAATAGACACATTCGTCGGTGTAGCGGAAGTGCAATTCCCCGCGCAGACCGTTGCCAGGCCGTTTTGGCCGGTGCTAACGATGGCAGCGCGCTGCAAGAGAGATGGATCAAGGAGCGAGACTTGGTTGAGCTTTGGATTAAAAGAAACTGCCGTATTGGAGAAGGGCTGGAATGTAACATCGGCGCCGCCAAGCTCCGGTGAACCCGTGCCCACCTGGCCCGTGGCGCCGGCAAAAAGCGTCATCGAGGTAACGGACTCGCTCTGCGGATCAATAAAGTTGATCTGGCTGAAAGTGACGTTGGGGTCGGCAAGAACGGCCTGCCGCGTAACGGGATTGAACGCAATGCCTGTGATTGACGGAGATATCGTGTAGGTGAGGAACGGAGTTCCGGAGCTGGCAAGACAGGAGCCGGAGCAGGTGGTGGTGTCGTCTTTGTCCGCCTGGAAATACTGAAAGTGCGTGGCATCAAGGACAGCGCCGACGGAAAAAGAACCGTCGAAATTCGTACCGTTGGTGGTTCCCTGCGGCAGCCCGCTAATGAGCACGGTCCCGGGATTGCCGGGATCGAGATTGTGAGAAGAGGACGTCGTAATGGTGACAACGTTGGACGCGCGAGTGGCGCTGGCAATGGGTACACCGAGTGAACCCTTGGAAGAATTGGAAAGGTCCACCGCTGAGAGAAGCCCCGCCCCACCGGGAGTGACGTAAGCCAGGCGCGCGCCGGCCTCGAAAGCGACCTGAGGATTTGGCCCACTGTTCAGCGTGATGTAGCCGATGGGGCAATACTTTGGAGCGGAAGCCGGTCCCGGAAGTATGCACTGCGGAGGAACCTTGGGATCCGGATTGAACGTGAAATTGGGATTCAAATTGATGATGAGTCCTATGTTTGTGGAAGCGAAGGCCACGAGGGCACGATCCGTAAATGGATCGATGCCCACGGAGTATGGAAACGGCTCGACGAACGATGGGTTAGCCGGGACCGGCTGCGGAATCACGGCGCTCAAATCCACGGTAGCCAGCAACGTGCCTGCTGGAATGGAGAGAACAGAAAGGGACCGACTCGCATAGTTCACGACCGCAGCAACATGCAAGTGATCATCCACGGCGATGCCCGTCGCGACGTTGCCCCCGGAGGGAACGGCTGTCGCCAAGACAGGAGTCCCGCTGGCAAGATTGAGGAATTGCACATTGTTTTGCGTATTGCTGTTAGTGCCGGGTGTATTCAGACCCGCGAGGGTCACAACGGCGAACCCGAGGGCAGAGTCCAAAGCAATCGCGCTGGGAGTTGAAGAGGCGGGAAGCGTGAGCAGTGAAGGAGTGCCGGGTTTGTTCGAATTCCCGTAGTCTGGGATGACGGCGACGTTGGTGAAGGCAGTTGCCGGCGTGGGAGCGGTGAACGGCCCCGGCGACGTTGTGTACTGGACCCCGAATGAGTATAAACCCGCAGTGTGGCCGGTACCGCCGGGAGCGGGCAAGAAGCCCGCGACTCGCCGTGCGGTTGAAGCGGACACGGTCGAGGAATTAGTAAGTAAGGCCTGTCCGTTGAAATTGGTGGCCACGGTAGGAGAATCCGAGGGGCCAAAGAAGCCACCGTCGATCGTGAACGGCACGCCACCGGTCTGGCCCAGAGTAGCTTCCTGAAAACTGCCGGGGGAGGAGCCGACGATGGTGGGGCGAACCGGGACAATGTCCAGCGGGAAAGGCCCGCCGGTTACCTTGACGGAAGAATTGCTACTGGTCACTTGCACGGTATAGTGGCCGGGAGTCTTCAGATTTTCCGAGTTCAGGCGAACGCGTGCACCTATGGACGTAGCAGTCGAGGTCGCGGCAAAAACCACTTTAATCTGCGTTTGCGGATTAATGGTAGTGGCATTCCCAGAGGAATCTATGAGGCTAACCCCCATCTGCGAGTCGGCGTTGGTGGCCGCGAGAAAGATGTCCTGCTGGAGACCGCCCTGGGGAGCAAGAGAAGGAGAGATGCCGCTGAAGGTAATGTCGCCCGCAGTGACCAGGGTGACGGCGGCCTGCGCGATGCGGGCGTTGTCGACTTTGGAGAAAGCGAAGACGGTGACGATGCCGGCAGCATTAACAGGAGTTGTAGTGGAAGATGCCGCCGCGGCAGGCACGGCCGCAGGAGCCTTGTAAAGCCCGGTGGCATCGATGGAACCGCAAGTGCTGGTCCCGGCGCTGCAGTCCGCACTGTCGACCTTCGCGGTAACTTCGAACGTCACGCCCCAAGTAAGCTGCGTGGGATCAATGACGGTGTTGGTCAAATCCTCGACGAGAAACAACTGCGTTGCGTTGGTCGCAAGGGTTGCGGTTGCCGGGATGATATGAATGCGAATGCCAGAATCAAAGGCGATGTTGAATTTGCCGGTCTTCTTCTTGTCGGCGTTGGAGGTTGCGGTGATGGTGACGATGACGTTGGGGAGCTTGGTCTGATCGGGAAAGACCGACGGCGCAGTGAAGGTGGCGGTGGAGGCGACCGTCGTACTGGTATTCTGAACGTTGGAGAGTGTACCGACTGCACCGTTCTGGGTCGAGCATTCCGCAGAAGCAGAAGGCTTCGGGCTGGGCACGGCCGTCGTGGGATTCGGTGTGGTGGTGTAGGAGCAATCGAAGGTGGAAGACACGTCGGTGGCGCCAGTGACGCTGGATGTAATTGTCTGCGTTTGCGTCGGGACCATGATGGACGCCGTGCCGGTAACTGTAACCACCACCTGATTGGCCGTACCGCTGCTGCCACAGCCGCTGATCCAAAGGCCGGCAATGGCCATCGCCAACAGGCTATTTCTCACACTCTTATGCGACTTCATACCCACTGTCTCCCCCACATTCGCGCACGTTGCAAGCGTTTTGCCTCTGCTGCGCTGGTGAATTCCGAGGTTTTATCGAAAACCATAAAATCGTCACACCCTAAAAGGTCCGGCTGACGGTGAAACGGAATGTCCGCGCCGGCTCGAAATAGTTGAGACTCCCCGGATTTTTCAGGAGCTGCTCGATGGTCGGCCGGACCTGGAACCTCCAGACGTCCGGCGGGAGCGTGGCGGGGAGGCGGCCCAAAGTGCTGCACTTGTCTCCCAGGCTTGGATCGCAAATCTCACTAGGCTCAATGAAATCGGGGGGCGCCAAGAGCTGCGAATGCAAGCGATGGATGTTATACGCGTAGTAGACGCGGAAGGGCGCCTGAATGATCGGCAACTGCACGACAAATTCGATGCCCGTAGAACCGCGCAAGCGAAAATTGGTGTTCGGAGCAATGCCCAGCTGCCGGTTGGCGTCGAGCGCGCCAGAGCTGACGGCATTAGGAAAACTCGTCTGGAGATTGTTAAACCCCGTAGGGTCAAGCCGCAACGCGCCCTTGCGGAGAATGCCGTTGGTGCCGCCATCAAAAAACAGCACGGTCTGGAAGGTATTGCCAATAATGGGGATGCGGTATTCGACGTTCCCGTAGCCCTGAGTGTCACCGCCGGGAAACGTGATGGTATAGCCGAGGACCGGAACACTGACGGTCCGCTGGGTGGGTTGGCCGAAGCCATTCAGACAAGTTCCGCAAGTGTAGCTGAACTGCTGCGCGGTGGCGACCGGGATAAAGGTGACGGGGGTAATGGAGCGAATGTCAAAGCCGCGGATATCCGACTCGCCGCCCATATAGAAACGGCTATAGGGAGGCGGTTCCCCTCCCCCATACCCGGTGATGAACGCGCCAGAAGCATGGAACCCCAAAACGTTGCGGTGTTTGTTCACCGCATGGTAGTACTTCCAATCCACAACATTGGTGATGCTCTTAACGTTGCCGCCGAGCCCGGAAAATCCAAGCGAATAAAAGTAGCTCTTTCCCCCGGTGGCATTGATGGGATTGTTGACGGTGTTGTAGGTGATCGTGGGAGTGATGGTGCTTGAGACGATTCCGTTCAGGGCGCTGGGACCGGCGATGCTGCGGAACTGCACCTGGGTGAACAACAGCTTGGAGGCATCGTTAAACGCGGTGATGTTGGTGCGCGTCAATCCATACTGCAAACCAATGCGGGTGAAGGAAAGCTTGCGGACGGGATAGCTGGCGAAAAGAGTGAAGCCGGTGCTGTCCTGATTGTAATTCTGAATGAATTGCGGGTTGATGCTGACGGACTGGCCGGTGAGAAGCGCGGCCTGGCGGGCCTGGTCAAACTTGTAGCGGCTGGAAAAGATGGTGAAACCTGAGGAGATGGGCCGGTCAAAGAGATAAGGCTCGGTAAATCCGAAAAGGAAACTGCGCGAAAGATCGCCGAACTGCGCGGAAAAAGTAAGAGTCTCGCCGAGCCCCAGGAAGTTGTTGGTCTGATAGGTGAGGCCGATGAAGCTGCCGGCCAAGCCGCTGACACCACCTTGCAAGCCGATGGACTGCTTGCCTTTTTCCTTCAGCTTTAGGTTGATGTCTACGGTGCCTTCTTTACTGTTGCGCTTGATCTCGGCAGCCTTGTCGGCCTCAATCTTGTCGAAGTAGTCCAGCTGATTGAGGCGGAGGATACTGAGCTCCCAGAGGCGCTTGTTGAAGAGCTGGCCTTCATCGATCATCAGCTCGCGGCGAATGACCTTGTCGCGTGTGGTGGTGTTGCCGCTGAAGTCGATGCGCCTGACGAAATACTGCTTTTGCTCGTCAAACTTCATGGTGATGTTGATGATTTTCTTTTCTTCGTCGATTTCCGTTTCCGGCACGGGAGTGAAGTCGATGAATCCGTATTCTCCGTAGATTTTGCCGTAGGTCTCGAGAGCCTTGCGGACTTTTTCAGTAGAGAAAATGTCGCCCGGCTTGAGGGGGAAAGCGGCCTTGAGGGCATCGACCTTGAGCGAGAGTGCTTTGTCCGGATCGGCGCTGACGATCTTGAGCGTGCCCATGTGATAGCGTTCGCCCTCTTCGATGGGGATGGTGATGTTGACGGCCTTGCCGTGGCCTTTTCCAGTGACGAGGGGAACGCCGAGGCGTGGATGCGTGGTATCAATGTTCTCTAGAATGGGTTCGCCGACGGACACCTTGAAGTAACCGTTGTCACGATAAAGGCCGCGAACGCCGACTTCCAGGTCCTCGCTCAACTTTTCGCGGTCGTAGGTCTTGGTGAGCACGGGGATATACCAGAAGTAAAGCGGAATCGCGTAGGGCCTGTCGTGGCGCATGGCGCGAATCAGCTTGCGGTCGCTGAAAGCGTGGTTTCCCTTGAATTTGATTTTGCCGACCTTGACTTTCGGGCCTTCCTCGATTTTGAAAACGAGAATGACGGCGTTACTGGAAGCGATGCGCTCGTACTGTGGGGTGACTTTCGCGAACTGCCGGCCGTGCTCGGCCAGCAATTCCTTCAAGACGACTTCCGCTTTCTTGATTTTGGTGGGATCGAACTGGCTTTCGACGCTCAGACCGACTTTGCGTTCCTTGAAGCGGTCGAGAATGTCGGATTCGGAAATGGAGTGGATGCCGTCGTAACGGATGCGGCGGATTTGCGGCCGCTCCTTGACCTCCAAGATGATAATTTTGCCGTTCGCGCGATTGGGGGAGTCTTCCACGCGGAGCTTAACGTCCTCAAAGAATTGCGTGTTCCATAGCGCCTGAAAATCGCGGCGCAGCGTTTCTTCATTATAGACATCGCCGGGACGGCTGAAGATTCGCGCCGTCAGCGTGTCGCTGCGCACGCGGCGGTTGCCGATGAACTCGATACGGTCAATGACAAATTGCTGCTGTTGGGCGGCGGCCTGCGGGAGCGCTGCGGAATGATCCTCTGTAACCTCTTTGCCGGTTGGGTAATCAAAGGTAGTAGAGAAAAGATAGGAATGGGCCGATGAGGACGCGCCCGCGTGGGAGTTCTCTCGTGGGAGTGCGACTGGCGCGATCGCGAAAAGATACACAAGGGCGACCAACCACGTCACTCGAGCCGCAAAAAATCCAAACGGCGAACAGACTCTTCTTTGAGCGGCCGATGAGGTGGTCAAGGCCGCGCCCCCAAACTCAAGTTGTCATTCTCCCGCCGGACCCGGTGTGGGCCGGCCGTGCGCTGGTTCAGATTCGCTAATGGACGACCGGGGTTGCCTCACCGACGGGACGGAACGAGAGGCCTTCCCCTGCGACGTAAATCTGCAATGTCGCCGGCCTTTGAATCCCACCCTGGATGAGGGCCTCGGAGAGCGGGTCCTCTACATACTTCTGCAAAGCCCGGCGAAGCGGACGCGCGCCGTAACTGCGGTCCGCACACGTTTTCTCGAGTATCCACTGACGTGCTTCCGGCGAGACGACAATCTGCACCTGCCGGTGAATCAGCGTGTCGTTCAGCTGGCCCACCAGCAAATCGATGATGCGGAGCAGATCTTCGTCGCCGAGCGGATTGAAAATAATGACTTCGTCCAGCCGGTTCAAAAACTCCGGGTTGAACGCCCGCTTTACTTCGTTCATCACCATGTCTTCCATGCTCTTTTGCCCGACTTCATCTGCGCCGGACTGGAAACCCAGCGCGGTGCGCTTCTGCAAATGACGCGCGCCGAGATTGGAGGTCATGATGATGATGGTGTTACGGAAATCCACGGTGTTGCCGAGCCCGTCCGTCAACTGACCGTCTTCAAAGACCTGCAATAGTATATTGAAGACGTCCGGATGCGCTTTCTCGATTTCATCGAGCAGGATGACCGAGTAAGGCGTCCGGCGGACACGCTCCGTTAATTGCCCACCTTCTTCGTAGCCCACGTAGCCCGGAGGGGCGCCGATCAGCTTCGAGACGGAGTGCTTTTCCATGAACTCCGACATGTCGAAGCGAACCAGCGACTTCTCCGAACCGAACAGAAACTCCGCCAGCCGCCGGGCGACTTCCGTCTTGCCGACTCCGGTTGGACCGAGGAAGAAGAAGCAGCCAACAGGACGCAGGGGGGACTTGAGACCAGCGCGGCTGCGGCGAATGGCGCGGGCCAGCGCGGTAATGGCTTTGTCCTGGCTGATGACGCGCTTGTGGAGTTCCGGCTCGATGCGCAACAGTTTTTGCTGTTCGTCTTCCTTGATGGAAGTAACGCCGATGCCGGTCCACCGCGAAACGACTTCCTCGATGTCTTCGCGGGTGACGATGCCTGTCGAGGCATCGTCCAGTTTGAAGCGTTCGCGCAATCCGCGCAGATTTTCCTTTTCCTTACGTTCTTCTTCGGAATAAAAACGCGCCTTTTCAAATTCGTGATTGGCGATGGCCGTTTCCATGCGGTGCGTGATGAATTTTACGCGCTTCTGCACTTCGCCGACTTCTTCGGGAACCGTGGCCTGGCGCAGCTTCACGCGGGCGCCAGCTTCGTCGATGAGGTCAATGGCTTTGTCTGGAAGGAAACGATCGGGAATGTAGCGGTTGGAAAGATAAACGGAGTAGCGCAGCGCTTCGTCCGTGTAGCTAACGGCGTGGAATTTTTCGTAGCGCTCGCGAACTCCTTGAATCACTTGCACGGCTTGGTCTTCGTCGGGCGCAGGAACCTTGACGGATTGGAAGCGGCGCTCCAATGAGCGGTCTTTCTCCACCGACTTACGGTATTCGCCCGGCGTCGTCGCGCCAATGCACTGAATTTCTCCGCGAGAGAGAGCGGGCTTTAGAATGTTGGCGGCGTCGAGAGAACCTTCCGCGGAACCAGCGCCCACGAGGGTATGCAGCTCATCAATGAAGACGATGGAGTTCTGGCTCTCCATTAATTCCTTCATGATGGTCTTGAGCCGCTCCTCAAACTGACCACGGTACTTGGTGCCGGCGACGATCAAGGAAAGATCGAGGGAAAGGATACGCTTGTCCGCGAGGAACGGCGGGACGTCGCCATCGGAAATGCGTTGCGCGAGGCCTTCGACGATGGCCGTCTTGCCCACGCCGGGTTCGCCGATCAAAACGGGATTGTTCTTGGTGCGGCGGCACAGAATTTGAATGACGCGCTCTACTTCGTTTTCACGCCCTACGAGAGGATCGAGTGCGCCTTCCGAGGCCGCTTGCGTGAGGTCGCGGCTGAATTCCGCCAGCAGAGAAGTTTCCTTAGGTCTCGCCGCGGCTGTTTTTTCGCCAGACGTGCGCGCCAGCTCTTCCCGCAGAGTAGAAAGACGCAGGCCGCGCTCCATCAAGATTTCCGCGCCGAAGCACTTTTCTTCGCGCAGGATGCCGAGAAGCAGATGCTCCGTGCCGACGTGCTTGTGGCCGAGGCGCTCCGCTTCTTCCGCCGCCATATTCAGGATGCGCTTGCACTCCGCGCTGAGGGGCACTTCGACGGAAGTCGAGATGCGCTCGCGGATGGTGATGCGGGCTTCGATCTCCTTGCGGATGGATTCGATCGAGCCCTGCTGCCGCAGGAAACGGTTGGCCAGGGCCTTGTCCTCGCGCATCAAGCCGAGCAGAAGATGTTCGGTCTCGATATACGGGCTGCCATACTGGCTGGCTTCGTATCTTGCAAAAAATATGACGCGTCGCGCTTTCTCTGTATAACGTTCGAACACGTTAGCTCGCTTCTCCCCCTGGGACCCCGCCCGCCGAGACCGCAGCCTCGCGAGTTTGCAGAACGCCATGCTCCAGCGCCAGTATGCGGTCGCAACGCGCGGCCAGCGTCAAGTTGTGGGTCGCGATCAGCGACGTCAACTTGTGCGAGCGATGCAACCGTTGTAGCAACTCGAACACAGCCCAAGCATTCTGCTCGTCCAAATCCCCGGTAGGTTCATCTGCCAGCAGCACCGACGGCCCGGTGACGAGCGCCCGGGCAATCGCGACGCGCTGCTGTTCCCCCCCGGAGAGTTCCCCTGCGCGATGATCGGCCCGGTTTTCCAAGCCAACCTCCGCCAGCCACTTCCGCGCTGTCTCCAGCGCAGTCGTGAAATCGTCGCCGCGCACCAACAGCGGCATGGCTACGTTTTCCGCAGCCGTAAAATCTGGCAACAACTGGTGGCGTTGCCACAAAAAACCGATGGCACGATTCCGAAATTCCGCCAGCGCCGCGTCATGAATCGATTCAATGGCTTTCGTTGCGAAGTATACTGTACCGCTCGTTGGCGTGTCTAGCGCGGCCAGGAGATGCAGCAAAGTACTCTTGCCGGCGCCCGACGGCGCGACGACGGCAACCATCTCTCCTTGCCGCAAACTCAGATTTGCATCCGTCAGGACGGAGATGATTTTGTCGCCGCTGCCGTAAGTTTTCCTCAGGCTTCTCGATTCCAGAACAATTGCCGCGTTGCGCGGATCGTCTGCCGCCACCCCGTCCGCCGATTGTGTGCCCTGGCTCATTCCTGTGTAGCGCCTTTCCCTCTTCCCGGGCCCCGATCCTGCTAGTTACTTAGATGCTTTCTCGGCAAACTTCGTGCCGCTTGACCTGCCGAACTATTGAGCTTCTGGAGTCCCAAAGTGTTTCCTATTTGCGCCAGTCCATTGCCTGCCGAAAAGAGGGCATTTCTGTGCCGAACTGATGCACTTATAATCTTTCTATTTTCAACAGCTTGCGGCGGGCTTCTACTGCCACCGAGGGTTAAGGGACGTGCCCCGGTCGTACCCACCGGCTTCTTCTCCTGATAGAGCAAATCTCGCGCCAAATGGACCGAAGAATATGGTTATTCCCAACCCAAGCCTGCGCGTCATTCGTACCGTAGGATTTCCACCGGCAGGAGACGTACCGCGGCGCGCGCGGGCAAAATTGTGGCGGCGATCGAAATTCCCATGGCCACAGTAGTGATCCAGACACCGTCGAAAACACTCGGATGGAAAGGCACATAGGAAACGGCGTACACCTGGGGATCGAGAGGAATCAGATGGTAATTCCCCGCCACAAACGAAAACATGTAGCCGGAGAAGAGCCCGATCAACGTGCCCGTCGCTCCAATGCTGATTCCCTGCCACAGGAAGATCGTCCGAATCTGCTCGCGGCGCGCACCCAGTGACCGAAGCACGGCGATGTCGCGCGCTTTGTCGGTGACCGTCATGGAAAGAACGACCAGAATGTTGAGACCGGCGACAAATGTAATCAATCCGATGAAGATCGCCGTGACGAGTTTCTCCAGCCGCAGCGCGCGAAACAGTGCGCGATTCTCTTCCATCCAGGTTGTGGTTGAAAAACCCTGCCCTGCGGCTTGCCGGATCTGTTCCGCAATTTCGCCCGCGCGTTCCGGCTGGTTCAGGCGAAATTCGAGAACGTTAACGAGGTCGCCCGCGCCGGAAAGACCTTGTGCGGCGGCCAGCGTCATGAAGCACCAGTTCTCGTCGTAATCATAAAAGCCGGAATCGAAGACTCCTGCAACACGAAAGCGCCGTGTCCGTGGCATCAACCCAAACGGCGTTAATCGCCCCTGCGGACTTGTGAGCGTGACGTAGTCACCTGGAGAGACCTTCCACTCTTCGGCAAGCTGTTTTCCAATCAACAGCGCGTCGATGCCATCGGCATCGGGAGAAAAGTCAAGCTTCCCAGCAACAATGCGCTGCAGCGCTTCGTCGCTCTTTCGCTCGCGCTCCGGATCGATACCTTTTGTGACCACGCCTCGCGCTTGTCCAGCGAAAGAAAGCAGCACGGTCTGATAGATCGCCGGCGTGACCGAGCGCACGCCGGTTGTCGCGGCGAGTTTCGAGGCCATTTCCTCATAGCTCTTGATTCCGGCAGTGCCGGGCCGCGTGAGAGAAACGTGGGCAGTCACACCGAGCAAACGGTCTTGCAGCGTTTCTCGAAATCCGGTGTTCATGGAAAGCGCGATCACCAAGGTGGCCACGCCCGCAGCCACGCCGACCATGGAAAACAACGTGACCAGCCGCAGGACCGCCGGCCGATAGGGCGACCGCAGGTAGCGCTGGGCCACAAACCATTCAAATCGCATCATGCTTAGAAGAATACGTTATGCGCCGTGCGCTTCGGAAGTGGAAGATGATTCGCGGCTTTCCGGGCGCAGCAAGGGAAAGAGGATGACGTCGCGAATCGAAGGGGAATCCGTAAGCACCATCGTCAGGCGGTCGATGCCGATGCCTTCACCGGCGGTCGGGGGCATGCCGTGGCAAAGGGCGCGGATATAATCCACGTCGAGCTGCTTCGGCACTTCTTCGCCGCCCTGGGCGATCTGCGCAAGAAAACGGCGTTCCTGCTCGGCAGGGTCGTTCAATTCTGAGAAACCGTTGGCCACTTCCATTCCGGCAACGTAGATTTCAAATCGCTCGGTGAGAGAAGGATCCTCCGGCTTTTGTTTCGAAAGTGGAGAAATCTCCGTCGGAAAATCGTAAAGGATGGTCGGCTGAATCAATTTGTCTTCCGCCATGGTTTCAAAAAGCAGCCCAGTCCATTCCCCGTCGGTGAGCGTGCCTTTGGCCGCGGCATAGGGCGCGCCGGTGCGCTTGGCCCATTCGTTATAGCGCGCTGTGGCCTCACGCGGCCCGCCGGGAGAAGCCAACTTCTCCAGAGCCGGAGCTTCACCCGCTGCCTTTGGCCAATACTTCACGATCGCTTCGCGCATCGAGAGCCGCTGCATTTTTGAGAAATCAAGTTCGACGCCGTCATACTTCACGGTGGTCGAGCCAGTGATGTTTTTGGCCATGAGCGCGAAAAGCTGCTCGTTCAGATCCATCAAATCGCGATAATTACTGTAGGCTTCGTAGAACTCCAGCATCGTGAATTCGGGATTGTGCTGCGTGGAAATGCCTTCGTTCCGGAAATTGCGGTTGATCTCGTACACGCGATCGAATCCTCCGACCGTCAACCGCTTCAGATAAAGCTCCGGCGCAATCCGCAGATAGAGATCAATGTCCAGCGTGTTGTGGTGGGTCACAAAAGGCCGTGCGGCCGCACCCCCGGGAATGGCATGCATCATCGGCGTTTCGACTTCGATATAGCCGCGGGCGTCGAAAAACCGACGCATTTCTTGAATGATTCTCGCACGCGTTACGAAGACCTGACGCGACTTTTCATTCGCAATGAGGTCCAAATACCGCTGGCGATATCGGAGCTCGACATCCGTCAGACCGTGCCATTTCTCCGGTAACGGCAGCAGCGCTTTCGAAAGGAAGAAGATCTCCTCGACCCAGATGGACAGCTCATTGGTCTTGGTTCGGAAGAGGCGCCCGCGCACCCCGATGGAATCACCCAAGTCCAGCAAATGAAATAGTTGGAAGCCTTTTTCGCCGACAACGTCTTTTTTAACATAGATCTGAATACGCTTCCCAGCACCTTGCAGGTGCGCAAAACCCGCCTTACCCATCAACCGCAGAGATACAATTCGGCCGGCGACCTGCACTTCGCTCTTGGCCGACTCTAATTCCGCTGCGGAGGACTGGGTGTGCTTTTCCACCAGAGCAGCCGGTGAATCCGTCCAGCGAAATTCGCGGGGATATGGATCGTGCCCCAGAGCTTGGATCTGCTCGAGTTTCTTCTGGCGCTGCTCAAACTGGTCGCGCGGCTCAAATTGCAAGGGGAAAATCCTTTCACAAGCGACGGAATTTGAGTATAACGGCGCGCGTTATCCTGGAGCAAGGAATACGGCTCCATTTCCTTTCCTATGGCAGCATGCGTAACGCGCGAGGCACGCATTCAAATGGCTGGTCGTTCCCCATTGCTCTTTTGAGAAAGTCCGCCACTATCAGGGCTGTATTTGAAGAATACTGTATTTGAAGAATGCTATGGCTAGAACAGAGCTTTTTGTTATACTCGCGAATCTGTCCCTACGGAGAGTCCCGTGAACGACTGTGTCCGCCCTCCCTCAGCCCGCGGCAAGTCTGTCAAAGATGACTGGCGCGCCTGGCTTCCAGAAGCAAAAGCCCTGGTATTCAATAAGCAGGTCCACGAACTCGAGTCCAACTACGTGATGTTGAGCGTGTCCCTAGATGAGGCTATCGAACTGCGCCAATTGGGACAGCCCGGTAAATCCCTTCAGGCTGTGGGAATCACTTCGGGCCTTTGCGGGTTGCTGACGCATACGCTCGCGGGCTTGCTTCGTGCGTTGTCAGAGCACGCCAAGCACTACGGAACCATTCCCAACGCCGCGCCTCTCGATGCCGCGAATTTTCAGGGCCAAAAGGGCCAGCGCTCTGCCCGCATGAGCAACCTCCTCAATCACGTCTTGCTCTCCCAACGGCTCCAGTTCCTCCACAAAGTGAGCACGCTGATGGAGATGGTCGAGGATCTGGGCAAGGACTTTCGCCAAGCTGCTGATGAGCTCGCGGAAGGACTCTCTGTAAATCCCAAGGAAATGTGGGACGAGGTGGACACGGACCACTACGACCTGAATACCTGCTTGCGAGAGGCCATTGTGGTGTTCAAGTCTTTCTTGATTGCCCTGCCCGAGAATCAGCTTGGCACTTTCCAAGATACCGTTCGCGAGCAATCTGAGCCTCAAGAAGCTGGCGTATCCTCCCGCCAGGGTGTGATCCGGCATAGACGAACGATCGCAATCGCGGGAGAATGATCCCACCTGCTTGCCCGTGGAGATCCGGGGCAATTGGACCGGAACTAGCGCCCCGCAGGGGTGTTTGCTAGCACATGCGGGCTTCTGACAGGACAACTCTTGGAGGCATGAGGCGCATCCGAACTGGTGGATGCGCCGCTAATGGACCGTTGGCCCGAAACCGACCAAGCGATCCCGATGCGTCGACCTCTCGGCAGTCCACCAAAACGGTGACTGAAGCGGAGGCCATCCGTCTGGCCCAGGCCGGAGATGCAGCGGCTTTTGAATTTCTGTACCACTTGCATAGCCGCCGCGTCTACGCTTTGTGCCTGCGGATGGTGAATAACCCGTCCGATGCGGAAGATCTGATGCAGGAAGCTTTTCTGCAGCTCTTCCGCAAGATTGGGACCTTCCGCGGAGAGTCGGCGTTTTCAACTTGGTTGCACCGGATGACGGTCAATGTGGTGCTGATGCGGCTGCGCAAGAAGTCGCTCCCTGTGGCTTCGCTCGAAGAAACGATGGATCCCGACGATGAGACGAGCGGCCCCAGGAAAGACATCGGCGCACCGGATCTGCGCTTGAGCGGCGCCGTCGACCGGGTCAATCTGGAACGTTCGGTTGAAAAGTTGCCCCCGGGCTACCGGACCGTATTCGTGTTGCACGACGTCCAGGGGTACGAGCACAACGAGATAGCGGACATCATGGGATGTTCGGTGGGAAATTCGAAGTCGCAATTGCACAAAGCGCGCACTCGTCTGCGGGATTTGCTACAGGAAGAGGTACGCCAGCAGGCACGGCAAGAACGGCATGCGGCAAAAACGCAGACGGCGCACGATGATTGAGATACAATGAGTGCAATTCAAGGGTGTGTGCGACTTCACGGCGAAACACTAGGGAATTGCGCCGAAACGAATTGAGAGAAGTCGAACGGGGCAGGCCTCCAGCGCCAGCTCCGGCGGAGTGAAGGGTCATGCAGTGCAGGGACGTGGAATTCGCACTAGAGCAGGAAGGCCTGGCGCCGCTGCCGGAAGCAGCACAAGCGCACGTGGCTACCTGCAGCCATTGCCGGGAATTTGTAGCTGATCTCGAAACCATTGTTTCTGTCGCGAATGAATTGCCGGCCGAAGTCGAACCTCCCGCCCATGTGTGGGTTTCCCTCCGGGCTCAACTGGCACTCGAAGGAATTATCAAGGCGCCCCTGGTTGCCGGTCGCGGCGAGCGCGCTCCCTGGTGGCACGGCTTCAACGATCTGTTTCGTAGCCGCGCTTTGGCCACCGCGACGGTGGGCTTGCTGATCGTTGCGGCTGGCGTCCTGCAATTGCGGCAACCGCCGGATGGCTCCCCGGAAACTCCCGTGCGGGTCGCTGGTCTGGCCTTGCAAGTTCCTTTCGCGCAAACTGCCAAAGTCCTGAACGAACAAGAAATTGATCTCACCAACATGCAGCTTGCCAACACTACGGCGGTGGACGCTTCTTTCCGGCAGAACCTGAAGCAAGTCGATGATTTTATTGCTGACTGCGAGCGCCGTGTGAGCGCTGAGCCGCAGGATGACCTGGCGCGAGAATATCTGTCCAACGCCTATCAGCAAAAAGCCGAATTGCTGTCCGCGATGATGGATCGCGGAGGGAGTGTCAACTAACATGGGAATGATGAATTTGTCCGCTCTGCCCTCGAATAGGAAACGCAGCATGCTGCCGGTACTGGGCGCGGCAGCTTTTCTCTGCTCAGGTCTCCCCGCTGCTGGTGCGGCCGCAAGCCAGCATGTCGAAAGGCATTTTGCGGTCAACACGCGCCCGGTGGTTGTGATCCACAACGTCGCCAACGGCCGGATCGAAGTGAAGTCCTGGAAGAACCGGGAAGTCGACATCGTCGCCAGCCAGACTTCCGACAAAATTGGCTTTGACATGGAGCAAGCTGGTGATCGCATCGACGTGACCGCCAATGTTCTGGACGCTTCGGCGCAGGCCACGGAGTTGGCAGCCAGTCTGCAACTCACCGTGCCTGAAGAAACAGAATTGCAGCTCAAGACGGAGACGGGCCTTATTTACGTCGAGCAGGTCATGGGCGATATGACGCTGGAAAGCGTGGCCGGCGATGTGCACCTGAAAGAAGTCTCCGGCTACATCATTGTTAAGACCACGGAAGGTTCGCTGGTCTGCACGCAGTGCGCCGGCAAACTGGATTTCAAGTCCATTAGCGGCGGCGCACAGGTTCTCCAGCCGGCGCTAACCAACGTCAGCCTTTTCACCACTTCGGGAAATATTCTTTTTGACGGCGATTTCGTCCGCACCGGGCTGTACACCATGAAGAGCGGCCGGGGCCTCGTCGAGGTTCGCTTCTCCGGCAACGATTCCTTTGACCTGAAGGCGCAAACCGCCACGGGCACGGTTGACAACCAAGCGGCGGCATATCTGAAGCCGGATTCCCACGGGATGATACGCCGAGCATCGAAGTTCACCAAGGGCCTCTTTGGCACCGTCGGGCAAGGCCTCGCTAAAGTCGAGCTCTCCTCCTACAGTGGTACAATACGCATTCTGAAGCGCGACTAGTTTCTTCGCGCCGCGTTCGCGTGACAACAACACTTCCTTTTCGCGGACCTCAAACCCGCGTCCCGATTCTGTGCCTCGCCGGTTTTATGGGTTCCGGGAAAACCACCATTGGCACGCTCTTGGCACGGCAGCTCGCTAGGCGCTTCGTCGATCTCGATGACCGCATCGAGGAATCCGCCGGCCTCGCCATCCCTCAAATTTTCGAACGCCTCGGCGAGCCGGCTTTCCGCCAGATCGAAGCAGATCAATTGCGCGCCGCCCTCGGCCGTGCCACGGAGACGAAAGAGAGCACCGTTCTGGCCCTCGGCGGCGGCACCTACGCACAGCCAGGCTGCCCCGAATTTCTCCGCACCGCGGGCGCTACCGTTTTGTGGCTGGATTCGCCGATCGAAGTTCTGCTTTCACGCTGCATGACCATGACGGGCCGCCCGCTTTTCCGGGACGAAGCCAGTTTCCGCGCGCTCTATCGACAGCGCCTTCCCTCCTATCAACTTGCCGACCATCGCGTGGACAGCTCCGGGGAACCAATCCAGGTCGTTGCGGAAATTCTGCGCCGCGGCATTGTTGCATCCAGTGGAAACGCCCCGTATCTGGTGGTTGAGAAACCCCTTCCCTGAGAGAGAATGGACACGGGGGTAAGAGGCACCGTGAAATTCAGAATCATTGTTATTGCACTGACATTTGGAGTCGTGGCATGCGCCGTTCTGTCCATCGCGGCGCAGAAGAAGGCCGCGGCCACATCCGGCCCCGTTGTTTTCGTTCAGGATAAGGGCAAGCTGACCATCAAACTCGGCGGACAAACCGTCGGCCACGAGGAATTTGAAATCGCGCCATCCGGCGGCGGCTGGCTCGCCAAGGGCCTCGCGGAGATTAAGCCGCCCGATGGTGGCTCCAGCAAAATCTCCGGTTCGCTAACGCTGCAGGCCGATGGCGCGCCGATCAGCTATGATTGGAGCTCTCAGGCGGAAAAGACAAATGGAGCGCACATTCTCTTCAGCAACGGCGTGGCGCGAATCACTCTGGAGATGCAAGGCGGGCGCCCCTGCACGGCCGAGGAAATAGCCGATCCGCACCGCACGCAACCTTGCTTTTTCCAGCAGGACCTCACGTTCAATACGCCGCTCATCGCCGTTCTAGACAACAATCTCTACCATCAGTACGCGGTCCTGGCGCGCATTTACGATTGGTCCAAGCGCGGCGTGCAGACTTTTCCCGTAATTATTCCGCAGGAACTGACGCCTGGTACGATCACCGTGCAATCCACCGGATCTGCCAGCGCCGACGGTAAGACCTACGAAGGCCTCAAGGTCAACACCCCGGACCTCGAGATTCTGCTTTTGCTCGACGGGAATCATCGGTTGATGCGTCTGGAAGTTCCAGACGCGAAGGTTTCAGTCGTCCGCGAGTAGTCCGTCGTATCTCTAGTCAAATCTCTAAGGCTAAAAAAAGTGGGACAGACTCTTCCGTCCGTCCCACGATTGTTCTTTGTCTGAAAAACTTACCGCGCGAGCGGCCGTTGAAAGACAGACTTGCCCTGCGCCCCAAAGGGCGCACCGGGACGCCGCAGCGGATAGCCCTGCGGATTACCATGGGCAAGCGAGTGCGCAAGCCCATTCGAATGGCCGATGCCGATGTGACCGCTGCCGTTGCCATTCGCCGACGCGGGCTGCGGCAGCCGCGCCGGATTACCGATAGGGCGGAGATTGCTCGGCGCTGTATGGACGTGGTCGCTGATGGCCTGCAGCCTCTTCAATATGGACTGCCACTGTTCCCAATCCAATTGCCGCAGGAACGGACGCAATCCCTGGATAAAGGGATCTTCCAGCAGCGCTTCCCCGTCGGATTCCGGGATGAAAAACCGGTTCAGGCCGACGTTCAGCGCCTCGGAGATCTTCTCCAGTGTGCCGAGGCTCGGCGTCATCTGGCCGCTCTCGATGCGGGAGAGGTAGGAGCGCGAGACCTTCGAGCGCGACTGCAGTTGGCTCTGAGTCATGCTGCGCGATTCGCGCAACTGCCGAATGCGCTGGCCGATATTCTCGACCGTCTCCTGGTTGACGAACTTTTCTGCTGCTGGTTCAGCGGCTGCTTCCTCCGGTGGTGCCGGTGGAGGAATCAGGAACTCCAGACGCTGGGGCAAGGCGCGCACGCAACGGCGGCAATTCCCCGTGCGCGTACGGTACTGGACAAGACCACAAGTCTTACAGCGAATGACTTCCCGATCCAACTCTAACGAGCTCATCTCTTTTTCTAATTGTGCGGACACCGGCACTCCTTGCTGACTGTTTTTCCGGCGTGCGGATAGGGGAGGAACGCTGGAACGTTCACTGGAAGGCAGTGACTGGCGCAGTGGGAGTATCGTGCGAATCGCCAAATTCTGTCAAGAGTATTTTTGAACTATTTTTACGCTTGCTGTACGCGTTTCGCCGTTCTACGCCCGGTTTTCGCCTGTCCGTCCGGCCAGCCGTGGTTCCTCGTTCCCTGATTTCCCACGAATTGTGGTGTACGCTGCCTCCTCCCACCACACCAGTTGTGGGGCATTCCCGCTCTTGAGTTCCCCCAGATCCTCGTTTCCGCCAAGAAGCGCGGACCGCCTGGCTGGCAACTCTCGACTCCTTCCTCCTGGGCTACACTATCTGTTCTTTTGGAGGAGCCGCATGCCGACACGCGAGGACGCCTGGAGACTGCTGTGCGAGTACACCGCTTCAGAGAGCTTACGCAAGCACATGCTTGCCGTGGAAGCGTGTGTCCGCGCCTACGCGCGCAAAACCGGTGCCGACGAAGAAAGCTGGGGCCTTGCCGCACTGCTCCACGATTTCGATTACGAACGCTGGCCCAATCACGAGCACTCGCCGGACCAGGGGCATCCTTCCGAGGGGGCAAAGATTCTGCGCGCACGGGGCTATCCCGAGGAGATCGTGCGCGCCATCCTTACGCACGCGGACTATTGCGGCGTGCCGCGCCAAACGGCGCTGGAGCACACCCTCTTCGCTTGCGATGAGATCGCTGGCTTCCTTACGGCATGCGCTTACGTGCGTCCGTCGAAGAGTATTTTGGATCTGGAAGTGGATTCGGTGAAGCGTCGCATGAAAGACAAGCTCTTCGCCAAGGGCGTCTCGCGCGAGGACGTGCGCAAAGGCGCCGAAGAGCTTGGAGTGCCGCTCGAAGAGCACATCGCGTTCTGCATCGCTGCTCTGCGCGAGCACGCCGACGCGCTGGGGCTGCGCGGCACGCTCTAAGAAGGACGATCGCCCGGAAGAATTATCAGCGAACGGAACCCATTGAATCAGCGATGCGCGTACAACACCAGCGCCGCGCCAAACAACATGCTGGCGATCAAGAGAACGAGCACGCCAGCGGTGAACCATTTGGAAAGGAAAGCCGTTCGAAACAATGAAGCCGCGCGCTCGTGGATCGCAGCAGTGGACGAGAGTTGCGGCGGCGTTGCCGAGTGGGGCACAAGCGGCCGGTCAAGGAATTCTACTGGGGGATAAAGCTGTAGCCCTGGCGCGGAATTGTGTCCACGAAGGCTGGCTGGTCCGCGGAATCGCCAAGAACCTGCCGCAGCTTGTTCACCGTGGTGTTCACGTTGGCGTCGTAATTGACGTGCGTATCCGAAGGCCAGAGCTGCATGCGCAGATCCTCGCGCTTCACGATTTCGCCGGGCTTTTGCAGGAGCGCGACTAGCGCCTGATAAACTTTGCCCTGGAGCTTTACGCGCGCACCATCTTTGTATAGTTCTTCTTTTTTTAGGTCCAGATGAAACGGGCCAAAGCGCACGTAACGTTCGGAACCGAAGACGGTGTTACTTGAGTTTTCGCGCTGTTCCGGAGAATGCATGGGAGCCATTTGCGTGCTCATGGAAATCACTCTTGGTCGCTACTTTTGACCAATGCAGCATTCGTTTTATTCCACTCGCAAAATGGCGCTGGACCTGGCCATCGGATGCCGTCGCTTGACATCGCGTTGACTGCAGTTATATCTTGAGGTGCATATACATGTCAATAGCGAGCCGCAGAAAATGAAAAAGAATTCGTCCCTGGACCTGAGCGGAACGGGATACTGCGCTTCCTTCAATTTTCGAAAAACGGCGCGTGCGGTGACAAGCTTGTACGACACGGCCTTACAGAAGTCCGGTATACGCTCGACACAGTTTGCCATTCTGGTGGGCGTCGCCAAGAACCAGCCCGTTTCCATCGGAGCCCTCGCGGAAGTGCTGGTCATCGACGGCACCACATTGACGAGGAGTCTGCGGCTTTTGCAGACAGAAGGATTTATCGCCATCTCAAATCGGGCGGCCATGCGACAGCGTTTCTTGAGCATTACCGCCAAAGGGGAGCACGTGCTAGCGCGCAGCTTGCCCGCCTGGCGAAAAGCGCAGGAGCGATTCGTTGCGACCGTCGGCTCAAAATATTGGCTGGACCTTCGCAATGAGTTAGATAGACTCGCTCATATAGCCGTCGACCTGGAAAAACCGCCGAAAGTTCCCGCTGGCTCTCAAAGCCGGCACAAATAATCCTGCATAAGATTCGCAGACCACAGCGTAGCCAGCCGTAGCGCATACTCGATTTCCTGGAAGGGCCAAATCACGCTAGAATTATAGGGAATGCTTACACAGATTGAAGGATTTGACGCTGGCGCGAGCCGCCATCCGCGTCGCAAGACTCATGGCGTGAAGGTGGGACACGTGCGTGTGGGCGGAAGCGCGCCCATCGTCGTGCAGTCCATGACGAACACGGACACCACGGATGTCGACACGACACTGAAGCAAACTTTGGAGCTGGCCGAGGCGGGCTCAGAGATTGTGCGCTGGACGGTCAACGTGCCCGAAGCGGCGGCGGCGGTGCCCGAGATTAAGAAACGGATGTTGGATGCGGGTTGCACGGCGCCGATCATCGGCGACTTTCACTACAACGGGCACGTGCTGCTGACCAAGTTTCCCGAATGCGCAAAAGCGCTGGATAAATACCGCATCAATCCGGGCAACGTTGGCGCGGGACAGCGCCGCGACGAGCAGTTCTCCACGATCTGCAAAATCGCACGGGACAATGGCAAGCCCGTTCGAATCGGTGTGAATGGCGGCTCGCTCAATCAAGAGCTGGTGATGCGCAAGATGCAGGAGAACACCGACAAGAACCTCGGCAAAGAGTCCGAAGAGATTATCAACGATTGCATGGTGCTTTCGGCGTTGGAGTCCGCGGAGCTGGCCCTGGAGTCCGGGCTGCGGCACGAGCAGATCATTATTTCTTGCAAGACTTCGCGGCCCCGCGACCTGATTACCGTGTACCGCGATCTTTCCGCAAAGACCGAACAGCCTTTGCACTTGGGCTTGACCGAAGCCGGCATGGGAATGAAAGGGCAAATCTGGTCAGCCGCTTCGCTCGGTGTCCTGCTCTATGAAGGCATTGGCGACACGATTCGCATTTCGCTGACACCTAAACCGGGCGGCGATCGCCGGGAAGAAGTTTACGCCGCCTGCGAATTGCTGCAGGCGCTGGGGCTGCGTTCGTTTGCGCCCAGCGTGACGGCCTGCCCCGGCTGCGGGCGAACCACGAGCACCACGTTTCAAGAATTGGCCGAAGCGATTCAAGGCTACATCCGAGACAGCATGCCCATCTGGAAGACGCAGTACGAAGGCGTAGAGAGCATGACGCTGGCGGTGATGGGCTGCATCGTGAACGGACCTGGAGAATCGAAAGCCGCGAACATCGGTATCAGCCTGCCGGGAACGGGGGAGGCGCCGCGCTGCCCCGTCTATATCGATGGGCAGAAAGATGTGACACTCGAAGGCACTTACGACGAGTTAGCTGCCGCGTTCCAATCGCTCGTCGATAACTACATCGCGAAGAAGTACCCACGCAAGGCCGCCGAAGTCGCGCCGACGGCCCAGTGAGGAATCCACGGTGAAAATCAGCAGGGAAGACGTGCTGCGTGTTGCGGAGCTGGCTTATCTCGACTTGAGTGAGGCCGAGCTGGAGATGTACCGCGCGCAAATTGATGAAATTCTGGAGTACATCGGAAAGCTGAACGAGTTGGACACCGCCAAGGCCGAGCCTATGGCGCAAGTTTTGAGTGACGACCAGACAGCCGACGCCACGCTGCGAGAGGACCTGATTGTGCCGTGCGCGGTGGCCGACGACGTCCTGAAGCACGCTCCGGACCCCGAGCCGCCTTATTTCCGCGTGCCGAAGGTCATCGAACGATGACCGCGAATTGGACGATCGATGGAGTGCGGGATGCGCTAGCGGCGAAACAGATTTCGGCGCGCGAACTGGCCGCGGATTTTTACAAACGGATTGATTCGCGGAATCCGGAGCTGAACGCCTATCTGACGCTTTCGCCGGAGCGGGCCCGCCGGCAAACAGACAAAATCGACGGTTTGGTGGCACAAGGAAAGCCATTGCCGCCGTTGGCGGGCGTACCGGTGGCTATTAAAGACGTCATCAGCACGCGCGGAATAAAGACCACGTGCGGTTCGAAGATTTTGGAGAACTATATTCCGCCTTACGATGCGACGGCGGTGGAGCGGCTGGAGGCGGTTGGCGCGGTCATTCTAGGAAAGACTAACTGCGATGAGTTCGCGATGGGCAGCTCGAACGAGAACTCCGCCTATGGTCCGGTGAAGAATCCTCTCGCGCAGGACCGTGTTCCAGGGGGCTCGAGCGGTGGCTCGGCGGCCGTGGTGGCGGCAGGACTGGCCGTGGCGTCCTTGGGAACGGACACGGGCGGTTCCATCCGGCAACCGGGTTCGTTCTGCGGCGTACCCGCGATGATGGGGAGCTATGGCCGCGTTTCGCGGTACGGACTGATCGCGTTTGCGTCCTCACTGGACCGCATCGGCCCCTTTGCCACCAACGTAAAAGACGTCGCTGCCATCCTGCAAGTCATCGCGGGTCGAGACCCCCACGATTCGACTTCCACAACGGCGCCGGTCCCCGATTACGGCGCGGAGCTTGAGAAGCCGGTCAAGGGGCTGCGGTTGGGCATCCCCAAAGAGTATTTCGGCGAAGGCATGGATGCGGGAGTAAGGAAAAAGGTCGAAGCCGGAATCGACCTTTTCAAAAAGCTGGGGTGTCAACTGGTTGACATTCGCATGCCGCATACGGACTACGCCATCGCGACTTACTACATCGTCGCGACGGCAGAGGCGAGTTCCAACCTGGCGCGGTACGACGGCGTGCGTTATGGATTGCGCGTGGACGACGATTCCCTGCTCGCGATGTACCGAAAGACACGCGGGGCGGGATTTGGAGTAGAGGTGAAACGCCGCATTGTGCTCGGTACCTATGTTCTTTCTGCGGGATACTACGATGCCTATTATTTGAAAGGGCAGAAGGTTCGATCGCTGATTGCTCAGGATTTCCGCGATGCGTTTACCAAGGTAGATGCGATTCTGACGCCGACTTCACCGGTTCCCCCGTTCAAATTGGGCGAGCGTACGGCCGACCCCCTCCAGATGTATCTTGCTGATATATATACAGTTACAGGGTCGCTGGCGGGCGTCCCGGGGATCTCCGTGCCATGCGGCAAGATCGATGAAAAGCTGCCAGTAGGCTTGCAGATCTTTGGAGCGCCTTTTGGAGAAGCCCGCGTCCTGCAACTGGCCCATGCTTTCGAGCAAGCTGGAGGGGCTACGGTCTGAACTTTTTGCGTTTTCGCAAACGAATCCGTGCCAGCACTGGCGACCATCATCGAGAATCTAGCTCGCGCCCAAAGGGAACTCTTGCGCGCTGCAGATGCTGTTCCGGCTGACCAATGGAAAACGAGGCCGGCTGAAGGGCGCTGGTCGGCCGGTGAACTGGTCGGCCACCTGAGTTTGATCGAGCGGGGCATCCTGGGCCGTACCGACAGGCTGCTCCAGAAACCCCCGAAATCCGTGCCTTTTTTCAAGCGATTTCACGTTCCGATGATGATTGTCGAAGCGCGCGTGATCCGGCGCAAGGCGCCCACTCCGCTCGAACCACAGATAGTCTGCGAGAAGGAAGAGATGCTGGCGGAATTGCGCCAAGTTCGGGAAAGAACCTTAGCGTTCATCGAGGAAACCATGGAGCGCGATCTCAGTAAGTACACCATGGGGCATCCGTTTCTGGGGACACTAAACGCGTATGAATGGCTACAATTTATCGCTTCGCATGAAATACGGCACATGAAACAGATGAGGGAAATCGTCGGGACTCTACCGAAAACCGTAACAATTTTGGAAAAGTAGAATATTTTTTCCGCTCTGCTTGCCATAACTACTCCTCGTACTACAACGGCTCCCATGTGAAAACATGTGGAAAAAGGCCCGTATTGCTGGCTTTAGTGAGAAAGTACTAGACGGTTCGTTTTTGGTTGGCAGAACGGAACGACTATTGCTTAGGAATAGTGCAGCACATACTATGCTTTCAGCATCTAAGCAAGTGTGGGCTAGTAGGGGCGGAGCAGAGGAGCCGGGCCATGGTAACCGTAAAGTCGAGCCAAAAAATCTTCACCGATTCAGAGGTTGCTAGCTTGACGGGGATTTGCGTCGAGCATGTGCACAATTTTGCCAAAAGCCGTCATCTAGGCTTCATCGCGCGGGCTGCGGAAGCCGCTGGCCTCAGCGCGGATCAATGGCTGTTTACGCTCTCAGACCTGATGGTCTTGGTGACGCTGTTTCCGAAGTGCACACACTTAGGATAACGATAGATCAAAACGGCTCTTAATCGGCTCCCTGGCTTGGCTAGGGAGCCATTTTTGTTTGGTATTCACGCAAAGCGCCGGTTGCAGGTCCGGAAGCCTCGGGGGTATGCTCGCCTTACGGGCAAACCGGGCCAGTTCGCATGCATCGCACTTCACAGGTAAAGCCAATGGGATCACCTAAGATGTCTGTCGTGCTAGTGGGCAGCGCACTGTTGGCCGGCTGGGCTGGCGCGACCCCTGGTACCCAATCGCCAGGGGATGCCGCTCAAGCACAGGTTCCCGCAGAGAAGCAAACCGGCGGGAAAGTGGCACAGACTGGAGTGTCTGCCTTGCCACGGGGCAAGAAGCTTGTCCTCAAGGACGGTACTTTTCAGCTGGTGCGGGATTACCGCCGGAATGGTGAGCGGATCCGCTATTGGAGCGCGGAGCGGGGAGATTGGGAAGAAATCCCCGCGGCGGCGGTGGATTGGGACGCGACCGCCAAAGCCGCTGCGGCTGAACAGGCAGAGGAAGACGCTCTCGCAAAGAAGATCCACGCGCAGGAGCAAGCCCAGAAAATCGAAACCATGATGGACGTGGATGCGAGCCTGCAAGTGGCCCCAGGTGTCTTCCTGCCGCCCGGGGAGGGGATGTTCCTGATTGACGGAAAATCTGTGAAGCCGCTTGAGCAGGTCGGTTCGCAGGTCAAAACGGACAAGAAACAATTTCTAAAGAAGGTACTTTCACCGATTCCGATAATTCCCAGCAAGCGAAACGTGGAAATCCTCGGAAACAAGGCAAGTATCCGGGTGACAAACGGGCAGGCGGAGTTTTATTTGCGTGAAGCTCCGCCGGATCCGGACCGGACGACTCCCATCGTAAAGAGCAGTCGGCCCGGCGAATCCGGGCCTGAAGTAGAGCTGGTGCGGGCGACTGTCAAGGGAAACAAAAGGCAGCTGGAGTCGATCAGGAGTCTTTTCGGGGAACAGTTGGAGGAGAAGCGCAATTCGATTTCGATCCAGCGATGGGAGATCGCGCCTACTGTCTTTCGCTTCACGATAAGCGAGCCGCTGCCACCGGGCGAATATGCTCTAGCGGAAATTCTGCCCGACGGAATGAACCTGTACGTTTGGGATTTTGGCGTGGACTCCGCAACAGCCAGCCAGGCAACGACGCCACTTAAAAAGAAGAACTAATTTTTGCGTCGTGACGCACGGAGCGTTCCGCGACACACAATCCCACGCTCTACCTTAGCCCACATCTCTCACAGCCTGGCATAAGAGGAATGAAGTGTGTTCGAACGGGGAGTTGCGAGTTATTTTCGCGGGGTGTTGTTGTGTAGCAGATCCGTTTTTCGTTTTGCGTGAGAGTGTTTTACTTTCTGAGGCT
>WNFT01000688.1_pt1 | contig 28425 bp, 23 predicted proteins | sample 5400191 | NCBI WGS metagenome assembly WNFT01 (sample SAMN13153359, study PRJNA577476) | soil metagenome | isolation source: 80 cm saprolite under Madrone tree | place: USA:California | collected 2016-06-14 | reverse complement strand
ACCTGGCGGAGAGCGCGCTGCGCGAGCTGGTGCAGGACTACCACCAGGAAGCGATCAAGACGAAGAGCGCGGCGACCTACCGGCTTGCCCGGGACATCTACCGCCAGTACCTCGACACGTTCCCGCGCAGCGAGGCCGCCCAGGGCATGCGGTTCTACCAGGCCGAGATCCTCTATGCGCTCGAGGAGTGGGACGCCGCCGCCGAGCAATACGGCAAGGTGGCCGACGCCGATCCGCGCGGCCCGCACGCCCAGCGCGCCGCGTACAACGCCATCCTCGCCCTGGAGAAGTCCGTCGACGTCGCCAAGGGACGGCTGAAGACGCGCGAGCTCGCGGACGCGGCACGGATCGACGAGGGCAAGGCGAAGGGGCAGGTGGACCGCGGCCGCGCCGTGCAGGTCCAGGGGCTCACGCGCGACACCCCGGAAGAGGCGATTCCGCAGAACGAGCAGAAGCTGATCGCCGCCTGCGAGCGCTATCTCCGGATCGCGCCTGACGCCAAGGACGAAATCGTCATCCGCTACAAGGCCGCGCTCGTGCTCTACGAGCGCCGCCACTTCGTCGAGGCGGCGAAGCGATTCGGCGAGATCATCCTCAAATGGCCCACCGACGCCTGGTCGCAGAAGGCCGCCAACCTGTCGCTCGACATCTTCAACACCCGCGAGGAGTGGCTGGCCCTGAGCGACCTGGCCCAACGGTTCCTCGACGATCGGCAGCTGTGCCCGTCCGGCTCGAAGTTCCAGGCCGAGGTTGCGCGGATCGGGGAAGGGGCGAAGTTCAAGTACGTGATGCAGCTCTACGAGCAGAAGAAGGATTCCGCGCTCGCCGCGAAGGAGTTCCGCGCCTTCGTCGCCCGGTATCCGAAGAGCGAGCATGCCCCGAAAGCGCTCTACAACGCGCTGGTGATCGCGGACAAGGCGGATCAGCTGGACGCGGTGATTGCCGCCGGTGAGCAGCTCCTGCGCGAGTACCGCGCGGACCCGGAGATCGTCAAGCTCACGGTGCCGGCGCTGGCGAGCGCCTGCGAGCGCGCCGGACGAACCGCCGACGCGATCCGCTGGTACGAGCAGGCGCAGTCCCGCTGGCCGGCGGACGAGAAGGCCGCGGACTGGCTCTACAATGCAGCGGTGTGGCGCGAGGGCCTCGGGGACGACCGAGGAGCCCTGCAAGCCTGGCAGAAGTACCTCCAACGTTACCGGGCCCGCCCGGACGCTGTCCGGATCGCCTGGAACGTAGGCCTGATCCTCGAGCGGCAGAAGGACTTCCGGCGCGCAGCCGCGCACTGGTCCGGGTTCCAGCGGGAGTGGGCGAGGACCGCGAAGCAGGGGCAGATCCTCCTGGCGCGGTACAGGCAGGGGCTGGCCTTGCGCGAGATGAGGTCAAAGGCCGCCACCGCCGTCCTCGCCGAGGTGGGGCGAGGCTTCACGCGGCTGTCGGAGAGCGAGAAGGCGTCGCCCCCGGTCATCGATGCCGCGGCCCACGCGGGTTTCCTCAGGGTGGAGCCCGCGTTCCAGGAATTCATCGCTCTTCATTTCCACTACAGCCGCCAGTCGGAGCTCGTGCACGCGCTCAAGATCAAGAACGCGCGCCTGGGGAAGCTGCTGGAGGGCTATACCCAGGTGGTCGCCATCGGCAGCCCGATGTGGAGCACCGCGTCCTTCGAGCGGATCGGCGAGGCGTACCGCAACTTCAACAAGGGGCTCCTGGACGCGCCCACGCCGCGCGGCCTGGATGCCGAGCAGCAGGACCTCTACCGCAGCACGCTCGAGGGACAGGCCCTGCCGCTCGAGGACAAGGCCACGGAAGCCTTCGGCAAGGCCATCCAGGTCTCGCAGAAGTCGGGCGTCTACTCCGACTGGGCGCTCAAGGCGCAGGACTTCCTGCGCGAGTACCAGCCGGACGCGTACGGCGAGCTGCACCGGCCGCGGCTGATGGACACCGAGCAGTCCAGCATGGTCGCGCCCGACTTCACCAGCGGGGGGCATTGATGCGCAAGCTCGTTGCGGCGCTATTGCTGCTGTCGGTTGCGTGCGCTCATGCCCCGCGGCGTCCGCCCGCGCTCGATGCAGCGGCGGAGCGGCGCCGGCTGCTCGAGCTGCCTCCGGCCATCCTCCACAAGGAGGCTCGCGAGCTGATGGCGCGGGGCGACTGGGAGGCCGCGCGCGTCCACCTGGAGCTGTACCTGGCGAAGGTGCCGGACAGCGCGGCGGCGCACTTCGATGCCGGCTGGGTCGCCGAGCGGCTTCTGGATGCGAAGTCCGCGGCCGATCTGTACTCGCGGGCGCTCACCAGGGATCCGGCGCACGTGGGAGCCGCGCTCAACCTCGCCCGGCTTCTGCGGGACTCGCCGGCGGAGGCGGAGGCCGTCCTTCGCGCCGCCCTCCAGCGAATGCCCGGAGATCCCAGGCTGTTGAACGCGCTCGCGGCGGCGCTGCGGTCCCAGCGCCGGCTCGATCAGGCGGAGGCCGCCGTCCGCAGCGTGCTCGAGCGGCACCCTCGCGATGCTAGCGCATACCGGAATCTCGCCGCGATCGAAGCCGACCGCGGCCGCGTGCGCCTGGCCGAGTCGGCGCTCAACAACGCCCGCAAGCTCGACCCCAAGGACGCCGGCATCCTCAACGGCCTCGGAGTCCTGGCGATGCGCCGCGACGAAGTAGCCGCTGCGCGCGGCTACTTCGAGGAGGCTACGCGGCTCGACCCGGCATGTGCCCCGGCGTGGGCGAATCTGGGCGCCCTCGCGCTTCGCTATCGCGACTATGCCACGGCGGAGCAAGCCTATCTCCGGGCGGCGCAGCTCGACCCGATGCGATGGGAGACGCACCTGGCGCGCGGCTGGGCGCTGGAGGGCCTCCGCAAGCCGCGGGAAGCGCGCGCCGAGTACGAGAAGGTGCTCGCCTTCGACCCGCACCAGGACGACGCGCTCTACGGCAAGGCGCTGGCGCTGAAAGCGGAGGGAGACCTGGAGGGGGCACTCCGGGCCTTCAAGGAGTACACGGCGTTGCCCAAGGCTGCTCACTTGAAGGAAGCGCAGAACCAGCTCGCCGCGATCGACCTGCGCCTGAAGAGCACGGCCGAGGCGGCGAGGCCGGTACCCGGGACGGCGGCGGCCGCCGCGCTCGATCCGTCGAATTTGCCACAGCGCGCGGACGCCGGACCCTCCCCGGAGAAGGTGCCCGACAAGCGCCCCCCGGCGGTTGTCCGGTGAGCGACGGGCGGACGAGCTGCCGGTTGGCTGGACGCGATCCGATGCCAATCGTCCATTGAACTGGAGTGGAGGAAACGTGTTGAGGAGAGCCGTCCTGATCGCGCTGTTGTCCGTCTCCGCCCTGGCGGAGGAGAAGCCGGGCGTCAAGGTGATCCAGGAACCGGACAAGGTGGTCGTCCGCAAGCGCACGGTGATCGACTTCAACGACGTGACCGTCGAAGGCGAGCTGACCAAGCCGGAGGGCAGCTACGTGCTGAACCGCAACCGGACCCGGTTCCCGTCGCTGATCCGGCTGCGCGACAACTTCAATCCCGAGCTGCAGAAGTCGGCGGACAACCTGTAGGGACTTCGTGGAAATGGCCCAGACGATGCGCAAAGTGGAGGTTTCCGAGCTGGAGGAGGCGCGCGTCCAGCGGCCCACGCTGGCGTCGCGGATCGCGGATGCGGCCGCGGCACAGCTCCTCATCTTCGACGAGCTGCCGGAGGACGAGCGGCCGCGCAAGGGCGAACGCGTGCTGCTGGTCGGCATCGTCTGGGGCGGCAAGACCCTGGTCGAGCTGGAGCAGGTGGGAAACGGCGACGACCTGTCGGTCAGCCGCCTCCTCGACCTTCCCGCGTCGACCCTGCCCAAGAACTTCCACCTGGTGAAGCATTCCCAGGGCGGGCACCTGGTCACGCTGCCCGACGAGCTGCATGCGGAGGTGCACGGAAACCGCCGGGTCTACCCGCTTGCGGCCAGGGGGAGAAGGGTGGAGGCGCCCTTCCGCGGTCACGCCTACTCCATCGGGGACGACGATCGGATCGTGGCCCAGATCACGCCGTCCCTGACGCTGATCAGCCGCTACGTCCGGGCGGAGCGCGCACGACCAAAGCCGTTGCTGCGGCGGGTGGACGTCCGGTTCGCGAGCACCTTGCTGCTCGCGCTGCTCGCGCTCGCCGTGTTCTTCGGGATGGTCAGCCGGGTGCCGCGGACCGACCGCTACGTGCGGCCGCAGGATCCGGAGCGGTTCACGCGCTACCAGGTGAGGCCGCCGGAGAAGGCGGCGGAGCCGCCCAGGGCGAAGGAGGCCCCAGGCGCGAAGGAAGGCGACAAGAGCAGCGGCGAAGAGGGCAAGCTCGGCAAGCCCGAGGCGAAGAAGGAAGCCGCGCCTTCGCGGCCGGGCACGGCCAGGGTCGATCCCAACAAGAAGGCGAAGGACCTGGCCAAGGTGAAGAAGCTGGGCCTGATCGCTGCGCTCTCGAAGATGGGTGTCGCCGGTGGGCCGTCCGGGAACGTGCTGGGGCCCTCCGGGCTGGGCGCCGGGATCAACCCTTCGCTCGGGGGGACCCGGGCGCGCGCCGGGGCGGGCGACGCGTACGGCGTGGGCGGCCTGGGGACGCGCGGTGGCGGCGGGGGAGGCGGAGGAAACGCGCTCGGCATCGGCGGCCTGGGCACCAAGGGCGCCGGACACGGCCGGGGCGGCTACGGCGACGTCGACCTGGGCGGGCGCGGAAAGGACGAGACCGTGTTCGTGCCGGGCCGGACCACCGTGGTGGGCGGACTCTCCAGGGACGTGATCAACCGCGTGATCCAGAAGCACTACAACGAGATCAAGTACTGCTACGAGAAGGAGCTGACCCGGAATCCGGCCCTCTACGGGAAGGTGACCGTGCTGTTCCTGATCGACGGCGGCGGCCGCATCGGCGAGGCCCTGGTCCAGCAGAGCACGATGTCCAGCGAACCGGTGGAGAGCTGCATGATCAACCGCGTGCGCCGCTGGGTGTTTCCGGCGCCGCAGGGCGGCGGGACCGTGCAGGTGACGTACCCCTACGTGTTCAAGAGCAGCGGGCAATGAGAGCGTTCCTGATCGCCTTCCTGGTGACCGCGGCGGCCGCCGCCCAGACCGATCCCGGCGCTCGACCGCCCGATTCGTTGGTCGTAAGCGGCGTGGAGGAAGCCCCGCGGCGTGGAACCTATGTAGAGGCCTCGCTGGGCGTGTTCACCGCCATGGGCGGGACGCGCCCGTTCTCCAGCGGGCAGCCGTACCTCGGTCTGACGGTCGGGCGCGATCTCGGCCAGAGGGCGTCCGTGTTCGCTTCGCTCGGGCTCGGCGCCGCCAGCGCTTCCTGCTACCAGGTGAGCGCAGGGCGCGATTCCTGCCTGGGGGCGGACTCCTTCGGCGCCACCTTCCTGGAGGTCGGGCTCTCGTACGGGTTCCCCGTCGCGGCGCGCACGCTCGTCGGGCTCAAGTTACTGGGCGGCCTCACCGACCTCTCGCCGGGCCCGGTGCAGAGGAACGGCACGGTGCCCGATCACATGCTGGGCCCGCATGCGGGCGCCGGCTTGTCGCTCGACTACGATACGCAGCTGGACCACTTCGCCGTCGGGCTCGACGCCCTGGTCCGCGAGACGTTCGCCGGCAGCTCGCTGAAAGTCCCTTCGCTGGCGGTGATGCCCCGGATCCGCTACGTCTTCTGAATGGGGTTCAAGGCGCTCTCCGGCCGCCTCCCGGAATGGGGGCGGCTGTTCGACGAAGCGGGCTATGACGCATTCCAGGACGCGGTCCGGGAGGAGCTGAGCGCGCGCGGCCCCGCCTTCGAGGTGCACGACGGCTACGCCCGGATCGGAGACTGGGAGCTTCCCCTGCTGCCCCTGGCACAGCTCTGCGCCAAAGCGCCCCGGTCGGGATGGCGGCCGCTGCTTCACGAGCAGCTCGAGCGCCGATTCGCGGAGGAGAAGCTGGGGAAGGAGCTGGATTCGGTGCGCGGGAGTTTCGACCGGGCGCGGCCGGCGCTGAAGCTGCGCGTGCAGCGCGCCGAGACGCTGCGCCCGGGAACGATCTCCGCGCCCATTGCCGGGCACCTGCACGCGGCGCTGGTCCTCGATCTCCCCAGCTTCGTCACGCCGGTGCGCGTGGCCGATCTCGCGGCGTGGGAGCGGCCAGCTCCGGAGCTGATCGCGCTCGCCATCGACAACGTCAAGACGAAGGAGCGGATCGAGCTGGCCCCGATGGAGATCTCCTCGGCTCGCCTGTTCGCCGTCAGCGGTCCGTCCGTGTTCGTGGCGACGCTGGGACTGGTGGTCGAAGATCTCCTCGGCGCCGCCACTCCGTACGGCGCGCTGGTCGCGATGCCGAGCGGGCACATCGTGCTCTGTCACGCGATCGCCGACGCGCGCAGCCTGCGCGTCCTGCCTGCGATGGCGGCCGGGGCGCTCCAGGCCTGGGAAGGAGGTCCCGCGCCGCTCAGCCCCGATCTGTTCTGGAAGCGGGGCGATCGGTTCGTCGCCCTTCCGGTCGTGCGCGAGGACGGAGAGGTGAAATGCGAGCTGCACCGGGAGTTCGACGAGCAGGTTGCGCAGCGGCTCTCCTGATCGCCTGTACCCATGCGCCGGCATCTCGGCCGGGCGTAGAGGACCCGATCGCGCGGGAGCTGGACGACTTCCATGAGGCGGCGGCGCACGCCGACGAGGATCGGTACTTCGCGCACTTTGCGCCGGACGGCGTGTTCCTGGGCACGGATGCGGGGGAACGCTGGGACGTCAAGGAGTTCCGCGCCTACGCCCATCCATTCTTCGCCCGGGGAAAGGCCTGGAGCTTCCGGGGCGTGCGGCGCCGGATTTCCACGCGCGGAGAGCTCGCCTGGTTCGAGGAAGACCTCGAGACGCAAAACCTCGGTCCTGCGCGCGGGAGCGGGGTGCTGATCCGCGCCGGTCCGCGCTGGCTGATCGAGCAGTACGTCCTGTCGATCACCGTGCCCAACCAGCGATTCCGCGAAGTGCGCGAGCTGCTTACTTCCCCTTCCCCCGCATCGCCTTGAGCATCTGCTTGAGGTTGTCGCGATCGAAGTCGGTGGCGTAGCTGAACTCGCCCCCGTTCCGCAACCACTCGCCTCCGTCAACGGTAAGGCAGTCTCCGGTCACGTAGCCGGCACCGTCCGACATCAGGAAGACGGCGGCGTCAGCGATCTCGCGCGGGGTGCCGAAACGCTTCAGCGGTATCCGGTTGCGCGCCATCTCCTCCAGGGACGGGTCCGGCATCAGGCGCGAGAACGCGCCTTCGGTCGGCACCGGACCGGGCGCGATGGCGTTCACCCGGATGCGGTAGGCGGCCCATTCCACGGCAAGCGAGCGCGTCAGCGCGAGCACGCCGGCCTTCGCGCAAGCGGAGGGCAGCACGAAGGCGGACCCCATCCAGGCGTACGTGGTGACGATGTTCAGGATGGCGCCGCCCTTGCCGGCCTCGATCATCCTGCGCCCGAACGCGCTGGTGGAGTGGAAGGTGCCGTTGAGCACGATGTCCACCACCGCCTTGAACCCGTTGGACGAGAGGTCCTCTGCGGCGGCGAGGAAGTTTCCCGCGGCGTTGTTCACCAGCCCGTCCACCTGTCCGATGCGACCGGCCACCTCCTGGACGGCGGCGAAGTCGCGCACGTCGCAGGCGTGGGCGCCCGCCTTGCCGCCGGCGCGCTCGATCTGCGCAACGACCTCGTCGAGCTTCTCCTTGCGCCGGCCCAGCACCACCGAGCGCGCGCCCAGCTCGGCGAAGCGCTTGGCCATTTCCGCGCCGAGGCCCGTGCCGCCGCCGGTGATGACGAAAGTCTTGTCTTTCAGCAGTCCAGCCTGGAACATGCGCGCACAATGCAGGCCCCAAGGGAATCGATCAAGCGAGAGGTGCTCGCGGGCACCATCGGGGGAGCGATCCGCGCATGATCGCCGCCTGGCTCCTCGCCGCGGCCGCGGCTTCGCAAGGGCGGCTGGTGGTGCTGGTGGTGGTCGATCAGCTCCGGTACCAGGACGTTCTCTGGCTGGCCCCGGCGCTTGGCCCACGGGGCTTCGCCGGCATGGGCCGGGCAGCTCCGATGCGCTACGAGACCGCGGTGGCGGAGACCGCGCCCGGTCATGCGGTCCTCTCCACGGGCGCCTACGCCGACGTCAATGGGATCGTGGGCAACTCCTTCTGGGATGGCGCCCGATATCAGGAAGCGGTTGCGGATCCCGGCTGTCCAGTCTGGGGAGCGAAGGCAGGGCGGAGCGCGGCGGCCCTGCGCGCGCCCACGATCGGCGACATGCTCAAGCTCAACACCGGGGGCGCCGCGCGCGTCGTGGGGATCGCCGTGAAGGACCGGAGCGCGCTGTTCCTGGTCGGTCCTTCCGCGGACCTCGCGCTCTGGTGGGAGGCGGACATTGGCGAGATGGCCTCCACCGCCTGCTACGCGCCCGGCCCGCCCGGGTGGCTCCCCCGCCGCCCGGCGGAAGCCTTCAAGGACTGGGTCTGGACCCTCTCGCAGCCGGACGCAATCGCGCGCCTGCTGCCCCAGCCGCGCGCTGCGGGGGCGCGGCCGGCGTCGGATCTCGGTCCGGAGTTCCCGCACACCGTCGGTCGGGGCAAGCTGGACGATCGCCTGTACCTGGCCATCCGCAACACTCCGGCCGGCACGACCATCGCGCTTCGCGCCGCGCGCACGGCCGTCGCCGCCCTCAAGCTGGGCGAGGCCGGCAGGACCGATCTGCTCACCGTCGCCCTGGCCTCCGTCGACACCGTCGGCCACCAGTACGGCACGCTCTCGCGCGAACGGCTGGACGCCGTGCTCCGCGTCCACGACGAGCTGTCCGCGTTCCTCGACGAGCTGCGCAAGCGGCTGGGGCCGCGCCTGTCGATCGTGCTGACCTCCGATCACGGGCTCACCCCCAGCGAACCGGACGAGCAGCGGCTGCGGGTCCAAGGCGGGACGGTAGCCACCGACGAGCTGATCCCGCGCCTCAACCGCGCGCTCGATGAGGCCATGGGAGCGAGGCCGGACGGCTGGGTCGCCGGCATCGAAGGGAATTCGCTCGCGTTGCGCGCGCCCTTTCCGGCGCGGGCGATCGACGTCGCGGTGGAGGTGCTGCGCCGGGAGCCGGGACTGTTCCGCGTGGTGCCGGCGGCGGAGGTGGACAGGGCGGAGCCGTTCATCCGGCACTCCTGGTTCCCGGGGCGGAGCGGGCAGGCCCTCCTGGTGGTGAGACCGCTCTGGACGCTGAAGCCGCGCGACGCCGGCGCCAATCACGGCTCCACCTGGAACGACGACGCGCTGGTCCCCTTGATGGTCGAGGCCGCGGAGTTCCGGCTGCGCCGCGACGTGCAGTTCCGCGCCACGCAGGTGGCGCCCACCGTCGCGGCGCTCCTCGAAACCGCGCCGCCGTCGGCCGCCCTCGATTCCGCGGCGATCGAGCACCGCTGACCACACGCGCGCCGGTCCGCATCCGCTCTCGCACCTCCATTCTTTTGACGCCCTCGCGGAAACGGTTTTAGGTGAGAACGTCTCGTTTCCTGGCCAGGGGGGCCAATGCTCCGACCACTGATCGCATCGATGCTCGCGGTATCGGCCGCGCACGCGGCTCCGCCCAGGCAGATCACCCTCGGAGCCGCGGTTCCCTTGAGCGGCGCGGAGAGCAAGAGCGGCTCCCGCCTGCGCGACGGCTACCAGCTCGCCGTGGAGCTCGCGAACCAGCAGGGCGGCGCGGAAGTCGGGGGTGTGCGCAGGCCGGTGAAGCTCATCCTGGTGGACGACAAGAGCGATGGGCCCACCGACGAGCGCGCGGTCGAGGAGTTGGTGGGGCAGGGCGTGGACGTGATGCTCGGCACCTTCGGCTCGTCGCTGGTCGAGAAGGGCAGCGCGGTCTCGGAGAGGCTGAAGATGCCCTACGTGAGCGGCACCGGAGCCAGCCGCGCGCTCTATCAGCGCGGCTTCAAGTACATGTTCGGCCTGCAGTCGCCCATCGAGCAACTCGCCAACGCGCTGATGCGGTGGGCGGAGGAGGAGCAGCAGATCGGGAAGCTGCCCCAGCGCGCCCGGGTGGCGGTGATCTGGGAGAAGACGGCGCACGGCAAGGAGTACGCCGAGACCGTCCGGGACTTCGCCAACAAGACCCCGCGGCGCCGCGCCGCCTGGCAGCTGGCGATGGACGAGTCGTTCGAGCTGAACAGCAAGGACTTCAAGCCGATCCTGGAGCGGCTCAAGGCGGCCAACGCGGACGTCGTCCTCGTCGACGCGCACCTGCCGGACTACATCACCATGCACGGCCAGTACGCGAAGATGGGCCTTTGCCACAAGCTGATCTCGTACGGGGCCCGCGGCCCGGAGCGCGAAGCGCGCGATCAGCTGAAAGCCTCCGCCAACTACGTCCTCTCCGCCGTCTGGTGGAGCGACGAGATGGCGCAGAACGCGCGGACGGCCGACTTCGTGAAGAAGTTCAACGAGCGGTACAAGCGGTCGCCGGACTGGTACGAGGCGCTCGGGTACGAAGCCGTGCGGGCGGTGCTCGAGGCGATGCACAAGGCGGGGACCACCGAGCGCGAACCCCTGCGCACCGCGCTGGCCCAGCTCAAGATGGAGTCGCTGCTGCCCGGCGGCTTCCTCGCCTTCCCCGAGCAATACGGCGGCCAGGCCCAGTACCTGTTCGTCGTCCAGCAGAACATGCCCGACGGCAGCGCGCCGGTGGTCTATCCCCGGATCGCCGCGGTGAAGGACGGGATTGCGCCCAACCCGCTCTGCGCGGGCTCGACCCTGGCGGGCAAGTAGCGCTTGCGCCGACCGCTCTCAGCGGTCCTGGGGCAAACCAGGATCGCCGCAAGCGGGACAAGACTCGCCGCGCCAGAGCTGGAGCAGCCACTGCTTGCCCGCGGTCGCCAGCACGAACCAGCCGACCCGGCGGTGGCAGCTGGCGCAGCGGATGCCGAGCGCGATCCAGAGGTGCGCCGCCACCGCCGTGCCCGCCATGCCCAAGGCAAACTGGACGGTCCGGTCTTCCTCGCTCCCGATGGAGGCGAACAAGCCCAGCAGCCAGGCGAAGGTGAGCACGATCAACGCCACGAACACGTGCAGCTTCCACTGCTGCCCGGTGGCCGAGATCCAGCTCAGATCAGCCCGTCCGTGCGCTTCCGCTCGCGCTCGAGCCGGTACCGGTCCCCCGCCGCGAGCACCTTCTTCCGCAGCCGCACGTTCTTGGGCGTCACTTCCACCAGCTCGTCCTCGTTGATCCATTCGAGCGCCTTCTCCAGCGACATCTCGCGCGGCGGGCTGAGGATGATGTTCTCGTCGCGTCCGGCGGCGCGGACGTTGGTGAGCTTGCGGGCGCGCGTCACGTTCACGTCCAGGTCGCTCGGGTGTGCGTGCTCCCCGCAGATCATCCCCTCGTAGACCGGGACACCCGGGCCGTAGAACAGCTCGCCGCGCTCCTGGATGTCGAAGAGGGCGTAGGCGACGGTCTCGCCCTCGCGGTCGCTGACGATGGCGCCGTTCGCGCGCTTGGGCAGCTTGCCCTGCCAGGGCTCGTACCCGTCGAACTGCGAGGACATGATGCCCTCGCCGCGGGTGATGGTGAGGAACTCGTTGCGAAACCCGACCAGGCCTCGCGCCGGCACCCGGAAGTTGAGGCGCACCCGGTCCGAGCCGATATTCTGCATCTCCGTCATCCGGCCCTTCCGCGGGCCCATCCGTTCGGTGACGACGCCGACCGCCGATTGCGGAACGTCGCACACCATCAGCTCCATCGGCTCGTGGACCTGGCCGTCGACCTCCTTGGTGATCGGCTCGGGGTTCGAAACCGTCAGCTCGTACCCCTCGCGGCGCATGGTCTCGACGATCACCGCGAGCTGGAGCTCGCCGCGGCCCACCACCTTGAAGGCGTCGGGCGACTCGGTGTCGTAGACCCGGATGGAGACGTTCCGGTAGGCCTCGCGCTGCAGCCGCTCCCTGAGATTCCGGGACGTGACGTACTTGCCCTCTCGCCCCGAGAAGGGCCCGTCGTTGACCTTGAAGACCATCGACATGGTCGGCTCGTCGACGTGGATCCGTTCGAGCGGAATGGGGTGCTCGGGATCGGCGATGGTGTCGCCGATCGAGATCTCCTCCAGCCCGGCGAGGGAGATGATCTCGCCCGGCCCCGCCTCGGGAATCTCGACCTTCTTCAAGCCCTCGAAGGCGTAGATCTTCGTCACCTTGCCCCGCGGGGTGCTTCCGTCCGCGCGACAGACCGCCACTTGCTGTCCCACCTCGATGCTGCCGCTGCTCAGCCGCCCGATGGCGAGCCGGCCGACGTAGTCGTCGTAGTCGAGGTTCGCGATCAGCATCTGCAGCTTGTCGTGCGTGGTCTCGGCCATGCGCGGAGGCGGCACGGTCTCCAGGATGGCGTCGAGCAGCGGCTCGAGCGTTCGCGCGCGCCAGCCGGGCTCCTCTCCCGGATGCGGGGTGGCTCCCGGCGCAGCCGCCTTTCCGGCCGGCAGGTCGTCGAAGTCGGAGAGCCGGAGGGAAGCCCTGCCGGCGCGGGCGACCGCGTAGATCACCGGGAACTCGATCTGGTGCTCGTTGGCGCCGAGATCGATGAAGAGCGAGTAGATGGCGTCGAGCACCTCGGGGGCGCGCGCATCCTGGCGATCGATCTTGTTCACGACCACCACGGCGGGCAGCCCCAGACCGAGCGCCTTGCCCAGCACGAACCGGGTCTGCGGCAGCGGACCCTCCGCGGCATCCACCAGCAGCAGCACGCCGTCCACCAGCCGCAGCCCCCGCTCCACTTCGCCGCCGAAGTCCGCATGCCCCGGGGTGTCGACGATGTTGATCTTCACGCCCCGGTAGGTGACCGCCGTGTTCTTGGCCAGGATGGTGATGCCCTTCTCCCTCTCCAGATCGTTGGAGTCCATCGCCCGCTCCTGGACCTGCTCGTTCGCCCGGAAGGTGCCGGTCTGGCGGAACAGCCAGTCCACCAGCGTCGTCTTTCCGTGGTCGACGTGGGCGATGATGGCGATGTTGCGGATCTGCTCGCGGGGAAGCATGGCGCGTGCTCCTTTATACTGGGCGGATGCCGCAGGTCCATGGACATCATCATCTCGCCATCCAGGTGAAGGACCTTCCCGCCGCCGAGCGCTTCTATGTCGAGGCCCTCGGGCTGCGCGTCCTGAGGCGCTGGCCCTGGGAGGACGGGCGGCCCGGGGAGCGTGCGGTCTGGTTGTCGGTGGGGGCGGGCGAGGAGTTTCTCGCGCTCGAGTCGTGCGATGTGGACCGCCCACCCACCCCCTTCCGCGATCCCCACGGCGGCCTCCACCTCCTCGCGCTCCGCATCACCTCCGCCGAGCGCGCGGGGTGGGAGCAGAAGCTGGCCGGGCTGGGGGTGGAGATCGTCCACCGGACCCGCTGGTCCCTGTACGTGCGCGATCCCGAGGGAAATCGCATCGGGCTTTCGCACTTTCCACATGAGAGGTAGGTTGGACGGGCATGGAGGGCGTTCGCCCGCGGCATTCAGAGGCGCCGCTCGTCCGGCGTCTGATCGAGCAGGGGATCCGCGATCCCCGCGTGCTCGCCGCATTCGGACGCGTCCCACGGCGCTTCTTCGTGCCCGAGGAAGCGCAAGCGTACGCCGAAGGCGACCACCCGCTGGAGATCGGCTACGGCCAGACCATCTCGCAGCCCTACATCGTTGCGGCGATGACCGAAGCGCTGGACCTCCAGGGATACGAGCGGGTGCTCGAGGTCGGCACCGGGAGCGGGTACCAGACGGCCATCCTGGCCGAGCTGCTGCCGCTGGGCTCGACCGTCCGGACCATCGAGATCGTGCCCGAGCTGTCGTTGCGCGCGGAGCGGACCCTGAGGGAATTGGGGTATGACAATGTGCTGTTCCGGGTCGACGACGGCGCGAAGGGATGGCCTGAGGCCGCTCCCTACGATGCGATCCTGGTGGCGGCCGCGCCCGACGAGGTCCCCGCGGCGCTGCTCGAGCAGCTCGCGCCCGGCGGGCGGCTGGTCATCCCCGTAGGACCGGATCCGGACCACCAGGAGCTGCAGCTCTGGCGCAAGCTGCCAGGGACCGGCGCGCTCGCCCGCAGGGTGCTGATGCACGTCCGGTTCGTGCCCCTCACCGGCCCCGAGAACCTGCACTAGACCGCGGTTTACTTGAGTGGTTCGCGGCCGGCAGCCTGGTTTGCACTTCTGTGCGCCCGCGCGCCGATGGTACGCTGCGCGCCCCATGCAATGCCCGGTCTGCGAGGCTGACAATCTGGACGATGCGGTGGAATGCGCAGGCTGCGGCAGGATGTTCGCATCCGGGCCGGGGGCGGGCGAGGAGGGCGGACCGCTGGAGGGCCTCGAAACCACCCATTTCGCGCCGACGGACGCTGCGCCCCCCGAATCGCTGCCTGGAGTCGAGCGGACGCAGCTCGAGGCGGATCCGCAGGCGGCATCGGAGTGGACGGCGGGAGAGCTTGCCCTGGAGAGCACCCAGCATGAAGCCGCCGCCGGGGCTACCGCAGCCTGGACCCCCGGCGCGGAGATCGACAGTGGTCGCGAGCCGAAGAGCGGCGAGCGCCCGCCGGTGGCGGCCGAGAGCGCGGCTTGCCCCTGGTGCGGAGAGGCCTCCCTGGGCGCAATCTGCGACGCCTGCGGGCGAAGGAAGTCGCGCTACGCAGCGCCTGCGCGCCAGAGGGAAGCGGTCGCCTCGGGGGAGACCGTGACCTGCCCCGCCTGTTTCGCGCGCGTCACCAGGGAAGTTCGCTGCAGCGACTGCGGCATGCCGTTCCCGCTCCAGGAGCTGTGAATTGACTGCCGGGGCCGTGGGGAGTACAGCGCGCGCGATGCTCGATCGGACCGCCATGGAGCAGGAGCTCTCCACCTTGGCGGCCGCCGTCCGGAAACGCGGGTCGGTCGATCTGTTCCTCCGCGCCGCTCTCGAAGGCTTCTGCTGGGCGGTCTTGAGCGGCGTGTGCGGAAAGCTTCTCTGGGATTCCCTCTCCCCGCCGCTCTTCTTCTGGCCCCTCGCGCTCCTGGATGTGGTGCTGCTCTGGGATGCCGTGCGCAGCTACCGCGAGGGGTGCGGGAGCCTGCAACGTGAGCTCCGGCGCGAGGCGCGCGTCCGTGAGCTGCGCGCCCTGCTCGGGATCGATCCATGACCGCGCCCGGCCGCTTCATCGTGTTCGAGGGCCTCGACGGCGCCGGCACCACCACGCAGGCAAGGCTCCTGTCGGAGCGGCTGCAGAAGCAGGGGCGGTCGGTATACCTGGCGCACCAGCCCAGCGAGGGGCCTGTCGGCCTGCTGATCCGACAGATCCTGGCCGGCCGCGCAGCGACCCCGCAGGCCGACGGCAAGCTCGGGATGGTGGACGAGCGGGTGATGGCGCTGCTGTTCGCCGCCGACCGCCTCGATCACCTCGGATCGCAGATCGACCCGCGCCTGGCGCGGGGCGAGGACGTGATCCTCGACCGATACACGCTCTCGTCCCTCGCCTACCAGGGATCCTCCGTCTCGCACGAGTTCATCAACCAGGCGAACCGCTTCGCGCGCCGCCCCGATCTCACTCTCTTCCTCTACGTGCCGGCCAGCGTCGCGCTCGAGCGGGTCCGCAGCCGCGGCGCGAAGCTGGAGCGCTACGAGACGGCGCATCATCTCGCGCTGATCGAGCGCGAATACTCTCGCCTGGTCGGAACGCTGGCCTCGGTGGTTTCGATCGACGGCACCCGGCCCATCGCCGAGGTCGCCGAGCTGTGCCACGGGGCGCTGCAGCAGCAGCTGGGGTAGCCCGATGCCGATCGACTCCACGCGCGTGGAAGAGCTCCAGATCGTCCGCAGGATCCGGGAGACGGTGCGCCGCTGGTGGGGCATCGAGCTCTCGTTCACCGACGCCCGAGGGTTCGTGCTCGATCACGGCAAGGGCATCATCATCCCGCCCCAGAACCTGATCTGCACCGCCTGCCTGGGCGACAAGGAAGGTCTCCGCAGGTGCAGCCAGAGCATCGAGAAGGCGGTGCAGAAGCTCTCCTCGGGCACCGAGCTGCTCGGCCCCTGCCACATGGGGCTGGAGATCGTCGCCACGCCCATCTCCTTCGCCGGCCAGCGGCGCGGCTCGCTCTTCGCCTGCGGCTTCCTGGTCGAGGAGAAGGCGGCCAGCGCTCGCGAGCGCGCCGTGACCACGGTGCGATCGCTGTCGCTCCCGATCGTCGAGCCGGAGGAAGCGTTCAAGACCATCCAGCGGATCGAGGCGCGCGAAGTGCCGCGGCTGGCGGACCTCATGGACACCACCGTCGAGGAGATCGACGCGTACCACGCCGCGGTGGCGCAGAGCGAGCAGCGCATCCGCGACCTGCAGGACGAGCTCGAAGGCAGGTACCGCTTCGCCGACATCATCGGCAAGAGCGAGCCGATGCGCCGGCTGTACGGGCTCCTCGACAAGCTGGTGGCGAGCGACGTGACCGTCCTGGTCCACGGAGAGAACGGCACCGGCAAGGAGCTGATCGCCCGCGCGCTCCACTTCAGCGGCCCGCGCAGGGACAAGCAGTTCATCGCCCAGAACTGCTCGGCGCTCAACGACCAGCTTCTGGAGAGCGAGCTGTTCGGACACGTGAAGGGGTCCTTCACCGGGGCGACGCGCGACAAGCCCGGCCTGTTCAAGGTCGCGGACGGGGGGACCTTCTTCCTGGACGAGGTGGCGGACATGAGCCCCGCCATGCAGGTGAAGCTCCTGCGCGTGCTCCAGGAGGGCACCTTCGTGCCGGTGGGCGGAACCCGATCCGACAAGGTGGACGTGCGCATCATCGCCGCCTCCAACAAGGGCCTGCGAGAGGCGGTGCACCGCCGGGAGTTCCGTGAGGACCTCTTCTACCGGCTGCACGTGGTCGCGCTGGAGGTGCCGGCGCTCCGCGAGCGGCTCGACGATCTGCCGCTGCTGGTGGAGCATTTCCTCGACGCCGTCGCGCGGCGCACGGGGGCGCGGAAGCGCCTGCATCCCGAGCTGATGGCGGCCTTGTACGATTGGCACTGGCCGGGAAACGTCCGGGAGCTGGAGAACGAGATCGAGCGGCTCTGCGTGCTGGCTGGGGACACGGAGGTGATTCCGCCCGAGCTGCGGCCGCAACGTCAGGACAAGGCGCCCGCGAACGCGGCGCACCTCGGGGCGCTGGTGCAGCGCGGCCTCGGCACCGGCCTGGCCACCGCGGTCGGTGCGCTGGAGAAGGAGCTGATCGAGACCGGGCTGCGGGAAACGCGCGGGAACAAGAGCAGGCTGGCGGAGCGGCTCGGCGTCTCCCGCACCACCCTGATCAAGAAGATCCGCGAGTACGGCATCGCCGAATGACCACCGCCGCCATCCTGGTGATCGGCAACGAGATCCTCTCCGCGAAGGTGCAGGACGAGAACGGGCCGTTCCTGGCCCGGGAGCTCCGCGCGCTCGGGGTGGAGCTGCGCCGGATCGAGACCGTGCCCGACGAGGTGCCGCTGATCGTGGACGGGCTCGCGCGCTGCAGGTCCCACGCCCGCTGGGTGTTCACCAGCGGTGGCATCGGACCGACCCACGACGATGTCACCATCGCCGCCGTCGCCCAGGCGTTCGGGCGGGGCGTGGTGCATGACGAGCGGACGCTGGAGCTTCTGCGGTCGCGCTCCGGAGAGCCGCTCAAGCCGGCCCTGCGACGGCTGGCGGAGGTGCCCGAGGGCGCCCGGGTGGAGTTCCACGAAGGCTATCTGTTCCCGGTGATCTCGATCGAGAACGTGGTGATCCTCCCGGGCGTGCCTTCGCTGCTCCGCGAAGGCTTCCTGCGCATCCGCGATCGGTTCCGGGTGGCTCCGATCCATGGGAAGGCCCTCTACTTCACCGTGAGCGAGAGCACGCTCGCCGAGCACCTCGATGCGACCGTGGCGCGGTTCCCGGCGGTGGGGATCGGCAGCTACCCGCGCTTCGATCCGGCGGACCACCGCGTAAAGGTGACGTTCGACGGCCGGGACGCCGAGCAGGTGCGCGCCGCCTGCGAGTTCCTCAAGGCGCGCTTTCCGGCCGGAGCGATCGTGCGCGAGGATTGAAGGGTCAGCGCGCCCGCAGGGCCAGGTACACGTCGCCGACCGCGAACCGCGCGAGCCGCGCGACCTCGGGCGAGTGCAGGCCGCCCTCCGTTTCCCCGCAGACGATGGAGATGGCGGAGGCAGGGTCGCCACACACCGCCAGCGCCACCCGCTCGGCGCTCTCGCGGATGCCGAGCGCGAGGGCGTCCCAGTCCGGCGGGGCCTCGGCGGCGAGGCGCGCCGCCAGCGGCGAAAGGCGCGCGAGGGCGTCGGGCCCGAGGTGCCGCGCCAGGCACTCCGCGAGCACGAGGTCGGGCGCGGCAAGCGCGGAAAGATCCGCCTGCGGGGGGGCGACGAGGCGGACCAGCTCGGCCACCAGGGCCGCCAGGCGCGGGGCGGGAAACCCCGCGACCGGGTGCGTGCCCCGGCGGATGTGAGCGAGGGCGCGAGCATGCAAGAACCGCTGTTGGCGCAGCGACCACCGCTTGGGGACCTCGGCGCCGACCAGCACTGCAGGCGCCTCCGCGGCGACGGGCGCGACGATGCCCGGCTCGGCCCGGGCGAGGTACAGCTGCGGCTCGGGCATGCCCAGCGCGCGCGCGATGGCGCCGACCACGCGGCGCACGGGGTTGTCTCCCTTCACCAGCGCACCTCGCCCGCCCATCTCGGTCGGGAGCGCCTTCGCGAGCTCGGGCATGGCCGCCGCGAGCAGCTCTCGCGCCAATCCCTCGTCGCCCGGCGCGTGCATTGCGGCATCGTCGGCGATGCGGGGTAGATCCGCTGCAGGCGGCCGCCCGGCGGTGACCTCGTAGAGGGCCCGGTCCTCCGCGCTCGCGACGCCCGCGCCCACCAGCACCGCGGCCGCACAGAACGAGGCATCGGGCTTGTCCTGCGCGTCGAAGAGCTTCGCAAGCGCCCGCAATGGCTCGGGAGACGGGCTCACCTCGAACAGCGCGAGCTGCGCCTGGATGCCGTCGCTGGGAGGGCCAAGGTCCGCGATGCGCCTGAGCGCGGCGACGTTGCCCGGCTCATGCTTCAGGGCCCGGCGGAATGCTTCCAGCGCCGCATCCTGCTGGTCCTCCGCGAGCAGCCGCCTTCCCAGGGCTTCGCTCCACTCCGCGAGCTGTGCATGGGTCGGTTCGGGATCGCCAGGAGCCTGGAACACCACCAGCAGGCGCCGGTACACGCGGATGGCATGGAAGGCCGGCAGCGAACGAGCTCCCGAGGCCAGCTTCAGCAGCACCTTCGGCTCCAGCGACTCCAGGGCGGGGCCCAGCAGCGAAACGGCCTTCTCCGATTCCCCGTTCTGGGCGTGGAGGCGGCCGAGGCGAAGCTTCCATCCAGCAGCTCGAGCATCGCCTCCCCCCAGCTCGAGGAGCTTGTGCAGGGCTTCCGCTGCCTCCCGCGTGCGTCCCCCCGCTTCTCCCGCATCGGCGCGCAGCTCCAAGCCGGCCAGGCTCTCCGGGTCCCGCGAGAGCGCGCGCCCGGCGGCGAAGAAGGCGGCGGGCGCGTCGCCCAGCTCCCGCAGCTCGATGCTGCCGGCCTGGACCCATGCGAGCGCTCCCAGCCCGGGGTCCGGCTGCGCGTGCCCGATGCGCTCGTAGATGCCGGCGAGGGCACGGCCCTTGGGCTCCGGCAGCAGCCCGCGGAGCTTCGCTGCGGTCTCGGCGTTCGCCGGGTCCGCCTCCAGCGCCAAAGTCAGCCCTTCGACCGCGTTGCTCTCATGCCCCAGGTCCCCGGCGGGCGCCGGGGACTCGACCGTCGCTCCGACAGTGCCGGCGCCCGGGGCGTCCTGGGCCCGGAGCTGCGACGCTTCTGCCTCGTGGCCGTTGAGCCCGGCGAGCTGCTGAGCCCCTTTGAGAGCGAGGACGGAGTGCGGATCGCTCGCCAGCGCCTGCCGGTATGCGGCGGCAGCGTCGTCCATCCGGCCCTGCTCGGTGAAGATCATGGCCTGCTCGAGCGCCAGCGCGGCGCGGACGTCGCGGTCAGCGAAGGCCGAGCGGAACCCGAGGTGCTCGAGCAGCAGCGATCTTTGCCCGCTGCTGCGCAGCGCGTCCTCGACCAGGTCGAGGGCCACGCGATCCTGGGGATTGAGCGCCAGCGCCCGGCGATACTCGGCGATCCCCTGGTCGCGCTCGCCGGCGGCGAGGCGATCCTCCGCGGACTCGACGCGCATCAGCGCGGCGACGCGGGGATCCTGGCAGCGCGACGCCAGCCGGCCGCGCAGCCCGACCCGTTCCTTCCGCGCCTGTGCGCCCTTTTCCAGCGCTACGATGTCCAGCAGCTCCGCCGTGGCCTCCAGGTCGCCCGGGGCATCGACGAGCAGCGCCCTGAGCAGCGCCGCGGCCTTCTCGGGTTGGTTGGCGCGATGCGCGTACAGCGCCGCCGCCCAGCGGCGCGCCTCGTTGCGTTCGGAGAGCGACTGCGCGGCCGCGGCCAGATGCTCGTATGCCTCAGCTGCTTCCACCGGCTGCTCCGTCCAGGCGAGGAGCCGGGCAAGCTGCGCCCAGGCGAACCCGGCATTGGGATGCTGCCGGGTCGCCGCGCGGTACAATTCGACTGCCCGGGCCGGGTCGCCGACGCGCCACTCCGCGAGCTCCGCGGCGCGTCCAAACGCTTCCGCGCGCGCATGTCCCTCGGGGACCGCGCCCGCGATCTGGACGAGGACCGCCAGCGCGGCGGTGGCGTCGCCGCGGCGCAGCTGAAGGCGGACGAGCCGCCGCAGCACGGCCAGGTCGATGCCCCCGAGCGTCACCGCTTGCGCACAGGCCTGTACCGCCTCGTCCACCCGCCCTTCTTCCTCGAGCAGCGCCGCGCGCTCGGCCTCCAGCGCCGCGGCCCGCCCCGGCCCGGTCTGGCGGCCCTCCTCCTGCAAGAGGCCGATGCGCTCTCTGGGGGCCAGGCCGGGCAGAGCGAGCAGCCCGTTCCGGGCGGCAGCGGAGGCTGGATCCACGCCCCGCGCCTTGCGCAAGAGCGTGATCGAGCGCGCGTCGGTTCCCGCGGCGCGGGCCAGCTCGCTGGCTTCCAGCAGCAGATCGGCCGAGTCGGATCCGGAGGTCGAATCGGCGCGCGCTTCCAGGGCCTGCGAGAGCTGCCCGAAATCGCCCGCCTTGAAGGAGAGCGTGGACCAGGTCTCCAGCCAGCGCGGGCTCACCAGCCCGCGCGCCATCTCGGCCGCGCGGCGCGCCAGGTTGATGCCGCGCTCAGGCTCGGCCTCGCTGACCAGCGCCGCCGCCCGCGCCAGCAGCTCCGCCCCCACCGCGCGGGGGAGCTGCGTCGAGACCTGCTCCAGCAGGTCCGCCAGCTCGGATCCCGCTCCGAGCGCCGGCAGCGTGCGCGTGAGCAGTCGCAGGGCGGCCCCCTGGCGGGGCATGAGCTTCAGGGCCCTGCGGGCGAGCCCCGCCGCCTCGGCCCGATTGCCGGCGCGCTCGTGCCACACTGCCGCTTCCAGGTAATGCCCGGCGGCTTCTTCGGCCGCATGCGATTCCAGCGCCTCCCCGAGGGCGGCGAATCGTTCCGCCGCCGAGCCGGGATCGCGCTGCGTGACCAGCCGCGCGTGCACCGCGATCGCCGCCGCGTCCCCTGGATTGTCCGCCAGGGCTTCGGAGAGGAGCTGCTCCTTCTCCAAGGGATCGGCAACCGCCATGGCCGCGCGGAACTTGAGGTGCGCGCGTTCGGTGGGCTCGATGCTCCCCTCGGCGCCCTGGCGGAGGATCTCCGCCAGGTCTGCGGACTTCTGCTGCTCGGCGAGCTCGTTGCGCAGCGCCAGCAGCGCTCCGTCGCGCCGGTTCTCCTCCAGCGCCGCGGTCACCTCCGCCAGCCCTTCCGACGCCCTCCCGAGCCGGTACGCCGCGACGGCGGCGACCAGGGCCCGGTCCGCCGGGCTGGCCGTCCGCTCGGCGCGCTGACGGCAGAGCCGCAGGACCCCTTCCCAATCGTTGCTGGAGCGCGCCCGCAGCAGCATGGCCGAGAACCCGACCGGATCGTTGGAGTCCGCCAGCCAGAGCTTGCGCGCGGCCTCCTCGTGCAGCGCCACCAGATCAGCCGGCCCTGGCGGCGCGTCCCCGGTCGGCGGCGCTTGCGCGGAACCAGCCCCCAGTGCGTCGAGGATCAGCACGGCGCGGCGGAGAAGAGTCGCTTTGTAGACCGGATCGCGCGTCGCGCCTGCCGAGCGCACCAGCAGGCTGGCGGTCAGCGCTCGATCGCCGTCGCGCTCCGCCGCCTGCACGCGCGACTTGAGCAGGGCCGGATGGTCGGGGGCGAGCTGCAGCGCGTCGTCGATGACCCGATTCGCATCCTCGACCCGGCCGAGGCTGCGCAGCAGCAGCGCCTGCGCGCGCAGCGACTCGGCGCGGTGGTCGCCGTGCTCGAGCAACGACTCCTCGCGCTGGTGCAGCGCCAGGGCCTGCTCGTAACGCCCGACGCTGGCGAACAGCCGGCGCGCCGCCTCCAGCGCCGGGCGGTACTGCGGATCGACCAGACAGGCATTCTGGTAGCAAGTGGCCGCGCTGCTGGCGTCGCCGAGCTGCTCGATGAAGATTCTCCCCATCGCGTGATGCACCTGGGCGGCAGCCCGAATCGGCCCCAGGGCCCGCGCTTCCGCCTCGAGATGCGCGATCTGATCCCGGGCGGCCTCGACCTCCTCATCTGTCGGCTCTCGCTGCGGCGGCTGGAGCGGAAGCTCCTGCGTGACGATCGAGTCCATGCGGATCTCGATCGTACCAGAGCAGCAGCACTGGAGTCGCTTTTGGTTCTGGGATCAGGCTCGAGCCGGGTCGACGTTCTGCCCCGTGTGCGTGCCTGGGGTGGGGGGTAGTCGCCGCTACTTCACCCCGAGGCACCAGAGAGGAGCGCCCGCCCGCTTGGCGCTCCTATAGACCTGCCGCGGCCCGCGCCGCCGCTTCGATCTCCGGCAGCATCTCCCGCACGGCCGCGATGTCCCTGTGCAGCTCGCGGTCCTCCTCCATGTGCGCCACCCGCTTCCGGATGACCTCGTGCGCCGCCGCCGCGCCAACTCCTGCCCGCAGCGGCCGCCGGAGGTCGAGCGCCTGGGCCGCGACCAGCAGCTCGATGGCCAGGCCGCTGCATGCGTTCTCCACCGCCGTCCGCGCCTTCAGCGCCGCGGTCATCCCCATGCTGACGTGGTCCTCGCGCCCCGCCGACGACGGAATGGTGTCCACGCAAGCCGGATGCGCGAGCAGCTTCGTCTCCGCCGCCAGCGCCGCCGCGGTGACCTGCGCGATCATGAAGCCCGAGTTCAACCCGCTGTTCTTGGCGAGAAACGGCGGAAGGCCCGACAACGACGGATTGACCAGTTGCTCCACCCGCCGCTCCGAGATCGTCTGCAGCTGCGCGCAGGCGATCGCGAGCAGATCGAGCGCCTGCGAGACGGGCTGGCCGTGGAAGTTTCCTCCGCTCACGATGGTGCCGGCGGCGACGTCCTCGAAGGCCTCGGCGAACACGAGCGGATTGTCCGTCGCCGCGTTGGCCTCGACGGCCAGCGTCCTCCGCACGAATGCCAGCGCGTCCCGCGCCGCCCCGTGGACCTGCGGCGCGCAGCGCAGCGAGTACGGATCCTGCACTTTCTCGCAGTTCTCGTCCTGGTGCGAGGCATTGATCTGGCTGCGGCCGAGCAGGGCGCGCAGGTCGGCCGCGACGCGCGCCTGCCCCTCGTGCCCGCGAACCCGCTGGATGGCGGCCAGGAACGGCCTGTGCGAACCCAGCAGCCCTTCGACGGTCATGGCCGCTGCGATGTCCGCGATCCGCGCGCACCGTTCCGCCTCGAGCAGCGCGAGCGCGCCCACCGCCTGCATCGCCTGGGTGCCGTTCACCAGGGCGAGCCCCTCTTTCGCTTCCAGCACCACCGGCTTCAGCCCCGCGCCGGCCAGCGCCTCGCGGCCGGAAAGGCGCTTCCCGCCTGCGAACGCTTCGCCCTCTCCGATCAGGACCAGCGCGAGGTGCGCCAGCGGCGCCAGATCGCCGCTCGCTCCCACCGAGCCTTTTTCGGGCACCACCGGAATCACGTCCCGCTCGAGCATCTCCACCAGCAGGTCCAGGGTGGTCTCGCGAATGCCCGAGTACCCGCCGGCGAGCACGTTGGCGCGCAGGAGCATCAGCGCGCGCACCTCGGGCACCGGAAGCGGCGCGCCGGTCCCCGCCGCGTGCGAGAGGATCAGGTTCCGCTGCAGCTTTCGCAGGTCCGTCTTCGGGATCGAGACTTCCGCCAGGGTGCCGAATCCGGTGTTGATCCCGTAGGTGGGGGTGTCGCCGGCAGCGATCCGGTCGACGAGCGCCCGGGCGGCCCTCACCCGCTCGCGAGCTTCCGCGGCGATCTCGACGCGGGCCCCTCCGCGCGCCACGGCGCCCACCTGTTCCAGGGTGAGCCGGTCGCCGGAAAGGACGATGCGCATGAGGCGCTTCTACACCATTTGTCCATCCGCGCCTCAGTCCACGATAATGTCCCGCGCGATGCTCATCGTGCAGAAGTACGGCGGCACCTCCGTCGCGGACGCCGACCGCATCCGCAACGTCGCCCGCCGGGCGCTGGCCGTGCGCAAGGACGGCCACGACGTGGTGGTGGTGGTCTCCGCGATGGCCGGCGAAACCAACCGGCTCCTCAAGCTCACCAGCGACATCTCGACCCGCCCCAGCGAGCGCGAGCAGGACGTGGTGGTCTCCACCGGCGAGCAGGTGACGGTGGGGCTGCTCGCGCTCGCGATCCAGGAGCTGAAAGGCAAGGCCCGCAGCTTCCTCGGTCATCAAGTGCGCATCCTCACCGACTCCGCCTTCGCCAACGCGCGCATCCGCAGCATCGACGACGCCAACCTTCGCGACAGCCTGCGCAAGAAGGAGATCGCGGTGGTCGCCGGCTTCCAGGGAATCGACGAGCACGGGAACATCACCACGCTGGGACGGGGCGGGTCGGACACCACCGCGGTCGCGCTGGCCGCCGCGCTCAAGGCCGAGTCGTGCGAGATCTACACCGACGTGGACGGGGTCTACACCACCGATCCCCGCGTCTGCGACCGCGCGCGCAAGCTCGGCCGCGTCTCCTACGAGGAGATGCTCGAGCTGGCCTCGCTCGGCTCCAAGGTGTTGCAGATCCGCAGCGTGGAGTTCGCCATGAAGTACAAGGTGCCGCTCTGGGTCAAGTCGTCGTTCACCGACGATCCGGGCACCCTGGTCTGCGAGGAGGACGAGTCGATGGAGGACGTGCTGGTCAGCGGCATCGCGCTCACGCGCGACGAGTCGCGGTTCGTGATCCGGGGCGTGCCGGACAAGCCGGGGGTGGCGGCCAAGGTCTTCGGCACGCTGGCCGAGCAGGGAGTGGTGGTCGACGTGATCGTCCAGACGCCGGCCAAGGACGACGGCCGCACCGACATGGCGTTCACCGTCGGCCGCCTCGACGTCGAGAAGACGAACGACCTGGTGCGCAAGATCGGCAAGCAGATCGGCGCGGGCAAGGTGGACCACGAGGAGGGCATCGCCAAGGTGAGCATCGTCGGCGTGGGCATGCGCAACCACGCGGGAGTGGCGGCGAAGATGTTCCAGGTGCTCGCCGACGAAGGCGTCAACATCCGGGTGATCAGCACCTCCGAGATCAAGATCTCCTGCCTGATCGATGAGAAGTACGCGGAGCTGGCGGTGCGCGCCCTGCACACCGCATTCGGGCTCGACAAGACCGATACCGCGAAGAGCTGAGCGTGCTGATCGAGTGCAGCCGCTGCCACGCCGTCTTCTCGCTGCAGGACGGGATCGCCGCGGCCGGCGCGCGCTTCAAGGTCCAGTGCGGGCGCTGCCTGGAGGTGTTCGAGACGGTGGCCGCGCCGCGGACCCATCCGCCTCCGCCGCCGGATGCAGCCCAGGCGGAGCCTGCTCTGGCCGCAGCTGCTCCACCCGATCCGGTCCCCCCGCTCGTCGAGGTCGCCTCGGCCACTCCGGACCCGGTGCCGGCCGGCCGGCCTTCGACCCCACGGCTCGAGCTCTGGCGGGGACCGCTGATGCAATCGCGGGTTCTCGTGGCGGTGATTGCTCTCGCCATCGCTGCCGGCGTGGTTTTGTACCGGCGCGGGTTGCCGCGCGAGGTGGAGGAGAACGTGCGGCAAGGGCGGGAGAAGCTGCTCCTCGACGACGAGAAGAGCCTCCAGGAGGCGACGAAGCTGTTCACCGAGGCAGTGCGCGTCGCCCCCGGCAACGCCGTGGCCGAGGCAGAGCGCGCCTTCGCGCTGCTCTTGCAGGCGAGCGCGCACAAGGACCTGGCCTGGCGCATACCACCGCCCGAGCGCGACGAAGAGACCCGGGCGGCAACGCGCCTTTTGCAGCAGGGAGCCGCCGCCGCGCGGCAGGCGATCGAGGACGATCAGAACGCTCCCGCGGCGCTGCGCGCCATCGCGCTCGCGGAAGCCGTCTCGGGTACGCCGGAGCCGGCGGCGGCCCATGCCGTGCAGGCGGAGCGTGCCGCGCCACGAGATCCCTGGGCCCTGTACGCCAAAGCAGCCGCGGCGGCCGCGGGCCGCGACCGCGATCGCGCCGTCCAGGCGCTCTCGGCGGCCCGGCAAGCGGAGCCGCGGCTGCTCCGGGCGGACGTCGACCTGGCCGGCTTTGCCATCGACGGCGGCGACCCGGCGGGTGCGCGCGAGCTGCTCCAGCGAGTGCTCCGGAACAATCCACAGCACGAGCGCGCAAGACGTATGTTGTCCTTGCTCCCGCCCTGAAAGGGTGGGCAGCGACTCGCCCTGTGTGGGAACTCCGGTTCCCATCCGGCAGCATGCGTATCCAAAGGGAGTCGCGCTCCTTTGGGAGCGGCCAAGGCACGGGGATTGCTGCAGGGCAGCACATGCTGGCCATCGTGTTCTGGATCGCGGTCGGTTGCATCCTGCACACCTACGTGATCTACCCCCTGTTGCTCGTCGCCCTAGACGCCATCGGCCAGGCCTGGGGCGCCTGGGGCTACCTGGGCGGAAACGAGCGCCGGAGGCCGCCCGCGCGGCTGGGCCTGCCGAACGTCTCGGTGCTGATCGCCGCCTACAACGAGCAGGGTTGCATCGGACGCCGCATCGAGAACCTCCTCGAGCAGGACTACCCGGCGGACAAGCTGGAGATCCTGGTCGGGTCGGACGCCTCCACCGACGAGACCGACGCCATCGTTCAACGCTACGCGGCCCGAGGCGTGAAGCTGTCGCGCGCCGAGCGGTCGGGGAAGGCGGGCGTGCTCAGCCGGCTCGTGGGCCTCGCCAAGGGCGAGGTGATGGTGATGACGGACGCGAACACCGACTTCGAGCGCGACGCGATCCGCCGCCTGGTGCAGCCGCTGCGCGACGAGGAGGTGGGTCTGGTGTGCGGCCGCCTCCGGCTGCACTCGCCGGCGGGAGCGCCGGTGACCGAGAGCGCCTACTGGAAGCTGGAGAGCGTGCTCAAGCTCTACGAATCGCGCCGCGGCTGCGTGATGGGCGCGAACGGCGGGATCTACGCCGTGCGCAAGCACCTCTTCCCCCCGCTGCCCGCAGGCACGGTGGTGGACGACTTCGTCGCCGCCTTGCGCGTGCTCGCCTCGGGGTCGAGGGTCCGCTACGAGCCCGAGGCGGTCGGGCACGAGGAGACCGCTCCCGACCACTTGGGCGAGTATCGCCGGCGGGTCCGGATCGCGGCCGGCTGCTTCAAGGCCCTGTCGCTCCATCGCCAGCTGCTCTCGCCACGCCACGGCTTCACTGCCTTCGCGCTCTGGTCGCACAAGGTCCTGCGCTGGTTCGTGCCGCACGCCATGGTGGTGGCGCTGATCTCGAACGTCTTCCTGGCGCGGGCCGGCACGTTCTATTCGCTCGCGCTGCTCGCGCAGGGCGGCGCCTACGCGCTGGCCGCGCTCAGCCTGCTCGGGATGACGCCGCGGCACGTGCGCGCCTTGGCGGACGCGGCGGCGCACTTCGTGGAGATGAACGCGGCGCTGCTGGTTGGCTTCGTGAAGTACAGCCGGGGCGCCCAGGGCCAGGCCTGGGTCCGCACCGAGCGCCCGGCGCGAGCTGCCTGACGGCCTGGCGGTTGCTCCGGCCCTTCAGACAAAAAAACGGCCCGCCAGTCTCACCCTGGCGGGCCAGATGGTGACCCCAACGGGATTCGAACCCATGTTTGAGGCGTGAGAGGCCTCCGTCCTAGGCCGCTAGACGATGGGGCCGCCTTTCCTTTCGCCGCCCGCGGCTCTGACCCGCAGGGTAACTACCACATGGTTGGGGGACTAGGATTCGAACCTAGATAGTAGGAGTCAGAGTCCTACGTCCTGCCGTTAGACGATCCCCCATCAGTCCGTCAAATCGATGGGTTGCGACGCACTCTGCTGTTCTCGTTTGCTCTCCCTTCGGGTACCCTTCAAGCACCAGCAGAGCAGGGCGGGCCGGACCCTATACACAGCCGGGGCCTGCCTGCGCAAGGGCTTCTTCAGCGGCGTTAC
>WNFT01002536.1_pt1 | contig 28458 bp, 33 predicted proteins | sample 5400191 | NCBI WGS metagenome assembly WNFT01 (sample SAMN13153359, study PRJNA577476) | soil metagenome | isolation source: 80 cm saprolite under Madrone tree | place: USA:California | collected 2016-06-14 | reverse complement strand
GCGGGAACTGGAAGAAATCCGCCGGCAGCTTCAGTTTCGCGGACAGTTTGAAACGGAGTCGCTTGAAATCCTGGTTTCGATCATCGAGGAAGAGTCTGTTCGCGGCCTCGATCGCGCCCGCCTGATTGGCGAGTACACCGGAAACATCGGCTTCGAGGAGCGTGTCGAAGTCCTGGATCTGCTTTTCGCTGTCGCCGCCGCAAACGGCAGCCTGACCTACGCCGAACTCGAGGAACTCCGGGGAATCTCCTCAGGCCTCGGCCTCAGCCACCGCCAGTACATCGACGCGAAACTCCGGGCGAAACAGGTTGGACTGTAGCGGCGGTTTATGGCCGCCGGCGGTCATAGACCGCCGCTACAGTTCAGAAATACTGCATGTGCTCCACGAGGATGCAGCGGTTCATGACGACCTCGAGGCCGGCCGAGCGAGCGCGCGCGGCGGCAGCATCGTGAATCAAGCCTTGCTGCATCCAGATGACTCGGGCGTTGCGGCGGATAGCGGCTTCCACGATGTCGGGAATGTATTCGACGCGGCGGAAGATGTCGACGATTTCGAAGGGTTCGGGGACTTCGTCGAGTGTCGCGTACGCTTTCTCACCCAGGACCTCCGTTTCACGCGGGTTCACGGGAATGATGCGGTAACCCATCGTCTGCATGTATTTCGATACCGAATGACCCGGGCGCCACGTGTGTGACGACAGTCCGACGACTGCGATCGTGTGGTACGTCTCCAGGATTTCCTTGATGCTCACAGCACCTTCTCCAAAGCCGCCAGGAATTTCTCGTTTTGTTCGCGGGTGCCGACGGATACACGCATCGCGTTTGGACAGCCCCATGCCGGGCGAACGATCACACCTTGTTCCAGAAGCGCGGAACTCACCTCCCGGCCGGGACGGCCAAGATCCACCAGCAGAAAATTGGCATAAGACGGTACGTACTTCACTCCACGTTTAGACAGCTCACGATAGAGAAACTCCAGTTCCGATCGGTTCATCGTCACGCTTTTCTCTACGTGTTCGTAATCGTCCCAGGCGGCGAGCGCTGCAACCTGAGCCACGCTGCTCGTATTGAAAGCCATCCGAACCTTGTAAAGCGTATCAATGACTTCGCGGTTGCTGATGCCGTAGCCAATACGGAGACCAGCCAGGCCGTACGCCTTCGAGAAAGTTCGCAGAATCAGGACGGACTTCCCGGCACGCATATAGGTCAGTGACTCGGGGTATTCGGGATCGTTTACGTATTCGATGTACGCTTCGTCCAGAATCACCAGCGCATGATCGGGAACTTTCTTCATGAAGCGATCGAGTTCCTTTCGCCGCACGATTGTCCCGGTAGGATTGTTCGGATTTGCGAGAATGATCAGGCGCGTTTTCGGCGTGATCCGCTCAGCCATCGCCTCCAGATCGAAGCCATAATCTTTCATAGGCACGCGGACGATGGGCATGCCGGTGATCTCAGCAAGCTGGTAGTAAACGACGAAAGATGCCTCTCCCGTAAGGACCTCGGCATCCGCGCTCCGCAAGGCCTGATACGCCATCGCGAGAATGTCACTCGATCCCGAGCTGATGATGATCTCATCCATGGAGATCTTCAGACTCGCGGCAAGCTTCTGACGAAGATGGAAGCCGGAATCATCCGGATATGGCGCGATCTTTTGCAGGTATTGCCGCACCGCTTCAACGGCCCTGGGCGAGGGCCCGAACGGATTCTCGTTCATGCCGAGCTGGACTACCTTCACGCCAAGCTCGCGTTCCACTTCTTCGGCGGGATTCTCGGACTTGTAAGGCGCTATCGCCTGGATGTGCTTCGGAACAATGTCCTGAAAACTCACTTCTTGAATTCTCGCTGGAACTGGCTCACCTCGTGTTCGGTGAGGAGTCGCCATTCGCCGGGCCTGAGCTTGTCGTCTTCGAGAGCTCCAATACGGACGCGACGCAGTTTTTCCACGGGATGGCCGACGGACTGAAACATTCGCCGGATTTGCTGGTTCCGCCCCTGGTGCAACGTGACTTCGTACCAGGGATTCTCGCCACTCTTGAGAAGCCTGATCTCGCATGGCGCGAGCCGCTCGTTGTCGATGTAGGCGCCGCTCCGAAGCCGCACCAGATCGCGTTCAACCGGCTGGCCGCCGAGCTTCACGTGATAGACCTTCGGGATGCCTCCGGCCTTCGTCATGAATTTCGTTAACTCTCCGTCGTTGGTCAGAATGAGCAGCCCTTCGGAACCAAAGTCCAGCCGGCCGACGGGATAGACCCGCTCTTTGATGGCATCCTTCACATATTCCAGAACTGTCGGACGGCCCAGCGGATCGCTGGACGTGGACATGACGTTCCTGGGTTTGTTCAGCAGAATGTAGACATGACGCTGTGCGGAGCGGAGTTTCTTACCATCAACCTTGATGACGTCCTCAGCTGAATCGGCCTTCGAACCGAGCTCGGTGATGATGTGCCCGTTTACAGTGACCCGCCCCTGCTGGATCATCTCCTCGGCTTTCCGCCGCGAAGCGACGCCGGCATGAGCAAGGATTTTCTGCAATCGCTCCTGCATAGTTTCATTTTAGCCGCGAATTACGCCAATGATGCGGCTAAGCTTCTTCCGGGATTTCTTCTTCGGCGGCCGCCTGGTTCCTGATGAGTTCCTCGAACTCCTCCATGCTGGGCAGCTCACCGAGGTCTTTGAGACCGAAATGGATGAGGAATTCCTTCGTGGTTTTGTACAGGATGGGGCGGCCGAGAACATCTTTTCGGCCGGCGGTCGTGACGAATTTCTTGTCCAGGAGTGTTTTGATGACACCGGCGGCGTGAACGCCACGAATGTCCTGGATCTCGGGAACCGTGACCGGCTGTTTGTATGCGATGACCGCCAGGGTTTCAAGCGCCGCCAACGACAGGCGCGTGACCGGAATCTGGCTCTTGATGAACTGTTTCAGGATTTCGTGGTGCTCGGGCTTGGTGGAAAAGCGAAAGCCGTCCGCCACTTCGCGCATCTCGATGCCGTGTTCGGCGGCCCGGTATTGCTCCATCAATTCATTCAGCTTCTGCTGAATCTCGTTCCGGTCAACATCCGGCAACACCTTGTGAATGGCGTCCAGACTCACCGGCTCTTTCGCCAGGTAAACGATCGCTTCAAGCAGGGCTGACAGGTTGGAATAGCTCATAATTCGGATTGGCTCGCGCCGTGATCTCGCCGAAAGGCTTCTCTTGTCTCAAGTAAATGGCTTTGAGCCGGGTCAGTTCCAGGAGCGCGAGGAATGCCGTGATCAGTCCGCGCTTCGACGTGATGTGGGGCAAAACCTCCGTCAGAGTCACCGTACCACCTCCGGCCCTGGAAACGCTTTCCCACAGGAACGCCATCATCTGCTCGACCGAAAATTCGTCCCGGTCCACTTGCATCAGCGGACGCTGTTCGGCCCGCTTCACAACATCGCGGAAGGCCAGCAGCAGGTCGTAGAGACCGACCGCCAGCTCCGGCTCGAGCTCGGCTTCCTCCATTTCGACTGCGCCGGGATTCGACCACACGGCGTTCTCGATCATCTCGCGCTGATAGAGCATCTGTGCCGCGTTCTTGAACTTTTCATATTCGAGCAGCCGGCGTACCAGCTCGGTCCGGGGATCATCGGCCTCTTCCCCGACCGCATCCGGATCGGGCGGCAGCAGCATTTTCGACTTGATGTAAATCAATTGCGCGGCGATAACGAGGAACTCGGAAGCGACATCCACATTCAGCTCCTGCATCAGGTGCAGGTAAGCGAGATACTGCTCGGTCACCTTTGCTATCGGAATGTCGTAGATATCGAGCTTCTGCTTGCGGATCATATCCAGAAGCAGCTCGAGGGGCCCCTCGTATAAGGGAAGCGAGATCTTGAGCTCTTCGGTCATCATTTTTGGATCGAGCGGACGCTCTTACTGTAGCGGCGGTCATAGACCGCCGCTACAGTGCATTCAAATCTTCATCGCGTTGCGGACTTCCACCATTGTGTCGCCGGCCACGACTTTGGCTTTTTTCGAGCCTGCCTCCAGGATGTCTTTTACGTCGCCGGGATGCGACTCCCACTCCTGGCGGCGCTCGTAGATTGGCCCCAGCCTTTGCTGGAGACTTTCAAAAAGCCACATTTTGCATTCGACACAGCCTATTCCGGCGGTGCGACAACCTTGGTCCACCTGGGCAACCTTATTTTTGTCGGAAAAAACGTCGTGATAGTCGCCAACGGGGCAAATGTCGGGGTTTCCGGGATCCTGGCGGCGGATGCGGGCCGGATCGGTCACCATATTCCGGACGATTTCCTTCATGACCGCCGGCTTCTCCGACAGCGCGATCGTGTTGTTGTAACTCTTGCTCATCTTGCGGCCATCCGTGCCGGGAAGTTTGGGGACTTCGGTGAGCATCGTTTGCGGTTCCGGAAAGACCTCGCCGTAAAAATTGTTGAATCGCCGCGCGACTTCTCGCGTGAGCTCGATGTGCGCTACCTGGTCGCCACCGACGGGAACCGCATTGGCCTTATAGATCAGGATATCGGCGGACTGGAGCAGCGGATAGCCGAGGAACCCATAAGTGTTCAGATCGTGACCCTTGATTTCGAACATCTGCTCTTTGTAGCTGGGGACGCGCTCCAGCCAGGGCAGCGGCGTGATCATCGACAGCAGGAGGTGCAGTTCGGCATGTTCCATAACCCGCGACTGGATGAAGATTGTGGACCGGCTCGGATCCAGGCCCACGGCCAGCCAGTCCATCGCATTGTCGATGATCGCTTCTCGAATGCCTTCGGTGGAATCGTAGTGAGTGGTGAGCGCGTGCCAGTCGACGATGCAATAGAAGCAGTCGTAGCCGTCCTGCAGCCGCACCCAGTTGTCGAGAGCCCCGACAAGGTGACCCAGGTGGAGCTTCCCTGTCGGCCTCATACCGCTCAAGATTCTCGGTTTCTTCATAGGCTCAAAGGATCAGGTAGGAGACTACAAAATTGATGACGGGGCCGTAAAGCATCGAAGGTATGCCGAGGTACAAGAGCGCGATCAGCAGCAGAAAGCCGTAGTTCTGCATTTCATCGAGAATGCTCGCGAGCGATCTGGGCAGGAGTCCGGAAAGGACCGCCGCGCCGTCCAGCGGCGCCACGGGAATGAGATTGAAAACGGCCAGAACAACGTTGATGATGACGCCGTAGTAGGCGACGGCCGTCAGTGGAACCAAAACCGAGTTGCCGGTAAATTCCCCGGCGTACACGTGGTATATGGTCTGCGCTCCGTCAGACGACAGGGACTTCATGATCATCAGACACGTGAAGAGGATGGACGCAAGCAACAAATTGCTGACCGGTCCGGCGGCCGCCACGAGCATGTGATCGCGAGTCGGATTCCGGAGCCGCGAGACATTAACGGGCACAGGTTTTGCCCATCCGAACATCAGTCCGGTAAACATTCCGATGATCGGAAAAAGGATGGTGCCGATGGGGTCGGCGTGGACCAGCGGATTGAGCGAAACACGACCCAGGTAACGCGCCGTCGGATCGCCGAACCTGTCGGCCGTCCAGGCATGGGCGGACTCGTGGACGCTCAGCGAAAGGAGCAGGACTATGAATTCGATGACTCCGACGTAAATATTGATATTCATTGTAGTAACGGCCATGGTAGCACACCGGAACGATCCCGGGCCATGTGCTATAATCCCCCGCCATGCACGTCGTCCTGCTGAGACTCGCACTGGGTCTGTATTTCGTGGGTTTTCTGCATTCTGTTCTCACCACTCTGAACAAAAGGCAGACCTTTTTCCGGCCGGCCCTTGTAGCGGTCGTTGCGGGTTTTGGGTGTCACGTGGCGTCGATCGTCCTTCGCGCCATGGAGGTGCAGTACTTGCCGGTCACCCAGCGGTATGAAGCTTTTTCGTTCTTCGGGGCACTGGCTGTCCTGGGATTTCTGGTCGCTTACGCGAAGTACCGTATCGCGTCGCTCAGCGTTTTCGCGTTCCCGCTCATTTTCATCGTGACGTTCATCGCCAATTTTGCATACGACCCATCCCGCTCGATTCCGCCCGTGCTCCGCAGCAACTGGATCTACATCCATATACCGATGGTCTTCATCGGATATGCCGCGCTGTTCATCGCGTTTGCAGCGGCGGTCATGTATTTGATCCAGGAACGGGAGTTGAAATCCAAGCACCCCACGCGCTTTCACAACCGGCTGCCATCGCTCGAGGTATGTGACGACCTTGCATACAAATCTCTGGCCATCGGGTTTCCGCTCATAACGCTCGGCATCATATCGGGCGCGCTCTGGGCCCAACAGGTCTGGGGCTTCTGGGCGGGAGATCCGAGGTTGTTGCTTTCGTTTCTCACCTGGTTCGTTTACCTACTGCTGATTCACTACCGGCTCATTGCGGGATGGCGAGGAAAGAAAGCGGCGTATTTGTCCATTGTGGGCTTCATCGGCGTGCTCGTAACGTTTCTCGGCGCGCAATACTTCGGTGGGCTCCACTCGTTTGATCAGTAAATGCAACTGGCAATAGTCGGCCTCAGCCACAAAACGGCACCAGTCGAGATCCGCGAGCGCCTCGCTTTCAATAGCGACATGCTGCGAACGGCTCTGACTTCCCTGGTCGGACGTGAAGACGTCAGCGAGGCCATGATCCTTTCGACGTGCAATCGGGTAGAGGTCGTCGCCGAGAGCCCGGACGACCGCCGCATTCGCGAATTTCTTTGCGAGTTTCATCGCATTCCTCACGACGATGTTTCGAAGCATCTCTACAGCTTCCGGAATACGGACGCGATTCGCCACGTCTTCCGCGTTGCATCAAGCCTGGACTCGATGCTGGTCGGCGAACCGCAGATCCTCGGCCAGGTCAAGGAGGCTTATCGCATCGCAACCGACGCCGGAACCGTGGGAATGCACCTCAGCGCGCTGATGAACCGGGCGTTCGCCGTCGCAAAAAAAGTACGAAGTGAAACGGGAATATCGCAGTCGGCCGTCTCCGTCAGCTATGCCGCAGTCGAGCTGGCGCGCAAGATCTTCGGCGATCTTTCGGGCAAGGTCGTCATGATCATCGGCGCGAGCAAAATGGGTGAACTGGCGGCAAAGCATCTGAAGCGAGCGGGAGTATCGTCCGTGCTTGTAACGAACCGCACCTTCGAACGCGCCGTTGAACTGGCACAGGTATTCGAGGGCGCTGCGGTGCCGTTTGAACACTTTACCGACCACATCGACCGGGCGGACATCGTCATCAGCTCAACGGGGGCGCCGCACTTCATCATGACCCGGGCGCTGGCGGAGCAGATCATTCACCGGCGGAAAAATAAGCCGATGTTTTTCATCGATATTGCTGTGCCGCGCGATATCGATCCAGCCGTGAACGAAATCGACAATGCGTTTCTTTATGACATCGACGATCTGCAGCAGGTGATCGATTCGAACCTGAAAGGACGCATGAAGGAAGCCTCCCGGGCGGAAGAGATCGTCGATCATGAAGTGCAGGCGTTTTGCACGAAGATGCAGTCGAGAGAAGTGGTGCCGATGATCGTGCAGCTCCGGGACACCCTGGAGAAACTCCGGCGTGATGAAATTGAGCGCAATCGGCGGCACCTGAAGGATCTTTCCCCGGAGCAGCAGGCCGCAATCGACCAGCTGACCCGATCCCTGGTCAATAAGATCCTCCATCCTCCCATCGAGCAGCTCAAACAAATCGCGCACGACCCGCAAGGGCCCGATATTGTCGACCTGATCCGAAAAATTTTCAACGTCAAGCCACAATGAAGATAGGCACTCGCGGAAGCGCGCTGGCCCTGTGGCAAGCGAATTGGACAAAGAGCGAGCTGGAAAAGCGTTGGCCCGGGCTGGCGGTTGAGCTGGTACCGATCAAGACGACAGGTGACAAGATTCTCGATGTGCCTCTGGCCAAACTCGGTGGCAAGGGCCTTTTCACGAAGGAGATTGACGAGGCCCTGCTGGACGGGCGGATCGATCTTGCCGTTCACAGCATGAAGGATGTTCCCTTCCAGCTTCCCGACGGCATCGATTTCGCAGCCGTCCCCGAGCGCGAAGATCCGCGCGATGCATTTATCTCGAATGGGCCGCAGTTAGAGGAACTGGATAAAGGCGCCACGATCGGAACCAGCAGTCTTCGCCGGCAGGTTCAACTGCGCCATGGCTTCCCTTTGCTGAACCTGGCGACCCTGCGCGGAAATGTAGACACCCGGCTGCGGAAGCTCGCAGCCGGTGAATTTGATGGAATCATTCTCGCGGTTGCCGGATTGAAGCGCCTTGGACATGAATCGCGCATTACGCAGATTTTGGACGACGATATTATGGTCTCGGCCGTCGGCCAGGGTGCTCTCGGAATCGTCAGCCGCAAAGGAGACGACGAGACCAGGCGACTCCTCGAGGTGCTGGATCATGCGCCGACCCACACGGCGGTCACTGCAGAACGGGGCTTGCTGCGTGCCCTGGGTGGAAGCTGTCAGGTTCCCATCGCGGGAAGAGCGAAACTTGTCGGAGACCGGCTCAGCATCAAAGGCCTGATCGCGAGTCTCGACGGCTCTCGCGTCATCAGCCAGGAACTGACAGGATCTGTAGACCGCGCGCAGGAACTTGGCCTCGAGCTTGGCGCGAAGCTGCTGGCCAAGGGGGCTGGAGAGATTCTCGCTGAAATCGCCCAGTATGGAGCTGACCGGTAAAACGATCCTTATCACGCGCTCGGCTGCGCAATCGGCCCAATTGCGATCGCAGTTGGAGGCGCTTGGCGCGCGGGTCATCGAGTGCCCCACCATCCAGATCGTCCCTCCGAAGACCTGGAAACCCGTCAACGATGCCATTCGTCAACTGCACACGTACCAATGGCTGTTGTTCACGAGCGCGAACGCGGTGGAACAGTTCATGAATCGAATGGGCGGCGCGCGATGCACGGTTCCTGTTGCAGTTGTCGGGCGGGCGACGGCGGCAAAGCTCGCCGATTGGGGGCTCGAGCCCGCGCTCGTTCCGAAGGAATTCCGCGCTGAAGGTCTGCTGGAAGCATTTCCGGAAAAGATGGTCGGCATCCGGGTCCTGTTTCCGCGCGCCGAAGTCGCCCGTGAGATTTTACCGGAGGAACTGCGCCGCCGGGGCGCGACCGTGGATATCGTGACGGTCTACCGGACCGTGAAAGCTTCGTTGGGCAGCGTTCGCGAGATCCTCGAATCTGAGCCTGTAGATTGCATCGTCTTTACCAGCGCTTCCACAATTCCTGATGACCTTGCTCCGCTGCCGCCTGAGGTCGCTGTTGCCGTGATTGGTCCCGTGACTCGCGAAGCGGCCCAACTATTGGGTTTGCAACCCGACATCGTGCCGGTACAATCCACCATTCCGGATTTAGTCGAGGCCATAAGGAAGTATTTCTGTAGCGGCGGTCTGTGACCGCCGACAATGTCGCAGGCCGAAAGATATCCGGCGGTCATAGACCGCCGCTACAGTATGAAAACCGCGGACTACGAGAAATGTGCCAGTCGAATCGCTCAAGCGCTTCAGCTTGAAAGCGGAGAGCAGGTTCTCCTCAAGGTTGATCCGCGGATATTCAGCGGGATCGTTGCGCCTTTGCAAAACGTGATTCGCGCCTCGGGTGCTCACATCTCCGGAGTGATCCTCGCGGAGGACACCACCGGCAGCTCCGACGGTGAACTCGCCTGCCTCCGCAAGGCCTTCAACGATGCGGATGTCTTCATCTGGCTTCCGGAGCTACGCCAGGGCAGCCGTCCGGCGCTGGCAAAGGCTCTCGTCGAATGGCTGGATGCGCGGCGGGGCCGTGCAGTGCATTTTCACTGGCAGAGCGGCTCTTACCCGATCGGCTTCGCCGAGCTTCCTTCGCAGGACTTCATCGATCGGCTTTACCTCGCTGCCCTCGATGTCAGTCCTGCGGAGCTGGAAACCAGACATCAAAAAGCCATCCCGGTTTTGCGCTCCGGCCCAATTCGGGTAACCACACCCGAGGGAACCGACATCACCTTCGAAGCCGGCGAGCGTCCGTTCTGCAGCCAGATCGGCGACGCCACTCGCGAACGCATGCAGCTGGCCCGAACCCGCATCGACCGCGATATTGAACTTCCTGGCGGCGTTCTGCGGGTCGCACCGATTGAAACGTCTGCGAACGGAGCCGTCTTCCTTCCTGTCTGGCGTCCCGTGTTCACGGAAGGCCACAATCTGTTCCTGCGATTCATCAACGGCCACATCGCCATCCAGGGCGCCAACGCCGACAAGATCGATGAAGAACTCAGAGCAGCCGGCGGTGACGCCCGCATGTTCCGCGAATTTGCCCTTGGCTTCAACCCGGCCCTGAAAGTCTTGCCCGAAGCCCCCTTCATTGGGTACTACGGCTACGGTTCCGGTGTTGTGAGGCTCAGTCTCGGAGACAATGAAGAAATGGGGGGCGCCAACCGCGGAGGCGGCGTGTACTGGAACTTTCTCCACAACGCGACCGTTATTGCCGGCGATCGGACAGTGGTGAGGGAAGGCAACCTTCTGCTGTAAAAAATGGGGTCGTTTAGCCGCAGATTACGCGAATTACGCAGATGGGCGCTTAAAATGTACTTTAGATGCGCCCATCTGCGTAATTCGCGTAATCTGCGGCTAAACGACCCCATTTTTTACAGGGGCAGTGGATACATGAACCAGCCGACGGCGAAGGCCACAGCGAGGAACGAAAGGAAAACGAAAACACCGTAGCGAAATTGTTCTTTAGGCTCGTTCTTAGTGATGAGCGCAAAGACGGTGGAAACGATTAGAGCGAAAATCGTGAGAGCTGCAGAGTGGGACAGGTTCATGGCTTTCTGCCCTGCGCGATGTCAAAGGCGTCGAGCACGATCAGAAAATTCAGCAGCCCGCACACCCAGAGGTACGTCGTGCCGTAGTCATAGCCCTGGGCCGTCTGCGCACCGACTCCCAGGCCCATACGCTCAGCGATGAAGTACGGAAGACCTGCGCCAAGATTCGCGATGAAGCCCAGCAGTTGCAGAGGCTCTTCGACATTCAGGTCGTAAAGCTTTCCATGCATGCCGAGCCCGAGCACAAACATGACGACCACGCAGGCGGCGAAGATCAGCCCCCGAATCCAGCGGCCAATGAGAATGTGACTTAACCCAGGAATCAGCCAGCCGGCGAAACAGATCGCGAGAGTCGCCGGCATGTTGATTCGGCGCAGTTCTGCGGGTTCGGTACTGACTGTGGATTCCAGGTGCTCGTTTGTCTGTTCCATCTCTTACTGGCTGCACGCTATCTTGCGTTCGCAGCCGCTCATGCATGCGGTATGTCGGCGAGTTTCCTTTCGAGGACAATACTTTCCAAGCCTACAATTTGAAAAATTTTGTGTCTACTCTTTTCTCCCGAAATCAGTGAAACAGAAGTCTTTGACACTTCAAAATAGCGCGATACGAATTCGAGGGCGGCTTTGTTCGCTTTGCCCTCCAGCGCCGGAGCATTCAGTCGAAGGACAAGCTCGCCTTCCCGAATGCCACTGAATTCCGTCTTCTTTGCGTTGGGAATGACGCGAACCTTCAACTTCATGAACGCTCCCCAAACAGGGCCGTGCCGATCCGGACCATGGTCGCCCCCTCTTCGATAGCGACCTCGAAATCGTGGCTCATCCCCATCGATAGTTCGGTCAGACCGAACTGCTCGGCGAACCTTCGAAGTCTTTGAAAATACGGCCGGGCGTCTTCGGGATCTTCGAAGAAAGGAGGGATGGCCATCAGGCCGCGCAATTGCAATCGATCGAATCGTGGAAATTGCTTCACTAATTCCGCCAGCCCCGGCTCCTCGACACCGGATTTGCCCGGCTCCTCGTGCAGTTTCACCTCAATCATCACGGGCAGGGGCCGGGAAGCCCACTGGTTCAACTTTTCAGCAAGCTCCGGCCGATCCACGGACTGGATCCAATCAAAGTTCTCGAGAACTTTCTTCGCCTTGTTCGTTTGCAAGTGTCCGATGAAGTGCCAGGTCACCGGCAGGTCCTGCAAGGCTTCGCGTTTCGACAGCGCCTCCTGGACACGGTTCTCGCCGAGGTTCGAAACTCCGCCCTCGACCGCCTGGCGGATTTTTTCGATGGGAACGGTTTTGGTGACGGCGATCAATCGGATGGTCTGCGGGTCGCGGCCGCTCCGGGCGGCCGCATCGTGGATTCTGTAGAGAACTCGACGGCAGTTCTCGCCAACATCGGTCATCGAGCTTTTCTGGGTCGAGTCGTTTCCTCCTCGGTTGCCGGGGCGCGAGTCGAAGTGCCCTTCTTCTGAGTTTCTTTCAGACTCTGCTTCAGGACTTCCATAAGATCCACAACCTTGGCCGGCCCCTTGGGTTTGGCGGCAGGCGCCTGAGGGCTGACGCCCTGGATCTTCATTTGAATGACTTCCATCACCTTGTCGTAGTACGTGTCCTTGTACTTCTCCGGATCGAACTTGTCCGCCATTGAGTTGATCAAGGTGTGCGCCAATTCCATCTCCTTCTTTGAAATCTCGGGCTTTTGCGGAAGGTTCAGTTCGCCGGGATCCACAATCTCATGAGCGAAACGCATGGTATTGAGCGTGATCATTTCACCCACGGCTTTGACCGCGGCCAGATGTTCCCGGGATTTCAGCACCACCCTCGCGATTCCGACGCGTTTTGATTGCGCCAGCGCCTCCCGCATCAGGGCATAAGCCCGCTCGCCGCCCTTTTGGGGTTCGAGGTAATAGGGCTTATCGAAGAAGATCGGGTCGATCTCGTCTTCCATGACGAATTCCTCAATTGCGATCGTCTTGGTCAGCTCCACGTCGGCGTTATCACAAAATCTTTTGTAGGACACCTCACTCATGTCCTTCTTATGGAGGTAGTGAAAAGAAAGCTCGTTTCTGCGCGTAGCGCTGAAGACCGAAATCGGAATGGAAACGAGCGCGAAACTGATGTTGCCCTTCCAAATAGATCTCATCTAGCGTCCTCTCCTTTAAGGGCTGTTTATAATCTCCAGTCTAACATCAACTTACAAGGGGGTTACTGAGGCGCCGCTCTATTGATCGCCGGTTTTTCCTGGAATCGGCATTCTCTATCGAGGCATGGACATCTTTTGCCGCGCCGTGCAGACGGCCGATGTTTTCCTTTTGGCCAACAGGCCGCCTTATAATCTCCTGCGTGGAACGGTTCATCGTCATCCATTACAACGAACTGGGCCTGAAGAAAGGCAACCGTGATTACTTCGAGAACCGGTTGTGTTTCAACATCAACAGTGTTCTCAACGACTGCGGCGCCGAGAGGGCTCGCCGCATCTCGGGACGAGTGCTCCTCCCGTTAAAGCCGGATGCCGAGATCGACGAGATCAAGAAACGGCTGGGAGGTGTTTTCGGAGTTGCGTACTTCGCCGAGGCATGGACTTCTCCACCGGGCCTCGAAGATGTGGAAAGAAACGCCTGGAGCCTGATTGAAGGCCGCCGTTTCAACTCGTTCCGAATCGACACAAGAAGAAGCGACAAGAATTTTCCACAAACATCTGTGGAAATTAATCAGCGGGTCGGCGCCTACGTTAAAGAACGCTCCGGAGCAAAAGTGGATCTGGAGAATGCGGACCTGACCTGCTGGATCGAGGTTATCGACCGGCGTTCCCTCCTCTACGTGGAGCGCTTGCCCGGGCCCGGCGGGCTGCCCGCCGGAACCAGCGGCAAAGTCGTTGTTCTGCTTTCCGGTGGGATCGATTCTCCCGTTGCGGCCTGGAAAATGATCAAGCGCGGCTGCACGGCGGTATTTGTACATTTCCACAGTTTTCCCTACACGAACAAGGAATCGCAGGAGAAGGCGAAGCAGATCGCGGCGTTGCTCTCGCACTATCAGCTGAGTTCGAAGATTTACCTTGTGCCCTTCGCTGAGATCCAGCGGCACATCATGGTCGATACGCCGATCGAGACGCGCGTCATTCTCTACAGGCGCTACATGATGCGTCTCGCCGAGCACATCGCACACCGCGAGAAGGCACGTGTGCTTGTGACGGGAGATAGTGTGGGACAGGTCGCTTCGCAGACCATCGAGAACATCGACGTCATCTCGCGTGCTGTTCAGATGCCGATACTGAGACCGCTCGTCGGCGACGACAAAATTGAAATCGTCGCGGTCGCGCGCCGCATCGGCACGTACGAGATCTCAATCCAACCGGATCAGGACTGCTGTTCGTTATTCGTGCCCAGGCATCCGGAGACCAAAGCCAATCTCACGGAAATCGAGGCGTCGGAGACGCGGCTGAACGTGGACGACGCCATGAAGGCTTCCGTCGAGTCCTCGGAAGCTCTGCTAGAATACCCGTCTTATGCCAAAAGGCCGGTTCGTCAGCTTTGAAGGAATCGAAGGCTGCGGGAAAACCACCCAGATTGCTCTCTTATCCGAATATCTCAAACAGCGGTCCATTCCACACACCATCACGCGGGAGCCCGGCGGCACGGCCGTCGGCGAAGGAATCCGGAAGATTCTGCTGAACTCTGAAACGATTCATCTCACCGCCGCCTCGGAGCTGTTGCTCTTTTACGCGTCGCGCAGCCAGAATATTCTGGAAAAGATCAAGCCGGCTCTCGAACGAGGCGAAATGGTCCTTTGCGACCGCTATTACCATGCATCGATGGCGTATCAGGGTTACGGCCGCGGCATCCCGCTGGATTTCATCAACAAACTTACGGACCTGGTTGTTGCGGAATATCGTCCCGACATGACACTTCTTCTCGATATCGCGCCCGAAGTCGGTCTGGCGCGGGCGCGCGCCCGAAATCATGGCCGACCCGAAGACGAAGGACGGTTTGAGGCAGAAGACCTCGAGTTCTACGGGCGGATCAGGGACGGTTATCTCGAGATGGCGTCTGAGGACCCGCGAGTTCAACTTATCTATGCGGAGCGGCCTGTTGACCTCGTCCATCGCCACGTTCTGCAGGTTCTAGGGCTCGAAGCACGATGACCTTCGATTCGTTTATCGGAAACAGGAAGGTGATCGAGCGCCTTCGCGCAAAGCTGCAACAGGACCGCTTTCCGCATGGCCTGATCTTCTCCGGACCGGAAGGCGTCGGCAAACACACCTGCGCACTGATGATCGCCAAGGCATTGAACTGCACCCGGGCTGCGGCCGGCAGTTTCTGTGGCGAGTGCTCGAGCTGCCGGAAAATCGATTCCGGGACCCACCCGGACGTCATGACGCTTTCGGTGGAGGAGGAAGCCTCACAGATCAAGATTGCGCAGGTTCGGCAGCTTCTCGGCATGTTGGATCTGCAGCCTTTCGAAGGCCGGAACAAGGTCTTCATCATCGATCCGGCGGATCTGCTCAACGCGGAAGCGGCCAATGCTCTCTTGAAAGGCCTCGAGGAGCCCCCCGAGAGCAGCTTCTTCATTTTGGTCACCGTTAACGTCCACGAACTCCTGCTGACGGTTCGATCGCGTTGTCAGGTGTACAACTTTACCCCGCTAACGCTGGAAGAAATCCGCCGGCATGGTGTAACCGATGAGCTGGTCGTCCGCTGGTCGCAAGGCAGTATCGGACGCACACGGAATCTGGATGTGACACGGCTGAAAAGCGAGCGTGAACTGCTGGTCGATTTTCTGGAGACTGTGGTGGCCGCGAGCGAGGAGCAATTTCAGGACCTGCTGGGTGTGAGCGCGGATCTTGGCCGCTCAAAGCAGGATTTTGAAGGCCGTATGACAATTTTGTCGGTGCTCATGGCTGATATTCTGTATTTGAAGGAGGGTTTACTGGAGAAGGTCGTCAACATCGACCTCCACGACCGGTTGCTGAAGTTTGCGGCGGCCGTTCCCGTGGATCGGCTCATCCGCATGTCGGAGTTTCTGCGCTTCACGGAAGCGAGTCTGAAACACTATGTTAACAGACAAATGCTCGCTGACGTGCTAGCCTTGATGACAAATGAGACCACGTCCAACTGGCTTTAATTGGCCGCGAATTACGTGTAATTCGAGTAAATCCACGGCTTTCTTCAACAAAATACTGCATGACTTTCATAGCGAAAGCCGCTAGAATCGGTCGTAATCTAACTGCAAACCTGCGCAAACCTCCGAACAATCGTTCATTTTGCGACTCGTTTTTGTGAGGAAGAGATGTCACATCGGAAGCTGATTCGGCCGAGCCTTGCCGACATCAAGGAACAACTCACGGTAAGGCAGCCGCGAAGTAATAACAAGAAGCCGCATTCCAACGATCAAACCAACGCTGAGAACTTTTATTATGTAAAACAGATGCAGAATAAGACGCCGATGGTCGTTGTTCTGCAGGACGGCGAAATTCTTAAGGGCGTCATCGAATGGTACGACAAAAACTGCATCAAGGTGAATCGGACTGGTGAGCCGAACCTCCTGGTCCTGAAGCACTACATCAAGTACATGTACAAGGAAGACGAGGACAAGGAAGTCGACTGAGCTCAAACTGTAGCGGCGGTCTATGACCGCCGGCAATGTCACAATTGAGGATCGTCGGCGGTCACAGACTGCCGCTACAGAATTCTCCGCATGCAAGCCACCATTGGGATCACCGCTGGCGACCCGGCGGGTATCGGACTTGAAGTCGTCCTCAAATCGATTTCATCGGTACTGACGTCTGCGCGCTGGGTGTTGTTTGTCGATCGTCACGTCTTTGAACGTAACGCGAACCGCTTCGCTGCGGGCCTGAACCGGCGCTGGATCGATGACCTGTCCGGCATCACAGAGGAACCCGTTCTTTTCCTCCACGACGCCGGCGGAGATTCTACGGGCATCGAGTGGGGATTGCTCAGCAGGGAGGCCGGGCAGCGTGCGATTGCATACCTTGAAGTTGCCAGCGCGGCCGCCCTGGCCGGACACATCGACGCCATCGTCACCGCCCCCGTCAGCAAAGAAGCCATTGGTAAGGGATTCGTCGGTCAAACGGACTTTCTGGCAGAACGCGCAGGACGGACGCAGTATGCGATGGCCTTCTTTGCTCCTACATTCAAAGTGGTCCTCGCAACGATTCACGTTTCCCTGCGTGAAGCTCTCGCGCAAATTTCCACCGAACATTACGTCAAGCTGATCCGGTTCGTCGATCGACAGTTGCAGCGATTCAGGTTCGATGGCCGCCGCATTGCAGTGGCTGCGATCAATCCTCATGCCGGCGAAGGCGGGATGTTCGGGCGGGAAGACACGGACCTCCTCGCGCCGGCGGTCCGTCAATGCGCGGCCGACGGGATCAACGTCTCAGGGCCGCACTCCGCCGACAGCCTCTACTATCGCGCGCATTCGGGAGAATTCGACCTCGTGATCGCGCCCTACCACGACCAGGGGCTCATTCCCATCAAGCTGATCGCCCACGGAGAGGCCACAAATGTGACGCTCGGCCTTCCCTACGTCCGCACGTCGCCCGACCACGGCACGGCGTTTTCGATTGCGGGAAAGGGTGAGGCGGATCCGTCAGGAATGGAAGCGGCTCTGAAATGCGCCGTGGACCTCGTTCGGCGAGGGAAATAAACCCAAAGAAATTAGCCGCGGATTACGCGAATTACGCGGATGGGCGCGCCATCACCTGTATTCCCAGTCCGGTGCGAGATATGGCGCGCCCATCCGCGTAATTCGCGTAATCCGCGGCTAATTTCTTTGTCTTTATTTCCCTTTACAGTCCTGGCACAACCCGTAGATCTGCAGCTTGTGATCCAGCACCTTGAACCCCAGTTGCTCCGACGCCTCGTCCTGCAGCGTTTCAATATCCGCATTGTAGAACTCGATTGAATTGCCGCACTGCATGCAGATCATGTGGTCATGATGCTGATGATTGTAAAGGTGTTCGTACCGGGTGATGCCGTCGGCAAGATCGATTTCTCGTGCGAGGCCGCAGTCCGCAAGGATCTTCATCGTTCTGTAAACGGTCGTGTACCCGACCCGCGGATCGTGCTGCCGGACGACCCGATAGATATCCTCAACACTGCGGTGTCCCTCGTTGTCGAGGAACGTTTCAAGAATGAGCTGACGATGCGGAGTGAATTTGAGCTTCTTGTCCTGCAGGTATTCCAGGAAGACCTGCATCTCGGGAACAAGAGCCTTCATGGAGCCGCCTGGTTCGGCAGCAGCTTCACAACATCGTTGTACATCACGATAACGAACACCATCAGAAGGAAGACGATGCTGACCTGAACGATTCGCTCCTTCATACGCAGGCTGAGATCGCGCCCCATCAATGATTCGACCAGGAGCAACAGCATCGTCCCGCCGTCGAGGATCGGAATGGGCAGCAGGTTGACCACTCCCAGGTTCAGGCTGATGATAGCCAGAAGCGTGATCAACGGCACGATGCCTGCGTCGAAGGCCTGGCCGGAAACCTGGATGATCCCTATTGGCCCGCTGATCTGCCTCATCGACGCTTCGCGTTTGATCAGTCTCGGGATGAGATCGAACAGCAATGCTGCGTACTCTTTGTTCACCTGAATGGATTTCTTGAAGGCATCGACCACTCCGAGCTTGACCATCACTGCCGGCGGCGGAATATTGATGCCGAGCATTTTCCTGTCGCCCTGCAATTCCGGAGTAACCTGGAGTTCAATCTCTTTGCCATTGCGAAGGATAGTGATCGGGAATGTCTTTTCCTGAATCGTCTGCATCAATTCCTGAATCGTCCGGCCGCTCTTCTTCAGCTCGATTCCATTGACTTTGATGATTTCGTCCCCAACTTGTATACCCGCGGCCTTGGCGGGCGCACCGTACACACCGGTAACGACTGTCCGGACAATCGGGGCCATGCCCACATACCCGGAATCGTCCCGTCCCTTGCGTTCAGGGACCAGGGTGGTCTCAATCTTCTGGCCGTTGCGTTCCACCACCACGGGCAGACGAGCACCTGCGCGCGTCAGAGTGGTGTTGAAGACGTCCTGCCACGTCGGGTTCTCCTTGCCGTCCAGCGAAACGATCACGTCGCCAGGCTTGATGTTTGCTTTGTCCGCCGGGGAACCCGGCTCGACGACCTCGACGGTCGCTTTCATAATCATGAATTCCGGCACGTCGGTGCCGTAGACGTACAGTCCCGTCAAAAGCACGATCGCAAGGATAACATTCATGGCCGGACCGGCTGCAGCTACCAGGAATCTTTGCCATTTGGGCTTGGACAGGAATTCGTGTTCCGCTCCGGTGATTTCGTCCGTCGGGTTTTCTCCGGCCATTTTGACGTATCCGCCGAGAGGAAACGCGCTGATGCGGTAGTCTGTTTCGCCTCGCCGGAACCCGAAAAGCCGAGGACCGAATCCGACCGAAAACGTCTCGACCCTGATCTTGAAGAACTTGGCGACCGCAAAGTGGCCAAGCTCATGAATGACAATGATGATCCCGAGGACAATCAGCGCCCCGATGATATTGGACAGCATGCCGCCAATCGGGAACCAGCTTCGAGGGGCCGCGTCCACGTTCTGAAGTGCGAGTAACAAGTTTGTTAAGGGCATTTTAGTAATTCTAACACGATGCACGTAACTGGCCGCGGCACTGTAGCGGCGGTCTGTGACCGCCGAAAATGTTGCAATTCAAGATCCCCGGCGGTCACCGACCGCCGCTACAACAAACTCCCGGGCCCATTTGTCCGCGCTGACAATCGCTTGCAGTGAATCCGCAGGCTCCACCCGGTGGGCTTCAAGTGTCGCGTCGATCAGTTTCGGAATGTCAGAAAACGCGATCCTGCGTTCCAGAAACGCCTCGACCGCAACTTCATCTGCCGCATTGAGAACCGCCGGCGCTGTGCCGCCTCTTTCAATAGCCCGATATGCCAGGGAAATACAGGGAAACTTGCTTCGGTCCGGGGGACTGAACTGGAGCGGCGGTACTGTCGTCCAATCGAGGTGCGAAACCGGCGACGGAAGCCGTTCCGGATAGGTAAGTGCGTATTGAATGGGTTGGCGCATGTCCGCGGTGCCCAGTTGAGCGACCACCGAAGCGTCCACGAATTCCACCATGGAATGCACAACAGACTGGGGATGAACCATGATGTCGATCTTTTCGGCCGGAATATCGAAAAGCCATCGAGCTTCAATCACTTCAAGTCCTTTGTTCATCAGCGTCGCCGAATCCACAGTAATCCGCTTCCCCATTTGCCACACCGGATGTTTCAAGGCTTGTTCCGGAGAGATATTCGCGAAGTGCTCAACCGGTGTTTCACGAAATGGGCCCCCGGAAGCCGTCAGAATCAGGCGCCGCACTTCACTGTGCCGGCCCGACCGCAGACATTGATCGATGGCGCAGTGCTCGCTATCGACCGGAATGATTCGCGCTCCGCTCTTTTCCGCCGTCTTGCGCAGCAATTCGCCGGCAACAACCATGGCTTCCTTGTTCGCAAGGGCAACGGTTTTGCCGGAAGCTACCGCGCTGTAAGTGGGTTGAAGGCCCGCTGCGCCGACAGCCGCCGAAACGACAATGTCCACTTCGAATGCTGAAGCGATTTGACGAAGGCCTTGCTCGCCCGTTACCACTTCGGGAATCGAAATCCGCAGTTCCCGGCATCGATTTCGAAACTCGTCAACGCGCCGGGCATCAGTAATCGCTACAACCGTGGGATGGAATGCGGCAGCCTGCTCTGCCAGTCGATCCACAGCTGAGTTCGCCGCGAGAGCGAAAACGGAGAATCGATCGGAAAGATGCTCGACGACACGCAAAGTGTTCTGCCCGATCGAGCCGGTCGAACCCACAACTGCGAGACGTTTCATGAATTGAAGAACCAGTAAAACACGGGCGTTGCAAAGAAGAGACTGTCCAGACGATCGAGTATGCCTCCATGGCCCGGCAGAATTGAAGAGGAATCCTTGACGCTTGTGCTTCTCTTCAGTACCGATTCCGCAAGATCTCCGAGTTGTCCTGCAACCGCCGTCACTGTCGAAATGATCGCAAGGTTCAACCAGGGCTCGTCCAGGAGCCACACACCGACGGCAATTCCAGCAATCACGCTTCCGATGAAACCTGCGATCGCACCCTCGACCGTTTTCTTAGGGCTCACCTTCGGTGCCAGGGGATGACGGCCAAAGGCGCGGCCCGCATAGTAAGCAGCGGAGTCGCCGACCCAGATGACGGCCAGGAGCACAAAAATCAGCTCGCGAGGCATTGGCACGAGAAATCCCAGCGTGACGCTGCAGTAGAGAAGACTGCTGAGGCCGATCGCCACTCTTCCCAGGGCCGTTTCGACCGGACCACTGAAGATCGTTACAGTCAACAAGGCGAGCGCAGACAAAGCCAGGCTTGTCATGCCCCATCCCGTACCGCCGACAAAAGAAGCCGTCACGAGAACTGCCGGCGCCAGGAACCATCTCCCCGGCCGGCCGATTCCACGCCTCGCGCCCAGCGACAGAAACTCTTCCACAGCAAGAGCGGCCACCAGGCCCACCACGAAGGCGAAGACCCAGTTTGGAGCAAACCACGTTATGGCAAGAACAAGTGGTATTGCGACGACCGCAGTTACGACTCTTTTCATGGGGCTTCAGGGAACTGTAGCGGCGGTCTATGACCGCCGACGATGTCACAATTGCGAGGTCCTCGGCGGTCATAGACCGCCGCTACAGAAATTCGGCGTCACCGGGTGAGTTGGGGCTCCAGTCCGCCGTAGCGCCTTTCGCGCTTCTGGAATGCGATGATGGCTTCGTACAAATGCCGCTTGTCGAAGTCGGGCCAAAGCGTGTCTGTGACCCAGATTTCCGCGTAGGCGATCTGCCAGAGAAGAAAGTTACTGATCCGGAGCTCGCCACTGGTTCGAATCAACAGATCCGGGTCCGGCAGCCCCGCTGTATAAAGGTGCGCCGCAAATTCCTTTTCCGTAATCCCGCCGTTTTCCGCAGCCGACCTCCCGCCGTTTCGCAGGATCCGATTTACCGCGTCAACGATCTCCGCGCGGCCGCCGTAATTCAAAGCCACATTGAAGATCATCCCAGTGTTAGCCCGGGTTCGGGCAATTCCTTTTTCGATTTCGCGCTGCACTGATGAATCGAGCTCATCAGTGCGGCCGAGCGTGCGGAACCGGATATTGTTCTTATGGATGTTCTCCAGCTCCTTGTTCAGGTATTCCTTCAGGAGCTGCATCAAAGTAGCCACTTCAGCGTGAGGTCTTTTCCAGTTTTCCACCGAGAACGCATAGAGCGTCAACACAGGAATGCCGAGTTCGGCGGAGCCTTCTACAACCTGGCGCACCGCGTTGATTCCGGCCCGATGGCCGGCAACGCGAGGCAGGCCGCGCTTGCGGGCCCAGCGGCCGTTGCCATCCATGATGATTGCGATATGGGCGGGCAGAGCGTTGCTGTCGATCTGCTCAGAAAGCTCCTGTACTTTCCTGGGCATACCGTTTGATCTTATCACGCGGAAGGTTTCAATTTGCAATGCAAAGTTCTTTAGCCACCGCTGCAATCCAGTTCAACGGAGGCGGGTTTTGGCCGCGGATTACGCGAATTACGCGGATGGGCGCCCGGCCGATTTGCCAGGCCCCTAAGCTTGTTTCAATGCGGCGCCCATCCGCGTAATTCGCGTAATCCGCGGCCAAATCACAACGTTCAGTACTCAACGGAAATCAGGTGCAAGCCGTGCGCGGGCAACGACGGTCCTGCGAGACGCCGGTCGCGCGCTTCGAAGATCCGTGGAATCTGTTCCGCATCGAGGCGGCCCTGCCCGATCTCGATCAAAGTGCCGGCAATCGTCCGCACCATGTACTGCAAAAAGCCGTTGCCGCGTATACGAAACACCCACTCGGGCTCCGATCGGGTCCAGGAGGCCTGGTAGATTGTGCGAGTCCGGTCCTCGATCTCTGTTGCGGTCGCGCAGAAAGATGTGAAGTCATGGGTGCCTAGGAAGCACGTCGTGCCCCGGTCAATCGCCTTTTCATCGAGAGGGTATCGGTAAGCGTACACGTACCGGCTGTGGAAGGGGCTCACGATGGGATTTCGCCAGATGCGATACTCGTACGTTTTCGAACGCGCCGATCGACGGGCGTGGAATTCCGGACTTACTTCCTCGACCGCCAGAACGCGAATAGCCGGCGGAAGCAGCGCGTTGGCTCCTCGCAGGACCGCATCCGGATCGATCTTACGCATGGTTTCGACACTCGCAACCTGGCCATGAGCGTGGACGCCCGCGTCGGTTCGTCCCGAACCGGTGACCTGGACATCGTGATTGAAGAGTTTTCGGAGTGTCTCTTGAAGCTCTCCTTGAACGGTTGGAAGCTGAGGCTGGATCTGCCATCCGTGGAATTCGGTGCCGTCATAGGCAAGTGTAAGCTTGAGGTTCCGCATTCGATTCGGTTATAGCATGTGCGTGGAAATCACGGCGACTATCATCACCTTCAACGAAGAAGACCGGATTGGGGAGGCCATCGCAAGCCTCTCCTGCTGCGACGAAATTGTGGTGGTGGACTCGGGCAGCACCGATCGCACACGGGAGATCGCAGCGGCGCGCGGAGCGCGGGTGATCCAGCGTGCATGGCAGGGGTACTCGAAACAGAAGAACTTTGCGGCGGAACAGGCGCGGCATGACTGGATCCTGAGCATCGACGCCGATGAGAGACTCAGCATTGAACTCGCGGACGACATTGTGAATGCATTTCCCGGCGCGAGCGCCGGGGCTGCTTATTCGATGCCGCGCCGCGCCTTTTACATGGGGCGGTGGATCAACCACTCGGGCTGGTACCCGGATCGCAAAGTGCGTTTATACGATCGCCGGCGATGCCGCTGGGAAGGCGACCACGTCCACGAGAGTATGCAAGTCGATGGCCCGGTGGGAAGGCTTCACGGCGATCTTTTTCACTTTCCGTACCGGGACTGGAATGATCACGTTACAAGAATTGAGAAATATACGAAACTGGCAGCAGAAGCCGTCCGTTCCAGCGGGCGCCGCGGCAATGTCCTGAGGCTGTTGTTTGCGCCACTTCTGACGTTCATTCGGATTTTCTTCCTTCATGCGGGTTTCCTCGACGGCTGGCGCGGCGTGGCCATCGCCTACATGGGGGCTCGCTATGTTTTCCTGAGGGAGTCCCGTATACTTCATTGATGGAGTTGGTTTTCGCTCTGTTTTTTGGTCTCATCCTCGGAAGTTTTCTTAATGTTTGCATCCTGCGTTTACCCCAGGGAATTTCGATCACCACACCGCGATCGCGTTGCCCGCAATGCAAGAAGTTGATTTCCTGGTACGACAACGTGCCGGTCCTTAGTTACCTCATCCTGGGCGGCAAGTGCCGGCATTGCCGCAAGAAGATTTCCAGCCGCTACCCATTCATAGAAGGCCTTACCGGAGTCGTCAGCGCACTGCTTTATCTGAAATTGGGTTTCGGAGTGGAATGGGCTATCTATCTCGGCTTTTCCTGTGCCCTGATCGTGCTGGCTTTCATCGATCTGGATCACCGCATTCTGCCCGATCCGATCACGTTGAACGGTATCTGGATCGGCGTGCTCGTCAATGTTTACCTCGCGCCACCCAGCCCGCTTATTTCGCGAATCCTTCGAGCGATGGACATCGAGATCACGAATCCGCGCCTCATCGCGTTGATGGCAAGCCTGTTAGGAATCATTGTGGGAGGCGGCTTGCTGTGGGGTGTAGCCGAAGCCTACTTGCGCCTGCGCGGCATCGAAGGCATGGGTTTCGGCGACGTCAAAATGATGGCCATGGTGGGCGCCTTTCTCGGGGCGCCGATGGCCCTGCTGACGATCATGCTGGGATCATTGCTGGGGTCTGTGATCGGTTTGCTTTTCATGCGCTTCGCAGGCAAGGCGCGCGACTACGAGCTGCCTTTCGGGACATTCCTCGGCCTTGCCGGAATCATTGCAGTTCTCTATGGCGACGACCTCGTGAGACTTTACGTCGAGCGGATGATTCAACCCAATCTATGAACGTCCCGTTCAGCGCGCAGATCACAAACAAAATGCCAAGCGGCCTGATCACCGTGGACCGCGAGGGCAGAATCACCGGCCACAATCCGGCCTGCGAACGAATCTTCCTGGAAACGCTCGTGACCAGCGATCTGCTGCGGGATCTGGTTCGCGAGTCGCAGGCGCTGCAGGAGCTTCTGGATCGATGCCTTAAAGCCGGAGAAGTCTTCACCCGCATCCAATTCAACGTGCCAACCGGCTCTGGCGTCGACAAGCGCATCGGGATCAATCTCTCGCCAATCACAAATCCGGAAGGTCAGGTTGAAGGCGCCATTTGTCTTCTCTCCGACCTCACTGAAATCGTCGAACTGCAAAATCAAATCAAGCTCAAGGAGAACTTCGCCGCACTCGGAGAGATGTCGGCAAGCATCGCACACGAGTTCAAGAACTCGATCGCAACGATAGTCGGCTACGCCCAGCTGTCGAAAACCGAAACGGATGTGAATACCCTGCACAACTACGCAGGTGAAATTCACAAAGAATCCCAGGCGCTTTCCAACATGGTGACGGACTTTTTGAATTTCGCCAAACCGGTCCTGCCCTACATGTACGAGATCGACCTGGTCGAGTTGCTCGACAGCGTTATTGGAGATCTCAAAAGCCGCCGCCCCGGCAGGTACGATGTCCAATTCCACAGCTCGGGCAAAGCAATTGTTCCTTGTGATGCCACGCTCATGCGCCAGTCCTTTATCAACCTTCTGATCAATGCAACCGAGGCCATCGGTGAAAAAGGGACAATATCGGTTACGGTTGAAGCCCCCGAGGAGCGAAAACATGTTCGGGTGGTAGTTCAGGATACCGGTCACGGCATACCGGAGCATCTGGTCTCGAAGATCTTTTTTCCCTTCTTCACCACGAAAGCACACGGGACGGGCCTGGGTCTCTCGCTGGTCCAGAAAATCGTGCTCGCGCACAACGGCCGAATCGAAGTCCAGAGCACCCAGGGTGCCGGCACGTCCTTCACGATCACTCTTCCTAAGATTTAGCGAATAATTAGCCGCGAATGTCGCGGATTTCACGGATTAAATCCGCGTAATCCGTGGAATCCGCGGCTCATGATTTGGCATGTCGTATGCGGTAACCGTAGAAGCTATGCGCGGCTTTACGCTATTGGAAACGCTGATGACGACGGGAATCCTGGCGGTTGGACTCGTGGGCGTGGCTGCAATCTTTTCTTACAGCGCCCGCGCAAACCTCAACACCCGGCACAGAACGACCGCCACGATGCTTCTTTACGACAAAATGGAGCAATTCAAATCCACGCCGCTTGCCGACAGCTTATGGGCGGGCGATGGGAGTTCCGATGACGTCCCACCGTACCTGTGTTCGTGGCAGATCTCCGGGGCGAACCCACGCAGAGTCACCGTGATTGTATACGTGGAGACGGCCGGCGTCACAAGCCGGCCGCTCGAGTTGATCCGTGCAACCGCCCTGGTGAGCCATTGAAAGGCTTCTCCTTGATCGAAGTGATGATGGCTCTCGGCATCACGCTGGGCATCGGCCTCATCGTGTTTCAGCTCTTCCGGCAAAATGAGCGAGTATTTCGCGATCAGAATCTCGTGATCGAAATGCAGCAAACCGCGCGAGCCGTGGCATCGCAGATTGCAGACGAAGTTCGAATGGCCGGCGAGGGAGTGCCGGTTTACGCTTCCCGTTTCGATAGCCTGGCTCAGGAAGGCGCGGCCGTCGTTCTGGCATCGTCAACGAACAACCGAATCGACTTCCGTGCCGGTCTGTCGCTTGTAGAAACCAGCGTCACAACGCCTGTTCCGCTGGACTGCACGCTCGGGCTTTCCAGAACGCTGACGGTGGCCGATGGTTCTTCTTTTTTGAACGCCCTGGGTACGACGACCCCCAGTGGGAAATTCGTCTATATCTGGGGCCCGGCGAACAACCAGATGTGGACGTGGGTCCGCGCAGAGCTGACCAGGATCAACGGTAACACTTTAACGCTCACGCCCAGGCAAGGCCGCGTTTCCAGTGTTTTCACCAGGGCGCCGACTCTAACGCTCGAAGAAGCAGTGTCGTTTTACCTCAGCGGCACGAACGTCAGGCGCGCGACGGCCGCGGACATGACAAACCTGGCCAGCCCCGCCTGGTCCGCTTCCAACGATATCGGCAGAAATGTTACGTCACTGACCTTTACTTACTACGACGAGAACAACACCCCCATCGATCCTGGTTCCCTGACCAACCGTTTCTCCATCATGAGAGTGGATGTGCGTCTCGTGGCACAGACATCAGACGCGCTCAGCGATGGATCTCGACCCAGCCATACACTTTCATTTCGTACTATTCCCCGAAATCTGAGAGTCCGGTTAAACTAAGTACGTGAAAATTCTTCTCGTTGAAGATAAGGACAGCCTCCGTCAGATGCTGGCCACCGCGATCAAGAAAGCCGGTTACCAGGTCGATGAAGCTGCCGACGGGGACGCTGCCGCAGAAAAGATCCGCAAGCAGCCTTACCAGCTTGTGATCACCGACCTTCGATTGCCCACACGTTCGGGTCTCGAGATTCTGAAAATCCAAAAAGAAATCGACGAGACGATCCCTGTCCTGCTCATGACGGCATACGGCACTATCGAAGAGGCCGTCGAAGCGATGAAACAAGGCGCATTCGACTTCGTGCCGAAACCGGTCGATATCTCGCATCTCTGCCTGCTGATCGACCGCGCCGTACAGCAGCGGCGGCTGCTTCTGGAAAATATCCTTTTAAAAGAAGATTTCCAGAGGACGTACGGGATTCCGAAAATCATCGGTGAAAGCCCTGCGATCCAGGCCGTAAGTCACAGCATTCAGCGCGTGGCGCCAACCGAGGCCACAGTCCTGCTCACCGGCGAGAGCGGGACAGGCAAGGAAGTGTTTTCGCGCGCAATCCACCAGCTCAGCCCGCGCCGGGACAAGCCCTTTGTGACGGTGAATTGTGCCGCGATTCCGCACACATTGATCGAGAACGAACTGTTCGGACACGAGAAGGGATCCTATACCGGAGCGTTCGCACGAAAGATCGGCAAATTCGAGCTCGCCGATCAGGGAACGATGTTTCTGGATGAAATCGGCGAACTGCACATATCTGTGCAGGCGAAGGTCCTGCGGGTTATCGAAGAACAATGCTTCGAGCGGATCGGCGGTCTGGAAACCATTCAGGTGGATACGCGAGTCGTGGCGGCGACAAACCGGAACCTTCAGGACCTTGTCGCGAAGAAAGAATTCCGAGAAGATCTTTTCTTCAGGCTTTCCGTTATCCCTATTCAAATCCCGCCGCTGCGCGAGCGGATATCCGATGTGCGGTTGCTCGCACATTTCTTCGTCGACAAGTTTTCGAAGGATCTTCACCGCCAGGGTTTGCAGCTCAGTCCCGACGCTGCTCGAGCGCTGGAGGAATATTCCTGGCCCGGAAACGTTCGCGAGCTTCAAAACACGATCGAACGCGCCGTTATTCTTTCAGACGGGACGACGATCCGCCCGGGAGACTTGAACTTCGCGTTCGAGCAGCGAAAGAAGAGCGATGACTTTGTTCATCTCCTCGACCTGTCCGGTTCTTTGGGCGACGTGTCCAACCGTGCGAGCCGCGCTGCGGAAAAGGTGAAGATCAAGCAGGCCCTCGAGCTCAGCAATTGGAATAAGACTCAGGC
>WNFT01000996.1_pt1 | contig 28477 bp, 20 predicted proteins | sample 5400191 | NCBI WGS metagenome assembly WNFT01 (sample SAMN13153359, study PRJNA577476) | soil metagenome | isolation source: 80 cm saprolite under Madrone tree | place: USA:California | collected 2016-06-14 | reverse complement strand
TCGGACCGATGAGGGGATTCCCGAGAAGGTTGATGTGGTCCTCGATGACCATCAGCTCGCCAGGCTTGTAGTTGACGTTCACCGAACCGGCCGCGTTCGTGAGGATGACGGCCTGGATGCCCAGCCGGCCCAGCACCCGCACGGGGAAGACGACCTGGTCCAGCCGGTAGCCCTCGTAGTGGTGAACGCGGCCGGACATCACCGCGACCGGGACCGCGCCCACGTGGCCGAGCACGAGCTCGCCGCGGTGGCCGGGGGCGGTGGCAGTGGGGAAGTGGGGGACCCGGGCATAGGGAACGCGGACGGGCCGCTCGAGGGAAGCGGCGAAGGCCCCCAGCCCCGAGCCCAGGACCACGCCCACCACGGGACGCAACGGCGTCAGCGAGCGGACGAACCCTGCCGCCTCCTCCGCCTCCGGGAAGCCGATCACAGGAGCAGCCCCGCGATGCAGGCGCTCACGAAGTTCGCGAGGGTGCCCGCGAGGAGGGCTCGCAGTCCCAGGCGGGCCAGCTCGTTGCGCCGCTCGGGGATCAGCACCCCGATGCCCCCGATCTGGATCCCGATGGAGCCGAAGTTCGCGAAGCCGCAGAGGGCGAAGGTGGCGATGGTGAAGGTGCGGGGGTCGAGAGTGGCCTTCATCGGACCCAGGCGCGAGTACGCGATCAGCTCGTTCAGGACCACGCGCGTCCCCAGCAGGTCGCCCACCGCGAAGCATTCCTTCCAGGGGACGCCCATCACCAGGGCCAGGGGAGCGCACACCACGCCCAGGATCCGCTCCAGGCTCAGCTCGACCCCCACGAAGCCCCCGAGCTTGCCCAGCAGGAGGTTGATCAGGGCCACCAGGGCCAGGAACGAGATGAGCATGGCGGCCACGTTGAGGGCGAGGTGAAGGCCCTCGCTGGTGCCGCGGGCCGCGGCCCCGATGACGTTGCTGTCCGTGCGCTGGGTCTCCACGCGCACCGTCCCCGCGGTGGCCGGCGTCCCCGTCTCGGGGATGAAGATCTTGGCCAGGAGGATCGTGCCCGGCGCGGTCATGAGCACCGCGGCCAGCAGGTGCCGGGCCTCGACCCCGAAGGCGATGTAGGCCCCCATGATCCCCGCGCTGATGTGGGCCATGCCCGAGGTCATCACACAGAGGAGCTCGGACTGCGTCATCCCGTTCAGGAAGGGCCGCACCGTCAGGGGGGCCTCGGTCTGGCCCATGAAGATGGAAGCGGCGACGCTCACGCTCTCCGCCCCGCTCGCTCCCATGAGCCGGGTCATGACCAGGGCGAAGGCCTTCACCACCAGCTGCATCACACCCAGGTGGTAGAGGACCGCGAAGGTCGCGGCCGCGAAGACGATGGTCGGCAGCACCTGGAAGGCGAAGACGAAGCCCACCGGGCCACCCCCGCCCTGCTTGGCCCCGAGCGGGCCGAAGACGAACTCGGAGCCCTTGAAGGAGAGGTCCAAGACGCGAGTGACCACGGCCCCGATCCAGGCGAAGAGGTCCTGGCCCACCTGCGTCCGCAGCACGAAGAGGCCGAGGGCGAGCTGGAGGCCCAGCCCCCACAGCAGGGTGCGCAGCGAGATCGCCTTGCGGTCGGTGGAGAGCGCGTAGGCGATGCCCAGGAACACCACGATGCCGAGCAGGGGAAGGAGACGTTCCATTTCGCCCTCAGTCGAGGACCGCGCGGATGAGCGCGGTGCGGGCCGGAGCCTCCGGCCCCACCCGGATCGCGTCACGGAGGAGGGCCTTCACCTCCTCGAGGTGGGTCCGGTCGTTCACGTGCAGGGTCAGCAGGGGCTCGCCCTGGATCACCAGGTCACCCCCTTTCTTGTGCAGGACCAGGCCGACCGCGGGGTCGATCGCGCTCTCGACCGTCTCCCGCCCCGCGCCGAGCAGCATGGCGGCGTGGCCCACGGCGCCGCAGCCGATGCGCGTCACGCGGCCGTCGCGATCCGCGCGCAGCGGGATGGCCTCACGGGCCCGGGGGAGCAGGCCGGGGTCGTCGACCACCCGCGGATCGCCCCCCTGCAGCTCCACGATCTCCCGCAGCTTGCGCAGGCCGGCCCCGCTGGCCAGCGCGTCGCGCACCCGGGCCCGGGCGGCCTCCAGGAGGGTCGTCACCCCTCCCAGGTAGAGCATCCAGGCGCTGAGCTCCAGGGAGAGCGACTCGAGGTCGCTCGGTCCCCGTCCCTTCAGGGTCTCGACACACTCCGCCACCTCGAGGGCGTTGCCTACCGCGTGCCCCAGGGGCTGGTCCATGTCGGTGATGAGGGCGGCCACCTTCTTGCCCATTCCGCGGCCGATCTCGACCATGGTCTCGGCCAGCGCCTTCGCGTCCTCGAAGGACTTCATGAACGCGCCGTCTCCGGTCTTCACGTCGAGAACGAGGGCGTCGATCCCCTCCGCCATCTTCTTGCTCATGATGGAGGCGGAGATGAGGGGCCGGCTCTCCACGGTGGCGGTGACGTCGCGCAGCGCGTAGAGCTTGCGGTCCGCGGGAGCGACCTCGGGGGTCTGGCCGATGAGGCCCATCTTCGAGCGGCGGAGCACCTCCCGGAACTCGGTGAGGGAGAGCCGCACCCGGAAGCCCGGGATCGACTCCAGCTTGTCGAGGGTCCCTCCGGTGTGGCCGAGGCCGCGGCCGGAGATCATCGGCACGTAGACGCCGCAGGCCGCGGCCAGGGGGGCGAGGATGAGGCTGGTCTTGTCTCCCACCCCGCCCGTCGAGTGCTTGTCCACCTTGGGGCCCGGCAGGTCCGAGAAGTCGAGCACCTCCCCGGTGCGCATCATGGCCTCGGTGAGGGCGACCGTCTCTCCCGCGGTCATCCCCCGGAAGAAGACGGCCATGGTGAAGGCCGAGGCCTGATAGTCGGGGACCTGGCCCCCGGCGTACCCGCGGATGAAGAAGTCGATCTCCTCCCGAGTGAGCTCGAGGCCGTCCCGCTTGCGCTGGATGACGTCGACCGCGCGCACTACTTCTTCTTGAGGCGCTCCACCTCGGCCCAGAGGTCGCGCTTCTTCTTGAGGGGGGCGGGGGGCGGGGGCGGCGGGTCGGGCGGGCGCGGCATCCCCGCCAGCACCTGCTCGATGAGGTTGACCTTTTCGTTCTTGGCCTTGCGCTTCGCCGGGACCTGGGCGTGGCGGTAGTCGTGGGTGTTGTGGCAGGTCCGGCAGGTCACCTTGGCCACCGCCCCGTCGAACAGGCTCGCCACGTCGTGGTTCATGAGCAGGCGGCAGCGCGGACAGTAGTCATCGATGACGTCGCCGAGCCGGGGGGGACGATCCGTCATGGGTCCTCCGGGCGCTCCGAGGCCTTGGATGGCGGGAGTATAGCCCCAGAAGCCCCCGCCGAAGGCAAGCCCCTCTGGAGTCCTGGGCTAGAATCCGCCGCAGGAGGCCGCATGCGCAACGCCGAGGTCATCCGGCAGTGGAAGATCCTCAAGACGATCGAGGCGGGGCGCTACACGACCGCGGCCGACCTGGCGGGGGAGCACCGGGTCACCGAGCGGACGATCCGCCGCGACATCGAGGCGCTGCAGGAGGCCGGCTTCCCCCTCTACGACGACCGGGCGGACGGGCGCAAGGTGTGGCGGCTGGTGGAGGGCCACAAGCAGCGCCTGACCCAGAGCTTCACCCTCGCCGAGCTCGCCGCGCTCTTCTTCGGGAAGAACATGCTGTCGTTCCTGGGAGGCGCCCCCTTCGCCCAGGACCTGGAGTCGGCCTTCGACAAGATCAAGGAGGCGCTGCCCGCGCGCAGCCTTCCCTACCTCGCGCGGATCCAGGAGCTCTTCTCCGCGCGGCCCGACCCCGCGAAGGACTACTCGAAGAAGCAGGACGTGATCTCGGGGCTCATCGACGCGACCCTGCACCAGCGTCCGGCGAAGATCGCGTATTTCTCGTTCAACAGCAAGAAGACCAAGGAGTACACCCTCGACCCCTACCGGCTCGTCTACTACCGGGGCGGGCTCTACCTCTACGCCCGCGCCCACGAGTACGGCGAAGTGCGGACGTTCGCGGTGGAGCGCGTGCAGAGCATCGAGGTCCTCGACCAGCAGTTCGAGATCCCGGCCGACTTCAGCGTCGGCGAGTACGCGCGGGGAGCCTTCGGGATCGCGGGGGGGAAGCCGGAGGCGGTCGAGCTGGTCTTCGCCGCGGAGATGGCGGGCTACATCCGGGAGCGCGTCTGGCACGAGAGCCAGAGCATGGAGGACCGGAGCGACGGCTCGGTCGCGCTTTCCTTGCAGGTTGCCCCTGGCTGGGAGCTCAAGTCGTGGATCAAGGGCTTCCTGCCCCACGTGCGGGTCACGAAGCCGGCCTCCCTGCGCGACGAGATCGCCCGTGAGCTGGCCGCCGCGCGAGGAGCGTTCGTCCCTCTACGCCCAGACCAGGGCGCCCGGCAAGGGTGCCACCCGCACCAGCTTCCCCGTCGACACCACGGTCGTCGTCGACGTGAAGGCCCGGAGCGTCAAGCCGCTCATCTCCCTCCTCACGCCGGGCGTGAGCATCGAACTGGTGGTGAAGGGCCTGGCGAGCGGCCAGACGCTGGAGCTCGACTTCCGCGTCCAGGGCGGATTCAAGGGCCCGTTCGCCCGCACCCAGAGGTGGCGAGGCCGCTACACCTTCAACGGTGACGGCAAGATCACGACGGGGCCCGTGGACCGGCCGGGCGAGGAGGCCTGGAAGTTCGACGTGGTCCAGCGGCAGAAGGACGACACCGAGGACGTGTGGGCGATCGATCCCATGATCGTCAGCAAGGAATAGCTACTTCATCCGCCGGCGCACGGCGGGGTCCGCTCGCACCTCCCGAAGGTCGGGGTTCGTCCGCAGGTCGGCCACGGAGCCCGCGTCGAGCGCCCGCACCGTGTGGCGGACCGCGAGAGCCCGGTCGCCGCAGATGGCGAAGGCGAGGGCAAGGTAGTACTCCGTCTCCGCGTCCGCGCCGCCCCCTGGCGCGGCCTGGCGCGCCTGCCCCCGCGCCTCCCCACAGGCTCCCGAACCGGCGAGGAACATCGCCAGCCCGGCGCGGAGCGAGGAGTCCGTGGCGTTCACCCGCAGACGGTCCTGGGCCAGGGCGATGGCCTTCCCGTACGCCTCCCGGGCCTCGCGCTGCCGCCCCATCTGGCGGTAGGCGTCGCCCAGGTTGCCGAAGGCCTCCGCCTGGGTCGCTCCGGATTCGGTGGCGGCCTGGTACTCCCGGGCCGCTTCCTCGAAGCGCCCGAGGGTGTAGTAGACGGAGCCCAGGTTGGTGTGGGCCTCCGCGGTGGGATTCAGGCGCAGCGCGGTGATGAGCAGGGGCTCGGCGCCTTCGACCTCGCCGGCCCACAGGAGCACGCCCGCCTTGTTGAGGTAGCCGGTGTCGCTGCTGGGCCGCAGCTCGATGACCTTGCCGAAGAGCGTCCGCGCCTTCTCGAGCTGCCCGGCCCGCCGGTGGAACGCGCCTTTGGCGTTGTAGTTCTCCCAGTACTCCGGCCGGAGGTCGATGGCGCGCTGATACATCCGCTCGGCTTCCTCGGGGCGCCGCAGGGTCTCGTACGCACGCGCGATCTGGCGGCAGACGTTGTCGTCCGCGGGGGCGAGGGCTTCCGCCCTCTGAAACGCCGTCGTCGCCTCGACCGAGCGTCCGCGGGCCAGGAGGATCACCCCCTGCGCCAGATGGCCCTCGGGCAAGGACGGGGCCAGGGCGAGGGCCCGCTCGGCCTGGGCTTGCGCCTGCTCGATCAGCCGGGCGTCGTTCGTCTGGCGGTAGAGGCGAAAGAGGGCGAGGGCGAGCCCGGCCCGGGCGGGGGCGAACGTCTCGTCGGCCGCGGAGGCGGACCGGAACGCTTCCTCGGCCCGGGCGTAGTTCCGCTCGACGTCCCAGCCCTCGAGAAACGTCTGTCCCTGCAGGTAGAGCTCGAGGGCGTGGGCGCTGGGGCTCGGCCCCTTCTGGGTGGGAGGCCGGCGGCCGAGCGCGCCCAGTACGGCGTCGGTCAACCGGTCGGCCTCGCCGAGCAGGCTGGCCGTCGGGGCCTGCCGGCCTCCCGACCAGAGGGTCTTGCCGTCCGTTCCCGCGAGGGTGAGCGCGATTTCAGACCTCTGCTCCTTGACTTCGATTCGACCGGCGAGGACGTGGCTGACCCCGAGCTGCCGCGCCACCGAGCGCACGTCCTCCTGCGGGCCGAAGGCGCGGCAGGACGCGAAGGGAGCCACCTCGATCCCGGGGGCCGTCCTCAGCGAGTCGCCCATGACCAGGGGCACGATGTCCTTCAGGTAGGCGCTGTCCCGGGGCCCCGTGTAGACGAGGGGGAGGACGGCCACCGACGCGGGGCGCAGGGGCTGGGAGGGGGTGGGCGGGACGAGCCGCGAGAGCGCGAACGCTGCGGCCAGGAGGGCGACCGCCCCCGACCCGACGAGCAGGTGGCGCTTCCAGGTTCGAGGCGCGGGCCGGAGCGGCGGGGAGGCCGTCATGAGGACGGTCGAGAGCGCCGCTCCCGCCTGGGCGAGGGCCTGCTCGAGCTCCGCCGCGGTGGAGAAGCGCCGGGCCGGATCGCGCTCGATGCTGCGCAGCACGATCGTGTCGAGGACGCCCGGCACTTCCGGGGTGAACTCGCTGGGGGGCGGACAGCGCTCGCCCACCTCGCGCAGGGCCAGGGGCAGGGGGGCGTCGTCGCCGGGCGGTCGGCGGCCGGTGAGCATCTCGTAGAGGATGACCCCCAGGGTGTAGATGTCGGAGCGCACGTCGACCGTCTGGCCGCGGGCGTGCTCCGGAGATAGGTAGGCGAGGGTTCCGAGGACGGAACCCTCGCTCGTGAGCTTCTCGTCGCCGGGGTGGTAGGCCATCCCGAAGTCCATCAGCACCGCGTGGCCGCTGCGGTCCACCATGACGTTGCTCGGCTTGAGGTCCCGGTGGACGATCTCGCGCTCGTGCACCGCGGAGAGCCCGGCGCAGATCTGCCGGCCGAGGGTGATGGTCTGCCGGGGCGAAAGGTGGCCCATGGAGCGCATCAGGTCCTCGAGGGCCTGGCCGTGGATGAACTCCATGCTGATGTAGAGCGCGCCCTCCACCTCGCCCAGGTCGTGCACGCGGCAGACGTTCGGATGGCTCACCTGCTGGGCGAGGGTCAGCTCGCGGCGGAACCGCTGGAGCGAGGCCATCTTCATCTGCAGGCCCGGCCGGATCAGCTTGAGGGCCACCGTGCGGTTCAGGCGCTTGTCCAGGGCCTTGTAGACCTGGCCCATCCCCCCCGCCCCCACCAGCTCCACGATCGTGTAGCGCTCCCCGAAGGAGTGGCCGGGGGCGAAAGCGTGCGCCTTCCCCCCTTCGAGGGGGCCCGTCGGGTCGCGCACCGGGTCGAGAGTGCGGGTGAAGAACGACGAGAGTCGTTCGCAGGCGGGGCAGAGCCCCCCGTCGTCTGTGTCGGGGGCGCCGCAGAGCGCGCAGTTCACGTGTGCGGAGAGGTTACGACAGTCGGGCGAGAAGCGTCAACGAGAGTCGGGTAGAATGCGCGTGCGCATGGCCGGACTCGAGACCTTCCCGAATCGCCATCCGGGCCGCGACTACACGATCCAGCACACCTGCCCCGAGTTCACCGCCGTCTGTCCAAAGACGGGGCAGCCCGACTTCGGGACCATCCGCGTCACCTACGTGCCCGACCGGAGGTGCGTGGAGCTGAAGAGCCTCAAGCTGTACCTCCAGGGCTTCCGCAATCGCGGGGTCTTCTACGAGCACGTGACGAACCTCATACTCGACGACCTGGTGGCGGCGGTGAAGCCGCGGCGCATGACGGTGGAAGGGGACTTCCACGTGCGGGGCGGGATCTCCACGGTGGTGGCCGCGAGCTACGAAGCCCCCCGCCGGGGGAAGCCCTGAAAGCCCTCGCGTTCCTGGCGCAGCGCTTCGTGGCCGGAGAGGATTCCCGGGCCGCCGTCCGGGCGGGGGAGCGCCTCCACCACAAGGGGATCAAGGCCACCTTCGACGAGCTGGGGGAGGACGTTCTCGACCGCGAGGCCGCCCGCCGGGCCGCCCAGTCCTCCAAGGCGCTGCTCCGGCTCATCCCGCCGCACCTCGAGCGCAACATCTCGATCAAGCTGTCCTCGATGGGCCAGGCGATCTCGAGGGAGTTCTGCCTGGAGCGGGCCTCGGGGATCCTCGAGGTGGCCCGGGAGGTGGGGGGCTTCGTCCGGCTCGACATGGAGGGATCGAGCCTCACCCAGGACACGATCGAGATCTTCCACGAGCTCCGGAAGCGCTACGACAACGTGGGGATCGTCCTCCAGGCCTACCTCCACCGGACGGGAGACGACGTGAAGGAAGCGGTGGGCCGGCGGGACCGGGTGCGGCTGTGCAAGGGGGCCTACAAGGAGCCGGCGAGCATCGCCTGGACCGGCATGGAGGACATCCGCAAGAGCTTCATGGCCTGCGCCCGGCTCCTGCTCGAGAAGGGCAACTACCCGGCCATCGCGACCCACGACGAGGAGCTGGTCCAGGGGACCCTCGCCTGCGCCCGGGACGGGAAGATCCCGGCCTCCCGCTATGAGTTCCAGATGCTCTACGGCCTGCGCCCGAAGCGCTGGGAGGAGCTCGTGGCCGCCGGCCAGAACGTCCGCATCTACGTCCCCTTCGGCTCCCACTGGTTTCCCTATTTCTACCGCCGCCTGCGCGAGCGCAAGGAGAACGTGTTCTTCGTGGTCAAGGGTCTCATCGGTGGGTGAATGAAGGCGGTCGTGTATCGGGGGCCGAACGACCTTCGGGTGGAGGAGGTTCCGCGCCCCGAGCCGGGCCCGGGCGAGATGCTCGTCCGGGTCGAGGCCAGCGGCATCTGCGGTACGGACCTCAAGAAGATCCAGAAGGGGCTCCTGGCCCCACCCCGCATCTTCGGCCACGAGATCGCGGGGACGGTGGTGTTGCTGGGGGCCGGGGTGGACCGCTTCCGGGAAGGCCAGCGCGTGGTCCTGCACCACCACGTTCCCTGCGGCGCCTGCTTCTACTGCCAGCGCCAGGCCTACGCGCAATGCGAGAGCTACCGGCGGAACGGGACGACGGCTGGTTTCGAGCCCTCGGGCGGCGGCTACGCCGAGTACGTGAAAGCGATGGACTGGATCGTGGCCCGGGGCGCGATCCCGGTCCCGGACGGCGTGCTCTCCGAGGAGGCGGTGTTCGTCGAGCCGGTCAACACCTGCTTGAAGGCCGTCCGGCGGGCGGGGGTCGAGAAGGGTCAGACGGTCCTGGTGATCGGCCAGGGGCCGATCGGCCTCATCCTGCTCCAGCTCTGCCGCTGGGCGGGGGCGGACGTCCTGGTGTCGGACACCCTGGCGGACCGGCTGGAGGTGGGCCGAGGCCTGGGCGCCGCTCGAGCCCTGGACGCCCGGGAAGACGTGCCCCGGGAGGTGCGGGGACTGACCGGGGGCCGGGGGGCGGACTGCGCCTTCGTGGCCGCGGTCGGGCCCGCCCCGTTCGCCCAGGCCGTTGACGCCGTGCGCCCGGCCGGGCGTATCATGGTGTTCGCCGCAACCTCCCCTGGCGAGACCGCGGAGGTCGATCTGGGTGCGCTCACCGCCTCGGAGAAGGAGATCTTGACTTCCTACAGCGCCTCGATCGACCTGCAGGACCTTGCCGCCCGTCTGGTGTTTGGCCGGGAGATCCGGGTCCGCGAGCTGATCACCCACCGCTTTCCCCTCGAGCGCGCTCCCGAAGCCTTTGCGGTGGCGGCCCGGCCCGCCCCGGGGGTCCTGAAGGTGGTGCTCCAGGTCCGCCCCTCCTGAGAAACGGGATGTCTGCCCTTCCCTCCACGATGAAGGCTGCGGTGCTCCACGGGAGGGAGGACGTGCGCGTCGAGCAGGTGGACGTCCCCCCGATCGGGCGGGGGGACATCCTGCTCCGTTCGAAGGTCGCGCTCACCTGCGGGACCGACGTGAAGGTGTTCCGTCGCGGGTACCACGCGAAGATGATCGTTCCCCCGGCCCTCTTCGGCCACGAGGTGGCCGGCGTGGTCGAAGCGGTCGGTCCCGAGGTCCAGGGGTTGGAGCCCGGCACCAGGGTGGTGGTGGCCAACTCGGCTCCCTGCGACCAGTGCTACTTCTGCCGGCACGACATGCCGAGCCTCTGCGACGACCTGCTCTTCTGGAACGGAGCCTACGCCGAGTTCACGCACATCCCGGCCCGAGTGGTCGACCACAACCTGATCCCCCTCGAGGACGGGGTCGGCTTCCGCGAGGCGGCGATGGTGGAGCCGCTCGCTTGCGTGGTCCGGGGCATCGAAGAGAGCTGGATCGGCCGCGGCCAGTCCGTGGCGGTGATCGGGGCGGGGCCCATCGGGCTCATGTTCCTGGTGCTCGCCCGCATGCGGGGGGCGCACGTGGTGGTGGCCGGCCGCAACCCGCGGCGCCTCGAGAAGGCTCGCGAGCTGGGGGCGGAGGCCACCGTGCAGGCCCTGGCCGACGTGGACCTGGCGAAGAAGCTCCTCGAGCGGAGCCCGTCGGGGCAGGGCGCCGACGTGGTGATCGAGGCGGTGGGCCTGCCCGAGACTTGCGAGGCCGCGGTGCGGGCCGTGCGCAAGGGCGGGGTGGTGAACCTCTTCGGGGGATGCCCCGCCGAGACCCGGATCGGGATCGACTCGCAGCGGCTCCATTACCAGGAGCTGACGATCAAGTCGACCTTCCACCACACCCCGGACAGCATCCGCAAGGCCTTCCGCCTGATCGCGGACGGACACGTCGACCCGAACGCGTTCATCACCTCGGAGGCGCCCCTCGATCACCTGCCCGCGGTGCTGGAGCGCCTGGCCCGGGGAGGGGACGGCCTCAAGACCGCGATCCTTCCCTGGGGAAGGGAATAGGGGCTCAATAGGAAGGGGGCGCGACGTCTGCGCCCCCATCCGGAACGGCGATTCTCTGAAGCGCGCTACCGCTTCTTGCTCTTGCGACCGCCTCGCCTCTTTGCCGCCTTCTTGGCACTCTTCCGCTTCTTCGACTTCTTGGCCTTCCTCGCCGGCTTGCGCTTGCGGGCGGCCTTGGCCTTCTTGGCTGGCTTCCTCTTCTTCGCGGCCTTCTTGGCAGCCTTCTTCTTCTTGGCCTTCTTCTTGGCGGCCGGCTTGGGGGCCGCGGAAGGCTGGGGGGCCGGAGCAGGGGTCATCGCCGGCGGACCGGGTACTGAAGAACCCATCGGTCCCGGAAAACCCCCGGGCGTTTCGTCCTCCATGTCGTCTACCTCCAGGACAGGGATGCGGTGCCGGCTCTCCCAGGAGCCGTAGCCGCGACTCTCGCTAACGGAAAGGGTCCACGGTCGCGAGAGTGTGCTCCCGGTCGACCCTCGCCGTCAAGCGCTCGTGCTAGTTCAGGGTGACGTCGGTGGGGAGGTCGGCCAGCATGCCGCAATCGTCGCAGAGCATGTAGCCGCGGGCCCGGTCGCCGTTGAGGGCAATGGGGTGTCCTTCCTCCGACAGGACGCGTCCCGCACCGCTCACGGACAGCACGGAGGAACCACAGAGCGGGCAGCACGCGGTTACGGCCACGAAGCTGGTGCCCATCGTCCCCTCCCTTCGCCCGGCTCCGAACGGTCGGGCGACCGACCGTCCGACCCGTTGTACTCGATTGGACGTGCCGGGGCCAGCAAAGGTTCATGGGGGAGTGAGGGCGCTCACTCCCCGCCGAGCTAAGTCTATTGTTTTCTATTTGGAACGGGGAGAGGCTGTGGCCTCGGAGGCGGCCTGCCGCTCCCGGGCCGGCCCCGGCGGCTGATCGCGGACCGTGAACAGCTTGCCGTCGAGGAGGTACATGCGCTGCTGCTCCTCGCGGTTGAAGGGGCGCGCGCCCCGGCGGCCGAAGACCCCCAGCTGGTTGCCCGTCTCGTCCACCGCCCGGTCCCGGTCGAGGCCGCGCGAGAGCGCGAGCGCCGGGCCGTGGGTGGGGTAGGTCGCCACCAGCAGCGGGGTCGGGCGCGGGCTGAAGCCGTAGGCGCCCGGCGTGTCGTTGGCGGAGATGATCTGGACCACGCGCAGCCCGTTCTTCCCGTCGGCCACGTAGGCGAACGCGCTGCCGTTGGTCATCCCGATCTTCACGTCGTTGGCGTCGTTGATGGCCCCCCCGGCGTTGAAGACCTGCTCCACCCGCGGCTTCTCGGGCTTCTCGATGTCCACGATGGCCAGGCCTTCGCTCCCCGCCGCCACGTAGGCGTAGGTGCGGGCGAGGTAGATCGCGCGGGCGTCCCGCAGCGGCACCGCCGCCCCCGCCACCGCCCGCGGCGAGGACGGCACCGTCACGTCGATGACCTTGAGGCCCTCGGAATCGAGGACGAAGGCATAGCGGAACTGGATGGCCACCGCCCGTGGATTCCGCAGGGGCGCCCCGACCTGCGCCACCAACCGCGGCTTCACGGGGTCGTCCAGACCGAGGACCGCCAGGCTGCGGGGCGTGGTCACGTATCCGATCGTCCCCGCGATGGTCATGGAGGTCGCGCCGGAGAGCACCCCGCCCTCGTTGAACGCGCCCGCCCGGCGGATGAAGTTGTTCCGCGGGTCGCCGTCGAGGAGGGTATGGAGGGGGCCCACCACGACCAGCCCCTCCTCGCGGTCCGTGACGTACGCGTAGTCGTAGAGGGGATGGACGGCCTGCTCCTGGTTGGCGGGCGCCACCTTCCGCGCGGGGTCCATGGTCATGGTGGTGGGGAGCGCCACCGAGCTCGCGTCCTTGGTGCCCACGTAGAGCTTCTGGCCGAGGGGAGACACGGGGGCCGAGACCATGCGCTCGGAGAAGCCCTTGTGGTCGACCTGGGCCACGTCGTAGACCCGGAGGCCATCGTGGCCCTGGGCGGCGAACAGGTACTCGCCCCGGAGCTGCAGGGAGAGCACGTCGCCTCCGTGGTGGTAGCTCTCCTCGAGCTTCTCCCCTCGGGCCTTGTGGGCCTTGTACTCGGCCGGGTAGGCCATCTCGTGGAGACGGCTGCCGATCACGGCCTGGGGCTCCTCGCGCTCCGTCACCACCACGGCTTCGAACCCGTGGTGCCCTTCCCCGACGTAGGCGTAGCGTCCGATGAAGTTCACGAGGCCGGTGCCCTGCATCAGGAGCTGAGCGATCCAGGCGTTGTTGTCGCCGCTCTCCGCGACGTGGCAGTCGGTGCAGCCCTTCGTCTCCTTCGCGCGGACCGTGTGCGGCACGTAGGTGGAGAACGCGGTCCCCGAGAAGCCCCCGGAGGACGTGGTCTGCTGCTGCGAATAGATCCACTCGCGGTTCTGGTTCTGGGAGGAGACGAGGACGGCGCAGGCGGAGCGGGCGGGAGCGATGCGGCTCTTCGTGACCGTGCCGTCCTTGGCCAGGAAGTAGACGTCGTCCCGCAGGGTCTGGAAGTTGTAGCTGATGGAGTTCCGGCTGTCCCCGCCCTCGTTGTGGAGCATGGGCTTCTTCTGGTTGGCCTTCTGCGAGAGATGGCAGCCGAAGCAGCTCGTGGTCCAGGCGGAATGGCAGGAGTAGCAGGTCATCGCGGAGTTGGCGTGGGCCAGGGCCTTCGGGTCCACGGAGGCGCTGCCCCAGGTCTTCCCGTCGCGCTGCATGGTCTTGGCCAGGCGCGATTTCTCGTTGTAGCTGGGGTTGCCCGGGGTGATGGAATCCACCACCTGCTTGACCTCCCACTCGACGCCGTCGGTGACCATGCTCCGCTGCGTGATCTTGCCGCGGCGGCTCGTGAAGCGCGGCTGGCCGAAGGGTGTGGAGAGGGCCGAGAGGTCCGTGCCCGGCGACGCGGGCCCGGTGGTGACGAGGGTCGCGGGAGCGGTGATCGTGCCGTGGCAGTCGATGCAGTCGATCTCGATGGCGGCGCGCGGCTCGCCGTAGAGCTTGCCGTTGCCATGGCTGTCCTGCTTGAAGTGGCAATCCACGCAGTGCATGCCCTTCTCGAGATGGATGTCCTTGAGGTGGACGGCCTTGCCGAACTTCTGGGGGTCCTCGGCCGGCACCACCTTGCCCTGGCGGTCGACCAGGTTGCCCTTCCGGTCCTTGCTGAAGACGGCTCGGTAGACCCAGCCGTGGCCGTGGAAGTCGGCGAACTGCGTGTTCTTCAGCTGGGGATTGAGGGTCGAGAGGTCGGACAGGAAGCTCCGGTCGGACCAGAGGCCGCGGAGGGCCGAGCCCTCGGGGTTGTCGCGCTCGAGCGCGTCCGCTTGGGCCGCGGTCAGCTTCCGGGGCTCCTTGGGGTACATCACCTGGCCGTCCACCTCGTTGTCCCACCAGGTGTAGCCGAGGTAGGTGGTGACCATGTTGGTCCCCGGGTGCATGTGGCAGGTGATGCACTGGCTGGTGGGGATGGAGCGGGTGAACGCGTGCTTCAAGGGGTGCCCCGAGCGGTCCTTGGCGATGACCGGGTCCTTGGTCTGGGTCGTCCCCCGGTTTCCGAACTCGGCGTAGGGGCCCGAGTTGGCCCTCGCGCGGTCGTTGGCGTAGACCACGTGGCAAGACGAGCAGCCGCTCGATCGGTAGTCGCCCGGGTGATCGTTCGTCCCCAGGAACGACATCATCGGGTCCAGGAGCCGGGTCTTCTGCGCGCCCAGGATGACGGGGTCGGTCCGGTTGAGCGTCCCCGGGCCGCGGGGCGAGAGGCCCTTGTCCGGCTTGCCGGGATCCTCGAAGATGTCGGGAAGGCCCACCTCCAGGCGCCGGCGGCCGCCGCGCTCGAAAACGCGGAACGGGTTGCCAGTCTGGCCCAGCTCCCATCGTGGCAGCGGCACGAGGGCGGGCACGACCCCCTTGTCGCGGGTCTCCTCGGCCGATGGAGGGGGCACGGTCTTGAGGATGCGGGGCAAGCCGTCGGGGCCGTAGCTCTCGCCCACGACGGGATCCTTGCCGGGCAGGACCCCGTTGTTGTAAAGGGCGGCCCCATAGAGCATCCCGCCGTGCGTCATCATGCTCTTCGAGACGTTCTTGACCTCCTCCTTGTGGCACGGCCCGCAGGCGGTGGGCGCGGCGCGGAGGTCGCCGGGGTTCACGAAGCGGACGAACTCCAGGCTCTCTTCGAGGAGCGCGGTGTAGGACCGCTCCGGGTTGGCGGCCGACCTCCAGATCTCCGGGTGGCTCGGCGCGACGTGGGCCTGGGCCCGCGCGTCGTCGTACTCCTTCGAGCCGGGGCTGCCCGCGCTCCTCACGGCCGCGTTCCCGCCGTGGCAATCGACGCAGCCCAGGCGCACGGAGGGGGAGACGTGCATGGTCCGGGCGTCGGTGTCCTTGTGACAGGCGAGGCAACCCGCGCTCTTGCGCTCGGCCTCCTCCGGGGACTGCGTGGAGAGCGTCTGCGGCCCCTCGGCCAGGCCGCGTGAGGAGCGGCCGAGGACCGAGGCGCCCACCGCGAGGGCGCAAGCCACCACCAGGACCGCTCGGCGCATCGCACCCCCCAAAGGCACTTCAGGACCCCCTTCGTCAGTACGTCAGCTTCACCTGCACGAACGCGTTGAAGAGGCTCTTGCTGGCCGCCCCGCAGCCGGGCACCCCGCAGATCGAGGAGTAGATGTCGTTGAAGCCCTTTCCGGGGAGGAGGCCCGTGACCCCGGCCGTGATCACGACGTTCTCGTTCAGCAGCGGCCGGTAGAGCAGGCCGCCTCCCAGGTCGAAGCCGATGTCCTTGCGGATCCCCGGCTGGAAGAGCAGCAGCTCCAGGGAGCCCGTCCGGTGGAAACGCAGGTAGTTCGCGTTCAGGATCGCCTTGAGCTTGGGAGTCAGCTCCAGGTCCGCGGCCGCGTTCAGCACCAGGATGCCGGGGTTCACGAAGCTGGCCTGGCCCTCGAACTTGTTGCTGCGCAGACTGGGGATCAGGCTGCCCGGGGTCTTGAGCAGGACCCCGGTCTGGGTGAGGGCGATCCCGGAGCGGCTCCAGAAGCTGAAGGGCCCGCCCGCGAAGTTCGAGTTGTCGTAGATCGCGTCGAAGCCCTTGGCCTTGCCGTCCCGCGGGTCGTCGTCCCCGGAGGCGAAGAAGCCGGAGAGCTTGAAGCGCGCCCAGTCCTTGTCGATCGAGAGCTCGGCCGCCGCGAGCTGGGCGGAGATGTCGCACTTCTGGCCCTCGAGCGCGTTGTCTTCGTCCTGCCCGAAAGCCCAGTAGAAGGCGTGGGTGAGGTTCAGCCTGCCCAGGTGCCCGTCTCCCGCGAAGCCCACGTACTGAGACTTCACCTCGTGGGGCCGCACGCTGCCGATCTTGGCCGGCCGCACCAGGAAGTCGTTCGTGTCGTAGTGGAGGCTCGCCTCGTCCTTGCTCCAGTGGTAGCTGAGCGAGACCTGGTAGCCGTGGGCCAGGAAGTCCTGCCGGAAGAGGTTCGCGATCAGCACCTTCTGCTCGCGCTTCTCGAAGGTGTTGAGCTCGCTGTTCGTCTCCTTCTCCAGCAGGTCGAAGTAGGCCGCGTTGTATTGCCAGCGGTTGTTCGAGAAGTTGCCGAAGAGGCGCGCCCCCAGGTTCGAGTCGTTGAAGATGAAGCCGCGGAAATCGGAGACGAAGGGCTGGATGCCCGCCCGCAGCGAGACGAAGTCGTAGTAGGGGGAGACCGTGGCGAGCTTGACCTCGCCGAACGCCTCCTCGAGCGCCGCGTCCTCGCGGCGCCTCGTCTTGCCCTCGCGCACGTCGATGTTGACGAGGTTGCGCTCCTGGACCCTCAGGTAGTTCAGGTCGAAGACGCCGCTGGCCTTGAGGGCCCAGTCCTTGGGCTTGAAGGCGGTCTGGCCGTGGAACAGCTCGGCGGAGACGGTGGCCCGGGGGGTGGTGAAGAACTGCTTGCCGTCCCCGAAGAACTCGAGGCTCTGCGGGTTCGCGGTGCTGACCCCGCTCCCCACGGGCAGGCGGCGGAATTCCGTCGAGCCGCTGTCGAGGATCCCCGTCAGGACCAGGAAGACCGAGTTGCCGATCACCGGCTTGTCGCCCTTCAGGACGTTCTGGTTGTAGGGGTCGATCAGCCGACCCTCCACGATCCTGGGGTCGGCCGGGAGCTCGATCGACCAGCGGTCGGGGAGCGGCGCAAAATCGGGCTCGGCGGGCGGCGCCTCGGGCCGGGCCGGCGCCTGGGCGGCCGGCTTTTCGGCTTCGGGCGGAAGAGGAGGCTCCGGCTTGGGGGCCTCCGTCGGAGGGGGCGGCGTCGGCGATTTGTCCAGGCTCGGGATGCTCTCGAGACCGGGCGAGATGACCTCGCCCTCGGGGACGGAGAAGGACTCGTTCCGCGCGGTGGTGAAGAGGACGAGGCCGCCCCGCCGGGCCAGGCGGGTCACCGGGATCTTGCGGCCGTCCTTCAGGACCAGGACCTGGCCCTCGTAGAGGGCGATCGAGGCCAACGGCGGCGAGACCACCTGGTCTTCCGGCACCGCGAAGACCTCGCCCTTGCTGGTCTGGAACACGACCTGGCCGTCGCGACGGGCCAGGCGGGTGACCGGGATCTTGCGCCCGTCCTTCAGCACGAGGACCTCGTCCGCCCGGGCGGAGCCGGCCAGGCCCGCCACCAGGAGGACGGCCAGGGTTTGCGCGCAGACGCGACGCAAGGCGCTCACAGCTCCGGATGCCTCGGGAACTTGACCCAGGGCAGGCGCACGCCCCGGATCTCGAGCTGGTCGGCGCGCCGCTCGGGTGGGGCCTCGAAGCCCGCGCTGCCCGCCGACGAGATGAGGTCGTCCTGGTCGATGCCGTCGCCGCTGATCCCGATCGCGCCCGCCAGGCGGCCGCCCTTGAAGAGGGGAATGCCGCCGGGGAAGATCGTGATCCCGTTGGGGAGCCGGCCGATGGTCGCGTTGCAGCCGCCCGCGAGGCCGAGGTCGACGAGGTCGAGCTGCAAGCCGGTGTTGAAGGGGCTCCAGACGCCGATGGGAACGGAGAACGCGCCGGGGTCGGTGTCCGGGATTCCCGGCGGGAAGTGGGGCTGGGCCAGGAAGCCCACCGCCCGCGAGGTGAAGGCCACGCTTCCGTCGAGGGGAACCCCGTCGCGCAGGTAGACCGCGAGGCCGGCGCGGCGCAGGTCGTCGGCCGCGGTTGCGCTGCTGAAGAAGTTCGCGGTGCGGGCCTTCTGCACCGACACGTCGATGCCGAAGTTCGGCGCGTCCTCGTTCTGGAAGAAGCCGAGGACCTTCCCGTCCAGGTCCACGACCGCGATCGAGACCCGCGCGTTCGAGCCGAGGGGCTGGCGGATCGCGGCTCGCGTCACCGTGGTCTGCCGCGCGGCCTGGCTGAGGATGGTCGAGACGTCGGCCGCGGTGAGGACGGCGCCCGCGCGGATCGGGAAGCGCGGATCGGTCCTCCCGCTCACCCCGCCCGCGCTCGCGGCGACGTAGGCGGAGGGCTGCCCGGCGCGGGCCGGCACGAGGTACGCGCCCGAGGCCGCACCGGTGCCGGAGAGGGTGGCCGGGTTCGCGAAGGGGAGTCGGATCCCGTCCGCGAGGATCTGCTCGGCCCGGATCAGATCCGGAGCGTCGAAGCCGCGGGTGCCGGCGAGGGCCGCGCGCTCCTCTGCAGGCGAGTCGAGGTCCGCGGGATCGGGGTCGACGCCGTAGGCACCGTCGCCTTCCACTCCCACGCCCCCCACCACGAGCCCGTTCTTGTAGAGGGGCAGGCCGCCGGGATCGCCGGAGAGGCCGAGGGGAGCGCCGGGCTTCTTGAAGTCACCGCAGGGCAGGCTGGAGAACTGCACCCCGAAGAGCGGTCCCCCGGGGGTGAAGTCCACCGCGGGCGGGAAGTGGTCCTGCACGATGAAGCTCGCGGTGCGGCTGGAGAAGGCGTTGCCCCCGCTGGAGAGGAGCGCCCCCGTCGCGGCCTTGGCGATGGCCACGGCGTCGGAGGGGAGGACCGCGCCCTCGAGGCCGTTCCCCGAGCGGCCGGGCACGCGGCTCGTGCCCGGCGCCCCGTTCATGCGGAAGACGGCCAGCACGTTGGCCTCGGAGTCGGTGACCGCGATGGTGGCGCTCAGTCCGGCCGCGCTGGCTTCCCCTGCCGCCTGGGTGACGACGCGTTGCACCTCGTCGGCGGTGAGGGCGGGCAGGGCTCCATCGGCGAGGCTCTGGCCGGCGGCCGGACCGCCCGCGGAGCCGCCACACGCCGCCAGGAGCAGCGCGAGCCCGCAGGTTGCGATCGAGCCCGGCCCGATCGGGGGAGCGTGGTGGCGGATGGCCATTCTCCTGCGCGTTTTGTGGGTCGAGGCGGGCACTCTAGACTGAGGGTGGCTCCGCGGTCAAGCGCTTCGTGGCCCGCGAGGAGAGAGATCATGCTTGACACGCCTTCGCGGATTCGGTCGAATGACGGCGGGATGCCCGCCCGAAAATCATGCGTGCTCGTGATTTGGATCGGTACCGTCGCGCCCGCCCTTCTCCCCGCTCCGGCCGCCGCGCAGCAGTACACGGGCCCGAGCAAGTGCGTGCAGTGCCACGACCATGAGCGCCAGGCGCAGAAGTGGCAGAAGGAAGAGCCCGCGGCCCTGAAGGGCAAGTCGCACTTCAACACCCTGAAGCAGCTCGACGCCCCGAAGGCGGCGCAGTGGGCGAAGGCGATCGGCCTGGCCGACCCCTACGACGTCAAGGGCACCTGCGTGAAGTGCCACGCGACGATATTCCGCGGCGACGCCAACGCGGGGGTCTCCTGCGAGAGCTGCCACGGCGCGAGCAGCAAGTACAACGACGTGCACCAGCAGAAGGGCAAGCGCGCGGAAGCGGTGGCGGCCGGGCTCAAGGACCTCCGGAACAAGCCGGCCGTCATCGCGAGCACGTGCGTGGAGTGCCACGTGGTCCCCGACAAGCGCCTGGCGGCGGCGGGGCACCCGGCGGGCGAGAGCTTCGACGCGGGCGCGTCGATCCAGAAGATCGTCCACTGGAACACGACCTACAACTATGCGCAGATCGGCGCGGCCGGGAAGGCCGCGGCGGCGGGCCGCGCGCCCACGGGGGCCGCCAAGCCCGCCCAGGCGGCGGGGGGACCCGTGGTCGCTCCCACTCCCGGGGCTCCGGCGGCGACTCCTGCGCCCGGCAAGGCCGGGGCTCTCGTGCCCGGCAAGGCGGCGGCCCCTTCCGCCCCCGCGGCGCCGTGGGATTGGGACCAGCCGATCCGGGAGCTCCCGGCGGACTACGTCCCCGAGGCCGTGCCCACGACGCCGGCGGCCAACCAGCCGGCCGCGAACCCGACCGCTCCCGCCAATCCCCCCCCGGTCGCGCCGCGCCGCCCGCGCGCCGAGCCCGCGGTCCCGCCGTCCCTCGCGGAAGACGCGCCGCTGCCGCGCAACCTGACGCCCACGGTGGTGCCGGCGGCGGCCTCCGCCCCCCCCGCGTCCACCGCGCGGACCAAGGCGGCCGAGATCGCCGAAGCTCGGGGCAAGGCGGCGGTGCTCCTGGACAAGCTGCTCCGGGCGGGAGCCCGCGCCCAGGACGCGCCCCCGCCTTCCCGGCCGCTGGAGTTCAAGGGGACGGACAGCGAGCTGCTGCGCCTGCAGGACGAGGCGCTGGCCCTGGCCCTCGAGGCCCTGAGGAGACCGCAATGAGCACGGCCGTGGACAAGGCGGCGCTGCGGGAGCGCTACGAGCGTCGCCTCCAGCTCATGGTGCCGGCGGAGACCGACCAGCTTCGCCCCCTCCCGCTGTTCTCCGGCATTCCCGAGAAGGCCCGCGACAAGGTCATCGAGAAGGTCCGGAAGTACCTGCATTTCTGCTCGTTCGCCCCGAAGGAGGAGGTGCTGCGCGAGGGCGACTACGGCGATTCGGCCTACTACATCGTGGAGGGGTCGGCGGAGGTCGTCCTCCAGAAGGCGGTGGCGGACGCCGACGCGGGCTCCCGGCCGAAGGTGCGCGGGGGCGCCCACGTCCCCACCGCCCAGCGGCCGGGCGCGCGGCCGGGGACGCAGACCATGGTCGGCCGCGGGGCGGGCACCTCGTCCACCGTCATCCTCTCCGCGTTTCCCGCGGAGATCGCCCCCGGCGGGCGCACCGTCCTCGGGGCGGGCGAGATCTTCGGCGAGATCAGCGCGCTCTCCCGCTACCCGGTCTCCGCCACCGTCCGCGCCGAGACCAGCCTCCGCCTGCTCCAGCTCCGGCTCCCCGGTCTCCGGATGCTGTCCGCCTCCTCGAAGGAGTTCAAGAAGTTCCTCGACTCCCGCTACCGGGAGCGGACCCTCGCCCGCCACCTGCGCAGCGTCGGGCTCTTCGCGGAGGTCGACGAGCGGGTGGTCGAGACCATCAAGGAGAAGGCCGAGCTGGTCTCCTTCGAGCCCGGGCAGCGCATCGCCGAGGAGGGGAGCCCGGCCGACGCCTTCTACCTCGTGCGGGGCGGCTACGTGAAGCTCAGCGTGGCCACGGGGACGGCCGACCTCGCGGTGACCTACCTGCGCACGGGCGACTTCGCGGGAGAAGCCGCCCTCGTCCTGGACGAGGTCTGGCCCTTCAGCCTGCAGGCCCTCGAGCACGTCGAGCTCGTGAAGCTGGCGAAGGACGACCTCAAGAAGATACTGGCCGGCTTCCCCGCGATCGAGGAGGAGCTGTGGCGGGAGATGGTGGCGCGGCTCAAGCTGCGCGGGGTCGCCACCCGGAACCCGGTCTCCTCCGAATACCTCCAGATGGCCATGGACACCGGGCTCATCCACGGCGAGAGCGTCCTCCTGATCGACCTCTCGACCTGCACACGCTGCGACGAATGCGTGCGGGGCTGCGCGAACGCCCACGAGGGCCAGCCCCGCTTCATCCGCGAGGGGGAGCGCTACCGCAACTGGATGGTGCCGACCGCGTGCTACCAGTGCACCGACCCCGTCTGCATGATGGACTGTCCCACCGGGGCCATCACGCGCGCGGTGGGCACCCTCGAGGTGCAGATCAATCCCGTCACCTGCATCGGCTGCGGGAACTGCGCCACCCGCTGCCCGTGGGGGAACATCACGATGGTCGAGATGGACGAGCTGCGCCCCGACGGCAAGCACGTCGAGCTGGCCTCCAAGTGCGACCTCTGCTTCGGCCGGCCGGAGGGCCCCGCCTGCGTCCAGATGTGCCCCCACGGCTCCGCCGTTCGCGTGTCCTTCAAGGACATGGAGCGGGTGATCACCACCCTGCGCTGACATGAAGGCTGCCCGAAGTTGAGAGTCGCCCAGGTCCTCCGGCCCAAGCAGCCCCGGAACTTCCACCTCACCCTCGCGGTGAGCGCGGTCCTGCTCCTCGTCTACGCGGTGGCCCGTTACCTCGTCCCCTGGAGCCCCAAGCGCGGGGTCGGCCTGGGGTTCGGCATCCTGGCCGCCCTCGCCTTCGTCTTCGAGATGTCGTATCCGGCGCGCCGGCCCGCGGCGCGGCCGCTCTTCACCGCCAGGAACTGGATCCAGGCCCACGTCTACCTGGGGGTGGTGGCCATGCTCGCGGTGGTCATCCACGCGGGGTTCGCCTGGCCTCAGGGTGCTTTCGGCTGGTGGCTGTTCCTGCTGTCCGTCTGGACCACCCTCACCGGCCTCCTCGGAGTCTGGCTCCAGAAGTGGATCCCCTCGGCCCTCGCCGAGGGTCTGCAGGTGGAGGCGCTCTACGAGCGGATCCCCGCCCTGGTGGAACAGCTCGTGGCCGAGGCCGACGCCCTGATGGGCGAGGCCAGCGACGTGCTCGACCGCTTCTACCGCACGGAGGTGCGGGAACGGCTCGCCAGGCTGGCCCCGTCGTGGGGCTTTCTCCTGGACGTGAGGGGCGGGCGCGAGCGGGCCCTGGAGCCCTTCCGGCGCATGGTCGGCTTCGCGGACGCCGAGGAGAAGGCCAAGGTCGAGGACCTGATGAGCATCTACACCGAGAAGAAGGAGCTCGACGCGCAGTACAGCCTGCAACGCATCCTGCGCCAGTGGCTGTGGCTGCACGTTCCCGCGGCGGGGCTGCTCATGGGCCTGCTCGTGATCCACGTTCTCACCTGGTTCTGGTACTGATGGCTCGACAGGTCCGTTGGGGGACCCCCGGGAAGAGCGACCACTACCCGCCCCTCCGCAAGCAGTGGGGTTTCCTGGGGCCGGCTCTCGTCCTCGGAGCGGCGGCCCTCGGGTTGCTCCTCCTGTCCTGGGTCGTCGGCTTCCGCACCCCCGTCGCCCCGGGCGCGGTGATCGGCCAGCACGCCACCATCGAGGCGCGCTGCGAGGAGTGCCACACCTCGCGGGCGGGGGTGTCCGACGTGCGCTGCCAGCGCTGTCACGATCCCGCGGGAGCGGGCCGTCTCAACAACGCGGCCCACGTCCTGTTCGGCAGCGGCGACCCCAGGAAGGCGGCGGCGGCTCCCCGGGTGGACTGCGCGCGCTGCCACATCGACCACCGCGGGCGGACCGCGGCCATCACCCGGGTGGACGAGGGCCACTGCAGCCAGTGCCACTTCCGGAGCTTCTCCACGCACCCGCAGTTCAAGGTCCTGCGCGACCATTCCACGGAGGCGCCGGGGATCGAGTTTCCCCACGACAAGCACGTGGCGGAGCTCGCCAAGCAGGGCGTGAGCGAGAAGGACAGCTGCCTCAAGTGCCACGAGCCCTCGGGCCAGGCCCGCGACCTGGAGCCCATCTCCTTCGAGCGGCATTGCGCCTCCTGCCATGCCAAGGAGGGCTCGGTGGGGATGGTGGAGCCCATCCCCCAGGCCGAGCTGATCGCCCCCGATGCCCTCGCCGCGCAGGGGCAGGTCAACTTCCGGCTCGGCGAGTTCGAGACCAGTCGCGGCCGCATCAACAAGACCTTCGTCCGGCACAAGGACGATTGGGTCCTGGCGAACCTCCGCAAGATGCGGCGGGACGTCGACCCCGAGGGCTTCGCGGTCGAGCGGGGCGCCCTGCTCGCGCGGGAGAGCCAGCTCCGCCGCAAGCTCGCCCTGTCCGCCCCCCTGGCCGGCCTCGACCTTCCGGCCCTCCAGGGCCGTGAGGGGGCCCTCGACTCCGAGATCAAGGGCGCCGAGGCGCGGATCGGGGCCCAGGCGGGGGCGGCGGACCCCCCGGCCGGGCTCGCCCGGCTCGACGAGGTGCTGAGCGCGGTCGGCCGGTCGGGGGACGCGGCCGCGAAGGCCGAGGCCGCCCGCCTGCAGAGCGAGGTCGAGGCGCTCCGGGGTGCGCCCGCCGTCCCGGCCGTGCTGCCGGCCGAGGACGTGGAGGCGCGGAAGAAGGAGCTCCTGGCCCTGCTCGACGCGGTGGAAGGAGTCGACCCAGGGCTGAAAGCGAGGGCCGAGGACCTGCGCCGTCGGCTGCTCGCCTTCAATCCCGGTGAGGTCGGGGTGGAGATGCTGATTCGCGTGCGCGACCAGCGCGTGGCCGAGCGGGCGCGGGTGCGGGACGAGATCAGCCTCCGGCAGGCGGGAGTTGCCTCGCCCGTGGCCGCCCTGCTGGCGGCCGAGCAGAGGGCGATCCGGGACGCCCTCGGGGCGACCCAGCGGCGCTTGAAGGAGATCGGGGAGACCGCGCCCGGGACCCCGGCCCTCGCGGGGGAGGCGAAGGCCGCGCGGCTGCAGGCGCTCGGCGTCCTCACCGCGGCCTGTCAGAAGTGCCATGTCCTGGACGGGCCGGAGATGCTCCCGGTGCGTCCCGCCAACCCCGTGCTCGTGCGTGCCACCTTCGTGCACGCTCCCCACCTGCTGCAGGCCGACTGCGCTCGCTGCCACGCGGGGGTGGAGAAGGGCAAGCAGGCGACGGAGCTGAACTTCAAGGGGGTGGAGAGCTGCCAGGAGTGCCATCGTCCCCGCAGCGTCCGCCAGGACTGCCAGTCCTGCCACCGCTATCATCCCCGGGCCATGTCATGACGGGGGCGAGCATGGACGGCCAGCTCTTCTGCCACGTCCGCGCCGGGGTGATCCTCTCGTTCAAGCTCGGGGAGAGCTCGGTGATCGGCCGCGACCAGGCGAACGCGGTGGCGGTGCCCGTGGAGGGCGTCTCCCGCATGCACGCCCGGATCCGCTTCGACGGCAAGAGCTACTGGCTCGAGGACCTGAAGAGCACGAACGGAACGTTCCTGAACGGCCAGGCGGTCACCCGGGAACGCCTGCGCCACCTCGACGTGATCACGCTCGGAAGGGAGCTGGACCTCGTCTTCGTGGTGAGGGCCTCCCCCGAGGTGCAAAAGTTCCAGGCGATCGTCCGGGCCAGCCTCGTCCGCGAAACAGGAGACGCCACGCCCTACGACATCGCCCCGGGAGAGATCACCCTCGGTCGGGCTCCTTCGAACAACCTCGTCGCGGATACGGGGGCGGTCTCGAAGGTGCACGCCCGGATCGAGCGCACCCGCGCGCAGCTCGTGCTCCAGGACCTGGGGTCCGCCAATGGGACCTTCCTGAACGGCGCGAAGGTCACGGAAGCCTTCCTCAAGGATGGCGACACGGTTTCGCTGGCCGGGGTGGAAGCCTACAAGGTCGTGGTCGAGATGGGCGAGGTGACGTCGGCTTCGGGGCGGCACTCCGCGGCGGCCATCGCGGGTGCGAGCGGGGCCGGCAAGCCCCGCTTTTCGGCCGAATGGAAGACGCGCTTCGACTGGTCGGATGAGGAGCGCGGCGAGCTGGCCGAGCTGCGTCGGCGGCTCGAGGAGCGGGAGAGCGAGAACCAGGCCCGGCGGGAGCAGTCGGGCCAGACGAAGAAGACGCCGGTTGCGAAGCCCGCGGCTCCCGCCAGGCCGGCGCCTCCTTCTGCCAAGCCGGCGGCTCCCCCGGCCAAGCCAGCCGCGCCGGCGGCCGCCGGCGCTCCTACCCCGACGGCTGCCGCCCCAGTCGCCGCACCCGCGCCTGCGGCACCGGTGGTGCCTCCCCCGATCAAGCCCGCGGCGCCCCCCGCGTCGGCGCCGCCCACGCCCTCAGCTCCCGTCCCGCCATCGCCCCCGAAGCCGGCGGTCTCGGCCCGGCCCGCTCCCCTGCCCAGGCCTCCTGCGCCGGCCCCGCAGGTAGCCGTGAAGCCTCCCGCCCCCGCCGTCAAGGCGGGCGGGACCATCGTGGCCGTCCGTCTCACCGGCGTGGGCTTCAGCCTGGAGGTGACGCAGCCCGGCGAGTACGACCTGGGCCGCAGCCGAGAGGCGGCGCTCCGCGTGGACCATCCGACGGTGTCGCGCAAGCACGCGCGGCTGATCCTGAGCGACGACCGCGGCAGCGTCTTCCTGCAGGACCAGGGGGGGGCGAACGGCACCCGGCACAACGGGCAGGAAGTCACGAAGCTCGCGCGGCTCACCGACCAGGACACGATTGGCATCGGTGAGGTCGACCTGAAGGTCTCCCTCGAGCGCGGATGACGCGTCCGCCGCAACCCCGACCCGAAAGGATTGACACCCCGCGACCACGCTGCTATCCTTCCGAGGTTATCTGACGCGGGGTAGAGCAGCCAGGTAGCTCGTTGGGCTCATAACCCAAAGGTCGCGGGTTCAAATCCCGCCCCCGCTACCAACTCAATCAAAAGCCGCAACGACCCTCGGAGCCGACCGGCTTCGAGGGTTTTTTCTTCCTGGGGGCTCGCCGGGGGCTCAAGAAGGGTCGGTTACCACGCCAGCCAGACCTCGCAGGAGGTCGAAGGCAAGCATGCGTTCGGTGGTGACCCAAAGCCGCCCCGCGGTGCCTCGATGCGGTCCTAGTGGCGGACAGGGTGGCGACCCGAACCATGAACTCTTTGCCGGAGCCACCACGCCGCGCATTCCTTGCGGAGTGGCAGTGCCCGCGTTGGAGCGAGGCGGACTATCGTTGCCACACTGTTGTTGCTGCTGTGACCGCGGGCCGGCATAGACCACGGCACGGCGTGTGGACTCGGGGCCGCCAGCGGCTCAGATGATCCAGCTGCGGAAAACGTGCCGCCGACCTTGCGGCCTGCGGGAAGCCGAGCGACGATACTATCTCAAGACCGGTACGCTGGGCGACATCTCGGTCATCAGCTGAATGGCGGGTGTGATGTACGACCTGCACAACCTAGGATGGAACGACTTCCAGCAGCTGTGTCTCACTATCACAAGGGAGATCCTAGGCCAGGTCGTGGAGTCGTTCCTCGATTCCAGTGACGGCGGACGGGACGGTGCATTTACGGGGCAGTGGCAGCCCACGGGACAGGAGAACCTCAGCGGGCCGTTCGTGATCCAGTGCAAGTTCACCAGCAGAGTCAACTACGTACTCAAGACATCCGACCTCGCTGATGAAGCCGAGAAGGCCAAGAAGCTCGTCGCGAGGGGCCTTTGTGACTCTTACGTGCTGATGACGAATGCGGGTCTTTCCGGGAGCAGTGCGGCAAAGATCAAGGCGCTCTTCAAGGCAGCGGGTGTAAAGCACATTGCGACCTTTGGGTCGACGTGGATCAGCCAACAGATCCTCGAGAACAAGCGACTTCGAATGCTCGTTCCGCGCGTGTATGGCCTCGGCGACCTAAGCCAGATCGTCGACAAGCATCGCGGAGTTCGGTACCCGCCATCCGTGCTTCTTGGTTACAAGGACGCACATGAGGCTCGAATCGCGCGTGAGCAGGGTGGCCAAGGTGAGCAGTTCTCCTGGCTGGAGCGCATACGACTTCGTTCGGGGCCGATATTTGTCCCAGATGCCGTCATTGACCTCGGGAAGCTCACGGTCGTATGCGGGGAGAACGAGACTGGGAAGAGCGGGCTCTGCAAGTGGCTCGCGGGCCTCAGCGAGCCACAGTTTCTCGAACGCTGGGTGGCGCGGCCGCACACAAGGGGTCCGGACATCTCGGTCACATGCTTGACGCCATTCGGACGTCAGGAGCAGCGGGCAAGAGTCCGTGCGAACGGTCAGGTGGAGTACTGGATCGATGACACGCCGGTGCCGCTCCTGCCAGCTCCAGTACGAAGCCTATACCTGCGCGAGTATGCGTCACAGTATTGCGAGCCGCACGATGAACCAGACGATATCGCGGTCATCGCCGAGCGCCTCGGATTAACGAAGGGCGTTGTCCAGAACCCTGTGGGCGTGGTGGATCATTCGAGTGATCCGGGGGTCCGTAGTCTGCAGGTTCAGGAGGGAGGAGGTAGGCTCCGTCTCTATTGCGACGTGGAGGGGACGGTGCCCGGCCTTCCGTTCGGGCAGCTATCAAGTAGCGAGCAGGTGACCGTGATGGTTCGCCTTGCCGCAGCGTATGCCAACACACTTGGCAGGGCAGCGCCAACGATCCTGCTGCTGGATGGGGGCATGGTGAGCTTGGGTGCGGAGAAGGGCCAACGTACGGCGGAGTTCTTGATGAGGAAGGAGCACCGTTTTCAGTCGCTGGTCGTGCTTCTACCGGGGAGCCCATGGCCGCTACCATGGCAAGGTTGGGAGTTCGTCCGTCTCGTTGGCGAGGTAGGGTCTGTTCGGATTGAGCAAGCTGCGACCTAGTCGCTAGTTGGGGCCGAAATCCCGCCCCGCTACCAGCCTTCAATGTGCGCCGAGCAGGTCGCGCTGGCGGACGAGGTAGCTGCGAACGGCGCCGTCGGTCGATAGCCCGATGGCGACGGACCAAGCCTCGCGCGCCTCTGCCGGCCGGCCGGCGCGGGCAAGGAGGTGCCCGCGAGTCGCCCAGTAGGGCTGGTACGACCGCAGCCGTGGGTCTGCGGCAAGGCCGTCGAGCGCCCCGAGCCCCGCTGCCGGCCCCTCGACCTCGGCCAG
>WNFT01000684.1_pt1 | contig 28480 bp, 25 predicted proteins | sample 5400191 | NCBI WGS metagenome assembly WNFT01 (sample SAMN13153359, study PRJNA577476) | soil metagenome | isolation source: 80 cm saprolite under Madrone tree | place: USA:California | collected 2016-06-14 | reverse complement strand
CCCGACGGGCATGTCACCGGTGACACTCATCAGCCGGGCGACGGTCGGCAACGGGGAGAAGGTGGCAGCATAGGCAGGGTTGGCGGCGTGACTGTCGCCGGTGAGCAGCGCGTCGAGCCCGGCCGCGCGCGCCGCCGAGGCGACCTCCATCAGGTTGCGCGCCTGTTCGTCCGGCGCGTACGCGCCCATCGGCCGCTCGATGAACGCCCCCTTCGGCATAGACGCGAGGAGGCCGCGAAATCGTTCATGGGTGGCCGGCGAGGTGGGAAACAGGAATCGAAGCGAGGTGCCGAGCTTCATGTGGGCGATGCGTGCACGGGCCCGAAGGCGGACGCCAGCTCCTCGAGTCGCTCCCGGTTCCCTTTGATCCGCGACTTGGCGAGCCAGCGGCGGCGCCCCGCGCGGTCGGCACCGAGAAATCTCACCCACCCTTCCGGGGACGTCTCGACGACGACGTCGGCATCCGACTCGCCCCGCTGCCGCGACCAGCTCCGGCCGTCGAAGCGAAGCGTATAGCTGCGATCGCCCGCGAAGCGCACGGTCCACGCGACGGGATGCGCCGGGCGCACCCCGCGGCGATCGAGGTATCGCGTGACGCCGTCCAGGGCGCGGCCGGGGTGAATCGCCTCGCCGGGGCGCGGCCGCCCCAGCGCATGGTCGATGCCCCAGACCAGCAGCGCGTCGATCACGGGCGCGAGGGCCTGGCCCTTGGCCGTCAGGCGATACCAGACCTCGCGCGGGCTCGCCGCCTCGCGCTCGATGACGTCCTCCTCTTCCAGCGCGCGGAGGCGGGCGCTCAACCCCTTCGGAGTGATGGCCGTCAGCGAGCGGCGCAGATCACTGAATCGACGCGGACCCGCCAGGAGATCGCGGACGACGAGCAGCGACCACTTCTCCCCGATCACCTCGAGGGCGCGCGCCGCCGGGCAAAAGTGCTGATAGCCGATCCTCGATCTCGCCCTGTTCCCTTTGCGGGTTGACAGCATGATATCTAAAGTATACTATCTCGATATCTAAAAGATACCCAATCTAAAGATACCTAAAAGATATCGCGGGGCGCAGGAGAGTCGGCCGCGGATACGAGCCGCGCCTGGTCAAGGAGATGCCCAGATGAATACCGCCGTCGGAACCGAGAGCCCGGCTGAGTGGAAGCCGACCGCGTGCATCCTGTGTGAGTGCAACTGCGGAGTCCTGGTGCGGCTCGGCGGGGAGGACGGCCGCCGCCTCGAGCAGATCCGTGGGGACAAGGCCCACCCGGCCTCCAAGGGATACACGTGCCAGAAGGCGCTCCGGCTCGACCACTACCAGAACGGCCGGGGTGAGCGGGTTCTCCATCCCCTGCGCAAGCGAGCGGACGGCTCCTTCGAGGAGATTGACTGGGACACCGCCATCGCGGAGGTCGCGGCCCGGCTCGCCGCGGTTCGCGACGCCTACGGCGGGGAGACGATTCTCTACTACGGCGGCGGAGGCCAGGGCAATCACCTGGGCGGCTTCTACAGCACCGCCACGCTGAGGGCCTTCGGTGCCAAGTACCGCTCGAGCGCCATCGCCCAGGAAAAAACCGGCGAGATCTGGGTCAACGGGCTCATGTTCGGCACGCCGGTCCGCGGCGATTTCGAGCACTGCGAGGTCGCCGTGTTCGTGGGCAAGAACCCGTGGCAGTCGCACAGCATCCCCCACGCTCGGCTGACCCTGCGGAACATCGCCAAGGACCCTGCCCGCTCGATCATCGTGATCGACCCTCGCCGGACGGAAACGGCCGAGCTCGCCGAGTTCCACCTGCAGGTGCGGCCGGGCCGGGACGCCTGGCTCCTGGCGGCGCTGGGCGCCATCCTCGTCGAGGAGAAGCTGACCAATGCCGCGTGGCTCGACCAGCACGCCTCGGGCGTGTCCGACGCGATCGCCGCCCTGTCCGCGGTGCCGATCGCGGACTACTGCAGGATCAGCGGGGTCGAGGAAGCGCTCGTGCGGGCCGCGGCCCGGCGCATCGCCCGCGCCTCGAGCGTGGCGGTGTTCGAGGACCTGGGCGTCCAGATGAACCGGCACTCCACGCTCGTGAGCTACCTGGAAAAGCTCGTGTGGGTGCTCACCGGCAACCTCGGTCAGCCGGGGGGGCAGTATGCGCCGGCCACACTCGTGCCGATCGTGCGCGCCAGCAAGAGCGAGCTCGATCCGCGCACCGCACCCGTCAGCCCGGTGGTGGGGGCGAGGATCCTGAGCGGCCTCGTGCCGTGCAACATCATCCCCGAGGAGATCCTCACCGAGCATCCCCGGCGCTACCGGGCGCTGATCGTCGAGTCGGGGAACCCGGCGCACTCGATCGCCGACAGCCAGCGCATGCGGGAGGCCCTGGACGCGCTCGAGGTCGTGGTCGCCATCGACGTGTTCATGACCGAGACGGCCCGTCTGGCGGACTATGTCCTCCCCGCGGTGACCCAGTTCGAGAAGTACGAGGCGACTTTTTTCAACTTCGAGTTCCCCCGCAACGTCTTTCATCTCCGTCACCCGCTGCTGGCACCACCGGACGGGCCCCTGCCCGAGCCGGAGATCCACGCACGGCTCGTCGAGGCCGCCGGCGTGTTCAGCGATCAGGAGCTGGAGCCGCTTCGCGCGGCGGCGCGGCGGGGTCGACGCGAGTTCGCGACGGCCTTCGCCGAGGCCACCAAGGCCAACCCGCGCCTCGGCGCCGTCACCCCGATCGTGCTGTATCGCGCGCTGGGCCCCACGCTGCCCCACGGGGCCGCCGCGGCGGCCGCGCTGTGGACGGCGGCGCACCGATGCGCGGCACTGAACCCCGCCAGTGTTCGCCGAGCCGGATTCGGCGAGGGCTTCGGGGCGGGCGAGAGGCTGTTCGATGCCATCCTCGCCAGCCCTTCAGGCGTCGTGTTCGCCGACGACGAGTACGACGAGACGTGGCGGCGAATCCAGACCGACGATGGACGCGTCAACCTCAACATCCCGGAGCTCCTCGGCGAGCTGGCCGCGCTTCGTCAGGAGCGGCCGCCCGGCGACGATCCCGCCTGGCCCTTCCTGCTTTCCGCGGGAGAACGGCGGTCATTCACGGCCAACACCATCATGCGCGATCCCGAGTGGCGCAAGAGCGACCAGGGTGGCGCGCTTCGCGTCTCTCCCGGTGATGCCGCCCGGCTCGGCATTGCCGACGGCGGACGCGCCCGGCTCAGCACGAAGCGGGCCAGCGTCATCGTCACGGTGTCGGTGGACGATGCGATGGCCGCGGGGCACCTCGCCCTTCCGAACGGACTGGGCGTCGACCATCCCGAGGGCGACCACCGGGTGCGAACCGGGGTCGCGCCGAACGAGCTCACGGCCAGCGAGGATCGCGATCCCTGGGTGGGCACGCCCTGGCACAAGAGCGTCGCGGCGCGTCTGGAGGCAGTGCCGGCGGTCACGTCGCCGCGGCCCTGATTCCGCTGATTCAGCGGACGCCTTTGTTCGGGTTGATCAGATATTTCTCGCCGGTGGCCTGCTTGCCGTAGATGGCGATCTCCTCGAGCCGGAGCGCCTCGGCGAGAGAGACTTCCTTCGTGTACGTGCTCGCAAACGTGGACTTGATCTCGGCGGCCACTCTCTCCCGCAGCTTCTGGGCGGCCTCGAATCCGACCTTCTGCAGGAACGGGGTGAGCAGCCAGCCGCCGATACCCCAGGCCATGCCGAAGGCGCGGTTGAACTCGGTCGGCCCGCGGTCCAGCCCGCCGTAGATGTACACCTGCTTGTGCGTGGTGGATCCGTAGCGGCTGTATTCCTTCGCGGTCCGGTTCGCGGCAACCTCCATGGCGGTGAGTATCTGCCCTGCCAGTCTTCCACCGCCGATGGCATCGAAGGCCAGCGTGGCACCGGTGGCGACGAGCGCCTCGGTCAGGTCGTCCATGAAGGTGGGTGAGCTCGAGTTGCACACGTGAGTGGCGCCGGCTTTCTTCAGCACGTCCACATGCTCGGGCTTGCGCACGATATTTACCAGGTCGACTTTGTCCTTGATGCAAATCTTGTTGAGCATCTGCCCGAGATTGGAGGCGGCCGCCGTGTGCACGAGCGCCTTGTGACCCTGCGCGCGCATGGTCTCGACCATGCCGAGGGCAGTGAGCGGATTGACGAAGCAGGAGGCGCCCTCGGCCGGCGTGGTGCCGGGCGGTAACACCAGGCATTGCACGGCCTTGATGGAGCGGTATTGCGAGTACATGGCGCCCCCGAGGATGGCCACGGTCTTCCCCATCAGCGCCTGCGCGGCCGGAGAGGTGCCCGCCTGGACGACCACGCCGGCCCCTTCGTTGCCGACGGGCAACGACTGCTCCAAGCGCCCGGCCATTGCCTTCATCACCGCGGGCGAGATGCGGGCCGTCACCACGGGGTTCTCAGCCGTGCCGGATGCCTTGACCGTGCTCATGTCGGCTCCGGCGAAAAGGAGGCCCTGGTCGGAGGGGTTGATGGGGGAGGCGTCGATGCGTACGATTACCTCCTCCGGTTTTGGCTCAGGGGTGGTGACCCTGGCGAGCGATAGCTCGAGGATGCCGTCCGTCTTGACGGTCGAACGAAGCTGAAGTCCCGTGCCGGAGCTCGCGTTTGTCATGTCGCCATCATTTCTACACCTTCGCAATCGACACGGCAAGGAGGGACGACGTCATATGACGTGGCTCATCGTGGGCGGCGGCGCGCTGGGGTCGATCCTGGCCGCGCATCTGTCGCAGGCCGGCGAAGATGTCACGGTGCTTGCGCGTGGCGCCCGGGCCACGCTCCTCCGTCAGGCCGGTATCCGGCTCACGGGTCTGCAGGACTTCACCGTGACCGCGCGAATCGCCGAGGACCCCCGAGAGCTCTCCACCGCCGATGTGCTGGTCCTCACGGTCAAGACCTACGACATGGAGTCCGCGCTCGAGCCACTGCGCCACGTGCGGGTCACGAGCGCTTTCTCTATTCAGAATGGAGTGCTCAAGGACGACCAGCTCGCGGCGGCGTTCGGTCGGCAGGCTGTCCTCGGCGCGGCCGCGGATTTCAGCGGCGAGGTCATGCCGGGCGGAACGGTGCAATTCACCCGCAATGAGGGCCTCTATATCGGCGAGCTGCCGCACGGCCCGTCGGATCGAGTGCACACGATCACCGCGACCCTTCAGTCCGCCGGTCTCAAGGCGATCGCCTCGGAAAACATCCGAACGGTCGAATGGTCGAAGTACATAGGTTGGCTGGCTCTGACGCCGCTGGCGGTGCTCACGCGGTTGCCGACCTACCGAGTGCTCAAGGACCCGGAGCTGGCGCGCCTCCAGACCGTGCTCGCCCGGGAAGTTGCGGGGCTTGCGGAGCATCTCTCGATCCCACTGGAGGACCTCATGAGCGTGAGTCCGGCCAGGACATTGGTAGCCGAGCCAGGGGGAGAGTGGGTGGAGCAGGCGCGACGCCTGGGCGAGGCGATGGAGGCGCGCGTCCCCGGACACAAGGTGTCCGCGCTGCAGGACCTCGAGCGAGGTCGGCGCCTCGAAATCGAGGAGACGTTCGGCTACGCGGTCAGGAAGGCTTCCGAGATGGGACTCCAGGTGCCTTCGCTGGATGCCTGCTACCGCCTGCTGGCCGGGTTGTCCCGCGGTGCAGGCTAAGGTTCGTCAGGTCTCGGCGCTACTCCGAGAAGGACCGGCCGAGCGGCAACGGCTGCTCGCCCAGCGTCTTTACCCGACCTCGACCAGCTCCAGCGCTTCGCGGCTCGGTCCCTCGATCATCACCGCGCGCGTGTCGCCGAGCCGGTAGGGCTCTTCGAGGAACGTGACCCTCTCGCCGCGCAGCTTGCTGACCCAAGCCTCGAGATCGGTGACGCTGAGCGCGATGTGGTCGTGGAGCTGCCCGCGTGTGCTCACGAGCGGCCGGTCACCCTGTCGCACGTACCATGGCAAGGCCACGTCGCCGAACACGACCGCGGCCGACGGCGCGCGGAACATCCCGTCCCGGTCGAGTGCGGGCCAGCTGCGATCGGGTCCGCGCGGCACCCTGCAGGTGGCTTCAGTCAGTGGCGTCTGGCTGGTGCGCCCCGCGAATACCGGCGCGTGGAGGTGCTTCTGATACCAGAGCTGGGCGCAGAAGGGATCGTCCTGGTACATGTGCACGTGGTTGAAGCGCTCGGCCGGATGGTTTCCTGCGTATTCCACGAGCGCCTCGTCGGGGCCCCGCATGTAGCCGAAGCCGCCCGTGCGAGTCGGCTGCACGCCCTTGGTCTTGGCCTCGACGATTTGCGCTTTCGTCAAGCCGGGCGTGCGGCCAGTGCTCGGCCACGTGTCGCTGCTCACGAAGACCGAACCGCCTTCATCCGTGGTGTACAGCGGCAGGAGCGGGACGTCCGAACGGCCCTTGTACGTTTCGAGACTCGCGCGCGTGTCCGTGACGTGCCAGCCGAAGTGCCAGATCGCGCTCTGAGGCGACGTCGCGGGAGCGGTGGCCACTCGGGTGAACAGGACCAGGACGTTGTTCGGCGCGGTGAGCGCGGGCAGGCCAGCCCAGCTTGTTTTGGCCGAGCGCGGAAACTGGCGGACATAGAAATCGGTCGCGGCATCGGGATCGACCGAGTTCAGGTGGAGATGATGGAAGCCCGGGGCCGGAAGCAATGGCCTATCCCTCCGTATTGGTCTGCGTCCCGGCCTTGCCCACGAGTGCCTCCAGCGCCTCGTAGGGTTGCGCGCCCACGACGCCCTGGCGGCCGACGACGAACGTCGGCACGCCGGTGACCCCGTACCGGCGTGAGAGCTCCCAGTCGGCGTCGACCGCGGCCTTGAAGGTCCGCTTCTCGAGCACCTCGCGGGCGCCGGCGGTCGACAGGCCCACCTGCCCCGCGATCTCCAGGAGTACCGCGGGCTGCGAGATGTCGCGCGCCTCCACGAAGTAGGCGCGAAACAGCGCGTCGTGGAGCGCCTCTCCCCCCGGTTGCGTGTCCGCCCACTTGCCCAGCTCCTGGGCCAGCCGGCTGTTGTAGGTCATCGTGCGCTCGCCGTACGGCAGTCCTTCGGCGTCCATGCGCGCCTTCATCTGCGCATGCATGGCCTTCCGGTCAACGTTGCGCCCCGCGAACAGGTCGGCCAGCGCGCGGCCTTCCGCCGGTGTGTCCGCGTGCAGCGGGAAATGCACCCACTCGACCTTCACGTTGTGCTCGGCCTTCAGCCTCTCAATACGCACGGTACTGAGATAGCACCAGGGTCAGACGTAGTCGGAAAAGATCTGCATCGTGATTGGCTGGGTCATGACGCCTCCTGTTCAGGATGTATCGGCGGACCGAGTCTACACCGGAGGATCGTCCTTGACACGTGCATGATGCTCACGATCTCCGCGCTCGCCATGATCAACGCCCGCAGGCACAATATGAATCTCACACGGAGGCCGAGCGTGATCACGATGGAGCGACGCACATTCATGGCGATACTCTCGGGAGTTTTCCTCGGGGTACTGTCCACCGCCGAGGCCCAGGAGCCCGGCAAGGGCCTGCCCGGCGCTCCCGCTCCGCGCACTGTGGTCCTCGAGCTCCAGCAGGCGCTGGCCCTCGCGACCGGGCGCCTGCTGGCCATGGATGCGGCGGGGGTGCTGAGCTACGTCTCAGACCGGTATCGATCTGACTCGCTCACGAAGCCGGCCATCCGTGAGCAGCTCTGGGCGCTGTTCGGGCTCTACGACACGCTTCGGGCGAAGGTTCGGATCGACGACGTGCGCACCGTGGGTGAGGACGCATGGGTGTACTCGACGGGAGAAGTCTCCGGGCGGCTGCGGGTGCTCGGGACCTGGATGCCCGTCCTCTCCTGGCAGCACGAGCCGGAGGTGGCGCGGCGGGAGCAGGGAGTGTGGCGGCTCTACGGCAACCAGAAGTGAGCTCGCATCGGGGCAGAATTCGCCGATGCGGCTAGACGGGCCCGCGCGGAGAGGCTATGCTCTGAGCCTCCGCAGCCAGTCCCGGGGGTGATATGCGAGCCTGGACCGTTGACGCCGATGACATTCGGGTAGCGGAGGATTTCGACGAGTCGCTCCTCCACCGGACTCCCGAGATCGACAGCTTCCTGACTCCGGACCGGGATGACAAGTTCATCGTCATCGCGACCAAGGGGTTTGGCAAGACGCTCCTCCTCAAGGCCAAGCGGATCCTCTACCAGCGAGAAGGCCGATCGGGGTGTCTTCCCGCCGGCAACCTGCTCGACAAGCCGATCGGCGACAAGATCTTCGGCCGGGAGGCGCTCGGATTTTTCGCCGCCTCCGCCCTGCCCTGGTCGAAGCTCTGGCTCGCGGCCATCGCGATCGCGGCCCTCAAGCACGCCGACGCGGTGAACGATCTCAAGGTCAACCCGCGCCTCGCCGGGCTGATCGACGACGACCGCCTGCACGGCGTCATCGATCATTTTGTGCGCCTTCTCGATTTCACTCCGAGCGAGCTCCAGCGCTGCGCCACCGACACGGACGGACACCTCGTGCCGAGGCTGAGAGCCCTCAAATCCTCGCTGGCCATCTTCATCGACGGCATCGACGAGTACTTCAACAAGCACGTGGAAGACCGGGGCGCCAGCCCGAGCGTCACCGGCGAGCTATCGCCGAACGTCTGGTACTTCGCGCAGCTCGGTCTCGTCGAAGTCGCCTATCAACTCCGCCGGATCAATCATCACATCAAGGTCTTTGCCGCGGTACGAAAGGAGGCGTACGCGCGCCTGCCTCAACGGACGGCCATGTCGCAGCAGTATCGGGGCAGCGCCGTCGACATCGTCTACTCCCCCGAAAGCCTGCGGGAGATCTTCGTCAACAACATCCGCCTCCTCAAAGCCGATCGGATGGTCCGGCCCGAGCGGTGGCGCACCCACCCGCTCGAGGCCTTCCTGGGCCGCACCCACGTGGCGCACACCTACACCCGCGAGGAGGAGGACGCCTTCGACTACGTGTGCCGGCACACTTTGCTCAGGCCGCGCGACCTGATGACCATCGGCGAGCGGCTGGGCGCGCTCCGGCCCGAGGAGCGGCGGGACGAGTACCGTTTCAAGGAAGGGGTGAACCAGGCGGCGGCCGAGATCGCCTACGAGTATCTGGCCGAGATCGCCCCGCACCTGGGCGACCTGGAGCTCGATCGCTTTCTGCGTCGCCTGCCCGGGCACATCCTGACGCGCGCCGAGGTCGAGCTGCTGTTTCAGGAAGGAGATGGCGGAGTGGACGGGACGTATGCGTTCTGCGCCCTGTATCGCGTCGGGCTGCTCGGCTACGTTCACCACGATCGCGTTCGCGGGGAGGCGGTGCAGCGGTTCCTGCGACCGGGCGAAGCAACGCTCGAACCCGACGGCGTGTTGCCTCCGGCCACCCACTATCTGGTGCATCCGGTCCTCACCGACGTGATCGGCCGAGCCAATCCAGCCTATCTCCAACGGATCGACCGGGTGAACATCGTGGGCTACGGCCGCCCGTGGCGCGAAATGCAGCCCGCGGACCACACCGTCCGCGTCGACCGGCTCTGTGTCCTGAAGGCCGACGTCCACGGGTTCGGCACTCTGATGCGCTCGGGAGCGGATGCCCCCGTCCGCAAGGCGCTCGAGGGTGGAGTGAAGAAGTGGGGCCAGGGCGCGCTCGTCACCGAGGCCAGAGGCGGTGATGCGATCATGATCGTCCACGATGACCCCGTGGCGCTGGCCCAGATGGCACGGCAGATCATGGACGACGTCTACCAGGCTCCCGGGCAGCCTCGCCTGCGCATGGCCTTGCATCACGGCGACGTCCAGACGCGTCAGCGCGCCGGTGACGTCGAAACCGCGATTGCCGGGGGTGACGCGATCTTGTGCGCGGCCCGAGTCGAGCCACACGTCGAGCCGGGACAGATCTGGGCCACGGAGGAATTCCGCCATCAGCTGTCGCAGAGGCCATCGTTGTGGCGGACGACACCGGTGCCCGGCCCGGCCGGCGATCGCTTCAACGTGAAGAAGGAGGGCGGGACGGAGCCGGATCTATGGGTCCGCTTGTATCGGCTGGAACTCTGAGCGGCCTCCACGCGAAGAGACATAAACCTGCATTCGCCAAGCCAAGAGCGAGATTGCTGGAAGAACAGCTCCTTCGACTCGCCGCGCGCCTCTCGATTTTCTGAACCGTAAGATTTCTCGACTCGGTCCTCGGAAAGAAGTGGACGACGAACGGCGGAAGTCTCTTGCCATTGGCTGCGTGACGCGTCACCCTTCAGGCCATGAGCCGTTCTGGACTCGCTCCAGGGAGAGCCCGATGATCACGCGGGTGATGATCGTCACCCCGCGCTACGACCGCGAGTTCCGCCAACTCCTGGAGCGAGCAGTCTCCGGAAATCCCACGGTCTGCGTCATCGAGGACCGGCGCGTCGGTCAGCGCCGCAAGCGCGTGATGATGCGGAGAGGCATCGACCCGCGCAAGGGCGATCGCCGCGGCCGCCAGCGGCTCGATGCGGGCACCGTCGTCGTCTTCCGCGAGGCCGTCGGCGCCATCCCCGCCTAGCGCAGGCTGGGGGCGATCTGTCGAATCTCTGCCGGCGTGTGCTCGCCTCCGAGCGGCGTTCCGGGCACGAGATGCTTGCCCATGGCCAGACCGCCCACGAGAACGGGCTCGAAGCCGATCTCACGAATGAGGCTCTCGGCGACCGCGATGGCCTTCGGATCGTCGCCCGCGATTGGCACCCCAACCGGCGCGCCCTGGCGATGTGCGATCTCGCCCAGCCTGCCGGAGCCGATGGCATTGAATGCGCGGACGATAGGCGCGCCCGGCAGCACTTTGGCGGTCACCAGCCCCGCTCCCCCCTGATCGTTGACCGATTTGACGAAATCCTCACCGTCGCGCCGCGGAATCGGATTGGTCACATCCATCACCAGCACCTTCTTGGCGAGGGCGCCCGCATGGGCTTTGCCAATCTGCTCCATCGCGGTATAGGGGATGACGAGCACCACGACGTCGCCGAAGGCGATCGCTTGCTCGACCGTGCCGGCCTGCGCGAGCGGTCCGATGCCGGCGACGAGGCCCTTCAGATCATCGGGATGGCGCGACGAGAACATCACCGGATGGCCGGCCTTGACGAACAGCCTGCCGAGCGCACCGCCCTCGCGTCCGGCACCGATCATGCCGATCTTCAACGGCGAGCCAGGTGTCTGCGCCACGGCGACGTGCGGCCGAGCTGCGAGCGCGAGCCCTACCAGGCCGCCCGTTGCCATGCGCATAAAGTCCCGGCGCGCGTGATCAGCGATGGGGTCGCTTGCCATGATCGTCTCCTCGGGTAAGGGCGCCCTGACGGGTGTTGGTGGGTCCTGCCACCCTGCTCGCCGGCGCCTGCATGCGGAGACTAGCAAAGAGAAGCCCAGACGTCCAAGATAAGCGTGGAGACGCTCCGGACGGCGATGACTCATGCCCGTGACGGAACTTGTCAAGTCGCGTACAATCTCTCCCTGGTCATCGGGATTCACGCTGATGCAGGGGTATGGTCGCGGTGTCAGAAACACTCACCTCGGTAAGGAGGAGCCCATGAGTCACTACCACGACACGGACGATCTCAAGGTCCTCGGAGAATTCAAGAAGCTGGCGCCGGCGGAGTTCAAGGGCTTCGTCGAGCTCGACGCCATCGTGGGCCGGGACGACGGGAAAATCCCCCGCAAGTATCGTGAGCTGATCGCCCTCGCCGTCGCGTGTACCACGCAGTGCCCGTACTGCCTGGATGTCCATACCAGGAACGCCAAGCAGGCCGGAGCCACCCGGGAGGAAGTCACGGAAGCTGCGTTCCTCGCCGCTGCGCTGCGAGCGGGAGCGGCCGTCACGCACGGAGCCCTGGCACTCAAGCTCTTCGATCGGGCCTAGGGCCGGCAGCGGCGCGGACCGGCCACCAGGTCCCGCCGCTTCCGAAGAGCCTGCCGACGAAGAAGGTGATGGGAGGCGATATGAGTGAGCTGCGGACGAAGCCGACATTCGAGCTGGCCCACACCGCGATGAGCGAGGCGGAGGCGCTGCGCTTCCTGGAGGGCCACCGGATCAGCCTGGGTGGGCGGACGATGGACCCGAAAGCCCAGATCGTCGGCGAGTTCGTCAAATCCATCCGCGTGCCGGGCTATTTTCCGCCGGTGCCCGAGCTGCGTCAGCAGCTCCGCACCATGGTCGCGCTCATGGACGAGCCGGCCCCTGCGTTGCCGCGCATCGAAGACATCAGCATCCCTGGCCCGGGGGGCGCATTGTTGGCGCGCCTCTACGATCCCGTGGGCGCGGCGGGAACGGCGCGCCCGGTGCTCGCGTATTTCCACGGGGGCGGCTGGGTCCAGGGCGACCTCGAGACTCATCACGGCCTTTGCGCGCGGCTCGCCCAGCGCTCGGGCGCGCTGGTCGTCGCCGTGGACTATCGGCTGGCGCCCGAGCACAAGTTCCCCGCCGCGGTGGAGGACAGCGTGGCCGCCTACCGCTGGCTTCGATCGCACGGGGGCGAGATCGGCGCGGATCCGGCCCGCGTCGGCGTCGCGGGCGACTCAGCCGGAGGGAACCTCGCGGCGGTGGTGTCGCAGCTCGCGTCGGCCGCGGGTGGGCCGGTCCCGACCTGTCAGGTGCTGATCTATCCCGCTCTCGACTTCGCGCTCGACACTCCGTCGCATCGAGAGCTGGAGGACGCACACGTCATCCCGCGCGACCGCATCGTCTGGTACATGGAGCAGTACCTCACGGAGGCAGATCGCACGGATCTCCGGGCCTCGCCTCTGCGCGCCCGCAATCTGACGGGGCAGCCACCGACTCTGGTGATCACTGCCGGCTTCGATCCGCTCCGCGACGAAGGACACGCGTATGCTGATCGGCTTCGCGCAGCCGGGGTCGACGTCAGCGATCGCGAATACCCTGGGCAGATTCACGCCTTCGTCTCTCTGACCAAGGCGATACCACAGGGGCTGGCTTGCACCCTGGCCATCGGCGACTACCTGCGTGAGCAACTCGGTCCACGCACCGCACCCGAGCACGCTTTGCGCTGAGCGCAATCTTTTCGTAGCGTCGGATCGTCTGCATTGGGGGACGCGGGATTCCCGTTCTGGGAAAACAATTGCCTGTCTGGGAATCTCAGATTTCCGGCTTTGGCCTCTAAGTAGCAAGAACGCAGAGGATTGTCTTCACTGGCGCGCTTCTTGAAGTCAGTCTCCTCACGGATAGTGTCGAGGGCAGCAGCCCCACGGATTTCTCAAGAGGAGACTTTGGTTGACTTGTGCCACGAACGCTGGGAAGCCACGTTCGATTCCCTGGCCTTCGCAATGAGAAGAAAACACGTCTGTCCAAAATGTCAGAGCAAAGCGATCAGCCGTACCCCGCATGAGGATGTCCTCGAGCGTCTGGTTCTCATGCTGCGCCGCAAGCAGGTGTATCGTTGCCTCGACTGTGACAAGCGTTTCTATGATCGGCCCCTGGCAAAACAGAGGTCGATGTCTCTTCTCAGCCACGCTCCGCCGCGGGTCGACAGCGATACGCATCACGACCGCGGGGGCGAACTCGACGCTCGAGTGTGACACCGCTCAGGAGGGGCTGTCGTGATCGGAACGTGACGAGCGGTAAGCCGCCAAACCCGTTCGGGAATCGCCTCAAGTGCCCCTAGGCGTCGAGCACGAGCGCGGCATGAACCTCGTCATCTTCGACGCGCGGCCCGAACAGACAGCGCGCACACAGCGCCTCACCCAGGCAGACCGGGCAGTCATCGAGGAATCGGCAGACAGAGCCACACCGTGGGCAGCCGGTGATGCGGGCAATGGCCGCGGGCAAGGCAACCGGCAGGCTCAGGTCGTGAAGTGGCATGACCCTAGGCCAGCAACATTTTCGTCAGCAAAGCCACCACCGCCGCCGTCGCGAAGGCCATCCAGTCCCTCATGGTCGCCTCTCCCTCGTCTCCACTGTCATGGCAATGTCGACCTCGCGTCCCGCGCGAGGAAGCGTGAAACGTGCATGCGCCGAGCCAAGAGCGAGACTGCAGGAAGAACAGCGCCTTTCGACTCAGGGCATCCTTCTCGATTTCTGAACTGTAAGGTTTTTCGACTCGGTCGTCGGAAAAAAGCGGAAGCCGAACGACCGAAGTCTCTTGCCAATCGCTCCGTGACGCGTCACCCTTTGGCATGAGCCAGGGGCTTCTTCCGCTTCATGCTCGGGACGTGGGTATGAGATCCCTCTGCTTGGGCTTCGCACTGACCCTGCTGCTCTCTCATGGCGCCGAGGGCCACCAGCCTGCCCAGGCGCCGAGCGTCGCTGGCGGGGAGCCGACCGCGACACTGCTACGAGGCTTGGGCTCCCACCATCACCCGGTGTCCACCGTCAGCGCCGATGCGCAGAAGTTCTTCGACCAGGGGCTGACGCTCGTGTACGCGTTCAACCACCCCGAAGCCGTACGCTCCTTCGAGCGCGCCGCCCAGCTCGACCCGCACATGACCATGGCGTACTGGGGCATCGCGCTCGCGCTCGGATCGAACATCAACTCGGAGATCGACTCGGAGCGGGAAAGGGCCGCGTACGAGGCCGTCCAGAAAGCGCGCATGCTCGCCGCCACGGGGCCCGAGCAGGAGCGCCAGTATGTCGCGGCGCTGGCCAAGCGATACTCCATCCTGCCGCAGGCCGATCGCAAGGCGCTCAACGTCGAATACAAGAACGCCATGGGAGAGCTCGTCAGGCGCTATCCCAACGAGCTCGACGCCGCCACGCTCTTTGCGGAGGCCGCCATGGTCCTGCGGCCGTGGCGGCTCTGGACGGCCGACGGGAGGCCCGAGGACGGCACGCTGGAGATCGTGGCCGCGCTCGAATCGGTGCTCCGGCGCGATCCAAATCATATCGGCGCGATCCACTACTATATCCACGCCGTCGAGGCATCGCCGCACCCGGAGCGGGCGCTGCCCTATGCCGTCATGCTTCCCGCGCTCGTGCCGGCGGCCGGGCACCTCGTCCACATGCCGGCGCATATCTACGAGCGGCTGGGCGACTACATGTCGGCCGCTCGGAGCAACCGGGAAGCCGCGCAGGCCGATGAAGCCGCCGTCGCGGCGCGGGGGGTCGAGGCTCCCTCTGCCCTCCTGTACTACAGCCACAACCTGCACTTTCTCGCCGTGGCCGAGAGCATGGCCGGACGCCTGACGGACTCGCTTGCGGCGGCTCGCAAGCTCGAGGAACATGTCGCGCCGCGCCTCAAGGCGACGCCGGTCGTCGAGATCTTCATGCCCACCTCCACCTTGATCCTCGTGCGCTTCCGCAGGTGGGATGAGGTCCTCAAGCTGCCCATGCCGGAAGCCGCACTCGCCACCGCCGTCACGTACTGGCACTTCGCCCGCGGCCTGGCTTTTGTCGCCACTGGCGACGTCGCCCGAGCCGAGCAGGAGCACCGGGACTTTCTCCGCGCGGAGAAGGGCATCACGGAGGACATGGCGAGCGCGGGCGGCGTGTCCTCGGAAAGCGTTCGACGAGTCGCCGACCACGTGGTGAGCGCCCGCATCGCCGGCGCGAAGGGTGACGCGAAGACCGAGATCGAGCTGCTGCGCAAAGGAGTGGAGAGAGAAGACTCGCTGGGCTACGATGAGCCGCCCGCGTGGTACCTGCCGACACGGGAGTCCCTCGGGGGCGCCCTCCTGCGCAACGGACAGTACGCGGAGGCGGAGCGGGTCTTCCGTGCGGACCTCGAGCGGAACCGGCGCAATGGCCGCTCGCTGTTCGGGTTGATGGGGGCTCTCACATCGCAGAACCGGCCGGATGAGGCCGTCCTCGTGCGGCAGGAATTCGAGAAGGCCTGGCGGCACGCCGACACGCCGCTTCGGCTCGCGGACCTGTGAGAGCCATGAGACGGTTACTTCTGGCCATGCTGCTCCTGCTGCTGCCGGCATCATCGGTCGCCGGCGAAACGGACTGGCCCGTCATCGAGACGGGGCGGGCGGGCCTGAACTGGTCGTTCTCGCTGCGGACCAATCCTGAGCCGGTTCCACCGGGCGGCACGATCGCGAGCGAGGCCCGCTGGGCCGACTTGGCGCTGATCGGCTCGGTCGTCTGGTACTTCGCCGGCGTGAATGGGAAGACCGTTCACGTCTTCGTCATCTTCCAGGAGTTCAGCAAGGCGGCGGGGCGCGTCATCGAGATAGAGCGGCGGCCGATTCTTCTCAGCATCGACGAGGCCGACCTCACCCTGCTCACGGTGCTGCCGCTGCACGCGAAGCCGGCGGTGCTGAAGCTGAAACGAAACGCGGACGAGAGCCTGACCGTCTCCGTCCAGCCGAAGTAGGGCGTACCGCTGACACCCCGGCCCGCCTGAACACCTGCCATACGTCGCATCTCAACGATCGCATCGATCTTGACCGCGAGCTGGTTGTTCGCTACCGCGTCGCGGTTTGCGCAGCGACGGGTGTCATGCTATCTACGCTCAGAGACGCACCGATTCGCGCAGGCCCTCGTCTACGCCTGCCACAGCCACGTACGGGGGCCAGACACGCAAGAACATCACCATCGCTCTGGGAGGTTCACGATGATGCAACGTCGCTTTGCCGCCATCGCGGTGACAGCTCTCCTCTGGGCGGGTCCCGCGCTCGCCCCCGCCTTCGCCCAAGACAAACTTCCACCGCTGAGGACCGGCGTCGACGGCACCTTCGCCCCGCACGCCATGCCCAAGCTGGGCGGCGGCGTCGAGGGGTTCCAGATCGACCTCTTCACCGAGGTCGCGCGCCGCATGAAGCGTGAGATCACGATCGACGCGGTGAGCTTCTCGACCCTGATCCCGGGCATGCAGTCCGGCCGCTACGACTTCATTGCCGCGCCCACCACGGTGACCAAGGAGCGGGCGGAGAACATGCTGTTCACCGCTGGCTACCTGTGGACCGCGTACCAGTTCGGCATCAAGAAGGGCTCGGAGCCGATCAAGGACTGGGCCGACCTCAAGGGCAAGTCGGTCTCCGTCAACAAGGGCACGCCCTACGAGACGCTGTCCAAGGCCAAGGGCGCCGAGTACGGCTTCACGGTGCAGGTCTACGACACCCAGCCGGACGCCACGCAGGCGGTCCTCTCGGGCCGCGCCTACGCGACCCTCGGCGGCAACACCACCATCGTCTATGCCGCGTCGAAGAACCCGCAGTTCGTGGCCGACCTCGAGCTCAAGGACACGCGTGCCCACTGGGCGGCGCCGGTGCCCAAGAACAATCCCAAGCTCCGCGCCGAGCTCCAGGACGCGCTCGACTGCATGAAGAAGGACGGCACGATCGCCAGGCTTTCCGAGAAGTGGTTCGGCCGCAAGCCGCCGCCCGACGGCCTCGAGGTGGTGATCACGCCGGGCTACGGCCCCCCGGGCATGCCGGGCTACGACCCGACGCCGCACGAGCTCAAGTGCAACTGACCTGAGCGAGTGCCCAACCCGATCGTCGACGCGCGCGGCATCCACAAGCATTTCGGCGCCCTTCACGTCCTGAAGGGCGTCGATCTCCGGGTGGCCGAGCGCGAGCTGGTGTTCGTCATCGGGCCGTCGGGCTCGGGCAAGTCGACCCTGCTGCGCTGCCTCAACCGGCTGGAGGAGCCGTCCTCCGGCAGCGTCGTGGTGGACGGCATCGACATGCTGGACCGGCGGACCGACATCAACCATGCCCGCCAGCGCATCGGCATGGTGTTCCAGTCCTTCAACCTCTATCCGCACATGACGGCGCTCGGCAACGTGACGCTGGCGCTTCGCAAGGTCGCGGGCAAGTCGCGCGCCGGGGCCGAGGCGCTGGGCCGAGCCGCCCTGGAGCGCGTCGGCCTCGCCGACCGCGCCGGCCACACGCCCGGACAGCTCTCGGGCGGCCAGCAGCAGCGGGTTGCCATCGCGCGCTCGATCGCGCTCGAGCCCCGGGTCATGCTGTTCGACGAGCCGACCAGCGCGCTCGATCCGGAGCTGGTGGGCTCGGTGCTCGAGGTCATGCGCTCGTTGCGGGAGAGCGGCATGACCATGATCGTGGTCAGCCACGAGATGGGCTTTGCCCGCAACGCCGCCGACCGGGTCCTCTTCATGGACGAGGGCGCCATCGTGGAGGAGGGCTCGCCCGCCGCGATCTTCGAGAACCCGGCCCACGAGCGCACGCGCGCTTTCATCGGCCAGATCCAGCGGCACTGAGAGGTTGTCGAACTGGGATCGCTTCACCGACACGTTCTTCAACGGCAAGGTCATGCTCAAGTACCTGCCGGACATCTTGTCCGGCGTGGTGGTCACGATCGAGCTAGCCCTCCTCGTCGTCGTCACGGGTATCGCCGCCGGCCTGACCCTGGCTCTTCTCCGCAGTCTGGGGATCCGGCCGCTCAACTGGCTGATCGTCCTTATCGTCGACCTGTTCCGCTCGCTACCGCCGCTCGTCGTCATCGTGCTGATCTATTTCGGCCTGCCCAGCGTCAATCTCTCGCCCTCCGGCTTCGTCTCGACCTGGCTGTCGCTGGCCTTCGTATTGATGGCCTTCTCCGAGGAGATCTTCTGGGCCGGCATCACCTCGGTGGCCAAGGGCCAGTGGGAAGCCGCGCGCTCGACCGGCCTGTCGTTCGGCCAGACGCTCGTACACGTGGTGCTGCCGCAGGCCTTCCGGCTGACCATCCCGCCGCTCACCAACCGTACCATCGCCATCACCAAGGGAACCGCGCTCGGCACCGTCGTCGCCGTCACCGAGATCCTGGGGCAGGCCAGCTCGGCGATGTCCAACTCTTACAATCCCTCGCCGCTGATGATGGGCGCCGCGGCCTACCTCGTGCTGTTCCTCCCCGTCGTGGTGGCGGCCCGCTGGGTCGAGACCAGGTTCGCCTGGAAACGATGATCAAGACGCGATGATCCAGACCTTCTTCAACCCGGAGATCATCGCCGCGTCCTGGCCGATCGTGCTGGCGGGGCTGCGGAACACCGTGCTGCTGTCGCTGATCGTCGTGCCGCTGGGACTGCTGGGCGGCTTGATCCTGGCGCTGCTGGCGAGCGTGAAGAATCCCGCGGTGCGCTGGCCGCTGATGGCCTGGGTCGACTTCTTCCGTGCCTTTCCGCCGTTGGTGCTGCTGATCTTGTTATTCGCCGGGCTGCCGTTCGCCGGGCTGGAGCTGGGCGGCTTCGTCTGTGTCGCCATCGCCTTCTTCCTCAACACCGGCGCCTATTACGGCGAGATCCTGAGGGCGGGAATCGATTCCGTGCCGGCCGGTCAGGTCGAGGCCGCGCGCTCCACCGGCCTCTCCCGCCTGCAGACCATGGCCTACGTCGTGCTGCCGCAGGCGGTGCGCAACGTGTTGCCCGACCTGCTTTCCAACACGCTCGAGGTGGTCAAGCTCACCTCGCTCGGCAGCGTGGTGGCCGTGCCCGAGCTCCTCTACCAGGCGCGCCAGGCGCAGAGCATCACCTACAATCCGACGCCCATCGTGGTGGCGGCGATCATCTACTTCCTGATGCTGTGGCCCGTCGTGCGGCTCTTGAGCCGGCTGGAGAATCGCGCGCTCGTCGCACGGTAGTTGCGTTGACCGATCCGGACCGCTACGGTACTATACACATGATGAGTTATAGTTCCACTCTCACTACGCGTCAGGGGTTGCTCTTTGCCGAACAGCCGGCCTTCGACTCGACGCTCACGCGTCTCGCGCGGACCCATCTTGGCAGCGGTGCCTGGATCGATCGCCTCCCGGAGTGGGTACACGGGCACGAGGCGGTGCTGGACGTGCTCTGGACGACCACACGTTGGGAAGCACATCGGCGGCGCATGTATGACCGGATCGTCGACGTGCCGCGCCTGGTGGCGAGTCTGCCGGATGATGGCCCGGGCCACCCTCTGATCGCGAGCCTTGCCGCCGCCCTCTCGGCTCACTACGGGCGCCCGCTTCCTCAGGTGTCGCTGGCCGCCTACCGAAATGGCCGCGACAGCGTGGCCTTTCACGGCGACCGGCTCGGCATCGCGCGCAATAACGCCATCGTCGCGATCGTAGGTCTCGGGGCCCGGCGACGTTTCCTCTTGCGCCCCGCCGGCGGCGGACGCTCGCTGGCTTTCGACATGGGTGGCGGCGACCTTCTCGTCATGGGGGGCACGTGTCAGCGCACGTGGGAGCACGGCGTGCCGAAAGTGGCCTATGCCGACCTTCGCATCAGCGTGCAGTTCCGCTCCGCGCCCACCGCGCCGTATGCCGACACCCCCTAGACGCTTGCGGTAGTCGGGCTACACGTCGTACATCACCGAAGCGCGCCGGACCGGCGCGGGAGAAACGCCGTCAGCAGCCCCAGCAGGAGCAGAAAGGGGCACACGCGGTAGACGGTGGCGATGCTGGTGTAGTCCGCGAGTCGGCCGAGGGCGGCGGCGCCGAGTCCGCCCAGGCCGAACGAGAAACCGTAGAACATCCCGGCCGCGAGGCCGACCCGGCCCGGCATCAGCTCCTGCGCGTAGACGAGGATCGCGGAGAAAGCCGAGGCCATGATGAAGGCGATGAGCACGGCCAGGATGCCCGTCCAGAACAGGCTCGCGTGGGGTAGCGCCAGCGCGAAGGGTAGCGCTCCGAGGATCGAGAACCAGATCACGGGGATGCGACCGACACGGTCACCGACCATGCCGCCAGCAATGGTACCCGCCACGATGCCGGCCAGGAAGGCAAACAGGTAGAGTTGCGCCGTCTGCACCGGTAGGTGGAACTTGTCGATCAAATAGAACGTGTAGTAGGAACCGAGACTGGCGCTGTATACGTTCTTGGAAAAGAGCAGCGCGACCAGGATCGCCACGGCCAGCACCACCTTCCGGCGCGGCAAAGCGGCGGCTCGCGTTGGGTCAGCGAAGGTGGTGGCGCGGACGGCAGGCCGTGCGGGAGTCCGGTTGCGGGAGTACCAGCCACCAACCTGGATCAGCACGAAGATGGCGACCAGCGCCAGGCCCGAGAACCACGCGATGCTCGACTGTCCATGCGGCACCACCACGAAGGCGGCGAGCAGCGGACCCGAAGCAGAGCCAATATTCCCGCCCACCTGAAACAGCGATTGCGCGAGGCCGTAACGGCCACCGGCCGCCATGCGCGCCACCCGCGACGCTTCGGGATGGAAGATCGACGAGCCCATGCCAATCAACATCGCCGCCAGCAGGATCGACGGATAGGATGATGCCCTGGACATCAGCAGCAGCCCGACCATGGTAATGCCGATGCCGACGGTCAGGGAATAGGGCTGGGGGCGGCGGTCGGTGTACAAGCCGACCAGCGGTTGCAGCATCGAGGCGGTGCACTGGAAGGCGAGGGTGATCAACCCGACCTGGCTGAAGCTCAGCCCATAGGAGCCCTTGAGGATCGGATACAGCGCCGGCACCAGCGATTGCATCATGTCGTTCAGCAGGTGACAGAAGCTCAGGGAGAGGATGACCGAGAAGGTCGTGACGTGTACGGCCGCTCTGGCGTGGACGGTGGCGCGAGCGTGCGTGCCTGGCGAGGCGTCCAGGAGACGGTCACTCATCGCCATAAGATACCAGACGGACGAGGCCACAGAGCCACTGACGGCTATACTCGTCGCATGCGGGCGATCCAGCGGAGGCGGCGGCTCGGTCCCCCGCGTGTCATGACCGGCAGGGAGCGTCGCTGGATCAACCCGAACAAAGGGCTGGTCAAGATCATCGAGCGGAACCTCGACATCATCGTGTCGCGCTTCCTGTACCCCCGTCTGAGCCGAGTCTGGAACCCGTACAGCTGGCTGCTCGAGCGGCGCTTCGTATTGACCGAGGCCTCGGTCTCGCCCGGCGGCTGGCCGGCCGGGCTCGATCCGCTCCGGGTGCTGCTGCTCTCGGATATCCATACCGGAATATTCCTCAGGCCGCAGACGCTGGCGGACACCGTCCGGTCGCTGATGGAGCTCGAGCCGGACCTGGTGGCGATTGCGGGAGACATCGTGACGGGCCATTCGAGTGAGGTGCGCCCATATCTCGACGCTCTGGCGCCCCTGTCGCGCGCCCCGCTCGGCGCCTGGTACAGCCATGGCAACCACGACTATTTCGGTGGCGATGCGGAAGATATCCGGAAGGATCTGGGCTCCGTCGGCATCACGACGTTGAAGAATGCGTCAGTGGCGATCGCGCACGGCCAAGGACACTTCGTGCTCGGGGCCATCGACGATCTCATCTTCGGCCGGCCGGACTGGCCGGGAGTGCTGTCACCGCACGGGGCGCCCCACCTCCTCCTGGCCCACAATCCCGACCACTTCTACGAGGCCGAAGGCCACGGCGTGCCCCTCACCCTGTCGGGTCACACTCATGGCGGCCAGATCCGGTTCCCCGGCGGGCCGCCCATCATCCGCCACAGTCGCTTTTGCCTCGACGAGGGCGTCTTCGCGTTCCGGTCTTCGCTGCTCGTGGTCTCGCGCGGGCTGGGAAGCGTCGGCCTACCCTGGCGCTGGGGCGCCGATCCGGAAGCCATATTGCTTCAGGTCGTACCGCGGGGCGAGGGTCGACCGTTCCGCCGCCCGGAAGGTTAGAAAGAGCTTGACCAGCCCGTTTGAGGCCGCCTAGAGTTGGTCGTCCACTCGACGAATGGGCTCGCCGTGTCTCCGTTCGCAGAGGAGATAGGTGAGCATGCCATACCAGGAGGGAGACTCATGGCGCACGACCTCGTGATTCGTGGTGGCTTCATCGTCGACGGGACCGGCACGCCGGGGCGCACCGGCGACCTCGCCGTCTCCGGTGGCCGCATCGCCGAGGTCGGCGCCGTCTCCGGTCGCGGCGCGCGCGAGGTCGACGCGGACGGACTCGTGGTGGCGCCCGGCTTCATCGATCCGCACACGCACTACGACGCCCAGCTCACCTGGGACCCCAGCGCCTCCTGCACCTCGTGGCACGGGGTGACCACCATCGTGACCGGCAACTGCGGCTTCACGCTCGCGCCGTGCCGGCCCGAGGACCGTCTCACCCTGATGAAGATGCTCGAGTACGTCGAGGGCATGTCCCTCGACGCGATGCAGAAGGGCATCCGGTGGGAGTTCGAGACCTTCCGCGAGTATCTGGACGCTCTCGACCGCCTGCCCCTGTGGGTCAACGTGGCGCCCCTCATCGGCCACTCCGCCGTGCGCCAGTTCGTGATGGGAGAGGCGGCATGGACACGCGAGGCCACCGACGACGAGCTCGGGCGCATGGGGGCGGAGGTGCGGCGCGCGATGGCGGATGGCGCCATCGGCTTCTCGTCGACGACCAACCTGAACCACGTGGGCGACCGCGGCCGACCGGTGCCGAGCCGCCTCGGGAGCGATCACGAGCTCGAGTACCTGGCGGGGGCAATGGGCTCGACCGGACGCGGCATCGTCGAGCTCACCATCGGCGGGAGCCGGGCCGATCGCGTGGCCGAGGTCGACCGGTACGCCGAGCTGGCGCGGGCGGCGCGGCGGCCCGTCACCATGGTCTCCGTGCGCCACAATCCCGTGCGCCCGGAGGAGCACCGCCGGATCCTCGACAAGGTGGAAGCGGCGTGGCGGGAGGGACTGCGCCTGCATCCGCAGGGCACGTGCTCGCCGCTGACCTCGACCTTCACGGTCACGAACGGCTTCGTGTTCGGGCGCTACAAGGCGTGGCGCCGCGTCCTCGAGGCCAAGCCGTCGGAGTGGCGCGCCATCCTCGCTGATCCCGGCTTCCGCGCCGACTTCCGCGAGAGCGTCCGCCACACCGCGCTCTTCAACGGCGACATCGTCCCGCTACGGGTCAAGCGCGTGATCAAGCCCGAGCTGCAGCGCTTCGCCGGCAAGAGCGTGGTCGAGCTGGCCCGCGACACCGGCAAGGACGTGGTCGACGCCTTCCTCGACCTGACGCTCGCCGACGACTTCCGCACCGAGTTCATGTCGGCCACCATGAACACCGACGCCGGTGCGGTGGCGGAGATCTTCATGCACCCGACGGCGGTGCTGGGTCTGTCCGACGCGGGCGCCCACATCACCCAGTTCTCGGAGGCCGGTCAGACGAGCCAGCTCCTCGGCCACTGGGTACGCGAGCGCCAGGCCCTCTCGCTCGAGGCCGCCGTGCGCCTCGTCACGGGAGCTCCCGCGGAGATCTTCGGCATCCCCGACCGCGGGCGTCTCGCCCCCGGGCTCGCCGCCGACATCACCGTCTTCGACCCCCGCACCATCGCCTGCCACGAGGAGGAGATCGTCCACGACATGCCGGACGGCGGGCCGCGCTACGTCGCGCGCTCGAGCGGCATCCAGTGGTCGTTCGTCAACGGCCGGCCGATCATCCGCGATGGGCGCTTGCCCGAGCCCGACGCGGTCTCCGGCGCCGGACGGGTCATCCGCGCCGCGTGAGAGGTGGGGCTGTCCTTCCTTGATTCGATCCCCCCGGGAGTGAGCATGGCGGTGAAGCGAATCGGGATTCTCACGGGCGGCGGGGACGTGCCCGGCCTGAACTCCGTCATCAAGTCGGTGGTGTACCGTGGGACCGAGCTGGGGTATACCGTCGTCGGGCTGCGCCGCGGCTGGCAAGGGTTGACCGACGTCGATCTCCAGGACCCGGCCAGCCGCGCCCGCTACGTGCTCCCGTTGAACCGGGAGAATACCCGCACCATCGATCGCACCGGCGGCACCTACCTGCACACCTCGCGCACGAGACCATCGCGGATGAGCAAGCTGCCGCCGGTGCTCGCGGGCCAGCAGTTTCCCACGGCCACCTCGCCGAGCGGCACCGCGACCTACGACGTCACGCGGGCCGTCCAGAAGAACATCCAGGCCCTCGAGCTCGATTACCTGATCGCGATCGGCGGCGACGACACCCTCAGCTACGCAGCCGAGCTCGCCCGGCGGCACACGCCCGTGATCGCGGTGCCCAAGACCATGGACAACGACGTGCGCGACACGGAGTACTGCATCGGCTTCTCCACCGCCGTCACCCGCGCCATCGACGCCATCGAGCGGCAGCGGACGACGGTGGGATCGCACGAGCGCATCGGCATCTTCCGCGTGTTCGGCCGCGACGCCGGGCACACCGCGCTCTACACGGCCTACGTGACCTCGCTGCGCTGCTGCATCCCGGAGTACCACGTCAACCTGCAGAAGCTCATCGATCTCCTCATGGCCGACAAGCGCAACAACCCGAGCAACTACGCGCTGGTCATCCTCTCCGAGGGCGCAGAGTGGGAAGGCTACACCCTCAGGGAGTACGGCGAGCCGGACGCCTACGGGCATCGCAAGCGGATGAGCGTGGCGGAGGATCTGAGCGCCGAGATCAAGGCGGCCACCGGCGAGGAGACGGTGGTGAGCGATCTCACCTACGAGCTTCGGTCCGGCAGCCCGGATTTCGTGGACCGCATGGTCGCCATCACCTTCGCGGGGATGGCCATGGACGCCATCCAGGAGGGCAAGCAGGGGTTGATGACGGCGGTGAGTCACGGCCGATTCACGCTGAAGCCGATTCCCGACCCGGCGCTGGGACCGCGCCGCGTCGACGTCTCCACCATGTACAACGTCGAGCGCTACCGCCCCACCTACGTGGGCAAGCTGGGGCTACCCATCTTCCTCACGCAGGCGTGAGGGAAGACACTGCGAAGACGCGGGACGAGCCCTCGGTGACCCGGGAGATTCAGGGTCGGAGACCGGCGGCGCGCAGGCGCGGGAACACGACGTCGCGAAACGCGGCGATCTCGCGCCGGGGCAGCGCGAACGTCTCGAGCGCCATGACGTAGAGGTTCCGCACGCCGAGTTTCGTCGCCTCGGCGATCCGGCCGGCGCAGTCGTCCGGCGTCCCGATGAGACCGTAGGCGTCGCAGAGCTGGGAGACGACGTCGTCAGGAACGAACGACGTCGCCGCGATGGCCGCCTCCCAGTCGTGGGCGTGCGAAAGATCGGGATAGATCCGGTGGACAGCGTCGGGAATCTCGAGCTTCGGGAGCCGGATCCCGGCCGGCTCGACCCAGTAGCCGCCCCAGCGAAGAACGCCCCAGTGCACGACGGTGGGCCGCGCCATCCGGCGCGCCTCGGCGGTCGTCGCCGCCATTCCGGTCCGCACCGCCCAGATGATCTCGAGGTCGGCGAGCCGGCGGCCCGCCCGCTTCGCGCCGCGCTCGAGATAGCCGAGCGCCGTTTCGACGATGCCCCGGTTGAAGCCGACCAGCAACAGGACGCCGTCGGCAATTTCGCCGGCCAGCTCGATCGCCTTCGGACCCGAGGCGGCCATGATGATGGGGATCCGGCGTTTGGCCGCGTAGCCGAGCCGTCCCGGCGTGCCCGCGAAATCCACGCTCTCGCCGGCCAGCAGCGTCCGCACCGTCCGGATGCACTCACGCATCTCGGCGAGTGTCGCCGGCTTGCGGCCGATGGTGCTCGCCGAAGTGTAGCCGGTGCCCACTACGAACTTCACGCGCCCGGGCGCCAGCTCCTCCACCGTCTGGATCCCGCCCGCCAGTACGGAAGCGTGGCGCGTGAACGGATTGGTCACCGCCGGGAACAGCGTCAGCCGTGACGTGGTCGCCGCGGCCTGGCCGAGGACGACGAACGTGTCACGCGAGAGGAGCTGGCTGTCGAGAATACCCGCGCCGTCGAAGCCGGCCGCCTCGATGGCCTGGACCAGAGAGACGAGCTCCGGCATGGGAGCCGTGCCGGGAACTCGCAGGTGCACACGGACAGGCTCAGACTCGGTCATCGGTGGCCTCACGAGCGTCAGCTACATAGAGCCGGGACGGCGCGAACACAACCCCTGGTATTGTGCGGTGATCCTGCCAGAGCATGCCGAAGAGGTCAAACCGGAACGGTCGGATGGCGTGAGGCCCCATGGGCGCGAGCTGGCCCCTGACCTCCCCGAAACACGACGAGCGCCGAGAATTACTCAACGCTCGCCGGTTACCTCGCTGTATCGCTCCAGCAGATGCTGCGCCGCCGCCAGACCTAGCCGGGATCGTGCCTCGGGCGGCGAAAGAGAGGCCCAGCCGCCGCTGATTACGGCGCGGGACGTGGAGGCGAGCAACTGTGGTATATCGCATCCATGAGCAAGCCTCGGCCATTGTTGAATACGCCCTACGGTGCCTACTTTGCGCGCGAGGTGCCGCCGCCGGACGATGAGCTGGTGCGCGTGGGGCCGGGCACGCCGTGCGGCGAATATCTCCGGAGCTTCTGGCAGCCGGTGGCCTTTGCGCGCGATCTCCACGATGTGCCGCTGCGCATCCGCATCATGAGCGAAGACCTGGTGATCTTCCGCGACAAGGGTGGCCGCGTGGGATTGCTCCAGCTTCACTGCGCGCACCGGGGTACCTCACTGGAATACGGTCTCATCAGCGAGCGCGGCATCCGGTGCTGCTATCACGGGTGGATGTACGACGTGGATGGGAGGATTCTCGAGACGCCCGGCGAACCCGTGACGAGCACGCTCAAGGACAGGCTCTGCCAGGGCGCCTATCCCCTGCACGAATACTGCGGGCTCATCTTCGCCTACATGGGGCGACCCGAGAGGAAGCCGGTCTTCCCGCTCTACGACACCTTCGACCTGCCGGGCCTGACCCTCATGCCCGCGGGCAAGTTCTCCCTCCCGTGCAACTGGCTCCAGATCAAGGACAACAGCATGGACCCGGTGCACACGTCATTTCTCCACGCAATCTCGAGCGGCTACCAGTTCACGGAGGCCTTCGGGGCGCTCGCGGAGCTGGACTGGGAGGAGACGCCGTACGGGATGACCTACATCGCCACGCGGCGCGTGGGCGATCTGGTCTGGGTGCGCGTGGCGGACTTCATGGCGCCCAATGTCCACCAGTTCACCCGCGAATTCGAGGACGCCACGAAGGAAAAGCCGGCGAGCCGGCCCGTGGTGATCCGCTGGGCGGTGCCGATCGATGACACGCACACGTGGAACATGGAGCTGGCCCAGATCGATCCGGCCTGGCGGATGACGCCGGAGCAGATCGGCAGCCCCGGCTTCGGCCAGTCGGATGACCGCGCGTACGCGGAGCGCCAGCGGCACCCGGCCGACTATGACGCGCAGTCGGGGCAGCGCGAGATCGCCGTGCACGCGCTCGAGCATCTGGCCTCGACCGATCGCGGCGTCACCATGCTGCGCAAGATCGTGCGCGACGGCATCCGCGCCGTCGCCGCCGGCAGTGATCCGAAGGAGCTCCTCCGCGAGCCGCGCGGGCCCATTGCCACCGCCTGTCAGGACCGGGTGCTCCGCATGCCGCCGGAGAACGATGCCGAGGCCGACAAGCGCCTCCTCCGCGAGACGGGACGCAAGGTAGCGCGTGGCGGCTAGGTCAGTCACCTGGTGTTCAACTTCCGGGAGGCCTCTATGCCGAACACGCACATGATGCGTGGCTGCAGGCTGTTGCTGTTCGCGGGCTTTGTCACAAGGCCAAGCTGGACGCTCCGGCAACGGTCTCCAAGGAGGCACGACCAAGGTGAGCACGGACATGGGGAGGAAGGTCGCCGACTACACCGTGCAGAACTACCTCCAACCCTTGAAGTAAGCGCGGGCTACCGCTTCGCCAGCGGGACGTACTCGCGGGGCGCCGACCCGGTGTAGACCTGCGCCGGGCGGAAGATGCGGTTGCCTGACTCCCACTGCTCCTTCATGTTCGCCATCCACCCAAGCGTGCGGGAGGC